>Ga0224508_10000030_pt1 | contig 180485 bp, 149 predicted proteins | sample SF_Jan12_sed_USG_4_FD_170157 | JGI IMG/M metagenome (GOLD analysis project Ga0224508, IMG submission 170157) | Sediment microbial communities from San Francisco Bay, California, United States - SF_Jan12_sed_USGS_21 | ecosystem: Environmental > Aquatic > Marine > Sediment | place: USA... | reverse complement strand
CGCTCATGCTGAACCGCGCCTGGTAGACGCCGCCACCCAGGTTGACGAAGTTTGTCGGCGGATCGCTCGCAGCACCCGCCCAGTCATTGAAACCGCCGCGGGCAAACAGCCCCGCACCGAATGCTTCAGCGGGATCGTTGCCGAGATCAGCGGGCGCCTGACAGGCCACTTCTTCGTCGGGGACCAGTTGGTCTACCAGCAGGCTGATCAGTGGTGCCGGTACTGCAGAACCGTCGACGATCGATACGGTCCACTCGTAGCAACCGTCTTCCGCTATCGTGATGGAAGCATTACTGCCGCCCCCACTAGGTAAGTCCGCAGCCGTACCTACCGTGACAGAGCCACTATTGGTGTACTCGAAGGTCCAGTCTTGATCAGCCAGCTTGAACTCATAGCTGCCGGCACTCATGCCAAACCGGGCCTTGTAAGTCCCATCACCCAGGTTGACGAAGTTATAGGGCTGTCCCGCGCCCCAGTCGTTGAAGCCGCCGCGGGCAAAGAGTTCCGCACCGAATGCTTCAGCCGGGTCATTACCGACGTCTTCAACAGGAGCGCAGCCGCAGCTAATGCCACTCTGAGTCTCGACAAACACCGCAGCTGTCCGCGCCGGTACGTTGAAGCCGCTGGCATCGTGGAACGCTGTTGCTACCGTACTGTCGACCGAGGACATCTGCACCGGGTGCAGGTCAAAGGTGCGCTCGCCGAACAGGTCGAACACCTGCGCTTCGTCATTCGCATTGAACACAGCCACTACCGAACCGTATTCCGGCGTGAACTCGCCGGTTACGCAGCCGTCGATGCTCATCACGATCAGTCCGGGCACCTGTGCCGAACCGGTATTGTGGAACGACACACGACCGTTAACGTCACCCTCAGTTTGCAAACGGAACAGCCCGGTGCTCTTGCGAATCTGCAGGAACTCCTGGGTAACGTCGCGCGCGAACATAATACCCGCCGCACCCGGGAATGCTGCCGGATTGGCCAGCACTCCGGAGATTTCGGTGTAGCTGTCGTTGTTGTCGCCGCTTGGCGGCAGGCCGACGGCGAAGTTGTTGTCATCCGCGGTGAAGTCGAGGAAGTTAAACCAGTCACCGGAATCGAAGCTGTTCCGATCCATTGACTTGGACCGCAACAGATCCTGGCCCGCGTGCAGGAACGGTACGCCCTGGCTCAGCAGCACAATGGCATTGCCGAGATTCTGCGCGCGCACGCGGTCGGCTGTGGTCGTTGCCGTCGGATGCTTGTACTGCGAGATATCCCACAATGTCTCGCCGTCATGCGAAGCGGCGTAGTTGACGATCTCCTGTGGGTCACTGGTATAACCGGCACCGCCACCGCCTGATGACATGGTGTCGTCACGCAGGGTCAGTGTGTAGCTCGACAGACCGCCGGCGAGTCCAATCCGGATACGGTCGGCATTGAACAACAATCCATCCAGTTCCCCGGCCGCCCCGGAATTATTGCCGTTCGGATCGTAAAACTGGCCGCTGATAAAGCCCTGGCTGTCGATATGACCCTGGCCGCTATCGAACGGCCCGCCACCACGCACTCCGTCGCGGATACGATCATTGAAGCTGCCGATACCACTGCCGGCCAGGTTGGCCTGGCTCGCACCGATAAACCGGCTGTCGTCTGCGGCAACGCCGGTGAGCCAGCCTTCGCCGTAGACGTAGATCTTGGAGCCATCGACGCCGTCCGTTTCCAGAGTCAGCGCCTGCAACTCGTCGCGTGCCTGCTCCATTGTGGACAGCGGGTGGAAGCTCATCAGGTCGATACGGAAACCGTCGATCTTGTAGTGCTTCGCCCAGAAGACCATCGAGTCGACCAGGAACTTCGACATCATAGCGTGCTCGGCTGCCGTGTCATCACAGCAGGTCTCACGCAATATCGCACCGGTCTCGGCATCGTAGCGATGGTAGTAACCGGGTACGACTTTATCGAACACAGCGTTGGTGCTGGTGCCCGATGCATTGGTGTGGTTGTACACCTGATCGAGCATGGTACGCAGACCGATATCCGACAGGCCTTTAACCATCTGGCGGAATTCGAGGATCCGCGACTCGTTGTTAGCATCGGAAGCATAACTGCCTTCCGGTGTATTGAAATGCACCGGATCGTAGCCCCAGTTGAAGCTGTCGAAGCTGCGCAGGACATTTACCAGTTCCTGCTGATCGGAAGCATCGTCGGCGTAGCTTTCCAACGCCTCGAGGATCGTGCCGCTGTGGACGTCGCAAAACGGCTGCGCCGCAGCGTTGAGCGCGCAGAGATCGGCAATCGGATCGTTCAGGTCGACCCGCTGCGTTTCATCTTCGTTGACAGAAGCCAGATCAAACGCCGGCAGGATGTGCACGTGAGTCAGGCCGGCTGCTGCCAGATCGGCAAGGTGAGCGGTACCGCTGCCACCACCGGCAAAGGCCGTGTATCTGCCCTGGTCATCAGGCATCACGCTGTCGTCGAGCGCGCTGAAGTCACGCACGTGCAGTTCATACAGCACGATGTCTTCTGGCGCTGCCAGCGGCGGTTTCGCAAAAGTGTCCCAGTCGAGCGGTTTCAGGTCGACGTCGTCCAGATTGATCATCTGGCTGCGGGCCATGTTCGTACCGCCCATAGCGATATTGATGCTGTACGGATCGGTGGTTTCCTGCTCCCGCACGGTCGATTGCTGCGGCACATAGTTGGTAACGCTGTAGGTGTAGTATTTGCGATCCCAGTCCGACGTGCCGGTGATGGTCCAGATACCCGACGCCGGGTCGTAGGTCATCGGCAGCGTAGCCGAGGGCGCTTCGGCCTCGGCAGTGTCGTAGATATTCACCGATGCCATCGTCGACGTCGGTGCCCAGACGGCAAGCTCGGGAACGCCGCCGTCATAGTTAACGCCCAGCGACGCATTACTCGCCGCTTCGGCGAACAGATCGTCGAGCACCAGCGGAATCTGTACCGCCGTTGCCTCAACCTGGTTGCCGTCCGCATCGAGTCCGACCGCAATCAGCTGGCCGGTAATCAACACATCGATCATGTCGATTGCCTCGACTGGTAAACTCCAGGGTTCCAGACCCTGAAGATGAGTCGAGTTGGGTAATGCCGGACTGGTGCCGTCACCGAGGTCGAACATCATGTCCGCACCGACCAGATTTCCGCCGGCCTCGCGGATCCCACCGTCAGCCGAGTACAGAAGTCTTACCGTGTCGGAATCCGGCGTGGTCCACACCAACGTGTCCTGCGTGACCCAGTGTGCTCCAGCGCCATCCAGCATCACGCCGCCTTCGACCGGCGGTGTCGTCCCTACCGAATTCACGCCGGAGCGGACAAAAATGATGTTGCCATCCTGCGCAATACGCACGAACTGGTCCGGACCCGGGTCCTTGGAGTTGCCCTTGTGAATAATGAATCCGAGTGATTCCGGGAACGCTGTCAGGTCACAGCCTTCAACGCTGGTGTCGGTACAGCGGCTGTAAGGTTCGGTCAACCGGTCGCTGCCCGGCAGCCCGATGATGAAATACGCACCGAGCACCGGATCAATGCCTTCGTAGGTGTATTCGCCCGGGGTCGGGAACTCGGTCCAGTCGGGCGTAGTGATCGGGAACAGGTGCAGGCCCCAACCGTCGTAGATGTCGTCACCACGCTTGTAATAAAGAATGACTTCATTGTCGTCCAGCGCAATTTCCGGCAGACCGCTGGTAAGCGGCACGCCGCTGCCCTCAAAGTTGATAACGACCCCGTCAGGATCGGTAATAGCCAGCGGATCGATTGTTATTTCCCCACCCTCGTCCGGTACACCGCCATTGGTTACGAAGTACGTCAAATCACCACCCGGCGGGACGGAAACCTGGACACCACAGAATCCAGTTTGCTCGATGCAGCTCACCGTCTCCGTGTTACCGTTGACGGTAACAACAAATTCGGTAGCCGAGTAATCACCGTCTGGCCGCTTGTAAGCAAGCGTCACAATCGTCGGCTCAGTCTGCGGTATCGCGGTCCACTCGAAATCATCGATGGCGACGAAACCAAGACCTGCCATATTGTCAATCTGAATGGTCCTGATCGGCGTGTCGTCAGTGCCGCGAACGACCTCGTATTTACGATACAAGGTCGACCCCGCAAGACTGTCGATTTCTGCACCGGTGACGTCAAACACTCTGACAAGGCTGCCGACATCGCCGCCGACCGGTGTTCCCGCAAACTCTTCGACCAACAGACTGACGACCGGCGCCGGCACTGCGGAATCATCGACCAGCGTTACCGTCCATGAATAACATCCGTCTGAGGGGATCGTGATAGAAGCATTATCGCCTGCACCAGGCAATTCCGTGGTCACACCCACCGGCACATCGCCGCCGTTTGTGTACTCGAAAGTCCAGCCCTCATCAGCCAGTTTGAATTCATACGTGCCGGCAACCATTTCGAAGGCCACCTTGTATACGCCACTGCCCTGATTGATGAACTGGGTTGACGGATCGCTGATCTCGCCGGCCCAGTCGTTGAAGCCACCACGCACATAGATGGGGGCGCCAAACGCCTCACCCGGATTGTTGCCCAGCTCGGGAATCTCACAAACCGTGGCACCGCCGCCACTACCGACGAATTCTTCGACCAGCAGACTGACAACCGGCGCCGGCACTGCGGAGTCGTCGACCAGCGTCACCGTCCAGGTATAACACCCGTCTGAAGGGATCGTGATAGAAGCGTTATCGCCTGCACCAGGCAATTCCGTAGCCACACCCACCGGCACATCGCCACCGTTGGTGTACTCGAAAGTCCAGCCCTCATCAGCCAGTTTGAACTCGTAGGTACCGGCAACCATCGTGAACTGTGCTTGGTACGTGCCGCCGCCGAGATTGACGAAGTCGGTTGGGACAGTGCTAATTTCACCGGCCCAATCATTGAATCCGCCACGGACATAAATAGTGGCACCAAACGCTTCACCGGGATTGTTGCCGACATCCGGTGGCGCATCGCAGACGACGGGCCCGCCTGTGTCGGGCACGAATTCTTCGACCAGCAGACTGACAACCGGCGCCGGCACTGCGGAGTCGTCGACCAGCGTGACCGTCCAGGTATAACACCCGTCTGAAGGGATCGTGATAGAAGCGTTATCGCCTGCACCAGGCAATTCCGTGGCCACACCCACCGGCACATCGCCACCGTTGGTGTACTCGAAAGTCCAGCCCTCATCAGCCAGTTTGAACTCGTAGGTACCGGCAGCCATCGTGAACTGTGCCTGGTAGGTGCTGCCGCCGAGATTGACGAAGTCGGTTGGGACAGTGCTAATTTCACCGGCCCAATCATTGAATCCGCCACGGACATAAATAGTGGCGCCAAATGCTTCACCGGGATTGTTGCCGAGATCTGGTGGCGCATCGCACACCACGCCACCATTAGCCTCGACGCGTGTGGGCGCTTTAAATTCATCGCGGAAGAAAAACTCAAACCGGGTCGCCGGAGTGTTGAAAGTAATCGTGCCGCTCTCGCCCTCAGCGATCAACCAGGCTTGCGTGGGGGAACGCGCCAGATCCGTATTCTCCGGCGCTTCGACACTGCCGCCGGTAAATGTCGTTGTAAGCGGATCGTCGCCGACAGTGAAACTGCCATTGGTTAACGGCGGCATTTCATCGGCCTCGAACCTGAAGTTCGACGTTACCGATGGATCCGGCAAAGGCTGCGGTGGTGTTACTTGACCGAGATCCAGCGCGTCTGGACTACACCCGGCAAAGAAAACCAGGCTGGCAATGATGGGTACAAAAGTCAGTACGCGGCTACTAGCTGATGCGGACATGGAAAACCCCCACAATGTCTTGCTCTAATTCAGGTTCCAATGCACGCAAGGCAGTTGCCCTACCGCCTGCGCCGGACGCATGGAACCCCCATATTCAGTTTCTCATCCGGCCCTGGCGAGGCCGGTTACATGCGTCTGTGACCCGTCCGCGGATCACCTAGGAAATGGTCGCAATTTGCAATGCAGCAAAGCAATAGATTCCGATGACTCAAGGGGTTTTGTGCAAGTTTCGTAACGTCGGGCTGACCGTCAGCACGGGCGTCGCCAGATTACTGGTATCGACATTGAAATCGTAGTCACCCGTTAAAGTGAGGCTCAAATCGAGGTTTATCGACGTGCGTTGCAGTGCCTTGGGCACCCCGAGAATGACGTTATTGTCGATTCCATCACCACCGAAATCGGCGGTTGCCCAATCCTCGGATGCAATCTTCAGCTCATAATCAGCCGCTTCCAGCGCAATTGTCGCGCTAAAAGTCTCTGTCGTTTCGTCGTAGCTCATCGGGTTATCCAGGCCCCAGTCATTGAACGAACCGCGGACAAACACGGCAACGCCAAACGGGTTGTTTGCATTCGGATCAACTCGTTCTACCGGCTGGTGAAAATTCCAGGTGTTTCCGTGATCCGGAACGCTGAAGAAATAAAAGTCATACGTTCCATTTGCTACGGTGTCGTCGAGGTTTCGTGTTCCAACTCCGATGCTGAGCCCGGACGCTGTGTAAGGCCCGCCAAAGTCTGTCGTCGACGACCAATCAGCATCAGCGATCTTATAAAACAACCCACCGCCGACATTTTCGATGCGTCCTTGGTACGTGTAATTGCCGGCGTAGGTCAGCGGATTGGCAGTTGCCCAGTTGTTGAAACTGCCGCGCACAAATAACTCCGTGTCAGCAAATGGTGCAGGTGCCAAAGGGTCGAATGGCAGCGTCGGCGGGAGCCCGGATCCCAGGTGATTCGGCTGGTTGTCCAGTGTATGGTCGTTGTTGATATAGAGATTCAGCTCGAGGTCGCCACCATTGTCGGCAGCCAGCTGCAGTTGCGTGGCTACCTCGATGAATATCGGTCTGTCGAAACTGAATACATCGCCGTCACTATCCTGGTAAATCAGTGTTAGCGCACCATCGAGTGAACTGAGTGCAAACTGAAGCGCGTCGCTGCCGTTGACCGGTGTCGGCCCGACCACTTCGCCATCTTCATCAATCAGCACCAGTTCACCACGAGAGTTGCCGTTTTCATACTGCACGTTGAGCGTCGTTATCTCGCGATTGTCGACGTTGACATCCACCTGGGTACTCACGACGTCACCACCCGGGTTAGCAACATTGGCTCGCAGCGTCACTACGGCCGGACCGGCAACCTTGCCACTGTCCCAATAGAGTCGAAATGGAGCGGTGAAATCGGCACCTGCCAGCTCGAAGGGACCGCTATCGATACTGGTCTCGAACCAGACGCGGCGGAATTCGTCGCTGCCGGTGTCCACGAGTATTTCCACAATATCCTCTACTGGCTGGCCGTCACCAAGGTTGGAAATACTGAGGCTCACCACAGGCGACGCCGCGGGAATTGGTGTATCGCTTCGGTAGATCGCGAATTCGCGGCCCGGTACGGCAACAGTGACGGTACCTTGCCCGTTGCTACTTAACGCCGGCTCCGCCGGCGGCCACACCGAATACCACATTGCATTCGGCGTATCGGTAACGATCGAGGCGCTGTCGCTGGACGAAGCGGTATTAAAAACTACCAGGTATTCACGCCCGTCTTCTGGCTCCACGCGCGATACAGCATAAAGACCGGGCTGCGGGCGACTAAAACGCTGAATCTGCAAACCGCGCCGTAGCGTGCGATTCTGCTTGTATACCTCGGCATAACGGGCAAACGTCCGGTACAGCGGGTGCGATTGATCAAAGTTGTCGGTGGCCGTCGTGGCGTCCGTGCCTATCAGGTCGTTGTTGTTGTAGCTGGCCACCTCGCTGGCCATCATGTCCTCGCGTGCACCCTGGTCGCCGCCGTCACCGGGAAAGCCCTGCTCGTCACCGTAGTAAATCGTCGGCACACCGCGCAGGAAAAAGTTCATCGCGTATGCCAGTTTGATTGCCTCGACCTGGCCGGCATCATCAAGCCCCGCCAACGTGCTTCGGATAATGCCGCCGGCCCGCCCAATATCGTGATTGCCGAAAAAGTTGACCAGATCGCGGGCGTCGGAATCAGCATCAGTAAAGCGGTCGTCGAGATCGAAGATCTCATCGAGCCGGCTGGTCCTGGCAAATGCGTCGGGTAACGCGAAATGCAGCGGGAAGTTAAGCATCGAAGGCATTTCGCCACGAGTAAAGAATTCGCTGATGAATACGGCGTTTCCATCAAAGGCCTCGCCGAAAATCGCCAGATGATCGTTGCCAATGTTGTGCGCAAAGTCCTGCAGCGCTGGTGCGAAATCGTTCCAAAAGTTCATGCGTACGTGTTTCGCGGTGTCCATACGAAATCCATCGACGCCCATGGCCACCCAGCCGTTATAGATATCGATAAACTGCTCGCGCACGAACGGAATTTCAGTCGCAATGTCGTCGAGACCGAAGAAATCACCATAAATCGAACTTTCGCCGCTGAACGTGGTGTTACCACGGTTGTGGTAGTACTGCGGGTCGTTCAGCCACGTCGGGTTCTTGGCGTTGGCCCACTGCGGCGGAATAACCGGTGTATAGGGCGGCTCAATTAAAGGCCGGTAATCGAATTGCCCTTCTGCATAGGTAATGACATCGGCGGTGTGATTGATTACCGCATCCTGGTACACCTTGATACCGCGCGCATGGGCGGCATCAATGAAAGCCTGGTACTCGGCATTGGTTCCCAGATGCGGATCTATGTTTTCGTAGTCGACCGCCCAGTAGCCGTGATAGGCATTCGGCCCCGAATTGGCTACAGGTGGCGTAACCCAGATCGCGGTGATACCCAGGCCATGGATATAGTCGAGTTTGTTCGTGAGGCCAATGAAATCACCGCCATGCCAGCCGGCGGTACTAAACGGTTCGAAACCACCGTAGCTGATCGAGCCGCTTGGATCACCGTTGTCGTTTGTCGTAGAACCATTGAAGAAACGATCGGTCATCACAAAATAGATGACCTCGTCCTGCTGGGTCCGCTCCCCGATGGACCCATTGTCCGGCAACAGCACCATTCCATCGGCTGCCAGTCGAGCACCTAACTCACCGGCAGGAAACGCGACACTCGACGCGAGAATATCCAGTTCACCGGCGAGGTACGCCTGCAACTGTGGTCCTGTTAGTGTGGTGCCATCCGCGACGCGCCACTGGTTGGGATCGGTACCATCTCGCAGCAGAGTTGCAATTGCCGAATCACTAAAATTGACGGTGACCGCAGTCGCGGAGATCCCCGCCAGCCTGACGGTCCCGGTCAACGAACCATTGCCATCGTCTACAGTCAATGCGGCTACGCCCGTGCCAAAACTGTCGACGGGTGGGGTGATGTTGTAACCACTGAGGAAAGCCTGGCTGGACACCGGCTGGCCACTGCTGGGTGGGGGCGTCGTGGGTGGTGGCTGGGTCGACGGTTCACTGCCGCCACCACCGCATGCACCCAGCAGCATCAGCAGGCAAAGGGGCACATAACCGCGATCCGGGTTCATTCTTCCTCCAGGAGCCAGCCCGTCTTCCGTTTATTTGTCAGTCGGCATTATTAATTAAAGAAATGCAAGGCAGAAGTTGACAAGGGGTCCGTGGTAGTGAAGTCGGTTACGGTTAAGAGGCTGCGGTACCAGCCGAGAAATACGGTGAATTGGCACTGGCGTACTGAATGCCTTATAACCGGTGCTATGGCCCGGCCGACTTACATACTCGGGATTTCGGCATATTACCACGACAGCGCCGCGGCATTGCTGGCTGATGGGGAGATCGTGGCTGCGGCACAGGAAGAACGCTTTTCGCGCAAAAAGCACGACGCGAAATTTCCAGCTTCCGCGGTACGTCATTGTCTCGAGGAAGCATGCTTGGGCCTGACCGATCTCGACAATGTCATTTTCTACGACAAACCGCTGGTCAAGTTCGAACGGCTGCTGGAAACCTACCTGAGCTACGCACCGAAGGGTATTCGCTCCTTTCTTGCGGCCATGCCAGTGTGGCTGAAGGAGAAACTCTATTTGCGCACTACGTTAAAGAACGAACTGGCTGAATTGGCTAACTGCAGTACCAGTGAACTACCAAAGTTGCTGTTTGCCGAACACCATCAGTCGCACGCAGCGTCAGCGTTCTTTTTCAGCCCATTTGAACGGGCTGCAATCCTGTGCCTCGACGGCGTTGGCGAATGGGCCACAACTTCGGTCTGGCGCGGTGTCGGTAATCGACTGACACCAATGTGGGAAATCGACTTCCCCCATTCACTCGGCTTGCTCTATTCCGCGTTCACCTATTACACCGGTTTTCGTGTCAATTCCGGCGAGTACAAGCTGATGGGCCTGGCACCTTACGGCGAGCCAAAGTATGTCGACCTGATCCTGGACGAGTTGCTGGACCTCAAGGACGACGGCACGTTTCGACTCGATATGCAGTACTTCAATTATTGCACCGGTCTGACCATGACCAACAAGAAGTTTGATCAATTGTTTAGTGGGCCGCCACGGAAACCCGAAACGGCGCTGTCACAGAAAGAAATGGACATCGCCGCGTCAATACAGAAGGTCACTGAAGAAGTCGTGCTGCGACTGGCCAATACTGTGGCCCGCGAAACCGGCGAGCAAAACTTGTGCCTGGCCGGTGGCGTGGCACTAAACTGTGTTGCCAATGGCCGCATCCAGCGTGAAGGCCCATTCGAACAAGTCTGGATCCAGCCGGCGGCTGGCGATGCCGGAGGCGCACTCGGCGCCGCGGCTATTGCCTGGCACGACTACCATTCCGGCGAGCGGCAGGTGAACGGCAAAGACCGGATGGCCGGCGCCTATCTCGGCCCAAGTTTCGACGCCTCTCAAATTAGCGACCAACTAGGGCATTTCGGCGCCCGTTACCAGCAACTGGATGACGAGACGCTGATTGAACAAATCGCTGCTTATCTCACGGAAGAAAAAGTGATTGGCTGGTTCCGCGGCCGCATGGAATTCGGCCCGCGCGCGCTGGGTGGTCGTTCCATAATCGGTGACCCGCGCAGCGCCAAGATGCAATCGGCGATGAACCTGAAGATCAAGTACCGTGAGTCATTCCGGCCGTTCGCGCCTTCGGTGCTAGCCGAACGCGTTTCCGACTACTTCGAACAGACTGAACCGAGCCCCTACATGCTGATCGTAGCGCCGGTAAAAGAAAGCCTGCGGATCCCGATGAACGAGAGACAAGAGAAACTCTTCGGCATCGATAAACTCAATATTAAGCGCTCGGAGTTGCCGGCAATCACCCATGTTGACTATTCGGCACGGATCCAGACCGTGCATGCCGATACCAATCCCGCCTATCACCGGTTGTTGCGAGCATTCGAGGCTCGCACCGGCTGTGGAGTACTGGTGAACACCTCTTTTAATGTACGCGGCGAGCCTATCGTCTGTACACCCGAGGATGCCTATCGCTGTTTCATGCGCACGGAAATGGACTATCTCGTGATCGAGAATTTTCTTCTGGACAAGTCTGACCAGCCCGACTGGGAAAAAGACGATAGCTGGCAGGACGAGTTCGAACTGGACTGACGATGCATACGATTCCGGAACTCGACAATCCTGGTCTACGCAGATTTGGCCTGATGATGGGCGGCGTCATCGCCATATTGTTTGGCTTGCTGTTACCGTGGCTGTTTTCTGCGGTCCTCCCGCTGTGGCCCTGGCTGCTGGCCGGCGCCTTCCTGGCAGTTGCGCTGGTCCGGCCAGCTGCGCTGCGACCAATCTACCGCGGCTGGATGCACTTCGGTTATTTCATGAGCCGCATCACCACGCCGTTGCTGCTGGGGCTGGTGTTTTTTCTGGCAATCGTACCGACAGCCCTTATTATGCGGCTGCTGAAACGCGACCCGCTGGCGCGCGCCCTGGATCCGGAACTAGACAGCTACCGGGTAGATAGCAACAAAGCACCAACGGAAAACCTGGAAAAACCGTTCTAGGCCTGCGGATTTAATGCCGGACTTTCCTGCGACGCCGTGCAGGCCGTCAGCATTACGGAAGCCATCAGGATGGGCCGGCTTAACCTCATTCGCTTAGTCACCGGTTGACAGCCGTAAAGTTTTGTAATTGAGCTGCGAAAAATGCTGGCTCCACCATACATCTTCCAAGCTGTCGTACGACGGATTTTTGTTAGAAGACAATCAACAAACTGGCCAGCGCGGCGCTCATCAGGTTAGACAACGATCCGGCCAGAACCGCTTTGAGGCCAAAGCGACCGATCACCGCATGTTTTTCCGGGATCAAACTACCCAGGCCACCGAGCAGAATGGCAATCGAAGACAGGTTGGCAAAACCACACAAAGAGAAGGTCGCGACGGCTTCGGCACGCGGGCTGAGCGTATCGACTATCTGGCCCATGTGCAGAAAGCCGACGAACTCATTGAGTATCAATTTTTCGCCAAACAACGCACCGGTCGTCTGCGCCTCGGCCCATGGCACACTGAGCAGATACATCAGTGGTGCAAAGATCAGGCCCAGGATACGTTCCAGAGACAGGTTTTCGATCCCGACCATGTTGCCCAGACCACCGACTATTCCGTTAAACAATGCGATTAACGCAACGAAAGCTATGAGCATGGCGCCGATATTGACCGCCAGCCGGACCCCGACCTGTGCACCGTTAGCCGCGGCGAGGATGACATTTTCATGATGGCTGTCCTCAGCCTCGACCAACGGCGCGTGTTTCTCGCCGGCCTCTGCCGGATCATCTGGCATCATCAGTTTGGCCATCAGTAGTCCACCGGGTGCGGCCATGAAACTGGCCGCAAGCAGGTAGTCCAGTCGCACACCCATACTGGCGTAGGCAGCCAGCACAGTACCGGCTATCGATGCCAGCCCGGATACCATGATGGTAAATACCTGGATATCCGTGAGATTTTTCAAGTACGGCTTGACGACCAGTGGCGATTCGGTTTGACCGACAAAGACATTAGCGGCTGCATTGAGTGATTCGACCGGTTTAGTCCCGATTGCGAACTGCAAGGCCCCGCCGAAGATCTGGACTAAAATCTGCATAATACGCATGTGATACAACACGGCCATCAACGATGAGAAAAAAACGATCAATGGCAGGACGCGCACGGCAAAGCTAAAGCCTTCTATTGCAGCCAGGTTTCCAAACACCATCTCGATACCGGCATTGGAATAATTGACGATGGCCTGGACACCGTTCGACAACCATTGAATGGCTGCCTTGCCTTGTGGCACGTAGAGGACGAGGGCAGCGATTGCCGCCTGCAACGCAAAAGCACTGCCAACGACCCGAAATCTAATGGCGCGCCTATTTGTGGAGAAAGCCACTGCGATACCGATAATCGCAGCAATTCCCACGAGGCTGATTAGTCTTTCACCCATGATTCAATCCAGTTATGGCTAGAGGGAGGTCTTGTGCTCGGCCACGACGGCGTGCATGTCGGGGCGTTGATCTTGCATCTCATCCAGAGTCAGCGCATCGAGTTCGTGCGGAAACACCAGCCATTCTTCGGTTTCGTGCACCCAATAGTCTGGTGTCCGGGTTGTCTGATTACGCTTGGGCTTGTACCACGGCACTGCGACACGAACGTCTTCTGCCATGTTGTTGCGTGCACGGCGCTCCAGCTCTTGTATAACCGCAGTAATCGTGTGACCCGTGTCGAACACATCATCCACAATCAGCATGCGATCTTCGGGGCTGACTTTATCGATGATGTAGTCCAGACCATGCACGCTGACTTTCGCCATACGTTCGTCTACACCGCTATAAGACGCGGTACGAATGGCGATGTGATCTGAATCGATGCCGCAATAACCAATCAGCTCCTGCACGGCCATGCCGACCGGCGTGCCGCCGCGCCAGATGGCGACTATCAGGGTCGGTTCATAGCCGTCACGCAATACTTTGCTGGCCAGGCGAAAGGAATCTTCGAGCAATTGTTGGGCAGTCAGGACGACTTTGCTCATATCTGGAATCTACCCGGGCCGCGACGGTGGTTTGCCATTATAATCACCTTGGCCAAGAGTCACACCCGATATTTGCTGTTTGGAGTCGTGTTGGATAACAAAAAGTTTGTCGCTGCCAATGACCTGCTACTCGACTCCTTCCGCCTGGGAGCCATGGTATTTGAGGACGGGTTCAAACCTGACTTCCTGGTTGGCTTATGGCGTGGCGGCAGCGCAGTCGGGATCGCGGTACAGGAAGGCCTGGAGTATTTTGGTGTCAAGACGGATCATATCGCCGTGCGAACTTCTTATACCGGACGAGATGCCTATTCCAAAAGGGTCGCCGGGGAAGACTCCATACGGGTGCACGGATTGCAGTATTTGCTTGAACGTGTGGTCACCGGTCATTCCATGCTGATAGTCGATGATGTTTACAGCACCGGACACAGTGTTGCTGCTGTAGTCTCGGAGCTGGCGCAAAAGGCCAGAAGAAATATGCCACATGACATTCGTACTGCTGCAGTTTGGTACAGACCGACCGAGGACACCGTGAAACCACCAGACTATTTTGTGCACCAGACCGACTGCTGGCTGGTATTGCCGTATGAGTTGGCTGACGTGTCGGCAGATGAAATTGCGGCACACAAGCCGGAGCTGCTGCCGATACTGTCAGAACTGACAGATCGCACTAATCGCTAACCGATTATGCTGGCAGCGGTAGTGCCGGCTCGCCAAGGACGTAAGTTTGCCGCACCAAACGGTCGTCCCCCAGTATCATCAGCGCAAAGAGGGCCTCAGACAGATTGTCTGCCCGGGTCAGCCGGCGATTAACCAGCGGCCGGTTTTGCGTATTCAGCACGACAAAATCGGCTTCCTTGCCACGTTGAAAATTTCCCAGCTTGTCGTCTGCGTACAAGGCCTCGGCCGCACCGAGTGTCGCCAGATATAACGCTCGAATAGCAGATAACGGCTGACCACGCAGTTGCAGTGCCTTGTAGGCATCACCGATCGTTCTGAGCATGTTCAGACTGGTGCCCCCGCCAACATCCGTTCCTAAACCGACTCGGGCGCCCGCCGCGGCTGCGCGCTCCAGATCAAATAAACCTGACCCCAAAAACAAATTCGACGAGGGACAAAAAGCCATCGCCGCGCCACTCGCGGCCATCGCGTTAACGCCAGTATCCTCCAGGTGCAAACAGTGTGCGTAGATCGAGCGCTCACGCAACAGGCCGTAGTGTTCGTAGACGCCCACATAACTGACCTGATCGGGAAACAGTTCTGCCACCCAGGCCACCTCGGCCTGACTCTCTGCGAGATGCGAATGAATATAAACATCGGGATGTTTATCGGCCAGACGACCGGCCGCAGTCAGTTGCTGATGGCTCGATGTGGGGGCGAAACGCGGCGTGATGGCGTATTGCAAGCGATCCTGTCCGTGCCAACGCTCCAATAAAGCCAGACTGTCGTCGTAACCGGTTACCGGATTATCCTGCAGGCTGTCCGGACAGTGCCGATCCATCAGAACCTTTCCGGACCACAGGCGCATGTGGCGCCGCTGCGCCGATGCAAAGATCGCGTCTACGGATTCCGGGTGTACTGTTGCAAATACCATTGCCGACGTGGTGCCGTTACGCAGCAATTCATCCAGAAAGAACTCGGCCGTTTCATGCGCGTATGCGGCGTCGCCAAAATGAGCCTCGGCCGGATAGGTATACGTATTGAGCCAGTCCAGCAGTCGCTCACCGTACGAGGCAATAATGTCGAGCTGCGGATAATGTACGTGGCAATCGATAAAGCCTGGAAGAATCCAGCTTTGTTTACAGTCAGTTATGGAGCAATCTTCAGATAGGTTCTGCAATAGTTTCGCAGCCGGGCCGACCTCAGCCACGTGTCCATTGCGGACCAGCAGCAACCCGTCGCTGAAGTACTCGACCGCCCCGCTGTCGGAGGCCACACCCGGGTCACGCAGGCAGTGCACGATCTTGCCGCGGAATGCCGACAACTCGCTCATGCAGTATCCGGCAATACGTCGAGGATCACGGGCGCATCGAGTTTGAATGAATCACAATTCGGTTCAGTTGAGGCCCGCTCAATGACCAAAAAGCGCTGACCGGCGGACAACGCGATCAGTGGCATATGCCAGGTGCCACGATGGTAGTTAATGCCCTGCCCGCCATTGGAGACAAATGCGCGGATGTCAGTCGCGTCGACTTTGTCACCCGGCGGCGCGACCACAACCACAAAAACAAACTCCGACAATGGAACGAATGCCTGACTGCCGAGCGGATGTCGCTCCAGTTGCACGAATTCATACGGCAATGACGTGGCGTCGATGCTACGCACGACATGGACCATGGCCTTTTCCGGTCCGACGATATCTACGCTGGCAAGGTCGCTGAATCGATCGAAGCGACGGTCGTTCATGCTATCGCTCGCCGAGCATTGTGTTTCGATCACGTCGCCGTATGGAGAAAACGCGGTGCTGCTGAGTGCTTCGGCCTGAATGTGTTTCGTCACGATGTCACACGCCGGCCCCGTATTCGCAATCGACTAACACCACCATCGGGAAATATCCGCATCCGTACATGAGTAACGGGACCTATTTGTTTCGGCCCCTTAAACTCATGCTGCTGGTTCATTTCAAGTTTTGACTCCGGTAGCAGCGTCTGCCAGGGAACTGTATTGTCAACCAGTTCCGCCGGGCCGAGCGGCGATTCCAGACAAACGGCATCGACAGCCGCTCGATCGGGATAATTTCCCTTGAAGTGTTCAGTATCGATTTCGACAGACTCCACAGTACCCTTCGCTGCTAGAGCAAAAATTACCCAGTCGTTACCCGGACCACGCCGGCGTGCCGTTTCCCAGCCGTCGCCCATATTCAGGCTACGCCCGGGTAAATTCAGATTGTGCATGCTGCCATAATGTTCATCGCTGCAAATCAGCGCGCGGCCACCGTTTTCGAGCGCCAACAGATCGATTGCATCGTCGCCCCATCGCGATGTATCAGGTCGAACCGCGCCATAGAGCCGCAGACGGGCGACACCGCCATCCGGGTAGATATGAAAACGTATGTGCGTATACGGTCCTTTGCCGTCAATGGGTAACCAGTGATGCGAATCGCCCTGTAGAGCTGCTCGACTAATTATCTCTTCCCAAACCGTGTCGTCGTCGGGCATCTTTTGATCGCAGATGCAGCCTTCGAGCGAAGCGTGTGGCGGGAAGTTGCCGGTAAAAAAACGGGTGTCGATATCCACGCCTCGCAAATTACCCAACACTCCCAGACGAATAATACAAAAGTCGTGTCCCGCATCACGTCTGCGCCGACTCTCCCAACCGTCCATCCATTTGCCGTGATCATCGAACTTGTCGGCAATAAATACAGGCTCCGCCGCATCGATAAGGCGCTCTTTCGCAGCGAAGAATTCATCCGTTGCGTAGACCACACGCGTACCCAGTCTGGGTTGCTCGAGGTTGATCCATTGATGAAAGGGATTGTTACTAGGCATTACGGGCGATCTCCTCCAGTCGTAGTCGCGCAATTTTGTGGATTTCCCGAACAGCGCGGTTCAGCTCTGTTTCCTGTTCGTTGCCGATCCGCGCGCTGAACGCCGCGAGTATACGCTGCCGGTCGGCACCTTTTACTGCCATCACAAACGGAAAGCCAAACCTGGCCTTGTAGCGTTCGTTGAAGTCCTGGAACTGTTCCAATTCCGTCGACGTACAATGATCCAGTCCCGCACTGGTCTGTTCGTGGCGTGATTCCTCGGTCAGCGTGCCGGCGAGCGCCGCGCGTCCGGCAAGATCGGGATGCGCTTTGATCAAAGCCAATCTTTTTTTCTCGTCCGATTTATCAACGATTTCGGCCAGCGCCCCGGCCAAAGTTTCTACATCAGCTGGCACATTTTTCTGGCGCCACAACTGCCGGGCGATCCAGGGTGAGTTTTCATAAACACCGCCAAAGGTCGCCACGAAGCAATCTTCGTCCATTTGGCGTGGGTCCTGGGCAAACAACATATTCATGTAGTCTTGCAAGGGTGCTGTTTCATCCAATGTCGAGCGATGTCTACACGACGTGTTATCCAGACTTGTTTGTGATCGCACACGTAGTCCAAAAAGCGCGCTACAGCGGCGGCGCGTCCTGGACGGCCGGCCAGACGACAATGCAAGCCCACTGACATCATTTTTGGCGTGCCCGCACCTTCGGCATAGAGACAGTCAAAACTGTCCTTGAGATACGCATAGAAATCGTCACCGGTATTGAAGCCCTGTGGTGTTGCAAAACGCATGTCATTTGCATCGAGTGTGTACGGCACCATAAGTTGCGGCCGGTCGAAACTCGAATCCCAATACGGCAGGTCATCAGCATACGTGTCGGCGTTGTATAAAAAGCCGCCCTCCTCGGCAGCTATGCGATGTGAGTTGGGGCTACAGCGACCGAGATACCAGCCCAGCGGTTTGTCGCCGGTCAGTTCCCGATGTATAGCGATGGCTTTTTGCAGATGCTGCCGCTCGGTTTGTTCGTCGACAAACTGATAGTCGATCCAGCGGTATCCATGGCTGGCAATTTCCCAATCGGCCTCCTTCATCGCCATGATCGCCTGCGGGTTTCGCTGTAGCGCCATTGCCACGGCAAAGACAGTGACCGGTATGGCACGCTCAGTAAAAAGGCGATGCAGACGCCAGAAGCCGGCCCGTGCACCGTACTCGTAAAGCGACTCCATGTTCATGTGGCGGGTATCTTCATACGCGGTTGCGCCAACAATTTCCGACAAGAAAGCTTCGGATTCGTTGTCCCCGTGTAAGACACAGCGTTCACCGCCCTCTTCAAAGTTGATTACGAATTGCAGGGCGAGCCTTGCCTCACGCGGCCAGTTTGCTTTGGGTGGTTTGCCAGCGTAACCGATGAGATCTCTGGGATACTGGCTCATTTCCTTTTCCCCGCCACGTACCAGTGCGCGATCACGGCACGTTCCGCATCGGTGATACCGGTCAGATTGCCGACAGGCATCGCACGCAACACAACTGTTTGCTGATAGATTCTTTCCGCTTCTGTCAGTATTTTCTGCGCGCTGTCGAGCATGACACCGGCCGGTGCGGCGCTAAAAGCAACATGCGTCGGTTGTTCCGCATGACAGGTTTCACAACGCGTTTGCACGATGTTCTGGACCTCAGCGAACGTAACCTGTGGCACGGAACCCGCCGCAGTACTCGCCGTACGTGGCGCAATAGCGGCGGCAACACCGGCAAGCAACAAAACAGCAATTACCAGCGCTAACGGCGATGCTGGCGGCTTGTGTCGGGCGACAAAATAGACCCGGATCAGCGCACCGGCGATGGACATCGCAACGAGGATCAGCCAGTTGAATTCATGGCTGTAGGTCATAGCATAATGGTTGCTGATCATTACAAATAGGACAGGCAACGTGAAATAGGTATTGTGTACCGAACGTTGTTTCGCTGTGATGCCAGGTCGCGGATCGGGATCGTCACCTTTGGCAGTAGCTGCAACCATCGCCCGCTGACCCGGGATAATCACAAAAAACACGTTGGCGACCATGATGGTTCCCAGCATGGTGCCAAAATGGATAAAGGCACCGCGACCGCTAAAGACCTGACACAATCCAAAAGCGGCAATAATGATCAGTGCTGCAACGGCACCGCCCAGCACGCGGTCGTTTTTCGCAAGGGGTGATTTGCAAAGGAGATCATAGATAATCCAACCCCCGGCGATTACTCCCGCCCCGATCGCTATAGCGACCGGTTGTGACAGGGCCATCAAGGAACCATCAATCAGGTAGACCTCGGCACCATACCAATAGATCAACGCCAGCAGAAACATACCGGACAACCAGGTGCTGTAGGCTTCCCATTTGAACCAGTGCAGGGTCTCCGGCAGTCTTTGCGGCGCCACGCGGTATCTCTGCGCATGGTAAAAACTGCCGCCATGTACAGACCAAAGCTCTCCGCCGACGCCCTTTTTGCTATCCGCCGGTTCCCTGGGTTCGACGACGTGATTGTCCAGCCAGATGAAATAAAATGACGCGCCTATCCAGGCAATCCCAACGATGAAATGAAACCAGCGGCCCAGCAGGCTCAGCCATTCGATGACGTATGCCGTCACCGTTGAACCTGCCGCAGCGGACTAACTTGCATTTCCCGGGCTGCCAGCCCTGCTTCACGCAACCGCAGAAGTTGTGCGCTCACCGCCACGGCAATCTCGGCCGGCCGTTTGCCGGTAATCCCATCGATACCAATCGGGCAAACCAGTCGATCGATTTGTTGATCTGATAATCCAAGCGCACGAAGCCTCTTTGTAAACTGACGGCGCTTGGATCGTGATCCGATCAACCCGCAATAGGAAAAGTCATCACGCGCAAGCACGCGGGCGCAGATCTCCAGATCTAGCGCGTGAGAATGCGTCATGATGAGAAAATAACGCCCGCCGGGTATTTTATCGATCACGGTCTGGGGGTCGACGTCGTTGATGGTCTTGGTGTTGGCAGGCAACTGCGCCGGAAAGGCCTCGGCACGACTATCAATCCAAAGCACATTGCAATTCAATGGCGCCAGATTGGAAACCATGGCTGAACCCACATGGCCTGCGCCAAATAAAACAATTTCGAAACAACTCGGCTGCATCGGTTCAAATAGTGCCGGTATCCGCAGGTTACCCGGCATCGCAACCGTCGATCGACAGGCCGGTGCATTGCTGGCCAGCAATCCGGCTGCAATTTGGCCTATAGAATCATCCGCGCCCGCCGGCCCGGTAATTAGACTTTTCTCCACGCCCGTTCGGGTGTCTCCCACGGTGACCATGATCGCCGGTAGATCCTGTTCGACGATCGCCGGCAAACTGTTGAGCCACTCCGTTTCGGCCGGAATGATCTGTTCGAACAATATCTCTGCCACGCCACCGCAGCATTGACCGCAGTCAGCACCCAGAGTGAAACTGCGTGTGTAGGTTCGGGCCGGTGTGAGTTCCCGCAACCACTGACAGGCTAAGGCCGTGCATTCGTACTCCACTTGTCCACCACCGATTGTACCCAGGGTGCGGGTCGCGGTGACGAACATCTTCGCACCGGTTTCACGTGGTGTGGACCCGCGAGTAGCGGCCACTGTCACAATGACAAAGGGGTCTCCTCTGTCGGCCAGTTCACACAGCAACTGCGGCCATCTCATTTGGCACGCTCCGCCTTCTGTGCTGTCACAGCTTGCAGCACGGCTTCCGGTGTGGCCGGGGCCTGCAGATCCGGGCTGCGACGATAATTGCTGACACTGGCGACAGCATCTCTGAGTGCGAAAAAAGCAGACAAGGACAACATCAGCGGTGGTTCGCCCACTGCTTTCGAGCGGTGAATGGTTTTTTCGCGGTTATCCGCCGACTGCAGCATCTCCACCCGAAAATCCGGTGGCAAATCGGAACAGGTTGGAATTTTATATGTCGACGGTGCATGCGTCATTAATTCACCAGATTCATTCCACCAAAGCTCTTCGCTGGTCAGCCAACCGTAGCCCTGGATAAAACCACCTTCTATTTGACCCAGGTCGACCGCCGGATTGAGGGACCGGCCACAGTCGTGCACGATGTCGACGCGTAGCAACCGATGTTCCCCGGTCAACACGTCGATGATAACTTCGGATACCGCCGCGCCGTAGGCGTAGTAAAAAAACGGTCTGCCCGAAAACGTGGCACGGTCATAGTGAATTTTGGGTGTCTTGTAAAAACCGGTCGCCGAGAGCGATACGCGCGCCATGTAGGCCAGATGCACAAGCTCGGCGAAGCTTAGGTGCTGTTTACCGATGCGGACCTGATTTCGTGTGTACACGATGTCGCCTTTTGCGACGGAAAAATGCTCGCAGGCAAAGCGAGTCAATCTCTTTTTGATCTTGCGGGCCGCCGCCTGCGCGGCCTTGCCATTCAGATCTGAACCGGCTGAGGCGGCTGTGGCCGATGCGTTGGGAACCTTACTGGTGTCGGCTGCCGTGAGCTTGATGCGGTCCAGGTCGATTTGCAGCTCATCGGCAACCACTTGTGCAACTTTGATGTAAAGCCCCTGCCCCATTTCGGTGCCACCATGATTCAGCCGCACCGTGCCATCAGTATAGACATGCACCAACGCGCCGGCCTGATTGAGATGCGTGGCGGTAAACGAAATACCAAACTTGACCGGAGTCAGGGCAATGCCGCGTTTTTGCAGCGGGGTTTTTGCGTTGAAATCACGAATGGCCTGGTACCGTTGCCGGTAATCCGCTGTGTCCTCTAACCGATCGACAATCTGGTGAATAACATTGTCTTTAACTAGCTGCCCATAGGGTGTTTCGTTGCGTTCATCTATGCCGTAGAAATTGGCGCGGCGTACATCGAGCGGGTCCTTCTCGAGATGGCGTGCAATGTCGTCCATTGCATACTCGATAGCAAACATCCCTTGTGGCCCACCGAAACCGCGAAATGCGGTGTTGGAAACGGTGTGTGTTTTGCAGCGGTGCGACACTATGTTGACCTGCTCCAGAAAATAAGCATTGTCTGCATGAAACATGGTGCGATCGTTAACCGGGCCGGACAAATCTGCGGACATGCCGCAGCGTGACGCAAAGTCGAAGTCGATGCCTGTAATGACGCCCTGTTCATCGAAACCAACATTGTATGCAATGCTGTAATCATGTCGTTTGCCCGTCATGATCATGTCGGTATCGCGATCCAGACGCAGTTTGGCGGCCCGACCGGTTCGGTGGGCCATCAATGCAGCGATGCAGGCAATCAGTGCTGGTTGTGTTTCCTTGCCACCAAAGCCCCCACCCATGCGCCGGCACTCGACGACCACATCTTTCGCCTTAGTCCCGATAGCGTGCGCAACCTTCTGCTGCACTTCACCCGGATACTGGGTCGAGCTGTAAACTTGCATCTCGTCCGCTTCGAGTGGAATCGCCATGGCGATTTGCCCTTCCAGATAGAACTGATCCTGGCCACCCAGGGCGACCTGTCCGCTAAGGCGGTGTTTCGCTGCTGCAATGGCGTCGGCTGCGTTCCCGCGCGCCAGTTTTTCAGTCGGCAACACAAAAGAGTTCTTTTTTACAGCGCTTTCGGCATCCAGTATTGCGGGCAACTCCTCGTAATCGATGCGCGCCAGCGTCGTCGCGCGTCTCGCCTGATCTACTGACTCTGCTGCAACGGCAAAAACGGGCTGACCGACGTATTGCACGATGTCGGATGCAAATATTGGATCGTCTTCGGCCATGGCACCGTAATTATTCGCGCCGGGTATGTCAGCTGCCGTCATGACTGCAACAACCCCGGGGGCCTCGGTGACCGCCGACAGATCGATACGTTTTATGCGGGCGTGTGCACGCGCACTCATCCCCGCCGCCAGGTGCAGTAGATTGCGTGGTTCCGGCAGATCGTCTGTGTACAGGGCGGCGCCGCTGACATGACCCTCGGCGCTATCGTGCGGCAATGCTTCACCGACCGTGCTAACGCGTGTCTCAGCGTCCATAGCTGTATACACTCACCGGTGGATCACTTTGGGTCGTTGCGTAAAAAAACTTCAGTAACAGGTTCTTGCTAACCTGCATGCGGTATTCATCAGTCGCACGCATATCGCTAATCGGGCTAAAGTCCTGCTCCAGAGCCTGAGTCGCCGCCAATACCGTTTTTTCTGTCCACTTGGCGCCCGTCAGTACCCGTTCGCATTTGGGCGCACGGCTTGGTATGGCCGCGACACCGCCATAAGCAATGCGAATCCCGGCGACGGTATCACCATCGAGCCGGACAGCAAATGCAGCGCAAACGGCCGATATGTCCTGATCGAATCTTTTCGAAATCTTGTAGGTGCACAATTGCAGCGCCGGATCAGGCAACGGAATGCGAATACGCTCCAGGAACTCGCCCTCCGCCAGCGCAGTTTGTTGATACGCCAAATAAAACTCGTCTAAAGCCAGCTCGCGAGTCGCATCGCCGCGGCGCAATACCAAAATTGTATCCAGGGCAATCAATGCCGGCATGGAGTCGCCGATCGGCGAGCCATTGGCAATATTGCCCCCGATCGTTGCCGCGTTGCGTATGGGTGGTCCGGCAAATCGCCGCAATAGTTCATCGAGCTGTGGATAGAGCGTATTCAGGACTGGCATGGCGTCCGTAAAAGTTACCGCGGCGCCCAGTTCCAAATGGCTTTTGGTTTTTGTTACGGTCTGCAGTTCTGCCACGGCACCGACGTAAATTATCGAATCAAGTTCCTGATGTTGTTTCGTTACCCACAAACCGACATCCGTGCCACCGGCTAGTAGATGCGCGGCGGGGTTTTTTTGAACCAACTCGGATAATTCCTTGAGTGTGCTCGGCGCGTAGTAGCGTCGTCCATTCGCCTCGACACCGACAGTGCCTTCAATCCGGAGTTTGCGCAGTGCCGCCACTGTCGCTGTGTGTCGGGAAGCAGGTTTTGGCAACTCATACATCTTCTGCGTGGCACTTATAATAGGCCGATAGCCGGTGCAACGACACAGATTGCCGGCCAGTGCATCGTCGATTTCCACACGCGTCGGCTTGTCGACGGTTTCAAAGAGCGCATACATAGACATGACAAAACCCGGCGTGCAAAAACCGCACTGGGAACCGTGTTCATCCACCATGGCTTGTTGTACCGGATGAAGTGTCCCGTCCTTGTTCTGCAAATTCTCGACGGTGATCAGTTGCTTGCCATCGAGTGTTGGCAGAAACTGGATGCAGGAATTGACGGCGCGATGACGTAGGTTTTTCCCGTCGGCATCCAGTTCCGCGATGACCACCGCGCAGGCACCACAATCCCCTTCGGCGCAGCCTTCCTTCGTCCCGGTGCGTTGTCGATCCTCCCGCAGCCACTGCAGAACTGTGCGATTAGGATCGACGTCGTGGAGTTGGATTTCCTCATCATCCAGTAGAAAACTGATCGTGTTTCTCACAGTTTCTGGCATGATGACATCCGACGGCAGCAATCAGCTACCGCGATAAGTGCTATAACTCCAAGGCGAGACAAGCAATGGCACGTGATAGTGCTCATCCTTGCTTAGATTGAAGCGAAGTACGACGTCGCTGAGAAAACCGGAATCCTCGCCCGTCTCGTTAGCAAAATACTCGCCAATGTTGAAGACCAGCTCATAGGTGCCGCACTGGAAATCGTTGTCACCCAACAACGGCTTGTCAACACGCCCGTCCTGATTCGTTGTGAACTCGGCTATCAGGTTGACGTCCGTACCGATGGCATAGAGTTGCCCCGTGATACCGTTGCCCGGTTTCCCATTCGCTGTATCCAGCACATGCGTGGTCAATCGTCCCATCAAGACTCCGCTTTCTAAGCTAATGTTTTGATATTAAACGAGATACGATGGATAAACCAGCCATGAGTGCTTTACCGGCCACGGGCGCTGATCCGTTGCAAAGGGTGTGAAGGAGAATAGAATGTGCCGCTGGTTTCCCTGGTTGAGAAAGAAGAAAACTATGTCGACATCCGTTCAATTGCTTGGTCTGAGTAACGCAATCGTAGACATCCTGGCGCATGTAGATGATGCATTCCTGACCAGAGTCGGAGCGCCACGCGGGTCCATGACGCTGATCGATGCCGACCAGGCGCGTAATCTTTACGATCAAATGGGACCCGCGACGGAGATGTCCGGTGGTTCTGTCGGCAACAGTATTGCGGGCTTCGCCAACCTCGGCGGCACTGCGGCTTATATCGGCCGGGTTGCGGCGGACCAGTTAGGGGCAATATTTGCCCACGACATGAAATCGCTGGGCGTAGAGATGCGGTTGCCTCCGGAAACCCGACAGGCACCCACCGCCCGCAGTCACGTGCTGATCAGTCCAGACGGTCAGCGCACGATGCAGACCTATCTTGGTGCTTGCACAGAGATTGCGCCCAAAGATATTTCTGCGACTACGATAGGCAGACCCGAGATCATACTGATTGAGGGTTACATATGGGATACACCGCACGGTCCTGAAGTGACGCAACGCGCGATGGATCTGGCGCATAGGGCCGGTGCGAGGGTTGCGTTATCGTTGTCTGATGATCAATGTGTTATCCGGCACCACGAGGCTTTCACCGATGCGATCGGCAAGCGGGTAGAAATTGTTTTTGCCAATGAAGCTGAAATAACAACATTGCTCGGGACGGATAACTTTGACGAGGCCGTCACCAGGGCGGCTGAGTCCAATGTGCTCTATGCGCTTACACGGTCGGAAAAAGGCTCGGTAGTCGTTCAGGGCTCGCAAATGCACGCCGAACCTGCCGAGACCGTTGAGACGGTCGTTGATAGTACGGGCGCCGGCGACGCCTACACGGCCGGTTTTCTTTATGGACTGTCCCGTCATGAGCCGCTGGCCGACTGTGCCAAACTCGGAACCCGGTGTGCCGCAACGGTTATTCAACAGGTGGGTGCTCGAATCGAGAAAGGTGCGCTGGCCTGACAGAATTGTTTTCCAGTCATGCTGAGACGATTTCCCAGACTTAGTAAACGGCGTCGAAGAATCCTGGCCGTCACGGGTGTGATTTGGGTCCTCGGTTATCTGGTACCGGAACAAGGCATGATTCCGGTACAGGACGCGACTGTTGAAGATTGGGATCCGCTGTCATTCTGGCATGAGCCCTGGGGCGTATCGGGTGTGCACAAAGGTATCGATATTTTTGCACCTCTAGGCACGCCAACGTTGGCCGCAACAAGTGGTGTCGTGACTTATACCGGGACTAAGGGATTGGGTGGTAATGTGGTACTGATCCTCGGACCCAAATGGCGTCTGCATTATTACGCTCATCTCGACACTATAACGGTCAGCGCCGGGAGACCTGTTCGTCGTGGACAACGCATTGGTACTGTCGGCGACAGCGGCAATGCCAAAGGCAAGCCGCATCACCTGCACTACGTTATTCGCACACCCTTCCCCATTCCCTGGCTGGCAACGTCAGGAACCCAAGGCTGGAAACGCATGTTCTTTTTCGATCCGGTCGTACGCTTTCGCGCCTGGGATGCTATATAGGCGTGTAGTCGTCGAGCATTGACGTTACGCGTTCGACGCGTTGTTCGAGGGTGCCTTTGACGGCGGTGAACGGAACGCGGCGATTGATCAAGTCTTCGCACAATCGCGCCTGGAACTCTGCTCGGTGCTGTTCGCCGGATCGCTCCCAGGTGTCGTCATAGGGAATGTCGGCCGCGCAGAGGAAGAAAACCTCGTAACGCTTTTCGGCTTCCTCCGCGAGTTCCTGGAGTCTCGGGTGGGCCTCGCCGTGATAGTCGATCGCAAAGTGATAGGTGGTGATGGCTTCGGTATCGACGAATAAATAGCGATGCGCCTCAGCCACCAAACGATCCTCACGTTCGATATGGCCTTCGGCAATTTCTACCAGTTGTTCCGGCGATAACCGGCGCTCCTGTTGATGTTCCATCCAGTATTCGCGGCCGTATTCCGGCATCCAGACAGTGTCATATTTTTCGGCCAGCGCCTTGCAAAGACTTGTCTTACCAGTCGACGGCGCGCCAAGAAAGGCAAACTTGATCACATGGTTGTCCGTCATGCTGCGCGCTCACGTAAGGAATGCTGCCAGGACAGCAGACCAATCACACACAGCGCTAGAAACACGACGTACAATCCTGAAGTCCAGTAGAGTTCCTTGATGTAATAAATGCCGATCGCAACAACATCAACGGCAATCCAGAACGCCCAGGTTTCGATGCGTTTACGGGCCTGCAACCACATCGCGATGAGGCTCGTGGCTGTAGTGAATGCATCACCATACGGGATGGCGGCGTCGGTACTGACCGACATGACCCGGCCCCACACCACGGTGCCAGCAAGAGCCAACGCTATCCATACGGTCAGGGCACGGAGGCTTAGGCGCGAAACGGGTAATTCACCCTGGTCCGCGCCGCCATGCAACCAATGATACCAGCCGTAGATCTGAACCACGACATAAATCATGTGCAGAATGACATCGGAGTAAAGTTTTACCTGGAAGAACACGAATACGTACAACGCGACCTGGATTAAGCCGGTTGGCCAACACCAGATGTTCTGACGAACGACAAGAACGACCGCGAGCAGACCGAAAGCGGCCGCAACCGGTTCAACCCATTCCATCGTTAGCGCCCGATTGGATGCCAGGTTGTTTTCGTTTCCTGGGTATCAGAGATCAGATAGGGGTTATCGTTTTCGGCATCGTCCCACCGCCGATCGACACGAGAAATAACCCGTTTAATGTTTATGGCACTTGCTTGTTGTATCTCTGCGCCAGAATTCTGTTCGTCGTCACAATATACAATCGCGTTAACGTCCATGTGTGACGCGAAGTGTTCTCTCAATTCTTCCTTGAAACCAGTTAGGATGTTTACAACACCGGCCGGCACGTCAGACGACTCGAGCACTTCCGCGAAGCTAATGGCACACAGTGGCAGTGATTCAGACCCAAGCACTACGCAGGTGTTACCACCGACGATCGCCGGAGCGATATTGGATATCAGACCAAGCAAACCAGATTGTTCTGGTGCCAAAATCGCAACGACGCCGGTGGCTTCAAGCACCGAGAAATTGAAATGCGATGAACTAACCGGATTCACGGAGCTGAATACCTGCTGATATTTGTCCGCCCAACCAGCGTAATAAATCAAGCGATCTATCGTCGCGCTGACTTCCGCCTCAGCAGCCGCTGAGGCGACACCCTGGCTGGTGAGCTCGGCGATAAACTGGGCCCGACGTCCTTCCAGCATCTCACCGATGCGGTATAGGATCTGGCCACGCAAATAGGCGCTGGTGCTCGACCAGCCTGGCACCGCTGCGCGCGCGGCAACAACGGCTTCGCGGAAGTCTTTGCGACTGCCCTGACAAATGTTGGCCATTACGTCGCCAGATTTGTCCGTGACGGTGTAGTACCGACCCGACTCAGTGCGTGGGAATTTGCCGCCGATGTAGATTTTGTAGGTTTTGGCGACTGGTACGCGCTTGCTTGCCGCTTTGGGACTCATCGTCTCGGCTCCAGACTGAGATACGCTGATAGACCGTGTAGACCACCTTCGCGACCAACGCCGCTTTCTTTGTAGCCCCCGAACGGTGATGTGGGATCAAACTTGTTAAAAGTATTGGCCCAGATTACGCCGGCACGGATTGCACGCGTCATTTTAAAAATTTTGGCCCCCTTGTCAGTCCAGATTCCCCCGGACAAACCATACGGGGTGTTGTTGGCCTTGGTCACGCCCTCTTCCATGGTGCGGAAAGTCTGAATCGCAAGAACCGGTCCAAAGATCTCTTCCTGCACGATCCGGTTGGATTGCGATACTCCGGTGAACAGGGTCGGCCGACACCAGTAACCCGACGCAGGCACTGGACGGCTGCTTTGATACATTTCAGCGCCCTCTTCCTGGCCCAATTTTAAGTATTCGTCGATACGCTTGTGCTGGGCGGCAGAATTGATCGCACCAATGTCGGTATTTTTGTCCAGCGGATCACCGACGATCAGCGTCTCCATACGGTCTTTTAGTTTTTGAATTACTTCATCGGCCACGGCTTCCTGAACCAGCAATCTGGAACCGGCGCAGCACACATGGCCCTGATTGAAGAAAATGCCGTTTACGATGCCTTCCACGGCCTGATCTATAGCAGCGTCGGCAAAAATGATGTTGGCCGCCTTGCCACCTAATTCGAGTGTGTATTTCTTAGCGGTGCCTGCGAGACGTTGCTGAATCAGGCGACCCACCGCGGTTGAACCGGTGAAGGCTATTTTGTTGACGTCATCATGTTCAACGAGAGCGGTGCCGGTGTCACCGGCACCAGTCACAATGTTCACAACGCCAGGTGGCAGATCAGCGTCGCGCACCAGCTCGGCCAGTTTGAGTGCGGTCAGTGGAGTTGTTTCGGCCGGTTTAAGAACCACTGTGTTGCCACAGGCCAGCGCAGGCGCAATTTTCCAGGCAGCCATCAGCAATGGGAAATTCCAGGGAATTATCTGGCCGGCGACACCGAGTGCCTGTGCCTCGCGTCCCGGAAACGCGTACTGGAGTTTGTCTGCCCAACCGGCGTAATAAAAAAAGTGCGCTGCCGACAAGGGTATGTCTATATCACGCGACTCACGGATCGGTTTACCACCGTCCAGAGACTCGATTACGGCGAATTCGCGTGAACGCTCCTGCAACATACGCGCGATGCGGTAGATATATTTGCCCCGGTCCGCGGCGCTCATTTTTGACCACGGGCCGTCGAATGCCTTACGCGCGGCACGTACGGCCTTGTCTACGTCAGCGCCGTTCGCGGCAGCAACTTTGGCCAACGGTTTCTCCGTTGCCGGGTTGATGGTTTCGAAATAATTGCCGCTTTCCGGTGCCACAAAATCGCCATCGATAAAAAGCCCGTACTTCTTTTCGAGCTGAATATGACTGATGTCCTGTGGCGCCGGCGCATATTCCCAACCACCGTCGAAAGAAAGCTTGCTTTGCCCGCTCATAACTCAGTCCTTGGAAAAATAATCGGCTGACTGATAGGCACCGGTCTTTTGTTTTTGCAACTGCATCAAAACATCGTTAGCCAGCGAACTGGCGCCGAACCGGAACAAATCGGGTGTCATCCAGTCGTTGCCTAGGGTTTCGTGCAACATGACCAGATACTGTATTGCCTGTTTAGCCTTGGATATGCCACCGGCGGGTTTCATGCCTACGCGCCGATCTGTCTCGTAGTAGTAATCACGTATCGCCTGCAACATGACCAGCGTAACCGGCATCGTTGCTGCCGGTTGTATTTTTCCGGTTGAGGTCTTTATGAAATCGGCTCCCGCGTGCATCGCAAGCACACTGGCGCGCCGCACTCGATCCAGCGTTCCGAGCTCCCCGGTTTCCAGTATGACCTTTAGATGGGCGTCACCACAGGCTTCCTTGATGGCGGCTATTTCCTCAAATACCAGACCATACTCGCCTTGCAAAAAGGCGCCGCGGGAAATGACCATATCAATTTCGTCGGCACCATCGCCGACGGCCATGCGTGTATCTTCCAATTTCACCGCGCGCGGCGCCATGCCGCTGGGGAAAGCTGTCGCGACCGAAGCAACATTGATGTCATGCCCGGTCAACGCGTTTTTTGCCACACCGACCATGGTCGGATAAACACATACAGCCGCCACATGCGGCAAATCGTCAAGTGTGTCGTGCAAATGGATGGCTTTTTGGCACAGCTGGCGAACTTTACCGGGCGTATCCTGCCCTTCGAGCGTAGTCAGGTCGATCATGCTGAGCGCCAGCTTCAGCGCTTCGATCTTGGAGTCTTTCTTGATACTGCGCTTGCAAAATCGCGTAGTGCGCTCGATCACGCCTACCTCGTCCACAGGGGGCACGCGGTTCAGGTCAGGGACGAGCGATGGCTTTACGTGTAATGCAGGCTCAGACACTGATCACCACCGTATCCAAAGCAATTTTGATCATCTCATCGAAAGTCGAACTACGTTCATCCGCAGTGAGCGCTGCGCCGGTACGGATGTTGTCGCTCACCGTGCAAATGGCCAGCGCATCCACGCCGTGTTCGGCTGCGAGCGCGTAAAGACCAGCTGCTTCCATCTCCAGACCCAGTATGTTGAATTTTTCCATCGTGTCGAACATCGGGACATCTGCCGTATAAAAAAGGTCGGCTGAAAAGATATTGCCCACCTGATAGCGTACCTTGTGTTCGGTGGCCACTCTTACGGCGTTTTGCAAAAGTTCAAAACTCGCGATACACGCATAGTCATAGCCACCAAATCGCACACGATTGACACTCGAATCAGTGCAGGCGCCCATCGCGATAATAATGTCCCGCAGTTGAGTACCCGCATTCACGGTTCCGCAGCTACCCACCCGGATTATGCGTTTAGCTCCGTACTCGGTCATCAATTCGGTCACGTATATCGACAACGACGGAATACCCATCCCGTGCGCCATAACAGACACGGGTATGCCCCGATAAGCACCAGTAAATCCCAGCATATTCCGCACATCGGTCACCTGGCGCGCATCGTCGAGATAGGTCTCTGCTATGTACTGGGCACGCAGGGGATCGCCCGGCATCAGGACCGTTTCGGCGAAATCGCCTCGGGCCGCATTCATGTGTTTGGTGGACATGTCACCTGTTGGGAATATAAGGCTGCAGGACATTGTCTCACGTTTTCTTCCGCCTCTGAAACTGGTTATCATCGGCCGCCTATTCAACCTGGTGACACCGCAATGAAGATCCACCATTTGCTATCTGCATTGATCATGGCAATCGTCGTGGCAGCCTGCGCCAGCCAGGGTTCCGTAGCGACCGGGCCGGCCGATTCCATCGACATGATCGTTAATGCCGACTACGTCCTGACCATGGTAGGTGATGAGTTAATCGCGGATGGCGCCGTCGCTATTGACGCTGGTCAGATCGTGGCAGTCGGTCCGGCTGCCGAGCTGGCGGGACGTTATTCGGCGCGCACTACCCTGTCCGATAAGGGAACCGTAGTCATGCCGGGTCTGATCAATGGTCACACCCATGCGGCGATGAGCCTGCTGCGTGGCGTTGCTGACGATCTGGAGCTAATGCAATGGCTGACTGAATTTATTTTTCCGGCTGAAGTACGTTATGTGGATGCGGAGTTTGTGCGCATCGGCACAGAGCTTGCCTGCTGGGAAATGATTCGTGGCGGAACAACGACCTTTGTAGATCTCTATTATTTTCCAGACGCCGTGGCGGAGGCCGTGGAGCGGTGTGGGCTGCGCGCGATCGTTGCACCGACCGTAATCGATCAGCAAAGTCCGGACGCAGCAAACGGCCAACAGTCCCTGGAGCAGGCGCGTGATTTTGCTCGTCGCTGGAAGGGCCGCAACAGCAGAATTACTCCGGCCATCGCGGCGCATTCGGTCTATACACTGCCGGCCGAATGGGTGCGTAAGGTGCGTGACGCCGCCGCGGAAGTCGGCGTACCGGTGTCGATTCACTTGTCCGAATCACCCTATGAAGTCGAGGTCACTCGCAAGAATTTCGATAGCACCTCAACCGAGCTGTTGGACAAACTCAAGTTCTTTGACAACCACACGATTGCCGCACATGTGGTTTGGCCGACAGAGACCGACCAACACACGCTGGCTGCCCGAAAAGTGGGTGTCATACATAACCCGACTTCAAATATGAAAATTGCGTCCGGTATTTCCCCCGTTGTCGACATGCTTGCCGAAGGTGTGCTGGTCGGTTTGGGTACCGATGGCGCGGCCAGCAACAATGACCTGGACATGTGGGAGGAAATTCGCCTTGCAGCCTTACTGGCAAAAGTCAGCAGGATGGATCCGACTGTGCTGGCTGCAGGCACCGTACTTAACATGGCAACATCCGGTGGTGCTGCCGCGGTGGGTTTGGCAGATCAGGTGGGTGAGCTCCGGGCCGGTTTGCGGGCTGATCTGATCCAGGTCTCGATATCCGACCTGACATTCGTGCCCCTTTTTGACGTCATCTCGCATCTGGTATACGTGGCTGACGAACACGACGTCACGACGGTTATCGTGGACGGAAAAATTCTGATGCGCAACCGCGAAGTATTGACGCTCGATGGCGAAAAGCTACGTGAGGAAGCGACACGCCTTGCTGATAAAATCGCCGAGGGTCTGTATCCGGACTAGTTGCCCGCCGCACTACCCGTCCCCTCGCTGGGCGAGGGACTCGATGCTAAAAAGGAAACCCCGAAATCCATAGCCGATAACCCGAAGAAACCGGCCAGACTCTGACCGATATCCGCGAAAGTTTCGCGCCGCCCTAAAGAACCGGCTTCAATGGCGTTACCGTAAACGAGGACCGGGATGTGCTCACGGGTGTGATCACTGCCCGGCCAGGTTGGATCGCAGCCATGATCTGCGCTCAGAATCAGCAAGTCGTCCTCACCCATTGCGTCGATAATCTCCGGTAGGCGTCCATCGAAGTATTCCAAGGCATCGGCATATCCGGCCGGGTCACGACGGTGACCATAGAGCATGTCGAAATCAACCAGGTTCGTAAATACAATGGATCGATCTGGCGCTTCACGCATCTCTGCCAGTGTGGCGTCAACCAATGCGGCATTCCCGGTCGCCTTAACTTTTTTCGTAATTCCCCGATGTGCAAATATGTCCGGTATCTTGCCAATACCAATGACCGAACCCCCGTCTGCCACCAGTTTGTCCAGCAATGTCACTTCCGGTGGTGGCACAGCTATGTCACGACGATTCCCTGTTCGTTCGAAATTATCGGACGCCGTGCCGATGAATGGGCGCGCAATGACGCGACCAATGTTGTATTCATCAACCAGCACCCGGGCTACATCGCACACCGCGTAGAGGTGCTTCAGCCCAAAGGATTCCTCATGGGCGGCAATCTGGAACACGCTGTCTGCAGACGTGTAGACGATTGGCTTCCCACTGCGCATGTGTTCTTCGCCAAGTTCCTTGATGATCACCGTTCCAGAGGCATGACGATTCCCCAGCACGCCCGGCAGCTTGCATTCCTCGATTAGTGACTGCAGTAAATCCGGTGGAAAGGTGTTTTTGTCGGCGCGAAAATACCCCCATTCGAAAAGCACGGGTACACCGGCAATTTCCCAATGACCGCTGGGTGTGTCCTTGCCGCTGCTGAGTTCCGCCGCGTGACCGTAGGCACCAATGATGTCGGTCTCTGTGTCACAGGCGAGGGGATACTCGCCACAACTTTCTTTGGCAGCCCGCATGAGCCCCAGACGCGCGAGATTTGGCAGCTTGAGTCCGCCGATGGCCTGACGAAATCGCGCGATATTGCCGAGTGTGTTGGCGCCGGTGTCGCCAAAACGATCGGCGTCATCGGTGGCGCCGATTCCAAATGAATCCAGAATAATAATTATTGCACGTCGCATCAGACACACGACTATAACAAAGCCTGCAGCCGGTGATTGAATCAAGGACGAAAAAGACGTGCATTCAGTGACATTGATATATTCGTAGAGGCTTTAAGCAGGTGGTGTTGCCGGGTGGCGCGGGCCGCGGGGTTGCTGGCTGACTTTATACGGTTTCGAGTTTAGTCTGTAGCAGCATTAGATCGCCAAAGCTGACGATGTCGTCGGTATCTAAATCCACTTCGGTATTGAACTGATCGTCGGCGGTGCCGGTAAAAAATGCTGTCCCTATTTGGTCATTCATGATGTAGTCGACTGGCGGCGATGGCGGTGCGTCTGGCGGCACGGGCGTTACCGGTAACGGTTTCTCATACGGCGCCAAGGTTCCGAATGATGCAACCGCTGCCTGGGCCGGGTGATTCCCGTGTCCCGTGACCGGCATCGCTTGCAGGCTGTGCCCCGGTGAATTGTGTTTCAACGAGCGGTTGAGGACACCAATCATCGAGTTGAGATTTGGACCCGAAAATCCCTTAATCATCCTTCTTCCCATGCGTTCACGTGTTCTGCACTATTTAACGGCGTTTAGGGCCGGGACTTTATGCTGCTGGTGTATTTTCTTGCCCTATAAAAACAAAGCATTATGAGCTTTTTGCAGAACGAGTCTAGCGGTAGCAGCGCATGACCAGGTTGGCCAGCAAGCCCGTCCAGCCGGTTTGGTGAGCTGCCCCCAGTCCACGGCCGGTCTCGGCATGGAAGTACTCATAGAAAAGACAGAGTTCTTGCCAATGTGGATCGTTCTGAAACGGACTGTCAGGCCGCATTGCCGGAAGATTGCCCTGTCCGTCACGACGATAAAGATCGACCAGACGATCTGCAATCAGGTCTGCAACGGCTTTTAGTGTCATCGTGCGACCACTGCCGTCGGGAGACGGCACAGTAAACTCAGCACCAAGATAACGGTGATAACGTTCCAGGGCCACGATGAGCGAATAATTGGTTGGCAGCCAGACCGGTCCGCGCCAGTTGGAGTTGCCACCATACATCGGACTGTTGGCCTCGCCTGGTACGTATTCGATATACAACTCGCCAACCCCGGGAACACTCCCTACCGGGTGATTTTCGGCATGAAACCGGCTCAGGCTGCGAATACCATATGGCGACAAGAACTGTTCCTCGTCAAGTACACGAGCGAGAATACGTGTGAGCATGTCGCGATTAACCAGTGCAAGTAAATGCTCGCCACGTGTGTTGTCGGTATGTGGACATTCACTGACGAAATGCCCGTGCACCCGACCGCCCCTGTGTTCCTCAAGCATTCTACGAAAGGCCGGTGCAGCCTCGAGCAGACCCGGGCCTATGACTACACAGGCAAACAAGGGAATTAGGCCAACCCAGGAGTAGACATCCAGGGGATGGCGGGCGCCATCCGGTCCGACAACAACATCTTTGAAAAAGCCGTCGGACTCATCCCACAAGGACAACCCAACATGATCGTAACCCGAGATCGACTCGGCAATTGACAGAAACTGTTCGTAGCATTGAATCGCGATCGCTTCGTAGTCCGGTTGCACGGCAGAAATTTCCAATGCGATGACTGTCATGTTTAACGCGTAGTTGGCCATCCATCCGGTTGCATCTGCCTGTACCAGTTTGTAGCCATCGGGTAGCGGTGATCTCGATCGATCGAATACCGAGATATTATCCAGCCCAAGAAAACCACCGTTGAAGAGATTTTGCCCATCCACGTCTTTGCGATTGAGCCACCAGGCGTAGTTCAACAGCATTTTGTGGAATACCCGGCGCAAGAAAGAGTAATCAGCCACGCCGTTGCGGGCGCGGTCGCTGCGAAAAAGACGCAAGGCAAATGCCGCGTGTACGGGTGGGTTCACGTCGCCAAAATTCCATTCATACGCTGGAATGCTGCCGGTGGGATGCAGATAGCGCTCGCCCAACAACAGTTCGAGCTGTTGTTTTGCAAAACCCATGTCGGTCAGGGCCAGCGGGCCAGATTGATAAGCCAGGTCCCAGGCCGCAAACCAGGGATACTCCCAGGTGTCGGGCATGCTGATGATGTCGCCCGCACGCATATGGCGCCAGGCACTGTTGCGACCGCGCTTGCGTTTTTCGGGTGGTTTGACTTGATCGCCTTCCAACCAGCGATTGACATCGTAATTATAGAACTGCTTGCCCCAGGTCATGCCTGCCAGTGCCTGCCGAACAATCCGATGATCCTGAGTAGTGGCCCGTGGCTGCAGCGCGTCGTAAAAGCCATCGGCTTCGGCACGACGCTGCGTCAGTGTCCGCTCAATCGCTGAAAATGGTGCATGTGATTGCTCACGCCCCAGCCAAAGATCGAAATACTGCGTTTCGCCGGGCATGGCTTCGATTCGGCGCGCAGCTGCAAAACGCGTCCCGCTGTTTTCGCGTAATGCCCCGGCTTCTCCGTCAACAATGAAACGATTGAACGCATCTTTCGTGTATTTGGGTCCGGACTCGCCCCACAACCGCTCCGTGTTTGTTTCGTTATCGGTAAAAAGCAGGCTGGCACTCTGATGACCGGCGAGCTGATAGCCATTCAGTGCTTGGTCATCTATATCAACTGACCAGGCGACGCCTTTTACCTGCCTGTTGCTTTGCCGGATCAATGAGGTGGGCCGCCGCCCGCTCCAGGCCCACGTATTTCTGAACCACAAAGTCGGCAGCAGATGCAATGCGGCCCGGTTGTCGCCTCGATTGGTCGCAGCGATCCGGATATACATCTGCTCCGGACTTAGTTTTGCGTAGGTCACCAGGACGTCCCAGTAACCTTTCTCAAAAATCCCGGTATCGATCAGGCCAAAACTCGGGTCACTGCGCTTGCGTGAGCCATTGCGCTGGATAAGCTCGTAATAAGGATAGGCTTCCTGAGGATACTTATACAGGTACCGCATCCAACTGTGTGTTGGCGTGCCGTCCAGGTAAAAGTAGTACTCCTTCACCTCTTCGCCGCGATTGCCCTGAGAATTTGTCAGGCCGAAAGCGCGTTCTTTTAGGATCGGATCCCGTTCGTTCCACAATGAAAGCGCAAAGCACACTCGTTGCTCTTTATCGCTGATGGCACCCAGCCCATCCTCGCTCCAACGATAGGCGCGGGCATGAGCGTGTTCAAACGGGAAGTGATGCCAGGCGTCACTGTCAGCACTGTAGTCCTCGCGTACCGTGCCCCAGGCTCTCTCGGCAAGGTAGGGCCCCCAAAGGTACCAGTCAGCTTCACCAGAGTGTTGCTGGCGTAATCTCTCGCGTTCTTTGTTTTCGACAGGCGATCGCATGCGGGCACTCAGTCCTTGCTGAGCGCCTCCAGGGCACGACTAAAGCGATTTTGCAACGCAGTCTGCTCCTGTTTCGGCACGGGACCAGTTTCATACCAAACCCGCTCGAGTTCATCAGGTCCAAGTTGCTTGCGTGTGCCACTCATCGATTCGGACAATTGCGCCACGCGGTATTGCATGCGCTCTTCCTGACACTCGGCAGGCGAATCGATATTGGCCGCTATCTCCAACTCGAGACAAAGGTTGCGCTTGATCCCAAGATTCGCGGGCAATGCCTCGCTGATCGCTGTGGTTGCTTGCGAGTTTCCGTCTACTACTTCTTTTAGCCGTTGCAATCGCTTCAGAACAGGGTTGTCGGCGCTCACGCTACCCAGTTTGGCCTGCGCCTGTTCCACGGCCTCAGCGTCGATGTTGTTGCCGGCTGCGACTGACAATTCCAGTTCATCGCAGCAGCTGGCCGCGTCACGCATTCCCTGCATTGCCTGTCTCTCGAGGTTCTTGTCAAAACGTCGGCACAGTTTGTCCAGCTTCTTGTGGCTGGTATTGAATTGCTTATCGACCGAATCCCGCTTCCCCCGTGGCACCGGTCCGATGCGGCGCCAGCCGCTATTAAGTTCCCGGGCTTTTTTGCGCATTTCAAGGATGAATTCCTTATCACCGGAACCGGCCTCCAACTGCTTACTAATCGAAGCAAGCATTTCGTCCAATTGTCCGCAGACGGCCATCTTCTCACCGAGGTTCTGTGTCCGTTCGTTGTCTGCTGCCGCAAAATGTTCCTTGCGTCGCTCAAATACCGCGTCGCATACTTCTCGGAAACGGGTCCATAGCTCCTGCTCCTTGCGACGACCCGCCTGCACCACAGGTTTCCATTCGCGTTGCGCCTGTTTTGCTTTTTCGACCGCCTGGCGTACATCTTCACCTTCCGCCACGGCTTTAACGCTCGCAATCAACCCCTCGCGTCGCTCGATTTCCTGTTTACGCATCACGCCCATGTGCTCATTGATCCCGCCATATGCTTGATCAAACCTTTTTTGTATTTTGTTCTTTTCCCGACGATCAACCGATCCGGCAACACGCCATTTATCCTGTACGTCTTTAAGAAAGTCAGCCAGATCGCGCCATGGTGGCGCCTCCCAGTCTGTTTCTGCCACGCAAGTTTCAAGGCGCTCGCAGATCTGCACGCGGGCCTTCATGTTTTCCTGCCGTTTCTCTTTTTGCTCGTTAAAAAATGCCTGACAGGGTTCGTATGCTTTCTCGCACGCCGCGTCAAAGCGTTGCCAGTGCTTCTTTGCGCCCGGACCGTCGGATCTGTCCAATGCTTTCCAGGCATCGCGACACTCTCGGACGGCCTTGGCCACTGCAGGAATCTTCATGTCACTTGTTGACAGTGCCGCGGCGCGTTCACATAACTCTTCACGTTTACGCTCTGTACCCCAATGTCGCCATTTCTTCAACTCGGCCATCTTGGCCTCGCCTGCTCGCAAGCGTTGCTGCAAGTCGCGTTTTATTTTCTCGGGCGCGTCAAGCCGGCCGAGCAAGCTGGCGACTTTGTCATGTGCCGACGTTGCGACGCGTAACTTGCCGTCATCAAGTGCGGATCCATACTGATCAAGCAATTGCTTGGCCTGCTCTATGCGTTCGTCCAGACGTTGCGTTTGTTTTTCCAGTTTGAGGCGAGTCTTCTCACGTAACGTCGCAAACGCCTCGTGTAGCTCCTTTTTTGCACCCTCTTCCACTGGGTCCGGTGCAGCCTCCCAGCGTTTCTCAAAACGGCTCAGCGCTCCCTTGCGGAGTGTATCGACCGCGATTTCATCCTCAAACTTTTGCAGTATTGCGCGTTTTGCTACAACACGGTGCTCGTCACGCTCACGCTGGCTATCGTGTTTTGTGATCTCTGCTACCAGTTTTGAGAACTCGCGCGCTTGTGCCGGTACAGGCTCATCGAGCTCATGCCATTTTCTGGTCAGGGTGGAGACAGGTTCTACATCCGTGTCGGTGAGATGCGACTGCAAGGCAGCAAGAATTTCAGCGCGGCGCTCTTGCTGTTGACGAATCTCCAGCTGCTTTTTCTCGACTACTTGCTTTGCGGCTGCATAGCGCTTTGTTAATGATTCATCCGGCGCTTCTACTAAAACGGCGTATTGGTCCCATTGGCCTGCCAGTTTTGACCAGCGGCCCTCTTCGATTTTTCCATCCGCGCTGAAATGGCTGGCAGCAAGCTGCTCGGCATCGATACAGCATTTGTCCAGATTTTCGCGTGCGTCCCATTGTGTCTGCAGAGCCTCCAGTCTCTCGCGAGCCAGGCGGTGGATGCTCTTGTCCCGACCACGTGTTTTCTCAAACAACGTTTGCAGGCGCTCGATATCGTGGATCGGTGCCGCGGCCGTTTCCCGAATTTCGCTAACCGAATCGTCAGCTGCAATTTCACACAAAAGGTCCTGCACATCGGGAACGTTCTGCCGTTTGAGCAATTTGGTTACCGCAATCTTGCGCAGCTCAGGTTCGCGTGCACTGCGCGCGACAAAACGGGCCAGTCTGTCATCGGCAGATTCTCCGAAAAACGCCAATCGCGTATCGAGTGCAGGCGATGGATCCTCGCGCCCGGATATCAACGCTTGCAGGCGACTAACCGCCAAATTACGCACTCGTTCTTCGTTGTCGCTATTGCTGAGTTCTTCTAGCGTTGGTAAATCAATGATCCGCATTAATGCGGCCGCACGGACATCCGGGTGTGGATCCGACTGCGCGATTTCGAGCAACAGCGCGTCTTCCGGAGCCAGGTGCTCCAGATGCTCGCGGCGGATCTCGGGATCGGGATGTTGAAGCTTTGACTTAAACCACATGAAACGCGTTCACCGGGCGGCAGGCCGCCCGCGTTCGGATCCTTCACGGACATTTTTCGTTCAGGAAGTATAACGTCCTGGCGCACGGAAGGCAGCCGCAGCGAGGTCAGATCAGTTGCTCGTTACCAGCCGGGAGGCTGCGACTCGTCCCGCGCCGTAGGGCGCTCGCCGGCTGAGCACTTCGACCAGGTCCCCCATAGTCATCGGCCGGGCGAAATAGTGGCCCTGCACGGCATCACAGCCGGCCTTACGAATAAAGTCGAGCTGTTCCTCTTCTTCTACCCCATCCGCGCCCACCAGCATCCCAAGGCTGTGGCCCATCGCGATGATGGTCGCGATCACGGTGCGATCATTGGCACCTCGCCCGATCCGTCTGATAAATTCCTGATCGATCTTCAGCCCCGCAATCGGTAACTTGGTCAGATGTGTCAGAGAAGAATAACCAGCGCCAAAATTGTCGATCCAGACACTCACATCGAGCGCCTGTAGTTGCACAAGCACCTCTGCCGCCCGCCGGGTATTCTGCATGATCGTTTTTTCAGAAAGTTCAAGTCGCAGACATCGGGCGGGCAAATCAAATTCTTTCAATACGTCGGCCACAATTTGGCCGACACGTTGCTCGCGAAAATGTACGCTTGAGACATTGACGGTCGCATACAAATTGCGAAAGCCCGTCGCATGCAATTCCTGTAGATCTCGTGCGGCCTGACGGAGACACCACTCATCGAATTCCACAATCAGTCCGCTCTCCTCTGCGAGGGGGACAAAGACTTCGGTTGGAATTTTTCCGTGCACGGAATGATGCCATCGTAAAAGCGCCTCGACACCAATCACCCCACCGGACTGCACGTCCATGACGGGCTGGTAGACCACGCGAAGTTCCTCTCTGGCCAGGGCGTGACGCAAGTCATTCTCCAGCGTGAGTTTTTGTACCGCTGCCTGATCCATAGATTGGTTGTAGAACTGAAAGTGATTTTTTCCTCGGTCTTTGGCCTGAAACATGGCCACGTCCGCGTTTTTAAGCAACAAGTCGACATTGTCACCATCGTCTGGGAACACAGTAATGCCGATGCTTGCGCCAACCACGACTTCCTGACCAGCGAGAAGGAACGGATTGTGCAAGGCATCGAGAATTCGCTGCGCGACGATGGCAATATCGCGTGAGTCCTCGACATCTTCGAGTACCACGGTAAACTCATCACCACCCAAACGCGCGATCATGTCGCGTTCGAGCTCAACCTCAGTCTCGTCCGGATCGATATGATCCATTTCGCGCAAAGAGTCACGGAGGCGTTGCGAGAATTCCTTCAGCAACTTGTCGCCTGCCTTATGACCCAGCGTGTCGTTAACCCGCTTGAAGTCATCCAAATCGATAAAAAACAAAGCGACTTTTTGTCCGCCTCGACGCGTCCGCGCCACGGCTTCCGCCAGAAATTGCTTTAGCCGTGCCCGATTGGGTAAACGCGTCAGACTGTCGTGATAGGCGAGGTATCTCACTTCGCCGTCACTGGCAGCCAGATTACGGCTCATGTCCCGGAATGCGGTGGCCAATTCGCCAATCTCATCGCTGCGATCGACCGCAAGTGTGTCAGTGTATTCACCACTGCCTATGCGTGATGCCTGGTCCGCCAGGCGGCGAATCGGTTGTGCCAGGCTACGGGACACCACAAAAGTGATGCCTGTACCGGCGATAACAAAGAGAAACGATGTAACGATAGCCGCTAGCAAGTTACTACGCATGCCCTTTGCACTGACGGTACGTACACCTTCTTTCATCGCGGCGATTTCTTCGCTGATGGGAGCGAGAGACAGACCAACTCTTACCCCACCGATATCCTGGCCGCCGTAGCGAATTGGACGATAGACTTCCATAGTCCCGCCGGCGATTCGAACCCCGTCTCCACTGCGAATATTCCGCAGCTCATCGCCAAACGTTTTGATTTCCAAAGTTCCGTCATGAATCACTCTGCCATCGGTATCATGAACGATTACAAACTCGAGGTTATTCTTTTCTGCTGCACCCCGTGTCAGATCGAACATTGCCTCCATATCGTATTGATAGAGAATTGTCTGGAGATTTTCAGCCAGAAAGTTGGCTGTCACCGTGCCACGCTGCTTTACCTGTTGCAGAAGATCACTCTCCAGGGAGGCTGCGCTAAGTTCGGTAATTTCCCGTGTCGACATTCGAAACTGCAGGAGCAACACAACGGACAAAGACCCCACGATCGTGATAATCACAGCCAGCATGATTAACGAGTACCGAGCCTGCAGATTGAATCTGAATTTGGGCATCGATCAGTTCACCAACATCAGCTGCGTAAAAATGCTGCGTAACTCACCAATAGTCTGGCGGTCTGTGGCATCGAGTTCGTCAAAGCGCAATGCACCCTGGTAAGTCTGTAAGGCCGCCGCCGCCGTTGCGTCCTGGCCCATCGAGAGCAAGATTTGCTTTAATCTGGCCTTAATGCCTGCGTCCAGATCGCTACGTACCAGCTCCAATGCGTGTGGCATTGATTCGGTTTGGTGAAAAACCACAAGTTCCTTGCGAAAGAAATCCGGCAAACTGTCTTGGGATTCCCAACCCACGTTGCTGATCACACCCGCATCAACGATGCGTTTGTGCACCCAGGTTGTCGAATTGAGATCGCTACCCGAAAAGGCATAACCAATCGTCTCCGCGGGTGCGCGTTGTCGGGGTGTATCCAGACTGGCAGCGCGATGCCCACGGAGAATTAATTCGGCAGCGGGTAACAAATGACCGGCGGTGGAATCGGGCTTTACGAATGCAATGGTCCGACCGATCAGGTCGCCAAGCTCTGTGACGCCACTATCGGTCCTGGTGAAGAAGACGGAGCGAAACTGTGGCGCCCCCTGTTTCCACTTGCGGGCGAGCATCTCCACACCCGCTGCCTCCTGCAGATAAACAGCCGTTGCTGGGTCTTCGCTGATCCAGTCAATACGTCCGTCTCGCATCATTCGGGCCAGACGTCTGCGGTCCTCTACTACCATTACATCGACCCGGCTGACACCGTATGGCGCCAGCGCAGCTGCAATGTAGTCCGCCATTGGCCGCAATTCAGCGTAGCGTCCCTCGACATCCTGATGGATGGCACCGAGGACAAGTACATGACCTTCGTACGGCTCGGCCGCAACCGGCCGGAGGCCCACGACTGTGCAAAATACACTTGCACAGAGAATCCACTTGATCGCTTTTTCCGGCACGGAATCCTCGAAATCAAAAATGTGACGCGCGTCACAATGGCTCAGCACAGAGCCGCCACACCTAAGTTTAGAGATTCCGTTAAATTACCGGCGTTAAATTGATCACGTTTTAGTGATCAGGCCTTTAGCGATTCGACCTTGGAAATGTACCGTTGCATTGCGTCGGCAGAACTTAATCCCTGTAGTTCCGACCAGGCGTCATATTTGGCGCCACCAACGAAATCGAAGCCACCAGGTCTTGCGCCTGTGACGTCACCGTCCGTCGCCTGTTTATATAGTGCATAGAGTGCCAACAGGTCTTCATTGTCCGGTTTCTTGTCCAGGTTCTTGACCGCGACCGCCGCGGTCTCAAATTTTTGCTTTAGATCATCTGACATAACATGCTCCCGAGAAAACTGACTCTGCCCCGAGCACTTGTCTGGTGTCAAGCCGCTCAGTTGCCTACCACACTGTCTATCAGGATTACCGCCTGACCGTTACTCGCAACGATTTTTTGGCCGGCCAAATCACCTGCCTGCGCATTTGGCGTGCCACCCAGGGCAACGCGTGCGACAACTTCGACGTTGTCGTGGGCCGACAGCACGTGGCCGGGCACCATGGCGTCATCATCAGTCAACACCACTTCCAGCGGCAGGTCAGAAACGCTTCTGCGCACGACAGCCAGCGGCGGGCCCGGTGTGTCGATTTGTCTTGCGAGGATAAAAAGCACTGCTTCTGGGCGTGCTCGCGTTGCGAGTTCCGGTGCCAACGACACCGTGAGTGCGACACCGTTTACGGCAGAGGACATCGGTTGGGTCTGCTCCGCCGGTTGCGTGGCAGTCTCGCCCAATGCGGCGTTTGCTGCAGCGATTTGCTCACGCAACACGGCCGCCATCTGTTCCGGTGGCCCGAGAGCAAGCAATTTCTGCCACCGGTCTCGTGCAACATCGGCGCGACCTCGTTCGAAAGCTGCCAGACCGCCATACCACAGGCCTTTGCGGTCATCAGGAGATAACATCAGGGCTCTTTCAAACAAGTCGGCTGCTTCATCGTCCAGTACGCCGCCACGCTCCATTGCCAACGCCTCGGCGTAACCGGTTAGCGCATGCACCTCCGAGTCTGAAGTGAGCTGTCGCGCCCGGCCATAAGCTTGAACTGCCTCCGGGTAGCGCGATAGCACAACATAGGACCGTCCCAGCATCTGCCAGCCTTCGGCGTCATCGGGGTTGGCCGTCAATCTCTGTTCCAGGCCCGCGACCATCTCGCTGACTTCGGGTGCTTGTTCCTGTGATGCAACCTGAGTCGGTTGCGGCTCGATACCCCACGGCCAGTTGCTGTATGCGAAATAGAGCAATACCGCCGCCAGTGGCACCAAACCGACCACGGCGCCCGCGGCGATTGGTGATGGGTCATTACGACGCACTAACGGGACGACTATGATCATCAACGCGATGATCACCATCAATGCCGCGAGTCCGATAAATATGGAGCTCGGCATCAGATGTCCGGTTGCTCTGGATCCAGATTTGCGTTGCGTCGAATAACCGTTGCCACTACGGCCAGACCGATCAGAACAACCACGAATGGACCTAACCACAATGCCCACGTCCTAATATTGAAAGCGGGTCGATAACGGACAAAGTCGCCGTAACGAGCCACCATGTAGTCGAGTATCTCCTGGTCGCTTGCACCGTCGAGGAGCATTTCACGAACCTGGGCACGCAAATCCGCTGCCAGTCCTGCGGTGGAATCGGCAATGGATTGATTCTGGCAGACCAGACAACGTAACTCGTTACCCAGACGCACGTAACGTGCCTGCAGCGCGGAGTCTTCCAGAGCTTCCTGGTTATCGATTGCCAGCACAGTTCCGGACAGCGCTACCAGCATCAGCAGGGAAATCAACCTACTCAAAGCGTCTCGCCTTTCCACAGCCGGATTCGCGGCAACAATTTCTTGTTCCAGACTTCCTCGGTTAGTGGCCCGATGTGTTTGTAGCGAATAATCCCGGTGGCGTCGATCAGGAAAGTTTCCGGTGCACCATACACACCCCAGTCAATTGACACGATCCCATCTTCATCGAATGCACTTGATTCGTATGGATTACCCAACTGATCCAACCAGGCGCTTGCGCTGGCACGGTTATCCTTGAGATTCAGACCATAGATGGGAACGTCTGTTGCCGCAGCAAGTTGCATTAAGAAAGGATGTTCTTGCCGGCAAGCGACGCACCAGGTGGCCCAGACATTAAGCAGTGTAGGCTCACCACGTAGTTGATCCTGCGTGATTCGTCGGGATTCGTCGAGCAGGAGCGGCAGGTCAAATGCAGGAACGGGTTTGCCAATTAGCGGTGATGGTATTTGGGTTGGGTTTAGCTTCAGTCCCGTCCAGAAAAATACAACCAAAATAGCGAACAATGTCGCCGGAACAAGCGTTCGAATCACGTAGCTGTCTCCGCAATCGCGTCATCCGCAACTGGCTTTGTTGCCCTCGCGTGCCGATAACGTCTGTCGGACGCCGCTATCGCGCCACCAATTAACATGATCAATGCACCTAGCCAGATCAGACGTACCAATGGCTTCACCTGAAACCGCATACTCCACGCGCCGGCACCCAGCGGCTCACCCATTGCCACATACAAATCACGGCGCACCCTGGCGTCAATTGCAGACTCAGTCATGGCATTGGTCTGCACCAAATAGATTCTCTTTTGGGGCGTTAGCGTGTTGACCAGCTTGTCCCCTTGCCTGACCTCAACGGTGGCCTGGTCTGCGCGCCAGTTCGGCCCAGTAACCGGTTCGATATTGACGAGCTTGAAACTGTAACCACGCATCTCGATCGATTCGCCCGGACGCATACTGATATCGATTTCCTCACTGAACGAAGAAGTCACCACTACGCCGAGTACAAACACTCCAACACCGGCGTGCGCAAGTATCATCCCGGTCATTCCACGCGGTAGCATTGATACCCGGCCCATTGCCCGCCACCGCGCAAGCGGTTCACTCAAGGCTGATGCAAATACCCAAAATGCCGTGCCTATGCCGAGGGCTGTCATCAGCCCGCCGGAACGATATACAAAAAGAGGAAATACGATAGCGGCCGTCAACGCAATCCAAAACGGCCACTTCAGTTTTTTGGTGAGACTCTCTTTGTTTGATCGCTTCCATTGCGCGTGCATGCCAATGCCAACCAATATTGCCAGTGGCCACATAGGTAGCAGAAAGAACTGCTCGAACCAGGGTGGTCCTACTGATACCTTGCCCAGGCCGAGTGCGTCATGGACCAACGGATAGAGCGTTCCACCCAATACTACGAGTGCCGCAACAACAAGCAGCATATTGTTCAGCAGCAGAAAAGTCTCGCGTGAGAGTGTCTTAAAACCGCCACCACGCGAGACCATTCGCGGTGCACGCCAGGCATAAAGCAAAAGCGAGCCCAGAACAACAACAACCATATAGATGAGGATGAATCGGCCCCGCTCCGGATCACTTGCAAATGCGTGCACTGATACCAAGATACCGGAGCGGACCAGGAAGGTGCCCAGCAGGCTCAGTGAGAAAGCGAATACCGCGAGCAGGATGGTCCACGTATTAAACAATCCACGCTTTTCCGTCACAGCTAATGAGTGTATTAACGCGGTGCCGACGAGCCACGGCATGAAAGATGCGTTTTCTACCGGATCCCAGAACCACCAACCGCCCCAGCCCAGTTCGTAGTATGCCCACCAGCTGCCCAACGCAATTCCACCGGTTAGAAAGGCCCAGGCAGCCGTTGTCCACGGCCGTGTCCACCTGGCCCAGGATCGATCCAAGCGACCCTCGATCATTGCTGCCACCGCAAACGCAAACGCAACGGAGAAACCGACGTAACCGATGTACAGCATCGGTGGATGGATAACGAGAGCCGGGTCCTGTAGCAGCGGATTTAGATCACGTCCGTTAGCTGCTGCGGGAATCAAGCGCTGGAACGGATTGGATGTGCTGAGCATAAACAACATGAATCCTGCTGCGATCCCACCCATAACACCCAGCACGCGCGACACAAAACGCTCAGCCAGGGACGAACTCAGCGCTGCAACGGCGATAGTCCAGGTCGCTAGGATAAGCGACCATAGCAACAAGGAACCCTCGTGCGCACCCCAGACAGCCGCGACCTTGTACGGCGTTGGCAACGCCAGATTGGAATTCTGCGCAACATAGAGCACGGAAAAATCGTCACGTAAGAACGATGTCGTCAGCAGTACAAATGCGACGCCTACGAAGACGAACTGTCCGGCAGCAACAGACTTCACTGTTGTCATCCAGGAACGGCGTCCAAAGCCCGCACCGGCGATGCCGAACACCATCTGGGCGATCGCAAGCAGCATCGCCAGGATTAACGCGACTTGTCCCAGTTCGGGAATCATTTATTTACTCGGGTTTTGCCTGACCGGGATGACCGGTGCCTTCCAGCGCCTCGGCCAACTCCGGTGGCATATAATTCTCATCGTGCTTTGCCAGCACTTCTTCGGCGACAAACACCCCGTTATCGTTTAGTTTTCCGCGGGCAATTATGCCCTGCCCTTCCCGGAATAAATCAGGAAGAATTTTTGAATAGGCCACCGTGACCGTATCGAGATTGTCACTGAGTACAAAACTGACTTCGAGGCTACCCGGTTCCCGCGACACGCTATTTGGCAAAACCAGACCCCCGATACGAAAGACCCTTGCTGTGGGCGCCTCACCCGAGCTGATCTGGCTGGGCGTATAGAAATACAACAAATTTTCGCGGAATGCCTGCAGGCCCAGGACTGTCGCAACGCCGGCACCAATTAGTACCAGACCTACGCCCCACATTCGTTTATGCCGTGGTGTCATGACAGACTCGTCTGCCGTCGTCGTGCCCGAATCGCGGCCTTGTGATGATGGCGATGCGCCACAACAACGTTAAAAAGGAGCACGATAAAGGTGACAGCGAACGCGCTCCAGACAAACGCCGCATAACCTCCCATATGAAGAAACTCTTGCAAACCTATGTATCTCCTATTGTTTCAGCAACCCATCTCTTGTGCCATTCGCGATTCAGGACCTCGCCCCGAACCCGCATCATCAGCACCGTAATGAAGTAGACCATAAATCCGACAATCATTATGAGTAATGGAACACGCATGGCCGGATCGGGTATGGCAGATGGCCCCAATTTTGTGATCGAAGCCGGTTGATGCAGCGTCGTCCACCACTCGACAGAATAGTGAATGATCGGGACATTGACGACACCGACAACCGCGAGCAAGCCGGCGGCACGGTCGGCGCGTGTCGTTTCATCGATGGCGGAATGGAGCGCAATAAAACCCAGATAAAGAAAAAGGAGCACCAGCTCTGAAGTCAACCGTGCATCCCAAACCCACCACGTACCCCACATGGGTTTGCCCCAGATAGCACCGGTCGTCAACGCCAGAAAAGTAAACCAGGCGCCGATCGGTGCGCAGGCGGCAGCAACGGCATGGGCCAATTTGATTCGCCAGATTAGGCCGACGCCCGCGGCGCTGGCCATGACGACGTAGACGAATAACGACAACACCGCACTGGGCACATGCACATATATGATCCGAAACCCATCACCCATCTGGTAATCAGCCGGCGCAACTACAAGCCCGCCGTAGGTTCCGATCGCGATCAGGATGAGCGCCATTGCACCCAACCACGGTGTGAACCTACCGGCCAGCCGGTAAAAATGCGGCGGCGATGCCAACAGATGTACAAATTTAGGCAGAAATTTCAATCCAGACTAATCCGTAGAGCAACAGCTATTGCAAGTGGTCCCAGGGTCAATGCGAGCGCAAGTATGGCGCCTAACAAGTACACAACGCCAGTCGGCTCTTCACCAACACTGGCGAGACTGATCGCCCGGGCACCGAAGATCAGCACCGGCACGATTAGTGGCAACACCAGAATGGACAGCAGCAGGCCACCCCGGTTCAAACCGACCGTCAATGCTGCTGCGATCGCGCTGATGATTACCAGCGTCGGTGTGCCCAGCACCAGCGCAATGGCCATGACCGCAATGCCCTGGGGCGGCATACCCAGCGCCGCTGCGAGAAAGGGCGACAGCAGCACCAATGGCAGTGCGCTCACCGTCCAGTGTGCGAGTAGTTTGCCAAATACCAGCGCAGAAAAAGGTTGCGGGCTCAGCGCAATTTGCTCCAGTGTTCCGTCATCCAAATCCGGGCGAAACAGGCTTTCCTGACCCAGCAATATCGCCAACAACGCTGCGACCCAGATTATGCCCGGTGCGATTTGGGCAAGCAGGGTCGAGTCGGGACTGAGCGACAAGGGAAATAGCAACGTGATGGCAACAAAGAAGATAACGGGATTGGCTAATTCGCCCCAACGGCGCAACGCAACACGCAAATCGCTCTGCCATTGTGCGACTAATGCCCCCAATATATTGTTCATCGGCTCAAATCCACCGTCACCACGCCCGCGACCTCGAAGTGCAGGTGTGTGCTGAGGACGCAGATTCCGCCACCGGCGACATGCCGTTGTAGCTGCTCGATACCCCATTGCTGGCCTTGTGTGTCAAGGTTGGCAAAAGGTTCGTCCAGTAACCAAAGCTGTGTTCCGGAATTGATTATTCGCGTCAGTGCTACGCGGCGCTTTTGGCCTGCGGAAAGTGACCTGATCGGCAGTTTTGCCAGGTGGGCAATACCTGCCGCTTCCAGGTCATCTACAACACTGTCAGCGGATCGCCCGGCCAAACGACGGTGTATGGCCAGGTTTTCTTGTGCCGAAAGTTCCGGTCTCAGTCCATCGCGATGACCTAACCAAGCGAGATCCGCATGATAGGAATCCAGATCCCGATAGATATCGCTGCCCCGCCATTTGATATTCCCTGACTCGGCATGCGTAAGACCGCACACGGCCCGCAGTAAGGTAGTCTTTCCTGAGCCGTTTTGGCCCGCAATACGAACCAGCGTGCCGGCGCCCGCGGCGAAAGACAGATCAAGCACCAGGCGTCTGTCGCCGCGCCACAATTCCAGCGCCTCTACCGCCAGCCCCTCGTGCATCGTTTACCCAATCCCGTTCAAGCGGCCCCAAGCCATGCCCGCAAGGCGCGGATCATACAGCTATTCTTGTCTAAGCTCATGTCACAGCGGGGTTTGCGGATGCGTGCATATAGCCTTTTTAGGGATGCCCCGGGAACCAGACCGCAGCTTCGCGTGCCATAGCTCAATATCGTGGGCAGCCCCGTTCCATCTACATTAATGTGTTTTACTATGTATTCATTGTTAGTAATTGATTTGCCAGCTAAATAAATTGCCCAAAGAGTGACAACAGAAACGTCATCGTTTCAACGCCGGCGATTGCGAGCGGTTGAAATTTGACCTATCCTGCCCCGCTGCAGGCACTTGATCCTCAGAATGATTACCCGCCTGTCTGCCAATCCCCGACCGGCAATCCCGGATTTCCTGGAGCAAACATGAACCTATCCACACAGGCCTTGGCCCTTTTCTTGAGTTTCTTCCTGATTTCGGGTTGCGCGCTCGATTCAGACGACGTCGCGTCCGAAGCGGACGACAACGGTGCCGAAAACGGCGAGGAAGAAGCCGAAAAAACAATCGCAGAAATAACGGAAAACAGTGATCGTTACGATGGCTTGTTCACACTGTATCGCGATCAGAAGGACGGAACACTTTATATGTCCGTGATGCCGGAACAACTGGATCGCGAATACATTTATTTTGCCTACAGCACCAACGGTGTTGTCGAAGCCGGATATTTTCGTGGTGCCTATACAGCCAACAACGTTTTCTCCCTGCGCCGACACTTCAAGCGGCTGGAGTTTGTCGGCGAGAATACGTCGTTTTACTTCGATCCTGACAGTGCACTCAGTCGTGCCGCCGATGCCAATATCAGCCCTGCAGTGCTGGCTGTACAGGAAATCGTCGCCGAAGACGAGGAAACCGGCGAGATCCTGATTGCTTTGGACGATGTGCTGTTAAAAGAGAAACTGCAGCAGATCAAACCAACGCCCGATCCCGATGCCAAACCCACAGATGCGTTTGCCTTGGGCAGTCTCAGCGAGACTCGCAACAAGATCGCTGCTGTCAATAACTACCCGGAGAACACGGCTGTCGTCGCCGAGTATGTCTATGAAAATCCGGCGCCGGTTGTGGAAGGCCAGGAAGACATTACCGACAGTCGTGCAGTGAGTATTCGAGTGCAGCACACTTTTGTCGAAATGCCGGACAACGATTACCAACCACGCCGTGATGACTACCGGTTGGGTTATTTCACCTCTCGCGTCACCGATCTGACGACTCGCAGCAACGCGCCGTATCGCGATCTGATCGATCGCTGGCACCTGGTCAAGAAAAATCCCGATGCAGAGTTATCCGACCCGGTTGAGCCGATTAGGTGGTGGATCGAAAACACGACACCGTTGGAATACCGTGACATCATCGCGCACGCAGCACTGGCCTGGAACTCGGCCTTTGAACATGCCGGATTAAGCAACGCGATAGCCGTGGCGGTACAACCGGACGATGCTGATTGGGATGCGGGCGATATTCGCTATAACGTACTGCGCTGGACCTCTTCACCCAATCCACCGTTTGGCGGTTACGGACCGAGCTTCACAAACCCCCGTACGGGGCAAATTATCGGTGCGGACATCATGCTGGAGTATTCGTTTCTGACCAATCGCCTTCGTCGGCAGAAAGTACTGCAGGCGCTTTCCGGCAAGCATGGTCAGCCGGTCACCGGACAATTGGTCTATTGTTCGCTCGGCCATGGTCTACAGATGAGCAATATGTTCGGCATGCAGGCCCTGGAGGCGGTAGGTGCCAAATCGCAGCTGCATGAACAACTGGTCTACGATTCGCTGCACTATCTTATCCTGCACGAGATTGGCCACACGCTTGGTCTCAATCACAACATGCGAGCGACCCAGTTACAGGACAAGCCCTTCGACCCAGACGAAGTTGACGAGGAAGGCATTGCCGGATCCGTAATGGACTACCCGGCTCTCAATGTAGCGCCACCCGATCGGGAACAGACTTTGTTCTATCAAACCAGTCCGGGACCTTACGACGACTGGGTTATTGAATATGGTTATTCCCCTGCACTGAGTGATGCTGATGAAGAAGCCGAGCGTCTGGCCGGAATTCTGGCGCGTTCCACGGAGCCGGAACTGGCGTTCGGCAATGACGCTGACGATATGCGTAACCCGGGCAAGGCCATCGATCCTAGAGTCAATATCTACGACATGGGATCAGACGCGATTGCGTATGCTACGCGTCGTCTGGAACATGCCAACGAGTTGCTAAACAGCCTGCCGGAACGGCATTCTGAATCCTGGCAGTCATTGCACGACGGCTATTTGGTAATGATGTCGGAAATCGCCCGCTCCGGGGCGGTTGCATCGCGTTATATCGGTGGCGTCTATGTTGATCGCACACCACCAGATCAGGAATCGGACGATGCGCCGTTTACACCCGTCAGTTTCGCGGATCAAAAACGTGCGATGGCCGTGTTGGAAACACATATTTTCGCACCCGATGCATTGGCCGGGTCAGCGGACCTGTACACACGACTGCAACGCCAACGGCGTGGTTTTGATTTTTGGGAAGAAACAGAAGATCCAAAACTCCACGAGTGGCAGCTCACGATCCAAAAGGGCGTGCTCGACCACCTCCTCCACCCAGCGGTGCTAAAACGCGTCACTGACTCACGTTTGTACGGCAACCAGTACGAATTGGCGGCGGTTATGGACGATCTGACCGACGCCATTTTTGCCGCCGACGCACGCAGCGACGTAAATACGGTTCGACAAAACCTGCAGATCGAATACGTCAACCGGCTTGCCGCCATGGTCACCGGCGACAAGAAAGCCACCTACGATTACCCGTCACAATCGATGGCGTTGCATCACCTCAATGAACTTAAGCGCCGGCTACGCGGCAAGACAGACGGGAATGAAGAGACCGAGGCCCACACGGGGTATGTCCTCTACATCATCGACAAGGCGCTCGACGTCTCAGCGTAGATTGGTAGGTTGGGGCCAGAGTGCATTTCTGCGAAATGTACTCTGACCCCATTGTCTCATTGTCTCAATTCAACGGGCAGCCCTGTCCGTTGAAGCTCCCGAGTGCTCCCATTAGCTGGTTATAGTCACGCTTGCTGCCCGGATACACGTCGTTAAAGGCCGTTATCACTTCATTGGCCGTGAGGTCATAGCTGACATCGGGCGACGCAGCGTTGAGCAGTGCCGCAACTGTCTGCCGGCCTAAGGCCTTCAAACCGCCACCGCCTTGAGAAGCGACGGCCTCCAGCGTCATCCCCGGGAACGCATCGTCGAACACGCTACCGAAAGACGTATCGGGCGTGTATGGCGCGGCCCAGGAGTCAAAGTGATGATCCTGCTTCCAGTAACCGGGTGTGCACCCTTCGCCGCCGCCCGGCGGGCGATCCTCAATCGTCGCGGTCGTAAGTGCGCTGCCGGTCTCGCCGGTCTCACCCATATCGTCAATCACAGTCAACGTGACGGTGTAGGTGCCCGCGGCTGCATAGGTGTGTGTAGGCATTGCACCACCGTCCAAGGCCATGCCGCCGTCACCGAAGTCCCAGTCATAGCGCATGATTGTGCCATCGGGATCAAACGATCCGCTGCCGTCAAAGGTGATGGTGTCACCGATAAATCCGGAATACGGACCATTCGGGTCAGCGACCGGCGGCATGTTGACCTGCATCGCTTCGATCGTCGCTGTTGTTGAATCACTACCGGTAGCACCGGCGTCATCAGTAACTGTCAAAGTGACGTCATAGGTCGCTGCCGCTAGATAGTCGTGCGTCGGATTTGCATCGGTGGACGTGCTGCCGTCACCGAAATCCCAGAGATAGGCAACGATGGTGCCATCCGAATCCATGGAGCCTGCGCTGGAGAACTGCACCGGTCGGCGTTCCGTACCGTTATAAGGACCGTTGGCATCGGCCGTGGGCGGGATGTTGCCGACAGCCGGGGTAATCGTAGCCGATGTTGTGTTGGAACTACTTAGACCGTCGTTGTCCGTGACAGTAAGCGTAACGGTAAAGACACCGTCGACTGAGTACGTGTGCATCGGTGCCACGCCAGCGCCGGTACCGCCGTCACCGAAGTCCCAGTCATAGGTCACGATGCTACCGTCGGGATCGGAAGAACCTGATCCATCGAACGCAATGTTGTCGCCAACTTGTCCGCTGTAGGGTCCATTAGGATCGGCAACCGGTGGTTGCGGTTGTGCCGAAATCGTCGCTGTAGTCGAAGCGCTGTTGCTAAGACCGTCGTTGTCGGTGACCGTCAGCGTGACGGTAAAGCTCCCTTCGGCGCCATAGGCATAACTCGGACTCACGCCCGTACCGGTACCGCCATCACCAAAGTCCCAGTCATAGCTGACGATACTGCCGTCCGGATCGGAAGAACCTGATCCGTCAAACGTAATGCTTTCCCCCACTTGCGCGCCATACGGCCCGTTGGGATCGGCAACCGGTGGTTGCGGTTGTGCTGAAATCGTCGCTGTCGTTGTAGCGCTATTGCTAAGACCGTCGTTGTCGGTGACCGTCAGCGTGACGGTAAAGCTCCCTTCGGCGCCATAGGCATAACTCGGACTCACGCCCGTACCGGTACCGCCATCGCCGAAGTCCCAGTCATAGGAAACGATGCTGCCGTCCGGATCAACGGAACCTGAACCATCGAATGTGATGCTTTCTCCCACTTGGGCGCCATACGGCCCGTTGGGATCGGCAACCGGTGGTTGCGGTTGTGCTGAAATCGTCGCTGTCGTTGTAGCGCTGTTAGTAAGACCGTCGTTGTCGGTGACCGTCAGCGTGACGGTAAAGCTCCCTTCGGCGCCATAGGCATAACTCGGACTCACGCCCGTACCGGTACCGCCATCGCCGAAGTCCCAGTCATAGCTGACGATACTGCCGTCCGGATCGGAAGAACCTGATCCGTCAAACGTGATGCTTTCTCCCACTTGGGCGCCATACGGCCCATTGGGATCCGCAACCGGTGGTTGCGGTTGTGCCGATATCGTCGCTGTCGTTGTAGCGCTGTTAGTAAGGCCGTCGTTGTCGGTGACCGTCAGCGTGACGGTAAACGTCCCATCGGCGCTGTAGGCATAGCTTGGGTTCACGCCCGTGCCGGTGCCGCCATCACCGAAGTCCCAGTCATAGCTGACGATACTGCCATCCGGATCGGAAGAACCTGATCCGTCAAATGTGATGCTCTCACCAACTTGTGCACTGTACGGTCCGTTGGGATCGGCCGTTGGTGGCACAGGTTGTGCCGAAATTGTCGCCGTCGTCGAAGCGCTGTTAGTAAGACCATCGTTGTCGGTGACCGTTAGCGTGACGGTAAACGTCCCATCGGCGCCATAGGCATAGCTCGGGTTCACGCCCGTGCCCGTACCGCCATCACCGAAGTCCCAGTCATAGCTGACGATACTGCCGTCCGGATCGGAAGAACCTGATCCGTCAAACGTGATGCTTTCTCCCACTTGGGCGCCATACGGCCCGTTGGGAGCAGAAACTGGTGGTTGCGGCTGTGCCGATATCGTCGCCGTGGTTGAAGCGCTATCGGTCAGACCGTCGTTGTCGGTGACCGTCAGCGTGACGGTAAAGGTACCCGCAGAACCGTAGCTGTGCGTCGGGGTCGCGCCCATACCCATCGCGGTGCCATCCCCGAAATCCCACATATAAGAGACGATACTGCCGTCCGGATCGGATGAACCGGAACCGTCAAACGCGATGCTATCGCCAACTTGACCGCTGTACGGCCCATTGGGATCAGAAACTGGTGGCATCGGTTGAGCCGTAATTGTCGCCGTAGTCGTCGCGGTGTCGGTCAGGCCGCCATCATCGGTCACGGTCAACGTGACAGTGAAGGTACCCGCAGAACCGTAGGTGTGCGTCGGGTTCGCGCCCATGCCCATTGCGGTGCCATCACCAAAATCCCAGTCATAGGACACGATGGTGCCGTCGGGATCGTTGGAACCTGATCCATCGAACGTAATGGTATCCCCGACTTGCGCGTTGTAGGGTCCGTTGGGATCCGCGGTTGGAGCCTGGTTGCTCACGCAGTCGGAGTCGGCGCCGTCAGTGGCTCCGTCACCGTCATTGTCTAATCCATCCGGACCGAACTGGCCATCCGCGCAACTATCCGTCAGCGCAAGAACATTGCCACCATCGGGCCTGTAGTTGAATGGCTCAACCTCTTCACCCACCTGGACAGCATCCGCGGAGTGGCAGCCCGCGCACACAGTGACGCCAGCACTGGCATGATGTGCCCGCAGTCCGTCGCTGCGCCCCGGCCCTGGCCCGCCAAACGCGCCGTCATTTGGAGTAACGTCCTCGTCGCGTCCGTGACAACCTGAACAACTCTGCACCCGGGTCGGCCCGCCGGAATCGTCGGTAAACACCGGCACTGCACCCGGAGACGTATGACAAGTCTGGCACTGCTCGACAAACCCGCCGTCGATGAAACTGTTGTGCCCGTTCATCAGGTTCATGCCCCAGTTGGTGCCGTCCCTGAGAGATGTGTAAGTGTCACCGTTGAAGTCGCCGTGGCAGTTGGCACAATTGCCCGTATTGGCTACCGGGTCAGCGCTATAGGTGGGAAAGGCCGTTGCCGCCGACGCCCACAGCGTTGCAAGCAAGACCATACTGCCGGTTGCCTTCAAGAGACTGCTGCACTTATACATGGGTTGCTCCCTTTCGAGTTCCTGTTGTGGTGCCAAAACTTCCGCCGGTAACGATGGGATTCATCATTTCCGAACTCAAGGTATATGTGGAGACGTCTGACGATCGGGCACGACCGACATGGTCGTGGTCGCGGGTGCTTATTGTCCTGGCTCCCCTAGTCAATACTGTCTCGGTCCAGCGTGGCTAATCGTTCGAAGCGACGTCACGCTTGTTGTTTTGGAGTGGATAGTTCTATCCGTATAGCTTATCGGGCTGTGTTGCCCTGTCAAGGCGGTTACAACTTAATGTGCCTTTGTTTGTCTGATAGTTATTCTTTAACATCAGACTATCCAATTGGACATAAGCACCTGGCCAAGTTGATGTCAGACTATTGCGGTTTTTACTCATAGGCACCACCGGATCGATACGAGATAATTAACTAGTATGACTATTCAGAACGCCGTCTGCTTTGACGAGGACCTGGTTATCCGATACGACGGACGGGGCCCGAGATACACGTCCTATCCGACCGCTCTGCAGTTTCACGATGATTTTGGTCTCGACGAGTATCGTCGTCATGCGCGTATCAGCAATGCATCGCAAAAACCGTTGTCGGTATATGTGCATATCCCGTTTTGCCACGCCCTTTGCTATTACTGCGGATGCAATAAGATCGTGACCCGTAATGCGTCGCGCGTGCAAAATTATTTGCACGCCCTGCATCGGGAGATTGAGATGCAGGCGGAGCTTTTCGATTCGGCGCGCAGCGTCGAGCAGCTGCATTTCGGTGGTGGCACACCGACTTACCTGGACGAGCCGCAATTGCGTAGTCTGATGCGGGCGCTACATCGAAGTTTCCGGTTCGATGAGAGCGACAGTCGTCAGTTCTCAATTGAAGTCGATCCACGAACTGTTGGCCGAGCCGAGATTGAGCTGCTCGCGGAACTTGGATTTAATCGCATGAGTCTGGGCGTACAGGACTTCGACGCGGTCGTGCAGAAAGCCGTGAACCGGATTCAAAGCGCAGATCAGATCAAGACACTACTGATACGTGCCCAACAGAACGGGTTCCGTTCAATCTCGTTCGACCTGATATACGGCCTGCCACACCAGAGCGTCAAGAGCTTCGATCAGACGCTCGACAAAGTCATCGATATGCAGCCAAACCGGCTAGCTATTTACAACTATGCGCACCTGCCGGAGCGATTTAAAGGGCAGCGCATGATTCGGGATGAGGACATCCCGCAACCCAAAGAGAAGCTCGACATCCTCCACCACACCATCGACAAACTGACAGGCGCGGGTTACGTTTATATCGGAATGGATCACTTCGCACTGCCGGATGATGAGCTGGTCAGCGCACAACAGAACCATTCGCTACAGAGGAATTTCCAGGGGTATTCAACGCACGCCAACTGTGACTTGATCGGCCTGGGCGTAAGCGCGATCGGTAACATCGGTGGCAGCTATGTACAGAATTCACTCTCGACGATCGAGTACGAGGAGCAAATTAGCCAGGGAAACATCCCGGTAAAACGCGGGCTGAGTCTGGATGATGACGACAAGCTACGAGCCCGGGTTATTCAGAAATTAATGTGTTACGACGCGATGACATTTGCGGAAATCGAGCGAGAGTTTTCGATCGTATTCAGCGACTATTTTGAACCGGAACTGGCAAAACTACAGCCGCTCGCTGACGATGGCCTGATTGTCGTCGATGACAAGGCTATTCACATCACTTCTAAAGGACGGCTGCTGTTACGCAGCATCGGTATGGTATTTGACCGCTACCTGCCAACTTCTCAAGACAATACGCGTTACTCCCGGGCTATCTAGGTAAATCACTAGCGCTCCCCGCAATCGTTTCCACTGCTACTGAGTGGCAGAAAGAAAGCACAAGAAAGGCCGGGCTGCCACGCGGCAACCCGGCCCTTTCTTTGTCACTTGCTACCTAGTTGCAGGTCTTGACCCCACTCTTGTCCTTACACTTGTTCGAACAGCAATCGCTGTCTACAGTACAGGACTCACCGCGCAGGCCGCACATTCCGCCGTCGCCAGTGCTGAAGCTCCAGAGACTACCCGTTGTGGTGCCGAAGCTGTTGACCCCATCCACACGCCAGTAATACGTCGTGCCCTCGGTCAACGTTCCGGGATCATAGCTCGACCCCGTCTGCGTGCTCACCAACGGCGGGTTGACTGATGTACCGAAGTAAACCTCCTGTGACTCAGTGCGGGTTCCGGCCGTCCAACTCAATACCACGTCGGTTGTGACATTGGACGCACCGCTTGCCGGGTTCGGGCTCCTGGCCTGCCTGGGGAGCTCATCTTCGTCATCATCATCTTCGGTCAATGGGCAGACCTGGGAATTGAAGCCCTTGAAGAAACCTAGTAGCTGCTTATAGTCGTTCTTACTGCCCGGATACACGTCGTTGAATGCCGTTATCACTTCATCGACCGTGAGGTCATAACTGACATCCGGGGACGCAGCGTTGAGCAATGCCGCGACTGTCTGCCGACCCAGGGCATTGAGATCGTTACCGCGTTGAGCAGCCACGGCCAACAGGGTCAGTCCTCGGTACGCATCGTCGAACACGGCACCGAAAGACGTATCGGGCGCGTAAGGCGCAGCCCAGGAATCAAAGTGTTGGCTTTGCTTCCAGTAGCCCGGCGAACAGCCTTCACCGCCACCACCCGGCTCCCGGATCGTCGCGGTTGTACTTGCAGTGTTGCTAAGACCGTCGTTGTCGGTCACCGTGAGCGTAACGGTATAGGTGTCCGCAGCTCCATAGGTGTGCGTCGGCGCTGCTCCCATACCCATTGCGGTACCATCGCCGAAGTCCCAGGCATAGGACACGATGTTGCCGTCCGGGTCAGACGAACCGCTGCCGTCGAAGCTGACAGGTGAACCCACAGTCCCAGTGTAGGGTCCATTGGGATCGGAAATCGGTGGCAACGGTTGTACCTGCGATATCGTCGCCGTCGTACTCGCGGTGTCGGTGAGCCCGTCGCTGTCCGTGACGGTCAGCGTCACGTCATAGGTACCCGCGGCACTATAGGCATGTGTCGGCATCACACCGGTACCCATTGCGGTGCCATCACCAAAGTCCCAAGCGTAGGTGACGATATTGCCGTCCGGATCGGAAGAACCTGAACCATCAAATGTGATGCTTTCCCCGACCTGGGCTGCGTATGGCCCATTCGGATCGGCCGTCGGTGCCACGGGTTGTGCCGATATCGTCGCCGTCGTGGAAGCGCTGCCGGTCAGCCCGTCGTTGTCGGTGACCGTAAGCGTAACGGTAAAGACGCCGTCGACTGAGTACGTGTGCATCGGTGCCACGCCCGTGCCGGTACCGCCGTCACCGAAGTCCCAGTCGTAGGACACGATGCTGCCGTCGGGATCGGAAGAACCTGATCCATCGAACGCAATGTTATCGCCAACTTGTCCGCTGTAGGGTCCATTAGGATCAGCAACCGGTGGTTGCGGTTGTGCCGATATCGTCGCTGTCGTTGTAGCACTGTTAGTAAGACCGTCGTTGTCGGTCACCGTCAGCGTGACGGTAAAGCTCCCTTCGGCGCCATAGGCATAACTCGGACTCACGCCCGTGCCGGTGCCGCCATCGCCGAAGTCCCAGTCATAGCTGACGATACTGCCGTCGGGATCGGAAGAACCTGATCCGTCAAACGTGATGCTTTCTCCCACTTGCGCGCCATACGGCCCGTTGGGATCGGCAACCGGTGGTTGCGGTTGTGCCGATATCGTCGCTGTCGTTGTAGCGCTGTTAGTAAGACCGTCGTTGTCGGTGACCGTCAGCGTGACGGTAAACGTCCCATCGGCGCTGTAGGCATAGCTTGGGTTCACGCCCGTGCCGGTGCCGCCATCACCGAAGTCCCAGTCATAGCTGACGATACTGCCATCCGGATCGGAAGAACCTGATCCGTCAAATGTGATGCTCTCACCAACTTGTGCACTGTACGGTCCGTTGGGATCGGCCGTTGGTGGCACAGGTTGTGCCGAAATTGTCGCCGTCGTCGAAGCGCTGTTAGTAAGACCATCGTTGTCGGTGACCGTTAGCGTGACGGTAAACGTCCCATCGGCGCCATAGGCATAGCTCGGGTTCACGCCCGTGCCCGTACCGCCATCACCGAAGTCCCAGTCATAGCTGACGATACTGCCGTCCGGATCGGAAGAACCTGATCCGTCAAACGTGATGCTTTCTCCCACTTGGGCGCCATACGGCCCGTTGGGAGCAGAAACTGGTGGTTGCGGCTGTGCCGATATCGTCGCCGTGGTTGAAGCGCTATCGGTCAGACCGTCGTTGTCGGTGACCGTCAGCGTGACGGTAAAGGTACCCGCAGAACCGTAGCTGTGCGTCGGGGTCGCGCCCATACCCATCGCGGTGCCATCCCCGAAATCCCACATATAAGAGACGATACTGCCGTCCGGATCGGATGAACCGGAACCGTCAAACGCGATGCTATCGCCAACTTGACCGCTGTACGGCCCATTGGGATCAGAAACTGGTGGCATCGGTTGAGCCGTAATTGTCGCCGTAGTCGTCGCGGTGTCGGTCAGGCCGCCATCATCGGTCACGGTCAACGTGACAGTGAAGGTACCCGCAGAACCGTAGGTGTGCGTCGGGTTCGCGCCCATGCCCATTGCGGTGCCATCACCAAAATCCCAGTCATAGGACACGATGGTGCCGTCGGGATCGTTGGAACCTGATCCATCGAACGTAATGGTATCCCCGACTTGCGCGTTGTAGGGTCCGTTGGGATCCGCGGTTGGAGCCTGGTTGCTCACGCAGTCGGAGTCGGCGCCGTCAGTGGCTCCGTCACCGTCATTGTCTAATCCATCCGGACCGAACTGGCCATCCGCGCAACTATCCGTCAGCGCAAGAACATTGCCACCATCGGGCCTGTAGTTGAATGGCTCAACCTCTTCACCCACCTGGACAGCATCCGCGGAGTGGCAGCCCGCGCACACAGTGACGCCAGCACTGGCATGATGTGCCCGCAGTCCGTCGCTGCGCCCCGGCCCTGGCCCGCCAAACGCGCCGTCATTTGGAGTAACGTCCTCGTCGCGTCCGTGACAACCTGAACAACTCTGCACCCGGGTCGGCCCGCCGGAATCGTCGGTAAACACCGGCACTGCACCCGGAGACGTATGACAAGTCTGGCACTGCTCGACAAACCCGCCGTCGATGAAACTGTTGTGCCCGTTCATCAGGTTCATGCCCCAGTTGGTGCCGTCCCTGAGAGATGTGTAAGTGTCACCGTTGAAGTCGCCGTGGCAGTTGGCACAATTGCCCGTATTGGCTACCGGGTCAGCGCTATAGGTGGGAAAGGCCGTTGCCGCCGACGCCCACAGCGTTGCAAGCAAGACCATACTGCCGGTTGCCTTCAAGAGACTGCTGCACTTATACATGGGTTGCTCCCTTTCGAGTTCCTGTTGTGGTGCCAAAACTTCCGCCGGTAACGATGGGATTCATCATTTCCGAACTCAAGGTATATGTGGAGACGTCTGACGATCGGGCACGACCGACATGGTCGTGGTCGCGGGTGCTTATTGTCCTGGCTCCCCTAGTCAATACTGTCTCGGTCCAGCGTGGCTAATCGTTCGAAGCGACGTCACGCTTGTTGTTTTGGAGTGGATAGTTCTATCCGTATAGCTTATCGGGCTGTGTTGCCCTGTCAAGGCGGTTACAACTTAATGTGCCTTTGTTTGTCTGATAGTTATTCTTTAACATCAGACTATCCAATTGGACATAAGCACCTGGCCAAGTTGATGTCAGACTATTGCGGTTTTTACTCATAGGCACCACCGGATCGATACGAGATAATTAACTAGTATGACTATTCAGAACGCCGTCTGCTTTGACGAGGACCTGGTTATCCGATACGACGGACGGGGCCCGAGATACACGTCCTATCCGACCGCTCTGCAGTTTCACGATGATTTTGGTCTCGACGAGTATCGTCGTCATGCGCGTATCAGCAATGCATCGCAAAAACCGTTGTCGGTATATGTGCATATCCCGTTTTGCCACGCCCTTTGCTATTACTGCGGATGCAATAAGATCGTGACCCGTAATGCGTCGCGCGTGCAAAATTATTTGCACGCCCTGCATCGGGAGATTGAGATGCAGGCGGAGCTTTTCGATTCGGCGCGCAGCGTCGAGCAGCTGCATTTCGGTGGTGGCACACCGACTTACCTGGACGAGCCGCAATTGCGTAGTCTGATGCGGGCGCTACATCGAAGTTTCCGGTTCGATGAGAGCGACAGTCGTCAGTTCTCAATTGAAGTCGATCCACGAACTGTTGGCCGAGCCGAGATTGAGCTGCTCGCGGAACTTGGATTTAATCGCATGAGTCTGGGCGTACAGGACTTCGACGCGGTCGTGCAGAAAGCCGTGAACCGGATTCAAAGCGCAGATCAGATCAAGACACTACTGATACGTGCCCAACAGAACGGGTTCCGTTCAATCTCGTTCGACCTGATATACGGCCTGCCACACCAGAGCGTCAAGAGCTTCGATCAGACGCTCGACAAAGTCATCGATATGCAGCCAAACCGGCTAGCTATTTACAACTATGCGCACCTGCCGGAGCGATTTAAAGGGCAGCGCATGATTCGGGATGAGGACATCCCGCAACCCAAAGAGAAGCTCGACATCCTCCACCACACCATCGACAAACTGACAGGCGCGGGTTACGTTTATATCGGAATGGATCACTTCGCACTGCCGGATGATGAGCTGGTCAGCGCACAACAGAACCATTCGCTACAGAGGAATTTCCAGGGGTATTCAACGCACGCCAACTGTGACTTGATCGGCCTGGGCGTAAGCGCGATCGGTAACATCGGTGGCAGCTATGTACAGAATTCACTCTCGACGATCGAGTACGAGGAGCAAATTAGCCAGGGAAACATCCCGGTAAAACGCGGGCTGAGTCTGGATGATGACGACAAGCTACGAGCCCGGGTTATTCAGAAATTAATGTGTTACGACGCGATGACATTTGCGGAAATCGAGCGAGAGTTTTCGATCGTATTCAGCGACTATTTTGAACCGGAACTGGCAAAACTACAGCCGCTCGCTGACGATGGCCTGATTGTCGTCGATGACAAGGCTATTCACATCACTTCTAAAGGACGGCTGCTGTTACGCAGCATCGGTATGGTATTTGACCGCTACCTGCCAACTTCTCAAGACAATACGCGTTACTCCCGGGCTATCTAGGTAAATCACTAGCGCTCCCCGCAATCGTTTCCACTGCTACTGAGTGGCAGAAAGAAAGCACAAGAAAGGCCGGGCTGCCACGCGGCAACCCGGCCCTTTCTTTGTCACTTGCTACCTAGTTGCAGGTCTTGACCCCACTCTTGTCCTTACACTTGTTCGAACAGCAATCGCTGTCTACAGTACAGGACTCACCGCGCAGGCCGCACATTCCGCCGTCGCCAGTGCTGAAGCTCCAGAGACTACCCGTTGTGGTGCCGAAGCTGTTGACCCCATCCACACGCCAGTAATACGTCGTGCCCTCGGTCAACGTTCCGGGATCATAGCTCGACCCCGTCTGCGTGCTCACCAACGGCGGGTTGACTGATGTACCGAAGTAAACCTCCTGTGACTCAGTGCGGGTTCCGGCCGTCCAACTCAATACCACGTCGGTTGTGACATTGGACGCACCGCTTGCCGGGTTCGGGCTCCTGGCCTGCCTGGGGAGCTCATCTTCGTCATCATCATCTTCGGTCAATGGGCAGACCTGGGAATTGAAGCCCTTGAAGAAACCTAGTAGCTGCTTATAGTCGTTCTTACTGCCCGGATACACGTCGTTGAATGCCGTTATCACTTCATCGACCGTGAGGTCATAACTGACATCCGGGGACGCAGCGTTGAGCAATGCCGCGACTGTCTGCCGACCCAGGGCATTGAGATCGTTACCGCGTTGAGCAGCCACGGCCAACAGGGTCAGTCCTCGGTACGCATCGTCGAACACGGCACCGAAAGACGTATCGGGCGCGTAAGGCGCAGCCCAGGAATCAAAGTGTTGGCTTTGCTTCCAGTAGCCCGGCGAACAGCCTTCACCGCCACCACCCGGCTCCCGGATCGTCGCGGTTGTACTTGCAGTGTTGCTAAGACCGTCGTTGTCGGTCACCGTGAGCGTAACGGTATAGGTGTCCGCAGCTCCATAGGTGTGCGTCGGCGCTGCTCCCATACCCATTGCGGTACCATCGCCGAAGTCCCAGGCATAGGACACGATGTTGCCGTCCGGGTCAGACGAACCGCTGCCGTCGAAGCTGACAGGTGAACCCACAGTCCCAGTGTAGGGTCCATTGGGATCGGAAATCGGTGGCAACGGTTGTACCTGCGATATCGTCGCCGTCGTACTCGCGGTGTCGGTGAGCCCGTCGCTGTCCGTGACGGTCAGCGTCACGTCATAGGTACCCGCGGCACTATAGGCATGTGTCGGCATCACACCGGTACCCATTGCGGTGCCATCACCAAAGTCCCAAGCGTAGGTGACGATATTGCCGTCCGGATCGGAAGAACCTGAACCATCAAATGTGATGCTTTCCCCGACCTGGGCTGCGTATGGCCCATTCGGATCGGCCGTCGGTGCCACGGGTTGTGCCGATATCGTCGCCGTCGTGGAAGCGCTGCCGGTCAGCCCGTCGTTGTCGGTGACCGTAAGCGTAACGGTAAAGACGCCGTCGACTGAGTACGTGTGCATCGGTGCCACGCCCGTGCCGGTACCGCCGTCACCGAAGTCCCAGTCGTAGGACACGATGCTGCCGTCGGGATCGGAAGAACCTGATCCATCGAACGCAATGTTATCGCCAACTTGTCCGCTGTAGGGTCCATTAGGATCAGCAACCGGTGGTTGCGGTTGTGCCGATATCGTCGCTGTCGTTGTAGCACTGTTAGTAAGACCGTCGTTGTCGGTCACCGTCAGCGTGACGGTAAAGCTCCCTTCGGCGCCATAGGCATAACTCGGACTCACGCCCGTGCCGGTGCCGCCATCGCCGAAGTCCCAGTCATAGCTGACGATACTGCCGTCGGGATCGGAAGAACCTGATCCGTCAAACGTGATGCTTTCTCCCACTTGCGCGCCATACGGCCCGTTGGGATCGGCAACCGGTGGTTGCGGTTGTGCCGATATCGTCGCTGTCGTTGTAGCGCTGTTAGTAAGACCGTCGTTGTCGGTGACCGTCAGCGTGACGGTAAACGTCCCATCGGCGCTGTAGGCATAGCTTGGGTTCACGCCCGTACCGGTACCGCCATCACCAAAGTCCCAGTCATAGCTGACGATACTGCCGTCCGGATCGGAAGAACCTGATCCGTCAAACGTGATGCTTTCTCCCACTTGCGCGCCATACGGCCCATTGGGATTGGCAACTGGTGGTTGCGGTTGTGCCGATATCGTCGCTGTCGTTGTAGCGCTGTTAGTAAGACCATCGTTGTCGGTCACCGTCAGCGTGACGGTAAACGTCCCATCGGCGCTGTAGGCATAGCTTGGGTTCACGCCCGTGCCGGTGCCGCCATCGCCGAAGTCCCAGTCATAGCTGACGATACTGCCGTCCGGATCGGAAGAACCTGATCCGTCAAACGTGATGCTGTCTCCAACCAGCGCACTGTATGGGCCATTCGGATTGGCCGTCGGTGCCACGGGTTGTGGCGAAATCGTCGCCGTCGTCGAAGCGCTGCCGGTCAACCCGTCGTTGTCGGTCACCGTCAGCGTGACGGTGAAGGTGCCCTCGGCGCTGTAAGCATGGCTCGGACCGACACCCGTGCCGGTGGTGCCATCGCCAAAGTTCCAGTCATAGGAAACGATGTTGCCGTCCGGATCAACGGAACCTGAACCATCGAATGTGATGCTGTCTCCAACCAGCGCACTGTATGGGCCATTCGGATTGGCCGTCGGTGCCACGGGTTGTGGCGAAATCGTCGCCGTCGTCGAAGCGCTGCCGGTCAACCCGTCGTTGTCGGTCACCGTCAGCGTGACGGTAAAGGTACCCTCGGCGGTGTAAGCATGGCTCGGACTCACGCCCGTGCCGGTACCGCCATCACCGAAGTTCCAGTCATAGGAAACGATGTTGCCGTCCGGATCAACGGAACCTGAACCATCGAATGTGATGCTGTCTCCAACCAGCGCACTGTATGGGCCATTCGGATTGGCCGTCGGTGCCACCGGTTGTGGCGAAATCGTCGCCGTCGTCGAAGCGCTGCCGGTCAACCCGTCGTTGTCGGTTACCGTCAGCGTGACGGTAAAGGTACCCTCGGCGCTGTAAGCATGGCTCGGACTCACGCCCGTGCCGGTACCGCCATCACCGAAGTTCCAGTCATAGGAAACGATGTTGCCGTCCGGATCAACGGAACCTGAACCATCGAATGTGATGCTCTCTCCAACCTGGGCTGCGTATGGCCCATTCGGATCGGCCGTCGGTGCCACGGGTTGTGGCGAAATCGTCGCCGCGGTCGAAGCGCTGCCGGTCAGCCCGTCGTTGTCGGTCACCGTCAGCGTGACAGAAAAGGTACCCGCACTCGAATAGCTGTGGGTTGGGTTTTGCCCGCTACCGCTACTGCCATCACCAAAGTCCCAAGCATAGGTGACGATATTGCCGTCCGGATCGGAAGAACCGGATCCGTCAAACGCGATGCTATCGCCAACCAGTCCGCTGTACGGTCCGTTGGGATCGGCAACCGGTGGTTGTGGTTGTGGCGAAATCGTCGCCGTGGTCGAAGCGCTGCCGGTCAACCCGTCGTTGTCGGTTACCGTCAGCGTGACGGTGAAGGTACCCGCACCCGAATAGCTGTGGGTTGGGTTTTGCCCGCTACCGCTACTGCCATCACCAAAGTCCCAAGCGTAGGTGACGATGTTGCCGTCCGGATCGGAAGAACCGGAACCGTCAAACGCGATGCTATCGCCAACCAGTCCGCTGTACGGTCCGTTGGGATCGGCAACCGGTGGTTGTGGTTGTGGCGAAATCGTCGCCGTGGTCGAAGCGCTGCCGGTCAACCCGTCGTTGTCGGTTACCGTCAGCGTGACGGTGAAGGTACCCGCACCCGAATAGCTGTGGGTTGGGTTTTGCCCGCTACCGCTACTGCCATCACCAAAGTCCCAAGCGTAGGTGACGATGTTGCCGTCCGGATCGGAAGAACCGGAACCGTCAAACGCGATGCTATCGCCAACCAGTCCGCTGTACGGTCCGTTGGGATCGGCAACCGGTGGTTGCGGTTGTGCCGATATCGTCGCCGTCGTCGTAGCCGTGTCGGTCAGCCCGTCGTTGTCGATCACCTCCAGCGTGACAGTAAAGGTGCCCGCAGAACCATAGGTATGCGTCGGAGTGATGCCCATACCCATCGCGGTACCATCCCCGAAATCCCACATATAAGAGACGATATTGCCGTCCGGATCGGAAGAACCTGATCCGTCAAATGCGATGTTATCCCCAACTTGACCGCTGTACGGTCCGTTGGGATCAGAAACTGGTGGCATCGGTTGTGCCGTAATCGTCGCAGTTGTCGTCGCCATGTCGGTCAGACCGCCGTCATCGGTCACTGTCAACGTGACGGTAAAGGTACCGGCAGAACCATAGGTATGCGTCGGAGCGACCCCCATACCCATCGCGGTGCCATCACCGAAATCCCACTCGTAGGACACGATGGTGCCGTCGTCTGTGGAACCTGAGCCATCAAATGTGATGCTTTCGCCAACTTGTGCGTTGTAGGGTCCGTTGGGATCCGCGGTTGGCGCCTGGTCGATCTGGCAGTCCGGATCGACCGGTTCACGCAAACCGTCGCCGTCGTTGTCGAGACCGACGTTGCCAAAATTACCTGTACCCGCCGCAGCACCATTTTCATCACAGGCATCAATATTGAGAATGGCGAATGTCTCAGGCGGCACTTCCTCGCCGACCTGGACGGAATCGACAGAGTGGCATCCGGCGCACGTCGTAACTCCGGCTGAAGCGTGGTGGGCGCGTAGCCCGTCGCCCCAATTATTGGGTGCGGCTCCGATGCTGTCACCCGGAGTGATGTCTTCTATCCGTCCATGACAGCCGACACATCCCAAGCCGGCACTGTCGCCATCCGGGTCTGATAGCGGATTTAGGTATACTGGCGATCTGCCGCTGTCTTTGTGGCACTCCCCGCAGCTGTTAGGCATGTCATAAGCGCCCAGATGGCCGCTCATTAGATCGGTCGGTTGGCCATTCGAGCTCAGCCATGCCGCGCCATCATCACCCGTAAGGGACTGGTAATCGCCACTGTTGAAATCCCCATGGCAATTAGCGCAATTGCCGGCGGAGCCATCGGCCGAATAGGTTTCGAATGCGGATGCCGACGACGCCCACAGAACGAACGCCAGAATCGGTAACGCAATGAAAGATAGGGATATACGTGAACGGATTAACGTCCAGTGAGATTTGTTCATGGTTTTTGTCCCAAGTTGTCTTGTCATGATGATGGGATGCCCTGCATAAACTTTGCCATCCGCGCCCGAGATAATCAATTACGCAAAGTACCTATACTAGTTTTACCTGACATAACGCGAAGACGCCGGCGCTAAAACCGGCAGTAAGACTAAGAGCGCGATTAGTTAAAATTATTTATGTCGAACAGGGACGTCTGCGAGGCTAACACCGACGCGCAGCATCAAGGATAAGTTCGGGGATTATGATCAACTGAGTGACAGCTGAGATAGCACTCACCGCTGCCCGGGCCAAACGAATTGTATTCCAGACGCTGGCTACTCGATTGCGTCACCACCGTCTGTCCATTCTGGTCGACTTCCATGAAATTGATCAGGTGCTCGTCCTGCCGGGATCCGTGGGCATCGTGACAAACCGCACAGGACGACTGCGAGTTCACCACGTGTCTGTTATGGGGAAAAGTGCCGGCCTGATCGGTGATCAGGTAGTTCCGGTTATGGCATTTGTAGCAAAGCTCGTAGTTCTGAAACGATTCGGGTGTGGGATCGTCTGTTCGATATTCACGCTCGAGGATCGGGCTATAAAGTGAACCATGCGGCCCGCGCGGCACGGTCCCTGTCCCGGTCCAATCATTGTCATTGTGACAATCCACGCAGTAGATAATGCTGGCCGTAGAGTAACCAGGTTCAAAGCCACCCATAGTCTGATTTCTGCCGATCGCGGTTACGGGGTGATAGGACAGATTGCTCTGATCAGTCTCCAGACGCACGTTGCGGGTGTTGTCGACCCGCACGATCGCCATTGGGGTAGCCTGATCGCGGACACCATGACACTTGTAACACACCTCATATTGGTACACCGATTCGGGCACCGTTCCACCGGAGGTGTTCACCCCCGGTACGCCCAGTTGTCGTCCGGATATCGCCGGTGCGCTGGCCGGCGTGTCGTTGACTTTGTGCGGGTTGTGACAATCGGCACACGCGACGTGACGCGACATCGTGTTCGGGTCCTCACCCGGCTCATGCGTCCAGTTGTCGAAGAAGACACGATGCCCACTGCCCTTGCCGATGGACGTGCCCAGATCTTTTGTTGCCACATTGCCGTCGTTATGACAGAACAAGCACACCATCGGCTCAATTGCATCCGTACTCAGCAGACGCTGCGGACGCGGCGCGGCATGCGGCCGGTGACAACTTTCACACGCGTTGTCAGCCACGGTTTCATACGGTGTGTGCGGCCAGGGATCGGGACCGAGCCCGCTCCAGGTCTTTGGTGACGTCGCATGACTGGACAACGGCCAGTCTCTCAATGTGTGGCAGGTGGTGCACAGGGCACCGGCCCGATCGTCGGCGACGAGAAATTTCCGGTAAGGATCGTCATGCGGATCGTGACATGCGGTGCATTGCAACTGACCTGCACCATCCAGTCTGATATGCGACGGCAGCAACATGGGGTCGGCAAGCTCGCCCTGCTCCAGGGCCACCAGATTGGAGTTGTACTCGAACGACACCGGATGATCATCCGAGAGGTCTGTTCCAAGTACGGTCTGACCCGTCAACTGGCCCAGCATAGTCGGTCCGGTCTGCGGGACCTGCAGCAGCGCGCCCAGCGCGAGCGTCCCGTCGTGACACGACAAACAAAGTCGCGAGGCGCCCGAAGGCTGATTCAGTGTACCGCTGGCCGAGAGACTGGAACTGTCGTAAAGCGTATAGACAGAACCTGGAAGTTGCCGGTTCCACAACGCGTGTTGTGGACTTGAGTTGTGCGGCGTATGGCAGAAGACACACAGCTCCGTCACGGTGGAATCGACGACCGTACCCGTCCCCGTCACGGTGAAGTTATGCGGCGTGTCACGCAGCGAAGCGTCGGCCGTGACAGCGACGGCCTGCACGGCACAAATCACGACAGCCCAACTAATGGTTCTAACCATCATCATCACCGGCGAGATATTCAAAGATCTGAATCCGCTTATTGAAGCCGTCGGCAACATAAATTTTGTCATCGGCGTCAATGTAGAGACTACCGGGCAGCCAAAACTGACCGCGGTCAACGCCCCGTTCGCCAAAACCGAGCAGGAAACGTCCGCCCTCGTCGAAGATCTGCACAGCATCAAACAACGCGTCGACGACATAAATGTGTCCGTCACTGTCCACTGCCACACCTTTAGGGGCAGCAAAGTCGCCGGACCCGTTACCATGGTGACCAAAGGCGGCGACAAAACGCCCATCCTGCGCCAAGCGCTGAATCCGGAATCCCAGCGCATCGGTAACATAGACAGACCCCTGCTGGTCCACGGCAACATGGGTGGGAAAATTGAATTCACCGTCACCGGCACCCCGCCCGCCGATTTCGCCCAGCAGCGTGCCCTCGCCGGCAAAAACCCAGATTTGATGCGCCGCGCTGTCGGCCACATACAACCGATCGCTTGAATGGTCGTAGGCAACGCCGGCCGGCCGTTGGAACTTTGCGTCACTGATCGTCCCGATCAGCTCGCCGTCTGAGGCAAAGATGAATATCTTCGCCAGATAGGAATCGGCCACGTAAACACTTCCGTCCGGCCCTGCCGCGACCGAGACCGGAGACATCAGCTTTTCCTCCCCTGCCTCCCGGATTCTGCTGAACCGCGAAGCACCGGGATTCACAATCCACAGAGCTTTGGCTCCGGGATCCGCCACATAAATGATGTCACCCTGGACCACCACGCCGCCCGGACGTACGAACGAATGTTCTTCCTCGCCTCGGATCGCCCCGAGAATACGTTTCCAAATCGAAGGCTTGATACCCAGATCTGCCGGGTGTGCGACGGATCTGACAAAGCGAATTCTGGCTTGCTCGGGCGCGGACGGCCATACCGGTGACTCCGCCGTCAACTCAGGCCCGCCTGCATTGTCACGCACAGACGAGACGCACGCCGTATTCAGACCGCCTATCAGAAAGAGCGTCATGACGCCTATCCAATTCTGCGTGCTCATCACTTGAAACTCTCTTTCAATTAGAAAAATCGCCGGCGCAAACGCACAAAGGCCCGGTACTCGCTCGAATCTACATTTCCACGCTCTATGTCGATGTACTTCAAGCTTGGATACACCTCCAGCCTGCCATAATGCCATCGCACCTGCACGCCGAGTTCACGAATGTATTCCTCCGGCACGATGCTGTCTTCGATGCTGCGGATATTTCCCAACACATCGATGTACAGATTTGGACCGCGTGAATAGCTGAGGATGGAACGTAGGGACAACAAATCGGTTTTCCGGTTTGTCGGCATTGAAAACTCTCTAAAGCTTTGCCTGCCATTCAACGTCAGTGTGAGCCCCGGTCTGAAGGCGTATCGTAGAGTCTGATTGGCCCTGAATTCGTCATAGATCTGATCGTCGGAGTCGTACTCCTCGAACTCTGTCCGAATACTGGTCTGCAGGCGGCCACGATCACGCCGTAACTCCAGTCCGAGAATGTCAATTTGAAGATCTGTTAAAAAATCGCCGCCCGTACCGGACGTCAGCTCCTGATTTGTCTGCTGGTGAACGAAAAACGGCCGTATCCAGCCGTAGTCCACACTGACATTGACGCGATAATTGTCCGAAGCAAACGCAACCGGCATGCCACCGCGTGTGAACTCGTAGTCCACTGCAATGGTGTCACCTGGATTAATGCCCGGTGTGGTCAGCGTACAGGGTAGCGGAATAATCTCTGTCCGGTTTCCGATAGTCTGCAGACTGTAGTCCACGCCTTCTACCAGCATGTTGGGCACCGGAAGTGTGCCACAGCCTGCGACACTTGGACCCTCAGCAACTTTTAGAATCTGCACCGAGGCCGCAACGACATTAGTGTTGCCAAGACCAACGGGGAGTGCGAACGTCGCGTCAAAAGCATGCGATTCCTGCGGTACGAAGGCAACGTCGAAATCGTCATCCTCCTCTTCATGCGAGTACCCCAGACTGGCCGTCAACCGCCCTTCGCCCGGCAGCAGCTTCGTGTAGCCAAAGTTGGTGCGAATAACATAAAACTGCCGTGAACCGTCGACTAAATTCTGATCGGTCGCCTCGGCTTGCAGATCAGTGGTGAGACTGTCATATAGCCGGTGGTGCAAACCGAATGACGCCGTTTCGGTACGCGTGTCGCCAGCCGGCCTTGAAGTGTCGATGTAATAGTAGCGATATCGTGTACGCAATTGCGGACTGTGTTGGACCTGCAGTAGTTGCTCGATGTCAAGACGATCCTCTTCGGAAAAATCATCGCGTGAGAAACTGCGCAGGCGGGAATCCCAGCGTAACTTCAGCTTCGGTCCAAAATCGATGCTGGAATAAACACTGCCTTCCCGACTCTCGAAGTCGAGCAGAGGGAAAAACTCGTCGGTCTTCTCAATTTGCTCATACCGCAGTGTCAGCTGCGAGTTGAGCCAACCGCGCCGACCCTGATACGTCAAAATGTCCCGTTGCTCATCGCTGCGTACCGTTGTCGGGCCGGCACGAGTGGACTCGTCGATGAGCTCCTGACGGATACTTAGCGTCGAAGGGATATAGAGACTTCGCGAGATCAGCGTTAGACCCTGCTGCTGAATATCAATGTCGGTCCGTCCGGCCAGCTCGCGTGTCTGGATATACCTGTTGCGATTCGCAAAAAGATTGGCCGATAAAGTGTTTTTGCCTTTCAAGATTCCGGCAAAGAAATCGTAGCCTGACAAATCCGCGTCGCGGTTGTCCTCGAAGTCCATTCCGGAAGTGCTCGACGTGACGCTATCCTGCGACAACCCGAAGGTTGCCCCAAAACTCAAGTCCAACAGACGGCGATCAAAGTAGTAGCTACCGTTATTACGCAGCGTCAGCCGCTCCTCTGTGCGCAGCGACTCGTTCTCACTGCGCCGGGTCTGGCCGCGATCGACCTCGACATTCGTGTAATCGGCGACCAGCTCCAGGGTCGTTTCCCAATTGCCCAATGTAAAGCCATCGGCAACAACGGGCGCGCTGCAAAAAAAAAGCATGGCCGCAGCAACTGCGCGGCTCACACTCATGCCAGCACGAACCCTGCTCATCCGCTAACCCGAATAATTCGCGGCGCGTGCATTGCCTACTGTCCGACGTGACACTTGGAACAGGTATCGAAGCTCGCCGCCCACGCTATCTGACCGTTATGGCACTCGCCACAGAATTTACCCGCCAATATCGCCTCCATGGTGATCTCATTGGCGCCCGCCTTCATCTCGAAGATTTCGGTATGACAGGCGTAACATTTGTACCGGATACGGTGGAACCAATGGGGAAACACAACACGCGGAAAATCGGCTTCGCTGGTGGGGCCTCTACGCTCTAGCAAGATATCCCCATAGACGGCGTAGGCCACATTCAAGCTAATGGCCGCAATAAGCACAACGCCCACGATACGCCAAAGCCTTTTCATAATTACCCTCCTCCCAACGAGACATGACATCTGGCACAGGCCTGGGGTGCAAAAGCCACCGTTCCGTGACAGGCACCGCAGGTCTCGCCAGCAAAGATTTTTTCCATGGTGATTTCGGTCGAGCCCCTGCGCATCTCAAATATATCCGTATGGCAGGTGGCACAGCTAAGCAACTGTGTGTGCGCGGCATGCGAAAAGACAACTTTAAGCATGGGATTTGCAGCAGGGATGCGTTCGATGTCAATCGGTAGCACAGGCTGATGCGCGGCGTCGGATTTCGGTCCTGCACGTGGCGCAATCACACCGTCAGCCTGGGCCTTGACCCAGTCGGGCCCGCCAGTATTGACCGGCAGCAGCTTTTCAGCCGCCTGCCAGGATCGGACGCGTTCAATGGGTGTGCGTGGCGCCTCGGACGGCCGCCACTTCTGGCCGGCCGGGATGCCGGTGTGGCAACGCGCGCAGGCATCTTGGGCGGCGAAAGATACCTTGCCGTGGCAGACGCCGCAGGCCTCTCCGTTATAAATCATTTCCATGCTCATCGGAGTAGCGCCTTTCTGCATCTGAAAGATGTCAGTGTGGCAGGTAGTACAGCTAAGCAACTGGGTGTGCGCGGCGTGCGGAAAATGCACTTTGAAAGCTGCACCGGCGGCGGGTATGCGTTCGACGTCAACAGGTAACACGGGCATATCTACGGCATCGGCACGCGCACCTGGACGCGGGACAATTACGCCGTCATTCAATGCCTTCACCCAGTCGGCTCCACCACCGGTGACCGGCAACAACTTCATTGCTTCGTCCCAGGTCGTGACATGTTCGATGGGCGTTCGTGGCTGGTCGGCTGGCTGCCAGGCAACTTGGCTGAAGGCAAGTCCCTCATGACAGCGGGGGCAACCCTGCTCGGGGGCGAAAGCGACCGTACCATGACACTCTCCGCAATATTGGCCATCGTTGATCGCGGCCATCGTTATGCGCGTCGGCTCAATCTCACGACTCAGCGGAAAAATCGCCGGATGGCAGCTGTCACAACTCAATAACTCGGTGTGGGGCGCGTGCGGGTAAGTCACCGCAAAAGCATCAATGCCGCTACGCGCGAGCTTGACGTCCAGATTGAACACAGCTTGTTCTGGTGTAGCCGGGTTGACAGCCGCACGCGGGGCGATGACCCCGTCGACCATGGCCTGCACCCAGTCCACGTCGCCACCGGCGTTCTTTGGTAGGACCTCGGACACTTGCGACCAGGTTTTGGTTTTCTCAGCCTGGGGTATCTCCGCCGGCGACTCGCCTGTAAGTTCCCTTGCAGCAAGTTCCCGCGCCTGGCTCTCCGCCAACTGACGCTCAAGCTCGGCAATCTCATCATGCAAATTACGGCGAACTTTGTGAGTGGGGGGTGGCGACGTGTCTTCGGCGCCATCGAATATCAACATCCGTGTCGACTCGCTGCAGGCACCGGCCAGCAGGGCGAGTCCGGCCCCAGCGACTAGCGATCGTATGGCGTATTTTCGTTTCACCGTTTCGTGCTTGTTCTCAATCCGGCGCCGTCGCCGACTCCGGTCTCAGAAGGAAGACATCGCAGGTTACTTAGCTGACTGATTCTCCTAACGCCTGTTTACTTCGTATGGCATTTCAAACAGATGTAAGGAACATCTGATCCACCGAGTGTTCCGCGCAGGAAGAACACATCTTCGACGCCGGATCCATTGTGTGGATCATGGCAGGACGAGCACTCGATGCCGGTCTGGCCAGCGACTGCGCCGGCACTGGTGTTACCCGAACCGTCGTCATTGAACAGGCGAATGCCCAGCGTTTGCGGGTCGGATTTCCAGTCGCCGAGAATAATGCCGTCGCCTGTAGTTTTTCCATTGTAGGTGCTCGGGGCATTGTTCCACGGGAACGGCATGGCCACCGGGTGGTTGCCGAACATGTTGCCGGCGTTGCCCATACTGCCTGGCGAATTCGGTGGAATAAAGAAATTGAGCAATGGCGCAGCAGGTTCACCGGCATTCCACCAACCCACATCGCCAACGGCAACACTACCGTCATGACAGCTCAGACATTTTACGGACACGCCCTTGTACTGATCACCAACGATCGTTGGATACTCGGTTCCAGCGGTGGTGGTGGGGTCGGTCCACGAAAAAGTATTCGTGCTGAGGTCGTGGTTCCACAGCAGTGCCTGGGATTGCGCTTTGTGCGGCGTGTGACAAAAAGTACAAACGCCTGTTGCAGGACTTGCGACCCCGGAAAAGTCATGGCTAGTGCCCATTATCCCGTCGCCCGGTGCCGCGATCACCACCGGCGATACAAACAGAAACGCCGTCATCAGCGCAAGCCAGGTTGTTATAGTGCTAATCATCTTCATGACGTGCCCCTTCGTTACAGTAATTTTGCGTCGTGGTTAAATTCACGATCCAGCCTCAGCTTAATGCCATCAGCCGGCGCCGTTTCAACAACCGTGTTTAATGATGCTCGATTGGTTTTGGCCGCGCGCAATTGATGCAGCTGGGCCGCCCACCGCAGTGTCATGCCAATACCGGAATGTGCCTCAGATTGCGTCGCAGAGTAACTGTCAGCAGCCGTGGTATTGACTAGTCTGTACTCATTGACTCTGTGGTTGACAAAGTCAGCCACGTAAATGTGGTTCCTTCCATCGATGGCAATCGCGGTCGGATTCCTGAGCATCCCCGGAATTGGCCCGCGTCCACCGAAAAACAGCAGTACATCGCCATTCTGATTAAAAATCTGCACGTTTGACCAACCGGAGTCGGTCACGTAGACGTTGCCGAAGTTGTCAACCGCGATTCCCTTTGGCTTGTCGAACATGCCCCATGCATTACCACGTTCGCCGAGCGTCTTGGTAAATACCCCGCGCGAATCGAAGACCTGAACACGACCGTTGAGCGTATCCGCAACATAAAGCTTGCTGTCCTCGTCGACTGCCAAGTATGTCGGAAAGCGAAACTGCCCCGGACCGTCTCCCATACCTTGACCGATTGTTCCCAGAAGTTCCCCTGCCAGACTGAAAATCTTGACGTTGTGACTTTTGAGTTTGGCGAGTTCTTCATTTCTGCCAGTATCGGCCAAATAGATCCGGCCCAGGCGGCGGTCGATGGCAATACCACTCGGCCGGTAGATGTCAGGGTGTGTGATCGAGCTCACTGCCTCGCCATCTTGGTTGAACACCGTGATCTGCTTCTTACCTTGTTCAACGACGTAGACATACTCGTTGTCATCCAGGGCCAGCCCGACTGGTTGCTGCAGGGGTCCGATCTCCCGGAATTTCTTTTGCCCAAAGTCGAACACAAATACAGCCAGGCGATTGTAGTTCGCCACGTACAAGCGTTCGCCGTCATCGGATACAGCGATACCCATCGGTTCGACAATTCGTGTTGGCGGGGCCTCCACACCACCGAGCCAGTGCAGCAGTTTCTGCGAGAAGGTCGTATCCTCGTGGATATCCTGCTCCCCGGTAATAGTGCGTACAAACTCGATGCGGGTGGTCTCCGGCGCGGGTGGCCACACCAGGCGCGTCTGCTCCACGATCGGCCGGGTGGCGCAGCCAACCAACCCAATCAACAGGACTAATACGGTCAGGACTGGAGCGGTTTTTCTTTGTATTACCGAGCTCATCCCAGGCAATCTCTCTCTCGCTGTTTTCTTCATTATCAGACTCTTAGAGACGAATTGCCATGAACTTAAGTTAACCGCGGGCTGAAGCTGCCGTATATAAGGTCAATTACCTATTTTTTGGGTCGATTCTTCACCTAATGCGGCGAATTATGTCGTGGGTACGCGTTCAAGTTTTCGCCGCGCATGCCGAAAAAATACCTGAATCCAACTGTTTATGTAGCGCTCCTGTCAATAGGTCCGGGATTTTTTGCAGCACCTGAGGGCCCGTGAGTGAGTGAATCGGAGGTGTAGTTGTGTGCATCAAAACCGTTCCGGGCTTGGTGAGCGCGATGCTGTTGCTCGGTGCGTGCTCCATGGAGGCTGTTGCCAGCAATCCGGAAAGCACGGCAGCCAAACGAGAGTTGGTGGTATTGAACTGGTCGGAATACCTCGATCCTGAACTCGTGCAGGAATTCGAAAATCAGTTCGACGTGAAAATCCGCATTGCATATTTCGCGTCCGACGACCTGCGCGAGGACATCATGCTGGAGATGGATGGCACAGGGTACGATGTCGTGATCGTTAATGGCGTGAATATCGATGCTTACCGACGCCGCGGGTGGCTTGCTAAGTTGGAACCCGACAAGATTCCAAACCTCAAGTTTATTGACTCGCAATGGTTCAATATTTTTCCGGCCTCCCGCGGTTACGCGGTTCCATACTTTTGGGGAACACTGGGTATTGCTTATAGAAAGGACCTGGTGCCGGAACGCTTGACGAGCTGGAATGATCTATACACGCCGAAGCAGTATTTGCACGGCAAAATCGGGATGATAGGCAACTCAAGAGATGCAATCGGAATGGCTCTTAAGTCCATCGGCTATTCCGCCAACAGCAACGACCGGGCGGAACTACGTGAAGCAGAACAATTGTTGCTAAAGCAGAAGCCCTTCGTGAATACGTACACCTACCTCGCATTGAACAAAGAATCCGCGATGGTAAGCGGACAGGTTGCCGCAGCAATGATGTACAGCGGGGATGCCTTAATGTTGCGGGAACATCATGCCGATATCGAGTACGTGGTCCCTGTTGAAGGAGGCAATCTCTGGGTCGACTACTGGACAGTCATGGAGGCGTCGGAGAACAAGGACCTGGCCACGGACTTTTTGAATTATCTGAACACACCGGACAACGCCAGGGCCCTGGCGGAGTACGTCTATTACGCGACCCCAAATAAAGCAGCTGCAGACCTTTTGCCGGATGAGTTTCTCTCCGATTCGATTATCTATCCAAATGTCGCAGTGCTGGAGAAATCGGAACCCTATGCCCGACTTTCTCCACGAGCAGAAAAGATGCGCAACCTCATTATCACTCGATTGATCGACTAGGAAATCGCATTGACTCTCCGGATGAAGTTCATGAGCCTGCTGGTTCCGCTGGTTGTCGTGCCGTTGCTAATCATTGGACGAGTTGCATACACAGAGTTGCGCGACTCAGCAGAAATCAAGACGTTCAACCAGATAGCTGGATCTCTCGAGCGGCAAAAACAACTGATGGCGACCAAGATTCGTACCGCTGCTGCCAACGTGGAGCTTTTTTCCAACGCCAATCTGGTCAAGAAGTACTTTCTGATCGGCGATGAGATGGAACGATACAACCTGCTGCAAAGACCTCTCTTGCGCGTGTTCAAAGCGTACCAGGCGGCCTATCCGGAGTACTACGAGATTCGCGTGCTGATGCCGGACGGCTACGAGGATGCCCGCTGGACGCGCAACGCTATGGATAACGTTACTGAAGAGGAAGCAGAAAGCCCATTTTTCCATGCTATGACGAACTGGCCCAAAGATATTTATACATCTGTGCTTCGAAATCCGGATAACTCGGCAATATCGCTGCTGACCGCAAAGCGAGTCCTGATGAAGGACGATTCTCTCGATGCGACCACCACCAATCCCGTGCTGAGGGGTTATCTCGCTTTGACCGTTAGCCTCGATGACCTCAGGCAAGCAGTGCAAAATCAAAAAATTGGCGAGCAAGGATTTTACGTCGCAACCAATCCGGACGGCGAAGTTCTGTTTCAGCCTGCTGAATACTCACTCGACCGATTGATGCCGGAACTGGATCCCTCGGCGTTAATCCGCGGAGTCTTGTCCGGCACGAGATTCGAAACACATTTTCAGGGGCAGGCTACCTATGTTGAGGGAATCCAACTGCACCGAGATCTTTACATGTTTGCGGTTTTGCCGGAGGAGCAATTACTCAAATCAAGCACCGCTCTTGGCTATACTGTTGCAGTCATAACAACAATAGCCATAGTCATTACGATAACGGCGCTGTTCACCGCACTGCACTATATTGTGCTCAGACCCATCAGAATACTCGGCAAAGCCACGCACGACATTGGGCGGGGCGAATTATCGATCAACATAGACACGCGCACCAAAGATGAGATCGGAGAGCTTGCTGTTTCTTTCAAGGAGATGAGTGAAAATCTCAAGGAATCCAACGAACACATTCAGTTTCTTGCGTATCACGACAGTCTAACGGGCCTGCCAAATAGACCGATGTTTCAGGACTATCTCGGTCGGGCCATATCCCAGGCGGCACGCACAGGCGAGTTGTTGGCTGTTTTGTTTCTGGATCTCGATAATTTCAAACGAATCAATGACACATTGGGTCATCACATTGGCGACAGCCTGTTACAGCGATTCGCCGAATATTTGACTAAAGAATTGCGCGAAGAAGATTATTTGTCGCGTCCTACGGAATCTGATCCAGATCACGTTGTTGCGCGATTCGGTGGTGACGAATTCATAGTGTTGCTGAGAAACCTCAAAGATCAGTTTGCGGCGGGCACCGTCGCAAAACGTATATGCGATCTCTTGAAGCACCCGTTTGTCATCTCAGGCTATGACTTGTATACCAGCACCAGTATTGGTATCACAATTTATCCGGTTGACGCCACCGATGCCAACGACATCGTCAAAAACGCCGATGCGGCTATGTATCACGCGAAGGAACAGGGCAGAAACAACTACCAGTATTATGCGGAATCGATGAATTTAGCCTCGACTCAACGCCTGCACATGGAAAGCAAGTTGAGAAAAGCCCTCGAACACCGGATGTTTGAACTGCACTATCAGCCAAAAGTCGATACCCAAACACATCAAATTATCGGCGCCGAGGCATTGATTCGCTGGCGCGATCCGGAACTCGGTATGGTTCGGCCTGACATATTTATTCCGATCGCCGAGGAAACCGGGCTGATCGCGCCGATTGGCGAGTGGGTTATGAACAGCGCGTGCATCCAGGCAAAAGAGTGGCAGGACGCCGGCCTGCCTGACATCAGTATTTCGGTGAACGTCTCGGCCGTCCAGGTAGCCAGGCAAAATCTCAGTTTCATGATCGAGCGTAGTCTTACGAACAGCCGTCTTGATGCAAAGTACCTGGATATCGAAATTACCGAATCCGCAATCATGACTGCCGAAGATCGGGCGGTGAAAGTACTCACAGAGACGCGCGCCCTTGGCGTCAGTGTCTCGTTGGATGACTTCGGAACCGGTTATTCATCTCTGAGCTATTTGAGGAAATTCCCGATCTCAAACCTGAAAATCGACCGGAGTTTCATTTCCGAACTGTCCAGAGATCACAGCTCCGAATCGATAGTCACGGCGATAATCGCCATGGCGCACAGTCTCGACCTTCAGGTAACGGCTGAGGGTGTTGAAGATGATCATCAACTGCGATTCCTGAGCGAGCGCAAGTGCAACTTCATTCAGGGCTACCTGTTTAGCCGGCCGTTACCTGCGGAGGACTTCGCTGCGCTCCTGAATCAGGGCGACCTCAAAATCGCGTAAAGGTGGAGAAAGCGTGCATACGACACAGGTCTCTAGTTCTTAGCGGAGTATTTTCTGGCGTCGCGCACGCCGTCACGTATCCGTTTCGCGGTAAGGCAAATCCGTAGCGTCGTAGAACGATGTGATGGCGACGATTTTTCCGTTGTCGGTTTGCACCCAATCACAAACCTGTACCAAACCGTTGGGCGTCATCATTTCAAACCAGATGGCAGATTCGCCCTCTCCCGCCAGCGTTCGAACGATATTAAGAGACGTAACGTTCTTAGCGGCCAGCGGCCGAACCCAGTCAAGGTATTTCTCTCGGCCGGCGACGGTGCCAAGTGGGCTTGTGTGCACAAAGTTACTCGCCAGCGGTAAATCGTCTGGTTTACCCGCATTCCAACCATCGATCCAGGCGCGAGCAAGTCGCTCAGCTTCATTCTCTATTCCCATGATTTCATTCTCCCGGTGGGGCTTAGCCACCCGACTGCCGGCTGCTACAGATCAGCGACGGACTATGTGACTAGATACATCGTTGGAACGATCATGAGCTCGAACCGCGATTTTGGCAGAACGTCAACTCGCAGTCCTCTGTTGCCCGGCCTCCATAGTCCTGCGCCGCTGAAAACAGCGTTTCAACGCAAAAAAAAGCGGTTCTGATGAACCGCTTTCGTGCAGTGTTGTGTGTTGTCTTAGCGTCTGCGGAAGCCCAGTGCACCGGCCAGCGCTGAGCCGAACAAAATCAGAGCGCCCGGCAACGGTATCGCAGAGGCGCCAGCTGAAAAATTACTCAACGGGCCGTTAACGTTGGCGCTTAAGGCAAAGACGACGTCAGTCGCGTCGAAGCCTGCCGCGGTGACGGTGCCAGTGCCCGTCAGAAGGAGGAATGCATCAGACTGCGTCACGACCTGAATATCGGAGATGTTGAAGGAGAATCCGGCAATAGAAAACTGTGCAGGTCCGACCAGGTTGAAGTCGCTGATCGAACCAATATCACCTTGCGCGATACCGCTGAAATCACCGCTCGAACCATCCACATCGAAGTCATTAGCCGGAAAACTCAACGACGTAGCAATTGACAGTGGCCCTCCGGCTGAAAAATCGCCCGAAAAGGTCAGATCCCCGGCTATCGTTGCCGCTGAGGCCGATAATGCACTAAAGGCAAGCACGAGGCCGACAACAACCGACCGAGTTATAACTGCGCATGATCTGCTTGTAATTTTCATGACGTTCCCTCTAAAAATTTTTGTGTTACCCGCGACGGCGACGTGTGGTCGCCATCCCGATTATGCCAATACCGACCAGCAACAGGCTGGCGGGTTCCGTGATGCCTGTCGCTACGGTCCCGCTCGAGAAGTTGAACAACCGGCCGGCGTTGTTAGCGGTCAGGCTCCACGTTCCCAGCGTGTCGTCAAAGCCCGCCGCGCTCAACGTACCGCTGCCGGCCAATATGATGAAAGAATTATCCTGAAAATCGACGGAAACGGATTCGAGACTAAATGCGAACCCGGCGATGCTCCAAAGCGGATCTACCGGTGCCGGGTTCAGAGGAGCAAAGTCAAAATCTTGAAAGATGCCGATGTCCCCAAAGCCTATTCCAGCAGCGGCGAAATCTCCAGTCGCGTCGTCAACAGCGAAATCGTCAGCGAGGAAATCGATACCGGTAGCATCACTCAGACCGGTGCCACCGGTTGGTGCGTAGTCGCCGCTCATGGTGATCGCGCCATCGATGAAAACGGCTGATGCTGTTGTGGCGCCCAGGAGCAACACGCACGACATTATCGCTGAGACCAATAGTTTTGTTTTCATTGTGTAACTCTCCAGCTTGTCTCACCCTTCGAAAAACGATAGGTGATAAATCCCTGCCATGGTTTTATAATTAATAGCGTAAGGCTACGCTCAAAGCGCCACGTTTGTCATCATTTTTGACATAAAATAGGCAAATTCCTTACCCCCCAGTCAACCCTGTTATTCTTGCAATATCCTGTGAAGAGAACAACATAAGCCATTGAAGTTATTGAGGTCGAGTGCGCGACGTCGATAGTCCGGGTGGTTCGGACCCGAATCAACGGAAGACCTGTCTCGTTTTGGCCGTCCAGCGTGCGCAACGCACAGCAATATCCTCGCGAAAGGACCTTGGGGATGCAGCCATACTCAAGCCAGCAACAACTCCGCCGATTCATAAATTAGCACGCGTGTAATAGGTCGGTGACCGCTGACCAGCGGGCATAGTCCGTCGCAAGTCCGTGCTGCAACGTCAATGGAACCGGGGCAAACTTGAAAGTTAATTAACCTGGCGTTTCACCATGGCTTGTGCCCAATAGCTCGCACTTGAAAGCGAAGTGGCCCGGGAAATACCACCCAGCGGCGTCCATCCCTCGGCCAGATACTGTTTGACCGTGGCAACCAACTGCTCGATCAGCATTTCCGTTACCACGTGATAGTCGCTGATTGGGGCGGCGTCAGGCGACAGCATCTGTGTCGTCTCGCAAATGCCAGGCGAGAGATCGTTGTCGTTCTCATCGACGAGCTGCGTCGGCTCCCCGGGTTCGTCATGGAACTCAATCTCTTCGTGTGTCGTGACGCTAGTTTGCTGCTGCCAATGCCATCGCCGAAACAATGCCTCGAAATCCCGAAAAGTGAGTGATTCGCTGCCAACGGGATTTTTTCGACGCAACAAGTCGAATAACGCGGGAAGATTCTCACGCGGCTCGACCGTGCGGTCGAATAACCACATCGCATATTTCGCGATATCCGCTTGCATCATCTCGCGCTTCTCGTACTGACCAACAGAGAACAGGGTAACAGCCGATAAATATCGTTGCCATGAACCAGGTAGGATTGTCAAGATGCCGTTTTGCCAAGTCCGTCACATTTTTGGCTGAAAAACGGGCCTCCATCGACGAAGCGATGTTTTTAATCACCAATTGTTGGTGCGCGATTCTATCTTTAGCGATGTGCGCTTTGTTGCCGACGGCTAATACCACGCCGGATCGCGAGCAACCAACTCCGTGCCCACGCGAACTCCAGGCTGAGGATTACCAGTCCTACCGGTATTACAATAAATGCCGGACCCGGCAAGACGATTAACGCCAAACCCAGCAACAGCAGCGACCCGCCTATTACGCCGATCACAATGCGGCGGGCCATCCGGTAGGTCATCTGGCCGGCTCTTCGAATCATGAGTTGCCCCTATTCCTTAAGTTCAACCAGAACAACTTCCAAAGGCTCGTCGGTCAAATTCTCGGGTAGATGCTCGTCTCCATCACTCCACGCAGTGGCACCAGCCACAGACACTAATTCCTGGGATGTACCGTCGGCTAAGTTCATACGAACAGAATTTCCGGTCAGGAAAACTGCCGCGTTTGGGCCATGCGTGTGCATAACGGACTTCTCGCCCGGACCGTATTTGATTCTTATTATGCGAACCCTGTCGTTTTCAAATTCGACCGTGTAATGCTGCGGATCCGCATTTGTTGCGTCGTCCGCCCTCGTTGTTCTCGGCCTGGATGTTGGCGCGACTCCCGGCAAGGGGAGTTCTGAGTTCCACATGTCTACCGCTATCTTCCATTCTCCGTCTTGCTTTTTCCAGAGATGAAAGTCCCGGTCCTTATCCGTCAATTGTTCTCCGTGTGGTCCTGCAGAACTAATTTCGGCATTCGATAGCGTATAGCCCATGTCCCCGCCGGTTGCGACTTCGGCTGTGACGTCGTCGAAACGAACACCGATTCCTGGAACTTCGGCGATGGTCGCAAAGAAATCCCGGGCGCCTTGCAGACCTTTTGCTTCTGGTGTGTTTGGCGGCAGGATGATTCCGTCTTTCGCATAGAAATTGGCCAGGCTGCCAAAGTCGTTCTGGTGTCCGGCCTCATGATAGGCATCTGCTGCGGCGCGAAGTGCCGCCTGCTCGGCTTGGATGTCTACACCAGCTGGAGTGCAGCCCCAAAGTAACGCGCCCGAGACGGTGACGCAGATCATCATTGTGTACTTCATGGTTAATCCCCTACGAGTTTGCCAACGATCTCAGTAACTGGAGACCGATTGTACCGCTAACAAGCGTAGCTGATACTTAGAGGATTACTAGTGTCTGGCTCGGTCGCCCCACAGGATTGATGCCCCGCTCGCTCGCAGCAACGGTTGCCGTTCAACGATACCGTGGGGCCATACTGATGCAGGACTCGAAGCGCCCGCGGGGTTCCAGAACCTGCCTTTTCCCCCTGCCAAGCAGTACACTGAGCCAATGGTTGACTATATGATCGAAGTTCCTCGTATTAGGGTGAATCTCCTTGGAATCGCTGCGTGCTGAATCGCCGAAATCGCTGTTGACCGACGAACAGCTAAACGACTATCGGACACAGGGCTTCCTGGTGCTCGAGAATGCGCTCGCACAACCTGGACTCGATGCGATTAGAAATGCCGCACTCGACATCGTCCATGAGTTCGATACCAGCCAGCCCCTTTCAGTGTTTTCAACCAAAGATCGCGACCGCGGTCGAGATAAGTACTTTCTGGAATCCGCAGAGGCGGTACATTGTTTTCTGGAAGAAGATGCACTGGATGCGAGCGGCAAGCTGGTTCGGCCTAAACACCTGGCCATCAACAAGATTGGTCACGCCATGCACCACCTTGTACCGGCATTCGCCGAATTTTGCCGTAACCCGATTTTTGCCGCGATCTTGCACGACCTGGGCGTGGCACCAGCCACGCTTTGGCAAACCATGTACATATTCAAGCAACCCCGCATCGGAGGCGAAGTTCGCTGGCACCAGGACGCCAGTTATCTAATCGCCGATTATCCTGGTGTCGTTGGGTTTTGGATTGCCGTTGAGGATGCGCACCTGGGCAATGGCTGTCTTTGGGTGCAGCCGCGCGGTCACAACTCACCGCTGCGGGAGGTTTATGAGGTCAATCATGATACCGGCCAGGGTGTCTTACGCACGTTAGAAGAGACGCGGCCGCCGTCTGATTCTGATGCTGTCGCACTGGAAGTGCCGGCTGGCAGTATTATTGTATTCGACGACCACCTGCCCCACTACAGCTCGCAAAACCAGTCAACGCAATCGCGTCATGCGTTCACGATGCATTTTGCAGCGCGCGATGCACGCTGGTCCAAAATCAACTGGCTCCAGCGTAATCGGCTACCCCCATTCATAGTGGGGTCGGACCGATGATTGGGCGGCAATGACGACTTCTAATTGATCGCACCAACACCATTACGGTCTTGGAAAATCAGCTTCCCATCGCCTCGACCATATGGCCCTAAAGTAAACCTGACACCTTTTCTTGGATAAACAGACTTGGACGGCCCCGGTTCCCTTGATTAGCAAATGCCGCACGTCAGTCTGTAGTGAATAACCATCTCATGCCCTGGCGAAACGATGCGGGTGGTGCGGACATATGGCTATGTCCAGCTAAATTCAATGTTTTTAGTTGCCAGGGCCTATCCTCATTGGCAGACCAATATTCGATCCATTTGAGAGCCGGCCCGCGAAACCTCGGATCGTCCATGGTTCCACTACCCACAAACAACTTAGAGCGCTTGCTCTTTGTATCACACGGTGCGTGTTTTGCCATGAAAAATGGCAAGTTTCGATGCAAGGCCGGATTACTCGCTATGTGGCCCCAAAATAGATTTGGCCTTGTCATGGCTGTATATAAAACGAATTGCCCACCGATCGATTGTCCAAAAATAACACGACGATCAACTCGCGAATGGTAGGTACTTTCAATCAACGGCATCAACTCGTCACTCAGGAATTGTTGAAACTTTTCAGCTCCTCCCCAATAATCCCGTTCCGACGATTTCGCCGTGAAATCGGTACTGCGGTAGTTTCCTCCCTCAAAAGTATCGCTTCCGTAGGAAATGCCCACAAGAATTGCGTCTGGTATCTCCTCTCCAAAATTTAAGTAGCGGTAATAGCCTGACAATAGTGGAAATAGCGCTCCACCATCCAAAAGATAAATTGTCGGATATTCTTCATGAGATGATTCATCGTATCCCTGCGGCAGCATCACATAAATGTGATAGCCACGCCCAATGCCTTCTGACTCCACTTTGTGATATCGGGTGTCACCCAGACTCTGCAGAAACTGCATGTCCACAGCAGCATCAACGGGCGATACAACGAGCAGAAGGAGTAAGGCGTACACGACAACTGTTCTCATGGTGATTCCTGCCCGCTTCAGAGTCATTAGCCTTTTGCCCGATATTAACGCTTTTGGGTACGAGTCAACCGAGTAATTCCTGCCGCGAGCCACAACACTCTCCAGCACCTACAACAGTAAAAACATTAATGCTGGCCCGAGCGTGACAAGAGATGGCTTTTCTAGTGGAAGTTTGTGTTAGGCACGTCTCCTAACCGATCAACTTTATGGTGCCCGGGGCCGGAGTCGAACCGGCACAGCCTAATGCGGCCGGCGGATTTTAAGTCCGCTGCGTCTACCAGTTCCGCCACCCGGGCGTGAAAGAGAAATGGAGGCCAGAGTCGGAATCGAACCGGCGTACACGGCTTTGCAGGCCGCTGCATAACCACTCTGCCACCTGGCCTTAATGGGGGGCAGTCCAGCGAGCGCGCAATGTAGCATAGGCCCGCCTGACAGAAAAAACCCCGGAACAGCTGTTCCGGGGTTTACTATCTGGAGCGGGAAACGAGACTCGAACTCGCGACCCCGACCTTGGCAAGGTCGTGCTCTACCAACTGAGCTATTCCCGCTGCGGCGCTACATATTAGCGGCCGGCCTATGGCTGTCAAGCGTCCCCGTCGCGATCTGCCGGTCTGGCCTGACCCGGGCTGATCTCAGTGTTCGGGTCAACAATGATCGGCCAGGCAGCGCGCAAGTAGACAAACATCGACCACAGCGTCAGGGCTGCGGCGATCAGCAACAACAACACGCCATAGTCATAGATCTCGATGCCATAAATCGGTCGTTTGTACAGCAGCAAGAAAATCGCGATCACCTGAACGATCATTTTGATCTTTCCAATTGCGACCACGGCCACACGCTGCCGCGCGCCCAGCAAGGCCATCCATTCCCGCACAGCGGATATACCGATTTCCCGCCCGATAATAATTGCCGAGGACACAGCAACAGCAATCCCAAACAATCCGTCGTGCACGTAGAGTATTAACACCAGGGCAACAGCAACGATCAGCTTGTCTGCAACTGGATCCAGAAACGCCCCAAAGTGCGAGGTCTGATTCAGACGTCGTGCCAGGTAGCCGTCCAGCCAGTCGGTAAGTCCGGCCAGCAAGAACATGAAGGCTGCTGCGGGACGTGCCCACTCGCCTAAAAAGAACACAATAACGAACAACGGGATGAGCGCCATGCGACCGAGGGTCAGAAGCGTCGGAATGTTGAGCTGCGGTCTCACTCAGTCTGTCCCATGAAAAGTCTGATAAACCATTACGGCCAATTTGTGGCTTATGCCCTGCACCTGCGAAAGATCCTCGATTCCGGCGCGTGTCACGCCTTGTAAACCGCCAAAGTGTTTTAGTAATTCACGTCGTCGCTTCGGTCCCAGACCCGGTATGGATTCCAACACAGAACTGGTCCGCGCCTTCGCTCGCCGGGAACGGTGACCACTAATCGCAAACCGATGCGCCTCATCACGTAGTTGCTGGATCAGATGCAGGGCCGGCGAATCTGTCGGCAGTATAATTGGCCTGTCTTTGCCCAACAAGAAAAGGCGCTCATCGCCGACGCGACGATCGGCGCCCTTTGCTACGCCGACAATTTCCACACCGTCAAGTTGCATTTCTTCGATGACTTTGTCCGCTTCGGCGAGCTGTCCTTTGCCACCGTCGACAAACAATACATCAGGTAACGGCGCCTCGCCGCGGCGAATTCGTGTGTAACGTCTCTGCAATGCCTGCCGCATAGCTCCATAGTCATCACCCGGGGTAACGTCTTTTATGTTGAATCTGCGGTATTCACTCTTATGTGGACCCTCCGGACCAAAGACTACGCAACTGGCAACAGTCAATTCACCTGATGTGTGACTGACATCGAAACATTCCAGACGACTCGGCGGGTCAGATAAATCCAGCACTTCCTTAAGCGCGTCGAATTGATTGGCCAGGCTGCTGGCTGATGCTACGCGCAACTGCAGCCCATGATCAGCATTGGTTTTGGCCATTTGAACCCAGCGCGCGCGGTCACCCCGTACGCGTGTACGAATGGCAACCTTCCGCCCTGCCCGCTCACCAAATGTTTGCTCCAGGAGTTCTCGATCCGCGAGTTCATGGCTGACCAGGATTTCCACGGGTGCTTCACGAGCTAAATAATATTGAGAGATAAACGAGGCCAACACTTCAGCAGCATCGGCCCGCGTTGCGCTGCGCGGAAAGAAGTTGCGACTGCCGAGATTGCGACCACTGCGCACAAACATTACGGCCACACAAAACTGTCGACCCTTGGTGGTTGCTGCAACGACGTCAACGTCACCACTACCCGAAGCAACGAACTGCTTCTCCTGCACGCGTTTCATGCGGGCGATCTGATCACGCAGATGTGCGGCACGCTCGTAGTCCAGATCGGCTGATGCGCTTTCCATGCGATTAACCAGGTCAGCACTGACTTCCGCTTCGCGTCCCCGTAAGAACAACAGCGCGTGCTTTACGTCGTTGGCATAGTCGTCACGGCTGATGACATCGACGCACGGCGCGGAACAGCGCTTGATCTGGTGTTGTAGGCAAGGCCGAGAACGATTGGAAAAGAAGCTGTCTTCGCATTGACGAATCTGAAACAGGCGTTGCAAATGACCCAGGGCCTCTCGCACCGCGCGGGCGCTGGGATAAGGGCCAAAGTATTTGTGTCCCTTGCGTTTTGGTCCGCGATAAAAAGACAGGCGCGGAAAGTCATGCTCCATGGACACCCGAATGTACGGGAAACTCTTATCGTCACGAAGCAAAATGTTGTAACGGGGCTGGTGTTGTTTCACCAGCGTGTCCTCAAGCAACAAGGCCTCGGTTTCGGTATGGGTTACGGTCACCTGGATGTCGTGGACCAGTCGCAGCATGGCAGCAGTTTTGACGGCCGTGGCGCCACCGCGGAAATAGCTGGTCACACGATTGCGCAGGTTGCTGGCCTTGCCGACATAGATCACTTTCCCGTCGGCATCCAGCATGCTGTAAACGCCCGGTCGGCTGGTCAGCGATGTGAGCAATTCCTCGGGATCGAAACTGACCGGTCCGGGCCGTTCGGTCAAAGGCGCCGGACGGCTTTTCATGCCATCTCCGCAAGAATTTCCCGAATACGCGCAAAAATCCCACCAAACATGTCCTCTGTCAGGCGGCGAGTATTCGTGTTGTAACGGCTGCAGTGATACGAATCGACCAGCGTCACGCCGTCTTCGGGCCCATGCTCGGCCGCGTGGCCAAAAGCATAGTCGGCCTGTCTCAGACCCAGGCTGCGGATTACGGCACGGTGGGCAATACCGCCCAATGCCAGCACCACTACCGGACGCTTCAATGCGGCCAGTTCGGCGGCAAGAAATGTATTGCACTCGTTAATCTCGGCGCCGATCGGTTTATTCCCCGGGGGTACACATTTGACGGCATTGGTGATCCGCGCACCAGGCAACGAGAGTTCGTCGTTAATCTCGGATTCGGGTGCGCTGGCGAAACCGTATTGGTGTAGCGTGCGATAGAGAATTACGCCGGCATGATCGCCCGTAAAAGGCCTGCCGGTGCGATTTGCGCCGTGCATGCCCGGGGCCAGCCCGACGATCAGCAGACGTGGACTAGGGTCGCCGAAAGACGGCACCGGGGCACAATGATAATCCGGATAGGTTTCGCGGCTATGATCCAGGTAGTCCGCGAGACGGGGACAACGACGGCAATTGGGATCGAAAAACTCGGTCGCAGACATGCCCAGTACTTTAACGGCTAGGCCGGGTGGCGAACACCGGGCCGCCCGGGACCTAAATACCGTCTGAGGAATAGTGGTTAAGATCTTAAAAATTAATCGACTGTAGACAGCGGAGGCGGCTCCGGATCCAGCAGGCCATAACGCATGGCCAGACGCACCAGATCAACGTTGTTGTCGGCGTCGAGCTTCTGGAATATCCGCGAGCGATAGGTACTGACGGTCTTGGGGCTGAGACAAAGCTTGTCGGAAATAGCCTGGGTGCTGTCGCCCTGGGTAATCAGCAAGAGTACCTGCAGCTCTCGTTCCGACAGCGTATTCATCGGCGACTCGTTATCGCCGCGGAGCAAAGTCTCATCTGCAAGCCGCCGGGCTATCACTGGTGCCAGGTATCGCTCCCCGCGATCAACCAGACGCACTGCCTCGATGATCTCCTCCGGAGCGCAGTCTTTGGTCAGATAAGCGTGGGCACCGAGTTCCAGGATTTTGCGTGGCAGCGGCATATCGCTGTAGACGGTCAGGCAGATGATCTTGGAACTGCCACGGGCCAGAATTCGCCGGGAAGCCTCGAAGCCCCCCATCCCTGGCATGAATTTGTCCATGACACAGATGTCCGGTTTAAGCTGTTCAACCAGCTCAAGTGCCTCCTCACCGGATGCGGCTTCACCGACTACGTCGATATCACCGGCGCCCTCCAATATTTTTCTAATGCCTTTACGGACCAGCGTATGGTCGTCGGCTAACAGTACTGTTATCACTATCCCTGACCTCGTCTCCTGTGATCAATTTACCACCAGAGGCGGCACATCGTCACAATTTTAGTATAAGTATTTGACGCAGCTAGGCCGAGACCGGCGCGTCACCCATATGCCGAATCACGGAATCGCCAAATCCTGCCGTCCCTACCAGGGTGGCACCGGGAACCAATCTCTGCATTTTCTCGTCAACCGTACGTTGTGCCGCCAGATTGCGTTTTGGTCCGCGGATGGCTTCACGCAGCAAGGCGAGATCAAAAGTCAGCTCTTTATGGGCTATCGCATTACGCACGCCCTTCAAGATCAGATCGGCGGCCTCGGTCCAGCCCATATAACGCAACATCATTTCAGCCGACAAAATCAAAGAGCCCGGATTGACCCTATCCTTGCCGGCATAACCCGGTGCAGTCCCGTGTGTGGCTTCGAACACGGCTAACGCGTCCCCAATATTCCCGCCGGGCGATATACCGATACCCCCGACCTGTGCCGCCAAGGCGTCTGAGATGTAGTCGCCGTTAAGATTCAGAGTGGCGATGACATCGTATTCGTCGGGACGCAACAGTATTTGTTGCAGAAAATTGTCGGCAATAATGTCCTTGACCACGATGCTGTGTCCGGTGCGCGGATTTTTGATGCGGCACCAGGGTCCCTGATCAATCAGCTCGGCGCCGTATTCTTCCCGCGCTACTTCGTAGCCCCAGTTACGGAAAGCGCCCTCCGTAAACTTCATGATGTTGCCCTTGTGCACCAGGGTGACAGAAGTGCGGTCGAATTCGATCGCATATTGTATTGCCTTGCGCACCAGCCGCTCAGAGCCCTCACGTGAGACGGGTTTGATACCAATCCCGGAACTGTTTGGAAAACGAATCTGATGGACGTCCATCTCATCTTGCAAGAAGGTGATGACTTTTTGCACTTCCGCCGACCCGGCTGCCCATTCGATACCTGCGTAGATATCCTCGGTGTTTTCACGGAACACAACCATATCGACTAATTCCGATTCCTTCATCGGCGTGGCTATACCACTGAAATTGCGAATTGGTCGCACGCAGGCATACAGATCCATCGCCTGCCGGATTGCCACGTTGAGCGAGCGCATGCCGCCACCTATCGGTGTGGACAATGGACCTTTTATAGACACGACGTATTCACGTAACGCGTGCAGTGTTTCATCGGGCAACCATGCGCCACTGGCGTATTTTTCGGTCGCCCTGCCACCGGCATAGACTTCCATCCAGACAATTTCGTGATCGTCCCCATAGGCTTTGCCGACAGCAGCATCGACGACCGTACGCATGACGGGTGTGACATCGATTCCGATTCCGTCACCTTCGATGAAAGGAATTATTGGGTTGTCGGGTACGTTTAGCGTGAAATCTGCATTAGCAGTGATGGGCTCGCCGTCGGCGGGCACGTCTATGTGCTCGTAGCGCATGTGTCCTCCCGATATTTCGCGCGCATGATAGCAGATGAATGGCGGCTAAGCCGCCACCACACGACGCCCTCCGCGCAGCGCCAGAACTTTCTTACGCTGCTTAGTTTACTTCAGGGATTTGAGAATTTGTCGTTCCATTTCCGCCCGCCCCTCGAGACTTTGCAAGGGCATCACTTTCCAGGAAAACACGCCCCAGGCCGGCAGGCCGCGCAGGATGCGATCGACCTCGTCATTGCTATCGGCCTCGATAATCAAATACAGGGTGCGCGACCCGACGGGCAGCCCGCCGGCCACAATCTTTTTCTTGGCCTTGAGCTCCGCCAGTGCGGCAAAAGTCGGCAGGATGCCTTTCTCGAGCACTTCGATGGCCTGGTCCGGTCCTGCGAAACCCGGGCCGTCGGCGGTCTTAACCAGAAACAAATCGGCGGCGGCGGGGCCAGAAACGCAAATTCCCAGCAAGAAACCCAGTAGTTTGAATCTCATTTGTCTCTCCTGTGATGACGATATTCGTCGCTTATCGAGCATAGACGACAATACAATCCGCGCAAGAGTGATTTGAAATTATGCCTAGCTGGCGGCTTCGTCGAACTGTGCTTCCTCGGTGGAGCCTTTCAACGCCGTGAGAGACGATTGACCGGCATTGATTACCTGGGTGACTGCGTCAAAATAGCCGGCACCGACTTCGCGTTGGTGACGCGTCGCCGTGTACCCGGCGTCCTCTGCCGCGAATTCCGCTTCTTGCAGTTTCACGTACGCAGCCATTTGACGTTCCTTGTAGTCTGTTGCAAGGGAATACATGCTGTGGTTAAGCGCGTGAAAACCGGCCAGCGTTACGAACTGGAACTTGTAACCCATCGCACCCAGTTCCTGCTGGAAACGCGCGATAGATTTGTCGTCCAGATTTTTGCGCCAGTTAAACGATGGCGAACAATTGTACGCCAGCATCTTGTCCGGATATTCCTTGTGGATCGCATCGGCAAAGCGTTGCGCCTGCTCCATGTTCGGTACGGATGTTTCGCACCACACCATGTCCGCATAGGGCGCATATGCCAGGCCGCGTGCTATTGCCTGATCGGGACCGGCGTTCACGCGGAAAAAGCCTTCCACAGTCCGCTCACCCTCAATGAACGGGCGATCGTATTCGTCTATATCCGAGGTCAACAGATTTGCTGCATCAGCATCGGTGCGAGCAATGATGACAGTCGGTACACCACACACATCGGCCGCCAATCGCGCCGCGACAAGTTTGCTGACCGCTTCGGTCGTCGGCACCAGGACTTTCCCGCCCATGTGGCCACATTTTTTCGCCGATGAAAGCTGGTCTTCGAAGTGCACGCCCGCAGCACCTGCTTCGATCATGCCCTTGGTCAGTTCGAAAGCATTGAGTACACCTCCAAAACCTGCCTCGGCATCCGCAACGATCGGCGCGTACCATTCGACACTGTCATCGCCCTCGGCATGATGTATTTCATCTGCCCGGCGCAAGGTGTTATTAATTCTGCGCACCAGCGCCGGTACCGAATCGGCCGGATAAAGAGACTGGTCCGGATACATTTGTCCGGACAGGTTGGCATCGCCGGCAACCTGCCACCCAGAACAATAAATTGCGTCAAGTCCAGCCTTGACCTGTTGCATGGCCTGGTTTCCCGTCAGCGCACCTAGCGCGTTAACAAACGGTTTTTGTTTCATCAGGGACCAGAGTCGTTCCGCACCTCGCCGGGCAAGCGTATGCTCGATCGCCACGGTGCCACGCAGTCGTTCCACGTCGGCTGCTTCGTACGGTCGTTTAATGCCGTCCCAACGGGCGTTGCGACGCCACTCCTTTTGTAAATCGTTTGTCATTCCAGTGCCTCGATAATGCGTTAGTTGATGGTGCGGAAATCGCCGCCATTAGACCCATTGTGCGGCGCGATACCAAGAAGTCTGTCAACTGGGTCGCAGTTTTCTTCATATTGCTCAGGGGTTTAGTTTGTCTAGCTCAGATGGGTTAGAATGCCGCGATGCACCATCGCCGCGCAAATCATTCCCCACAATGGCGGTAAAACTCGGCATTGCGCTCGGTAGCGGCGCCGCCCGCGGTTGGTCGCATATCGGCGTCCTGCACGGGTTGGCTGAGCGCGATATTTATCCTCAAGTTGTGGCGGGCGCCTCTATGGGTGCACTGGTCGGTGCTGCCTACGCCAGTAATCAGCTACCCATATTGGAACAATGGGTGCGTGGCCTGACACGCATGGATGTATTCGGTCTGCTCGACGCCCGCTTTCGTGGTGGCGTGATGGACGGTGGCCGAATTATGAGCGCCGTTGGCGAACAACTTGGCGATCATGACATCCAAAGCCTCGCCACAGGCTATGGTGCCGTTGCTACCGACCTGATTACCGGGCGCGAAATCTGGTTACGCGAAGGCAGTGTTTTATCGGCAGTGCGCGCTTCTTGCGGAATGCCGGGGCTGTTTGCACCGACCCGTCACGATAACCGTTGGCTGCTCGATGGCGGCTTGGTCAACCCGGTACCGGTTTCGCTTTGTTATGCGATGGGCGCCGACGTCGTTATTGCCGTAAACCTGAACGCCCACCTTGCGTCGCGCCGGCATTTGGTTGCAACCAAACTCAGGGCCGAAGGAAATGACGGTGAGCTGAAACGTTTTGAAAAGCTGGCCGGGGTCTTGGGCTCGTTGTTTCGCAGTCGCGAGGCGGAACCGGGAATCTTCGATGTCGTCAATGCATCGATCAGCATTATGCAGGAACGTATTACGCGCAGTCGCATGGCCGGCGAACCACCTTTTGTCGAGATTGCGCCCCACGTGGATGACATCCAGCTGATGGATTTTCATCGTGCAGATGAGACCATCGCGGCAGGTAGGCTGTCGGTGGATGCTGTCGCCACCAAGCTCGGCGAGTTAAGGGATTTTCGCGTTTAGCTCCTGGCTTCCCAGGGTTTAGCCCGGCAGCCTGGCGGGCCAGCGATGTCGCCCTGATCGTCAACCTACTTTTCGGCCGAAATTTCCCTGACCCGGTCTCCAACCCCATTTTCACGGGCAATTTTTCTGGAATTGCCCCAGAATGTGCGGCCCGCATCGCCGGCAGCAGGGGGACCCTGGCAGGCACGGTGCGCACTGTTTTGACTAATGTTGGAGAAATTATGAATACCCGATTCTTGATGGCCGTGTTTGCGGCTCTGGCGATTGTGTCTGGCTGCGCGCAGCAGACAGAGGAGGCAACGCCGACTACGCCCGCCGATGTAAAAGCCGATGTAAAAGCCGATGTAAAAAAGGAGGCACCGGCGCCAGGCGGAATGAAACTCGCCGCAACGACCGCATCTGCAGATGCGCGCAAGCATTACATGGATGGCTGGGCAGCATATGAAGTAGGCCGGAATAATGACGCCAAAAACCATTTCATTGCCGCAACTACAGCCGATCCATCATTTGCGATCGCGCATTTGATGACAGCAGTGACGGCCGCGTCGACCGAAGGGTTTGCCGACAGCCTCAAAAAAGCTAGCGAACATGCAGCGGGCGCAAGCAAGGCTGAGCAGTTGATGATCAGCGTATACGAGCATGCGTTTGACGCCGACCAGGTGGGTCAATTAAGGGCCGCAAAGGAACTGACTGGCTTGCAGGCGGATTCTCCGCGTGCCTGGTTTGTGCAGTCTTTAGCACACGGAAACCAGAATGATACGGCGGGCGCCGTCAAAGCGCTCGACAAGGCGATCTCGCTGGACCCCAAGTTTGTGTTGGGGCATCTGCAGCTCGGCAACACCTATATGTTCCTTGAGCCTAAGAACTACGACAAGGCCGAGGCGCACATCAAAAAAGCCGTTGCGCTGGAGCCCAATGAGCAGAATCCTCACGATCTTCTGGGTGACGTCCATCGTGCACAAGGTAACCTCAAGGCCGCTTACGACGACTACACACGTGCAGCCGAACTTGCTCCCGACAATGGCTCACCGCTACAGCAACGCGGGCACGTCAACTCATTTCTCGGTAACTACGACGAGGCGCGGTCCGATTACACGCGCGCCGCCAAACTCGAAGATGCCAGGGGTACAAACGCCGGACCGTTCTTCCTGGTGTTCAAGGCCTATGTCAATCTGCACGAAGGGAAGCCGGGAGCAGCCGTTTCTGAACTCCGCGCACTCGCCGCCGGCGCCGACCCGACCAGGGAGGGCACGACCGATCTGAAAGTCAACGCGCTAACAAGCGCCGCACTAGTCGCCACACATACCGGTGATAGCGATACCGCCAACAGTGTGATCGCCCAGGCCGCCGCACTTATGCGCCAACAGGCCGAGGACGTGGGGACCCCTGAGTTTAGCAGTGCGCAGGAGGCCAATATCGCGTTTCTTGAAGGCATGCTGGCCGCCCGCATGGGCGACACGGAGGGCGCACAGGCCAATGCCGCCGCGTTCGAACGTCATTCCGTGACCAATACCAATCCGCGCAAACTTGAACGCATGCACGAGATACTGGGTATGTCGGACTTCTACCAGGGAGACTTCGCCGGGGCCGCGAAACGCCTGGCGGCCGGCGATGTCGTGAACAACATGTACACCAAATATCACCTCGCGCTTGCAAATGACAAAGCTGGTAACCCAGCCGAGGCATCCAGATTGTTCAATGAACTGGCGGCGTGGAACTTCAATGGCCCCGGTTACGCACTCACTCGAGGAGAAATCCTCGCCCGGGCGGCATCAGACTGACAACAACAAAGGCTATTACGAAAAAAGGGGGTCGCTTAGCGGCCCCCTTTTCTATTCCATTGCCCGGCTAGCGCGTCGACTGGGATCCAACCGGCTGGCCACGCGCATGAGCGATGCTCAGGGCCAGTTCCAGGGCTTGTTCATAGTTCAGCCTCGGATCTACTGTTGACTTGTAGGCGCGTGCAAGGTCTGTTTCCGTCAGACCACGCGCACCACCCGTGCACTCAGTAACATCTTCGCCCGTGAGCTCAACATGTACGCCACCGAGGTAGCTGCCCATGTCTCTGTGCACACGAAACGATGACTGCACTTCAGCCAGTATGTTGTCGAAACGACGGGTTTTAACACCAGTTGCCGTCGATTCCGTGTTGCCATGCATGGGATCACAACTCCACAACACAGGTGAGCCGGTGGCCCGCACGGCCTGAATCATTGCCGGCAAGCCCTGCTCCACTTTTTTAGCGCCAAAACGGCATATCAAAGTAAGACGACCCGGTTCGCCTTGCGGATTGAGAATGGCAATCAATTCCTGCAACCACTCTGCACTCATGGCCGGACCGATTTTGATTGCGATCGGATTCTGGATGCCGCGATAATACTCAACGTGTGCACCGCTGACATCGGCGGTACGCATACCTATCCACGGAAAATGGGTCGACAAATTAAACCAACCCCGGCGTTTTTCCAGGAAACGTGTTTGTGCCTGCTCATAGGGCAGATGCAGGCCTTCATGACTGGCATAAAAATCGACGCGTTCGGTTCCGCTGGTCGCCGTCTGTCCGGACACGAGTTCGAAAAAATCGAGTGACTCAGATATCGCGTGAACAATTTGATGATAGTGCTCAGCGACTGGCGAATGATGAACGAACGCAAGATCCCAGTTTTCCGGATGATGCAAATCGGCAAACCCACCATCGACCAGGGCTCGCACAAAATTTAGCGTCAATGCCGCACGCTCGTAACCGCGTAACATGAGACTCGGATCCGGCACACGATCAGCCATCGTAAAGGGATGCCGATTAATCAGGTCCCCCCGATAGCTCGGCAGCGTGACGCCATCTCGTGTTTCTGAATCCGCAGATCTGGGCTTGGCGTACTGTCCGGCCAACCGCCCTACCCGAATGATCGGTTTCTTGAGACCGTACAGCAGCACGACACTCATCTGCAGCAGGATCTTGAGTTTGTTAGCGATAGCGTCTGAGGTGCAATTGTCAAAGTTCTCCGCACAGTCGCCTCCCTGCAACAGAAATCGCTCGCCGCGTTGGGCTTCTGCAAGCTGCCGCTTCAACGTGAGGATCTCGCCACTGGTAACGATGGGTGGCAAACGGCTAAGTGACGCCACGACAGACTCAACCGCCGCGGCATCCGGATACAGTGGATGCTGGCTTACGGTTTGCGCCTGCCAGGTTGCGGGGTGCCAGTCAGATTGTGCCGGTTTTCGTGTCATGGTCGCGTCATGCTATCGACCGCTTGGCCGGGGCGCAATCAAGTAGTGGCATATGTGGCCTCGTCTTGGCAGAATCGTCGCCCACCCCAGAAGGCCGTCAGGGCGTTTATGTCACCTTGGAGACCCGACCGATGAAAAGCATCCTGGATCAACTAGGGCTGAAATCACTCAATCCCGGTACCTGTACCGCCGTGTCAGGCTGGTCGAACGATGACAGCGGTGGCGTGCTGGCATCTATTAACCCGGCCAGCGAGGAAGAAATTGCCTCCGTGCTGTCAACGACTGATGCAGACTACGAACGCGTGATCAACGAGGCGCGCACCGTTTTCGAACTGTGGCGAACCGTACCTGCACCACGTCGTGGTGAAGCGATCCGCTTGGCCGGCGATGCGTTACGTCAGTACAAGGATCCACTGGGCAGTCTCGTTTCGTTGGAAATGGGAAAGATCAAGGCCGAAGGCGATGGCGAAGTACAAGAGATGATCGACATTGCCGATTTTGCCGTCGGTCAGTCACGCATGCTCTATGGCAACACTATGCATTCGGAGCGCCCACAACACCGCATGTATGAACAGTGGCATCCGTTTGGCCTTACCGGAATTATCAGCGCTTTTAATTTTCCGGTGGCTGTTTGGGCCTGGAACGCTTTCATCGCTGCGGTGTGCGGTAACGTTTGTATCTGGAAGCCATCACCCAAAACTCCGCTGTGCGCCGTCGCTGTGCAGCAGATTTGCAACCGCGCGTTGGCCGAAAACGGATTCCCCGGAATATTCTCCTTGTTTACCGACAAAGATAATCGATTAGCACAACACTTCGTCGACGATACGCGTATTGATCTGGTTTCGTTCACCGGTTCCTGTGCGGTGGGTCGCCAGGTGGGTGAGCGGGTCGCCGCGCGCATGGGACGCAGTCTGTTGGAACTTGGTGGCAACAATGCCTTAATCGTTGACCAGCATGCCAATATGAAGATCGCCGTGCCGGGCATAGTCTTTGGTGCGGTCGGAACTGCCGGCCAACGCTGTACTACGACTCGCCGATTGCTTGCGCACGAGAAAATTGTCGACGATCTCACCGACAAGTTGGTGCAGGCCTACGGCCAAGTGCGCATTGGCGATCCACTGGACCCACAGACGCTGATGGGACCGATGATCGACGCACCCAGTGTCGAGCGTTTTAGCGACGCCGTGCAGGCAGTACGCGATCGCGACGGCGCGATACTAACCGGTGGTTCGGCGCTGGACCGCCCGGGCTATTTTGTTGAACCGACTATCGTGCGGGCCAGGAATGACTGGGACATCGTGCAGACCGAGACCTTTGCACCGATCCTGTACGTCATTAGCTTTAGCGATCTGGATGAAGCTATAACCATGCAAAATCAGGTCCCACAGGGGCTGTCATCGGCAATTTTCACCGACAATCTGCAAAATGCCGAACGATTTTTGTCTGCCGCCGGCAGCGATTGCGGCATTGCCAACGTCAATATCGGCACGTCGGGCGCCGAGATCGGTGGCGCATTTGGCGGCGAAAAGGAGACCGGTGGTGGCCGCGAGGCTGGTTCAGACTCCTGGAAGGCCTATATGCGCCGGCAGACCAATACGATCAACTGGGGTAGCGAACTCCCGCTGGCCCAGGGAATCAAGTTCGATTTGGGCTAGCCGGGTGTAAACCTTTGATCCATAGGACGCATCTCAGGGGCATGGAATCTGTGAGATCGTCCAAAATGAGGATCAGCTCTTGGCCGCCGTCGCACTAATGAAGCCCGCCCATCAAAACGCCAACCCACAGGCTGCGTTAGTAGCGAGAGCCGTTGGCGGAGACGTCGGAGCATTCGAGGAAATCTATCGTGCCACCGTCGGCAAGATATATGCGGTGTGTCTGCGCATGACGGCGGATCGTGGCATAGCTGAAGACTGCACACAGGCCGCCTTTGTCAGTGCGTGGCAGAAACTCGATCGCTTTGAGGGGCGCAGTGCCTTTAGCTCCTGGTTACATCGCATCGCCGTGAATGAAGTATTAGGCCGTCATCGTAGTGAGGGACGGCGGCGCACCCACCTGGAGCTGGTCAACGAGCTGCCGACCGGCACAGACGTCGATCTGCAGAGCCGCGATACCGGCACAAACATGGACCTGGAAGACGCCCTGCAAACCTTGCCAAGCGGCGCCCGGGAAATTTTCGTGCTCTATGCCGTTTATGGCTACACACACAAAGAAATTGCCGACACGCTGGGACTGGCAGTCGGCACCTGCAAAGCACAAGTACACCGCGCCAGAAAACTGTTACGCGCAAGGCTGGACGCATGAACGATAGAAATGATCCCCTGATGGAGCGTGCCGCGGCACTCCCCGATGAAATCAATCCGAATCGGGATTTGTGGCCGGTAATTGCATCACGACTGACACCGGCTATACAGTCGAAGCCTTCTAGCAGGTCATCGGTCTGGCCCATTGCCTTGGCGGCCGGTTTGGCGCTTGCTGTGTTGTCATCGGCGATCACCTGGACGGTGGCCAACCGGGCAGATGTGAGTCCGGACCGGATCGCGGCCGTGATAACCGAACCGGCACGACCTTACGTGCAGGATGCCGAATTGGTGCAGATACGTCAGGAGTTGACTGCAGCGCTGGATGACAACCTTATGCGCTTGTCACCAAAGACCCGCAGAAAGGTCAGTGCTAACCTGCTGGAGATTCACGAAAGTCTCGCAGAGATTCGTATGGCGCTGGATGCAGATCCAAACAACGGCTTTTTACATCAGTTGCTTTACACCACTTATCAGCAGGAACTTGGACTGCTGTCGAACATTAACAGGGTGGCTTTGACGCTGCCGGATGAGATTGAAACATGAAAATTTACCTGCATATCCCCTTGCTGGCTCTCTTCGCCTGCTCTGCAATCAGTAGCGAAACAATTAACGAGCAGGCCAACATGAAGCCGAATGGCAAACTCAAGGTATCAAACGTGGCCGGGACAGTTGACATTGAAGGCTGGTCAAACAAAAGGATTGAAGTCACCGGAAAACTTGGCGACGACTCAACGCTCATCTTTGATGTCGATGACGATACCGCCGTTGTCGAGGTTGAATTTAAAAACCACGGGCGGAAAAGACACAGAAATCTTGAGTCTAGCGATCTGGTCATTCGTGTGCCGCACTCGACTCGTGTCTCTGTAAGCACGGTCAGTGCCGATCTTACAGTTCGCGACATCAAAGGCGTCCAAAGGCTTAAGACTGTCAGTGGTGATTTGAAAACCCAGGTCTTTGGGGAGGATGTCGACGCAAAAACCGTCAGCGGCGAAATTATTATCGAAGGAAACAACTCTGCGTCGAACCTTATGGTCGGCACCGTCAGTGGAGACGTCGAGGTGACGGATGTCGCCGGTGAAATTAGTGCCAGAAGTGTCAGCGGCGATATCGAACTCGACGCCACCGAATTCTCACGTTTGGATATGAAGAGCGTGTCCGGCGATCTGGATTGCAGTGGAGACCTGGAAAAAGGCGGGCGAGTGGACGCTGAGTCTGTCAGCGGCGACGTGAACCTTAACCTCGAGAACTTATACGATACCGAGTACTACGTTGAAAGCTTCAGCGGCGACATCGATCCGGTTCTAGATTACAAAGCAAAGCGAACCAGCAAGTACGCTCCCGGCAGCAGGCTTGAATTGACCGAGGGTAAGGGTTCCAGCCGCATTCAAATCGAAACGATGAGTGGTGACGTTGAAATCTCAACGACAGGTAAAACAAACAAAAAGCCAGACGTGCAATAGACCACTAGTGGTACGGATCCAGATTCGATCTGATAAAAGTTCACTTGCAACCGGCATGGCGGGATTCCGTCAGGAGATGGGTCGCAAGAACTAATCGGTATCTAGTCCGGCGGGACCAGTCACGTCTGTCAGCGTCGAGGCGCGGCGACAAAAGTTAACAAGTTCCGTCTATGGTCTCGTGTTGAAGCACGCAGGAAGCCATATTCAGGTAATCGGGGGCAGTAATGTCGCCGCATGATCTAGCCCTCGCTGACTCTCATCCGATAACACACACCAGACAGTCGTTATGTTAACTATCGGCTAGCCCGATAACCGACTTGCCTGTAATCTTTGCGGATCAACTTTTGGACGCACATTAAAATGAATAGACGACTTCCTTTGACCGCAATCGGTTTGACTGTTTTGCTGGCTATCAACGGCTGTGGTGGTGGTGGTGGGTCAACAACCGAACTTCCCGTTGAATTGGCGCCGCCTCCGGTAGAAAAGGCGACTGTGACCGTGCTCCTTACGGACGCCCCCAGCGATCACTTTGACGAGATCAATGTCACGATTTCATCAATCCAGCTCCTGGGAGGCAGCGATCCGCAGACCCTGTTCGAGGGCAGCGAGACTGTTGATTTGCTACAGCTCGAAAACTTCTCCGATTTGTTTGTCGTTGCCGACGATATTGATGCCGGCACCTATGACAAGATTCGGCTCCGCATTTCCGACCTTGAACTGGTTGGTCTCGACGAAGATGGCAATGTCGTGGAATCAATTCATCCAAGTCTGCCAGCCAACGGCAAAATTGACCTCAATCCTCGCGGCTCTTTCGAAGTTGCCGGGGGAGACCACCTGATGTTGCAGCTCGACATGGATGCGCGCCGGTCAATTCATATGACCGGAAATGGACGGTATCGCTTCCGTCCCGTGGTCTTTGTCGATGTCCTTTCCGACCGCTTCGACGGCAAGAACGTCAGGATCAACGGTGAGATCACGGCCATCGACGAGGCCAACAGCACCATGGAAGTGTGCCAGCAGCGCCCAAGTTCATCGTCGGATGACAATGCCTTAATGGATGGCCGGACGGCTCATTGTGTGACGGTAGTGATCGACGACGAGACCGGTATTTTCGACAGCGACGGTAACGCCGCCGCATTTGTGGATCTCCAGGTGGGAGATCAAGTAACCGTGATCGGTCGTTTTGCCATGGATGACGAATTCGGCGACGACGGCAGGCTCTTTGTCGCGGATGTTGTCACCATCGGGCCGCCGGGCACATTTGAGCGTCTTGAAGGAACCGTCCTGAGCGCGGTCGACGCGGATAACCGTTTCGATTTTCTGATCGCACCGGGACAGGGCTTCGCAGACGGCTCGACAATTTCCGTGGAGCTGCAGCCGGGTACGCACGTGGTCGATGACGACGGCGAGCCGGTCGGCGCCGATCAGATACAACCCGACATCATCGCCCTCGTCGAAGGCGTGGTCGCTCTGAGTGGCGATTCCACCGACACGCTGCGTGCAGCCTATGTAGTCCTTGATCTCATGTCCGAAGACGGCATGGGTGACGACGACGAGATTATGCTGAGCGGTGAAGTCCTTACGGTGGATGTGGCCAATGCCGGCCTGACCCTGTCGACGGACGACGGCGATCGTTGTGTGCGGCTCGACGACGACACCGGCATTTTCGAGATTACGGTCGGCGACGAGACAAGCCTCACCAACTCAATCGAATTGGGCGACGTGATTGCCGGTTCACCGGCAGACGTTTACGGGACCGAAGATATCGACGGCTGCATCGACGCAAGCGTTATTATCGTTTCTCCGCCAGCCTGATACCTGAGGGCCGGCGGCGGTTTTATCCGCCGTCGGTCCGCGGCGGTGTCGCCCCCGGCGAGATCAGCAAACTTTTAGAAAAATTCGTCTGCCTGCGGCCGTTGCACCTCGGCCCGCCGCGCACAGAGTCTTATCGTTTCCACCGCCTTGGCGATGTTTCGCGGACCGCCCGTCAGATCGGACATTCTGGGCGCCAGATAAGCTTCCACTTCCGTTGCCACAGTCTCATCACATAGACGGCCAGCAATCTCAGCCGGCAGGCGACCGGCATCCCGTGGTGGCAACCGACTAATCAGCGCATCAAAGTTTTGTTGGAGCCATACCCAGGTGGCCGGTCGATTGGCCAACTCCTTAATGTGATTTATAAGAAAGCCTCGTATCTCATTGACCCGAAGACTCTTTCCGAGAGCCATATTCCGGACCCGTGCAGCCAGCTTCGGATCGGTAACACGGGCAATCGCAGCCAGAATAGTCTTTCTTTCATGCCCGTCACGGCTATTTTCAAAACGCTCCAGCAGCGGTGCAATGGCCTCTTCCCCGGTATCTGCAATGGCCACACGCAATGCCAGCTCGATGCTGCTGGGCGCCAGGCTGTCTTCATGACCGGCGATCCACTGCCTGGCCCGATGGGTTGCCGTATTGCGGACCGCCTCATCCTGCGACCACGCCTGCAACTCTGCAACATCCACCAGAAACAGACGAAGCGAGTCGCTCGGCAACTCCTTCATGTAATCCGGTTTGAACGCCTCGACGGCAGGAAGATCGCCATATAGTTTTTCCACGTAAGCAACCAATCCGTTGCGTGTTTCCTCACCGACCACCAGATAATCACGGGTGTATTCGATAAAGTTTTTTGCTGCCAACGCAACTTGTGGTCGTTCCGACTTGGCGATCATCTCCAGCAATGTCGCGGCGTCGCCCACAGACATGCTTCCCGCAGCCAGTGCCGCGTTGATGCTGTCAACAATCGACATTTGTTCTATTGCGGACAAGTGGGCTTCAGCGGCAATCAACCCGGGATAGGCAGACGCCGGCATGACCCAGTGAAAATAGCCAGCGAAGTCGGCATTGGGCAAAAACCAGGTAGGACAATGATCCATCGATAGGGGCAACGTCGTAGTTTCGGGCCCCACCAGTTTGCAGCTTTCATGCTGCTCGTCATTGTTGCCGTAACGCATACAAACCGGGACCATCCACCCTTGCGTGGCTTTGGCCTCGGAGCCGATGGGTTTGAACTTGGTCTGCCCGATCGTGACCGTCGGTGTAGTGCTGCAATCCAGGTTCATAGCCAGCATGGGAATGCCGGGTTGGAACAAGAAAGACCGAAATGCGTCACCGACCTGATCACCCCCCGTGCGTACAACGGAATCAATGAAATCGTTCACGTCTGCATTGCGGTGTGCAAACTGCCGCAGGTGAAAACGCATCGCATCGCGAAAGCTCTCCTCGCCCAGATATCTTTCGAACATGCTCAGTACGGCACCGCCCTTACTATAGGTGATGCCGTCGAAAGCATTCTCGATGTCGTGATTGGTAGTGACCGGCTGACGTATCTGGCGCGCCGTAGTCAGCGCGTCTTCTTTCATTGCTGCGTTGAGCCGAACCAGTCGCGACATGCCGGCCCGATGCTCCGGGTTCCATTGCGCGACTGTCTTGTAGGCCATCCAGGTCGCAAAGGCCTCGTTGAGCCAGATATCGTCCCACCACGGCATGGTGACCAGATTGCCAAACCACTGATGCGCTATTTCGTGAGCATGCACGAGCGCATGTCGGCGTCGTTGTAGTACGGGCGCGTCGTCGCCGAGTAACAACAGACTCTCTCGATAGGTAATCGCGCCGACATTTTCCATTGCACCGGAAGCAAAATCGGGCACTGCAAGAATATCCAGCTTCGGATACGGATGGGCAGTATCAAAGTACGCCTCCAGCAGCGCCAACAGCTCAGGTGTCGTGCCCAATGCATGTCCCAGTCGACCCCCCTTCCCGCTCGCGGCGATTCCTCGCAAAGGCAAGGGCACGCTGCGTTGCGCCGTCGTAGGGATGTCCGGAGCCGCGACGACATCGAGCGGCCCAACAGCGAATGCAATGAGATATGTCGGTAATGGCGGCGTCTTGCCAAAACGGATACGTTGCAATCCGTTTTCCAATGGCATGCGTTCGACTTCCGGCATGGATGCAATCGCGGCGTGACCAGGCGCAACATTCAAAGTGACCTCAAATGGCGTCTTGAACACCGGCTCGTCGAAACACGGAAAAGCCTCACGTGCGCTGACGGGCTCAAACTGGGTGAACGCGTAGAACTCTCCGCCATCGCGCACCCGATAGAGCCCTTTCAGTTGCTCGCCAAACCGCGCCTCATATGCGATTTCCAGACGTGCCCTTTGTTGCTCGACCAAACGGGGTAAGGCAATTTCTGCCACACCTGCAACATTAGTAACGTGAAATGTTGCTTCGAGCACCTGTCCATCGGCTAGCCGCAAGCGCGCTTCGCTGACCTGCAACCCAGACGCATGCAAGTAGAATGTTTTCAACCGTTCACGAATGTCTACGTCAATCGTGACGTAGCCACTAAAGGTTTCGCGTTCCGGGACCAGCGTCAGATTCAGCGCATAAGCCACCGGGACTACCGTGTGCGATAGGCGGCCGGTCGGCACATTGTCCGACTTTCGTAGCTCCGCCGGCCCCGGAGCTTCGACTGTGCCGCAGCCACCGAGACAAATGATGGCAAAAAGCAGAATTCGTCTACTCATTAAGTTCCCCCATAAGATCAACGCAGTATAACCGCCTGGAACAGGTACGCCGTCGCCTTTGCTATGATGTAGGCATGAATTCAATCCGAAGCATTGGACTGGCGTTGGCTCTGGGTGTGGGCCTGATTGGATTGTCTGGCATAGCCACCACCTCCGAAGACGACCGTGTGCTGGCATTGCTGACGATCGACGGCGCAATAGGCCCGGCCACCAGTGACTATTTTGTACGTGGCGTCGAACAGGCAGAAGACGAAGGCGCAGGTTTGATTGTACTCGTGATGGATACACCGGGTGGTCTGGTTGCCTCGACGCGGGACATTATCAAGGCCATTTTGAGCTCGCCGATACCGGTGGTCACTTACGTCTCCCCAAGCGGCTCGCGTGCCGCCAGCGCCGGCACTTACATACTTTATGCCAGCCATATCGCTGCGATGGCACCTGCAACAAACCTCGGCGCCGCAACTCCGGTCAGCCCGGGTGGTGCTCCTGGTGCGCCGCAGGAAAAACCCGACGAGGCCGATGACGACGAAAATGGTGAAACAAAAGACGACGCGCCTGACCCGTCAACCACACTGGAGCGCAAGGGCATCAACGATATGGTTGCCTACATACGCGGACTTGCAGAATTGCGTGGCCGCAATGCCGATTGGGCCGAAGATGCCGTGCGCAATGCGGTGAGTTTATCGGCCAACGAAGCAGTTGAGAAGAATGTCGTCGATCTGACGGCAGACAATCTGACCGATTTACTCGAACAAATCGACGGTCGTGTAGTCGATGTCGGCGGTGTAGACAAAACCCTCGATACGAAAGGACTGGTGATAGAGCGTATCGAGCCGGACTGGCGCACCAGATTGCTGGCAACACTGACCGATCCGACCGTGGCGTATTTTCTGATGCTGATTGGCATTTATGGCCTGATGTTTGAAGGCTATAACCCCGGTGCGATAGTTCCGGGTGTAGTCGGCGCGATCTGTCTGTTGATGGCGCTATATGCCTTTCAGATCCTGTCGGTGAATTACGCGGGTCTGGGTTTGATTCTGCTTGGACTGATCCTGATGGTGTCCGAGATATTTGTACCAAGTTTTGGCGCGTTGGGGATAGGCGGCATTATCGCTTTTGTCGTCGGCTCAATTATTCTCATGGATACGGACGTGCCTGGATTCGGGGTGGACCGTGCTTTGATCGGTACGATTGCGGCACTGGGTGGCAGCCTGGTCATGGCAATCGTCTGGTTCGCGGTGCGTGCACGGCAGATGCCGGTGGTGACCGGCCAGCAGGAACTAGTTGGTTCGCTAGCCGAGGCGGTCTCTGATTTCGATGGGAAGGGAACGGTATTCGTACATGGTGAAAACTGGACGGCACGCTCTGCCCACGCAATACAACGTGGTGACACTGTCAAAATTGTTGCAATAAACGGTCTACAGCTCGAGGTGGAACACTACCCGGGTGGGGGAAAAAGCTAATGTCATTTACACCGGTAATTATTGTCGTAGCAGTACTGCTGCTATTCCTGTTCAGCGCGATCAAGATTCTCAAAGAGTGGGAGCGCGGTGTTATTTTGCAACTGGGCCGCTACAAGAAGGTCAAAGGACCTGGTCTGATCTTTGTCATACCGATCATCCAGCAAATGATCAAGGTCGGTCTGCGTGTGGAGGTCATGGATGTGCCCACACAGGACGTAATTTCACGGGACAACGTCTCGGTAAAGGTCAATGCGGTCATTTATTTCCGGATACTCGACCCGGAGCGTGCGGTAACCCAGGTCGCCGAGCCCTTTGTCGCAACCAGCCAGCTGGCCCAGACGACTTTGCGTTCTGTGCTCGGTCAGCATGATCTGGACGAGATGCTGTCCGAACGCGAGAAACTCAACCACGATCTGCAACAGATACTGGACAAGCAGACCGATGCCTGGGGTATCAAAGTCTCCAATGTCGAGATCAAACATATCGATCTGGACGAGAGCATGATTCGTGCTATTGCCAAACAGGCCGAGGCCGAACGAACGAGACGTGCCAAGGTGATTCATGCTGAGGGTGAGGAACAGGCGGCGACGAAACTATCTGCAGCAGCAAATATTCTGACCGGTGAGCCGCAGGCGATCCAGTTGCGCTATATGCAGACACTCACCGAGATTGCCGGTGAAAACAATTCAACAATAGTATTCCCGTTGCCGCTGGATCTTATTGAGCCATTGTTCAAGAAGCTGTCCTAGCCGTAGTAGCTGACGCAAAGGCAGTAATCGCTGCGATCCTGATTCTCACTACAAGTGAGATCTCGCGCTGGACCAGATTTGATACCCGCCATTAACGTGTAATTAAAAGTGAGCTCCGTTAATCCAGCAGTTCATGATCTGGGAATTTCATTGCGCCAGGCGGCGCTGGTCGCCGGCCTGGGCCTGCTGATCATGACAATTGCAGCCCCCTTTGCCGAATTTTTTGTCTACAAGAAGATCGTTGTTCCGGGAGACATCGTACAAACCACTCAGAACATTGCAGCGAACCACGGACTTGTTCTTGCCGCGATTTTTGCCTACCTGGCCGTCTTTATCTGTGATTTGATCGTTGCGTGGGCGCTCTATTTTCTCCTCGTCCCGGTCAATCGAGCGTTGTCATTGCTTACCGCGTGGTTCAGGTTGGTCTATACAGCGATCGGCTTCGTTGCCCTGTTAAAGCTGGTGACCGTTTTTCGCATTTCGAATACCGCCGACTACGTGGCGGTCTTTGGCTCCGATCAGCTGCATGCCCACGTTAAACTTCTGCTGAATTCGTTTCGATACGAATGGAACATCGGCCTGATACTTTTCGCGATCCATCTTGGTTTGCTGGGTTATCTCGTGTACCGGTCTGGCTATATCCCCAGGATACTGGGCATTTTATTGACAATCGCCGGGTTGGGCTGGCTGATCTATGTTTTGAGCCCCTACCTGTATCCCAATGCCGACGTTGGATTCATCATGATCACATTTGTCGGCGAAATAATCTTTATGCTTTGGCTTTTGGCCAGGGGTTGGAAGATCCAGGAACCGATAACGCATTCCTGACCTGCCGCTCGGACAAATATCGCGGCATGATGCCGCTGGCGTCAGTTCGAGGGGAACTTAACCGTGATGCTCGCACCACCCAGATCGGAATCACTGATCTCCAGGGTGCCACCGCACAGTTCTACGATTTCACGTACAACGGCCAAGCCGATCCCCTGCCCGTCGGCACGTTCATCGATACGTACGCCACGATCAAAGACCAGTTGTGCGTCAGCCTGTGCTATTCCCGCGCCATCGTCTTCGACGATTAAATGCACGCCCGGCCGTCGTGCCGCATCAACGTCGATTGCCTGGGCTGAAACACGCAGTCGCTGCTGGCAATACTTGAAGGCATTGTCGAGCAAATTACCCATGATCTCGGTGAGGTCTCCCCTGTCGCCGAAATACAAAGACTGTGGCGATATTCTCTGCTCGGTCACCGGCGCTTTGTCGGCATAAACCTTGTCCAGCGACCGCACGATGCTGCCGACAACCTCGGTCACGTCAACCGGTTTGCTGCCCAGTGTCACGCCACCTGAAGTCGCGGCACGATTCAACTGATAACCGATAATCTCATCCATACGGTTCAATTGAGCATCGATTTCTGCGCTGTCACGATCCGCGCCTTCAATCGAGCTGCGGATTACCGCCAACGGCGTCTTGAGCGAATGCGCGAGGTTTCCCAATGTATTTCGGTACCGTTGTAGACGTGTACGCTCAGCCCGGATCAGCTTATTGGTGTTTTTTGTCAGCCCCTGAAGTTCACTGGGATAGTTTTCGCTGAGTTGTGGATGCATCCCGCTTTCTACTTCGCTGATTTCACGTTCGATCTGGCGCAATGGCGATAACACCCAACGCAGCAATACACCCAGAGTCAGGACCAGAGCCACGGCCAGACCGGCAAACCAGCCAAACAACTGACGCCGGTAGCGACGCATCTGATCGACAAAAGGTTCCAGACTTTCGGCGACACCAAACTGATAACCGGCAGCGCTGCCGTCTTCAAACTCCCATTCGACATTTAGCGTGTGCAGGAACACCGGCCTGCCATCGGAAAGTTGCGTACGGTTGAATTCATGGACACCCAGACCACCGCCAGGCTGCATCGGCAAACCGGTACCGACTGTGGATTGGGAACGCCAGATGGGCTCGCCATCGGCGGAATTGATCTGACCATACAAACCGGAACCGGCGGTACTAAAACGCGGTTCGGGCAGATCTTCCGGCAGATCCAGTGTAGCCTGGGCATTGGGTTCGGCCTCGGCCAGTAACAGGAAAATCTGTACGTCTAGCCGGGCTTCGACCGCACGTTCGGCGGCGTTTCTAAATACAGAATCCAGGACGAGTACTGTTGCCCCAAAGAAAACCGCCAGCACCAGGCTGACGGCAAGTAACAGACGGGCGCTCAGTGATGACATCATTCCAGTGTAAAGCGGTATCCCCTGCCCCTTAGGGTCTCGATCGGTTTGATCGTGTTTGCCGGGTCCAGCTTACGCCGTAACCGCCCGACAAACACTTCAATGACATTACTATCGCGTTCAAAATCCTGTTCGTAGAGACTCTCAGTCAGTTCTGTCTTGGAAACGACTTTGCCGGCGCTCATCATCAAATGCTCAAGCACCTTATATTCGTAGGAGGTCAGATCGACGTTGCTGTCTTCGACGGATACCTGTTGTGCCCGGGTATCGAGCGAGATCGGTCCGGCACGCAGAACAGAATCGGCCCAGCCACCCTGACGCCGCAGCAACGCATTAATTCGGGCCAGCACTTCTTCTGTATGAAAAGGCTTGACCACGTAATCGTCTGCACCGGACTCAAGTCCATTAACCTTGTCCTGCCAACGGTCACGCGCTGTCAATATCAATATCGGGAAATTTCGTTCGGCTTTACGCAGGGCGGAAATCAATTCCATGCCAGACATTGCCGGCAGTCCAAGATCGACAATGGCAACATCGATTGGATATTCCTTGCCGTAATAAAGACCCTCTTCACCGTCGCCAACGGCATCAACCACAAAGCCTGCGTCTTTCAAAGCTGTACTGAGTGACTCTCTCAGTACCTGTTCGTCTTCAACTAACAGTAAACGCATATCAGTCGCTCACATGATCCGACCGGAGCGGGCGTCCACACGAATTGTGCGAACGCGACCCCGATCGTAGACCTTGACGTAGTGTATCGGCCGGTCATTTACGTAACGGGTCTTGGCGCTGATTACTTCGCCATCGATCTGACGGCGCACGCGTGCCACCGCCTGATCGAGCGATATGAATCTTTCCTGCGCAGCGAGCTGGATGACGCCGTTCTCCGCCTGCGCCGTCAGCGGCGTCAGCAGAGACAGGCTCATCAACGTGCCCAGAAAAATGCTTACAAGAAACCGTTTCACTTCAGTTGCCCTCAGTAACGTCCAGACCGGGCCGGTGTTACTGCTACTCGCACCCGTATTCTATCCCTCGGCTGCCGCGAAGTGCGCGTCGTGTACTCGCGACCCGCGTAAACGTACGTCACATGATAACCGTCAATTCTGCGCTCTTCACGTGACGTATATCGCGTTGTACAACGTTCGACCGTTCGCGTCCGTACTCTGTGATCATCGTAATAATGGTTAGCTTCATAGTTGCGACGAGCGGCACCATCATGCCCCATCGCCGAACCAATCAACGTACCCACTATTGTCATGGCATCGCGGCCTCGACCATCACCAAACTGGCGGCCTATTACACCACCAATCAGCCCGCCGGTAACGGTCGCAGGGGCCGTCTCACGGTACTGTCTGCGTGGCCGGTCCTGGACACGCTGATCCCAGCATTCCCGCTGTGGTTGGCGCACCCTGACATAACGATAGACCGGTTCAACATCCACTACCTCGGCATAGACATAACCGTCGTCATAACCAGTGTCTTTATAATCATAACGGCTGTCGCGGTAGTCGTCGTCACCCTCGTCGTCCCACCAGCCATGATCAGCCATAGCTGTTGTGGTCATCGTGAGCATGGCGAAGGCCGCTGCCGTTAATGCGATCTTCTTCAACATCTCCTTAACTCCTGTTTTTGCGGCGGAACAACGGTTCCCGCCAGCGTCAGGAGCAAGATAGCGCTAACAGCCTGAATACGGCCTGAATACCCCAGATTTCAGTCAGATAGGGCGTCTTTGGCGGCCCGCCAGAGGGTCTCCAGCTCATCCAGATCAGCCTGTTCAGGACGACGCCCGGCCTCGGCTAAAGATCGCTCCAGATGCCGGAAACGGGCTCTGAAGCGATTGTTTGCAGTCTGCAGTGCAGTCTCCGGATCGAAGCGCATGTGACGCGCCAGATTAACGATTGCCAGGAGCAAATCACCCGTCTCGCGTTCGATCGCAGTCCGATTCCCGGTCGCAATTTCCGCATCCAGTTCTGCCAGTTCTTCGTTGATCTTGGCTCGCGCGCCCGCGGCGCTGGGCCAGTCAAAACCCACACTGGCCGCACGACTGCCAAGTTTTGCAGCGCGACGCAATGCGGGCAACGCCCGTGGCACGTCATCGAGGACCCCCGCGTCGTCAGTTTGTCGCTCCGCAGCCTTTTGCGCCTCCCATGCAATGGTCTGCGCCTCGGCGTTGGCCACGCTGGCATCGGCGAATACGTGTGGGTGGCGGCGCGTCATCTTGTCACAGAGACCGTTAACGACATCGGCAAACGAAAACTCGCCCGACTCTTCGGCCAGACGCGCATGGAAAACAACCTGAAATAACAAATCACCCAACTCGTTACGCAAGCCCGGCAAATCGTTGCGTTCGATTGCATCGGCAACTTCGTAGGCTTCCTCGACCGTGTGTGGCGCTATGGTGCTGAAATCCTGCTCCAGATCCCAGGGACACCCCTGTTGTGGGTCCCGCAGGCGCGCCATGATCTCCAATAACCGGTCGATCTCAGTCATTCGTTGTCTGCTCCGAGTATAGCTTTGTAAAAACAGACAATCATCGATGCAGTCGCACCCCAGATAATGCGGTCCTGCCACGGAATTTCGTAATACGGAATGCGCTGCCCAAAAATCTCTTTTTGCTTCTTGTGGTGATTGGCGGGCTCAAACAGATGCGATAGCGGCACTTCGAAGGCGTCCTCAACTTCCGCACTGTCCAGCCGTAAAGAGATTGTGTTATCGAAAAATCCAACGACCGGTGTCACCGAATAACCGGTGATAGTGAAATAGTTGTCCAGGTAGCCGACAACTTCGACCCGGTCTGCGGGCACGCCCACCTCCTCTGCCGTCTCACGCAGCGCCGTTTCGCTGGGATTGTTATCACCGATCTCAACACGACCACCCGGAAAACTGATTTGTCCCGCATGATGCTTTAGATGCTCCGCGCGTTGAGTCAACAGAATGTGCAGATCATCGGCGCGCTCGACCAGTGGCAACAACACTGCCGCCGGGATCAGCGGCTTGGGCAGCCTGTCCATAAACGCGTCGGGAATATCACCCCAGCCAGGTCGTTGTACGATCTTGGGGTCTTGTGGCCGGGTACCTTCCAGACGCTTCCGGATTAACGCGCGCAAAGCACTAGCCCTGGATACCGCCTCGGGTCAACTTTTCAGGATCGAGCAGGCGTCGCAGCTCGGCTTCATCGAGGTCGGTGGTCTCACGCGCAACATCAAGTATCGGGCGACCTTCCGCATAAGCCTTCTTGGCCGTTGCTGCACCCAGGTCATAGCCAATTACCGAGTTAAGTGCCGTTACCAGTATGGGATTACGTTGCAAGACTTCGGCCATTGCATCCTGGTTCACAGTAAATCCGGCGATCGCACTGTCAGCCAGTACACGCGAGCTGTTGCTTAAAACAGTCAGACTATCGATCAAATTATCGGCAATGACCGGCAACATTACGTTTAACTCAAAGTTGCCCGACTGACCACCGATTGTGATAGTTGCGTCGTTGCCGATCACTTGTGCCGCAACCATCGCTACGGCTTCGGGCACAACCGGATTGATTTTTCCGGGCATGATGCTGCTGCCGGGTTGCAGTGACGGCAAGTGGATCTCCGACAAGCCGGCCAGCGGTCCACTGTTCATCCATCGCAAATCGTTGGCAATTTTCAACAGACTCACTGCGATACTGCGCAACTGGCCTGACAATTCGACCGCTGTATCCTGCGTTGCTATACCCACAAACAAGTCGTCACTTTGCGTAAAAGAAACGCCAGTGTGTTGTGACATCGCTTTTGCCACACGGGCCCCGAATTCCGGATGTGCGTTTATGCCAGTACCGACGGCCGTGCCACCCTGAGCCAGACGATGCAGGCGCTTGCGGGTATCGTCGATGCGAGCGATCCCGTCGCTGATCTGATTAGCCCATGCGCCGACTACCTGACTCATGCGTACCGGCATCGCATCCATCAGATGGGTGCGTCCAGTCTTTATGACGTCGTCGAGGGAGTCTGCTTTAGTGACCAGCGTCTTATGCAAATGGGTCAGCGCGGGGAGCAATTCCTTATCGATCATCAGGGCCGCACTGACATGGATTGCGGTCGGGATTACATCGTTACTGCTCTGGCACATGTTCACATGGTCATTTGGATGCACCTTTGAACCCAGCCGCTCGGTGGCGAGCCTCGAGATCACCTCGTTGGCATTCATATTCGTGCTGGTGCCAGAGCCGGTCTGAAAAACGTCAATCGGAAAATGATCGTAGTGAGCGCCCTCGGCCACCTCCATTGCGGCGGACTGAATCGCCTCAGCGATTTTTTTGTCGAGCAAACCCAGATCGCTGTTGCTACCAGCCGCGGCCCACTTGATCAAACCGACGGCGCGGATAAATGCCGCAGGCATCACCCTGCCGCTGATCGGAAAATTCTCTACGGCCCGCTGGGTCTGCGCTGCCCACAGTGCCTCTTCCGGCACTTCAAGCTCGCCCATGCTGTCGCGTTCTATCCTGACCGGTCCCCTGCTTTTGCCACGTGCACTCATGTCTGCTCCTGCTGAGCCGTAATTACGTCACCTATGATACCGCTGTTACGCGCTGTGAACTGGCTTTTAGGCTATGATGCGCGCGTGACAGCGACCCTGCAGCTTAGCGAACTGACAGCCGTCTCTCCCATAGACGGCCGGTATGCCGCACAACTATCCGCCTTACGCCCCATCTGCAGCGAATACGGTCTGTTGCGCTATCGCGTGCAGGTCGAGCTACGCTGGATGATCCACCTGGCTGAGGAAGGCGTCCTGCCCGAGCTCGTGGCACTGGATTCGGGTCTGCAGAGCAGATTGCGAAGAATTGCCGACGGTTTCGACCTTGACGCTGCAAGCCGCATTAAACAGATCGAGACGACTACCAATCACGATGTAAAGGCAGTCGAATATTATCTGCGTGAGGAGCTAGCCAGGCAGAAAGTGCCGGCATCAATCAGCGAGTACGTGCATTTTGCCTGTACTTCAGAGGACATAAACAACCTGGCCTACGCACTGATGCTCAGCGAGGCCCGCGCAGCCGTTGTGTTACCGGGGCTGCAAAGCATAATCACAGCTCTGGCAGACATGGCGCACCGTTATGCTGCAGTGCCAATGTTATCCAGAACACATGGCCAACCGGCAACTCCCACCACGCTGGGAAAAGAGCTGGCAACGGTGGCTGCGCGTCTTAAAACACAACGATCAGATTTGGAGCAGGTTTCGGTGCTGGGCAAGTTCAATGGCGCGGTTGGCAACTACAACGCTCACTACGCCGCGGCGCCAGAAATTGACTGGCCGGGTGTAACGGACCGATTCATTGTGGCGCTGGGTCTACAGGCGAACACCTACACAACGCAGATCGAGCCGCACGACTGGATCTCTGCGTACAGCCATGCGCTCATGCGCTGTAATTCGATTCTGCTGGATTTCGCTCGCGATATCTGGGGCTATGTCTCGCTCGGCTATTTCAAACAAAACGCGGCCGAAAGTGAAACAGGGTCTTCAACAATGCCACATAAAGTAAATCCGATTGATTTCGAGAACGCCGAGGGCAATATCGGGATCGCACAGGCATTGCTGGCGCACTTTGCGGAAAAGCTGCCCGTCTCGCGCTGGCAGCGGGACTTGAGTGACTCAACAGTATTGCGCAATGTCGGCGTTGCACTCGCCCACAGCACCGTCGCCCACGTGGCAATCAGCCGCGGCCTGGCCAAACTTGCTGCAGACGAAGAAGCCATGCATGCCGATCTGAGCGAACGATGGGAGTTACTAGCCGAGCCGATACAAACAGTCATGCGGCGTCACGGTCTCAGCGGTGGTTATGAGGAGCTCAAAACTTTGACTCGCGGCAAGGCTGTTGATCGCAACATGATTCACAGGTTTATTGACGGACTGGCTTTACCCGACGACGCGAAAAAACGACTGCTGGCGCTGGAACCCGCGAATTACCTGGGCAATGCTGTCGAAGCAGCAAAAGACATCACAGACGACTAGAGTGGCCCTTCGATTTCCTGCATCCATCGATGCGCAACGTTTTCTATCCGACTACTGGCAGCGCCAGCCACTGCTGCTGCCAAATGCAATGAGCGACGAGTTAGCGGCGTTGGAATCGGTCCTGACGCCGGCAGACCTGGCGGGGCTTGCCTGCGAGAACGATGTCGAAGCCAGGTTAATCACTACGGCGGGATCGCCTGGTCAGTGGCAACTGCGCCATGGCCCATTCCGGTCACAGGATTTCCAACAGCTACCAGCCACCGGATGGACTTTGCTGGTCCAGGACGTAGACAAGTACGTGCCGGAGGTGACGGCCTTACGCGATCAATTCAATTTTTTGCCGAGCTGGCGTATAGACGATGTCATGATCAGTTACGCCGTCCCCGGCGGATCGGTCGGTGCACACATAGATCAATACGATGTTTTTCTGGTTCAGGGAGCGGGCAACCGCCGTTGGGATATTGGACGAAGCAACGGTGTCCTCATTGCGGACGCGCCACTGCGAGTGCTGGAACAATTCGAAGTAGAACAACATTGGGATCTCACTACCGGCGATGTTTTGTATTTGCCACCCGGAATCGCCCATCATGGTCTTTCCGATGTGGCCTGTATGACAGTTTCAGTTGGTTTTCGCGCACCATCGGCACAGGAACTCGTAATGGGTCAGGCTGAGTATCAGGCTGAGCAAGTACGCGGTCGATATAGTGATGCCGGTCTGACGCTGGATGAGTCCGATGATGGACTCATTTCGACCGCGGCGGTCGAGCGAGCGCTTGCGCTTGTACACGAAACGCCCGGGCAGACAAGCCATGCCGTCAACTGGTTCGGTCGATTGGTCACTGAAAACAAACCCTGGCTGGCACCGTCACATCCGGACTCGGCTGAGACGAAACAACAATTTCTCCAGCGGCTGCAAGACGGCGAGAATTTATTGAGACACCTGGCCGTACGCATGGCACGCAGCGAGTTTCCCGGACATGGCCTGCTTTTTGTCGATGGCGTTGCCTGGTCACTTACAGCTGGCAGCCGCAAACTGGCGCGACCGCTGTGTCGCGGAGACCTGCTGCAAAATCCCGGTGACGATGACGCCCTGGCACTGTTATACGATCTGTATTGTGACAGCAAGTTATACTGGGCTAGCGATGACTAAACTGACTACGCGTCTGGCCCGATGGGACCGCGATCAAGCGTTGATTCGAAAGATACGCCAGGCCGTTTTCGTGATCGAGCAACACGTCGATCCAGAACTGGAATGGGACGGCGAGGACGCTGATGCTGTGCATGCCCTGGCTGGCCTGGTCGAGGACGATATTGTCGCCACGGGGCGTTTGCAGGCAGACGGCAAGATTGGAAGAATGGCCGTGTTGCCGCAATGGCGCAAGCACGGGCTGGGCGCCGCGATTCTCGCTGAACTTTTCAACGCCGCAATTGAGACGGGTATGAAAACGGTCTATCTGCACGCCCAAACCCATGCGCTGGATTTCTATGAACGACACGGTTTTGTGGCCGAAGGCCCCGAGTTTGATGAGGCCGGCATCCCGCACCGGCTAATGCGCCGTTCACTGCTGAAAAAACATGAGTGAGCAAACGAGCCGACCACTGGATACACCAGGTGACTATGCCACAGCCGTCATCGATCTACTCAATACCGCACGACAATCTGTGGAAATATTCAGCCCGGATCTTAACCCCGTGGTTTTTGGCAGCAGCGACTTGATCGCTGCGGTACGCAGCTTTGTCACACGCAACAAGCACAGTACTATGCGTGTGTTAATCCGCGACACAGGCCCATTGACCCGCGACGACCATCGTTTTCTGGCTGTCGCTCAACGGATTAGCAGCAAGATCATTGTCCGCAAGCTCGCGACGGATTTTTACAGCCGTGATGATGCGTTTGTCATCGCAGACGACACGCAATACGCGCTGCGCAAGCAGGCATCATCGTGGGCGGGTTTGTACGATCAAACACGGCCTGAAGTCGCCAGACAGCGCCTGACGGCTTTTGAGGAGATGTGGGCACACAGCGTGCCGGACCCTGGGATCCGGCGACTGCATATTTAACTAGTCGGTCACGACGTTATTGGCCGAACGTGCGTCTGAAACTACGATTCGACGCTCTTCAAGTTCGAGATATTCGAGTCGGCCTTGCAACCGACCAAACTCGCGTTCCAGCGTCCGCAGTTTATAGCGTAACTCTGCCGTACGCTCGTCGGTCACGTCTTCGGTTTGTAATTCCTTTTCGGCAGCACGCAAATCACGACGATTTGTGTTTATGTCTGAACGCACGCGATGCATCTCGCGGCCCAGGCGATAGCCAGTGAGAAAATAGTATTCCATCTCGGCCGGGCAAGCACCGGCGTAGTTACTGCCCGTTTTACCGACCGACAGCCCGTTAGAAAGCGTACAGAAATAATCCAGGCCTTCCAGACGACCCTGCTGATACGCCTGCACGTCGGGCGATATACCAAATTCGCTGCACTGTTGCCGATGCTTAGTGAGCCGTGTCATGGCCTGACCGCGAGCACCATCTTCCAGACCGATAGCGTACCAGTCCGCCGATACACACTGTGTCTGGGTCATCGTGGTCGCACAGCCGGCTGTCAGACCGGCGAGGCCGATTGCGCATAGAACAAAAAAGACTCTTCGGCTCGTGTAGTACATCGACGTGATCCTCGATTCGTGACTCTACGGACAACACTAACGCGCAATCACGATAACTACGCCGACGTGGTTAACATTTCTAATAGGAACTGGATCACAAGATGTTCAGCATTCTGAACATAATCACGACAGAATTATTGCATCGTAACGGGGTGAATTTTTTAATGGGAGGCAGAGAAATGCGACTGATGAAACAGCACGTTTTGCGATCAATGGAAATCTATGAGCGATGCGCGCTACTATCGATTTGTACGGGAATCGCAGCTTGCGGCGAAAAATCATTCTCGGCATCATCGGTGGCGAGGACAAAAAAAGGCCCGCTCTAAAGCGGGCCTCGTTGTGCGGTAAGAGCCGCGTATTATTGACTGCCACCTTCAACCTGGAAGGCTGCAGCGCCAGAGACACTGTCATCGCCCTCAGTCATCGAGTAGCTCATGCCCGCGCCACTGAGGTTGCCATCAGCGTCGCCACTGAAGAAGCCGGAGACATCACCCGCTCCGTCGGCCGTAGTTCCGCCGGCGGCATCGGTTACCGTTACAGAGTCGAACTCTCCGCCGAATGTGGCATCGCTGTTGATGTCAACATCCTGCGCCGAGGCGTCCCACACCTGGCTGGTCTCGTCGAAAGACAAGCTGACATCAGCATCAGCGGTCTGATTCGTAAAGTCCGCAGACAGGCTAGCCGAACCGAGGGTACCCACGTTGCCGTGATTATCCGTCGGATTGGTGTTACCGACCAGTGCGAAATTGGCTGAACCTTCGCTGGGCAGTTGCACAGCGGCGTTGCCGTCAGCACCCGTTACATAGTGCAGGCTGCTGTTATCAACGTTTTGGTTGATCGTTTCGCCCGCCGATGTGACGTTCACAGAACCAGTCGTCCAACGACCCCAGTGTAAACCGGTGGCGCCCTGACGATCAGTATCGCGACCGACGTTAACCGCCTGGCTACCGTTTTGCTCAATCGTCGCAGTTCCCAGCGGAGAGTCGGCCATGAAAGCAACAGGATTGCCTTCCGCATCTACGACCTTGCCGGAGGAACCCTGAGCGGCTACGCCCGCGAACCCACTGCTGCTGCCAAGCGGGCCGGTCGCGTAAGCCACCGCACCACTATCGCTACCTACTTCCGTACCTGATGTCAGGTCGACATTGCCTTCGGCAACGGTAGCAACTTCGGCGCTCACGCCTGCGTCTTCGGAATCACCTGCCTCAGGCGCGACTTCAGCCGCGAGCATCCTGGCGGCAGCAGCCGATTTTTCAGGAACCGATACAGAATCACGCACAAACCCAAACTGACCAGGGTTCAGATCAAGCGATCCGCCACGGTTTACCAGGGTCACGCCACCATCGGTAACGCCAACGTACAGGCCCTTTGAGGTGCCACGCGCGCAATCAGTGTCGCAAAACACTGCCGTATAGTCCGTACCACGAATACCAATAGTCGCGACCGGTGTGCGTACACGATAGTCTGACTTGTCGGCTTTACCAATCGCGCCTGTTATCGAGCGAAATCCGCCCTTGACCAGCGCGAAGAAACTTCTCGGCTCTCCGTTGCTGGCAGAGCTGCTGCCCGCCGCCGACGGAAAGTTAAATTCTTCAATGACAAACTCAGTCTGCGGCCGCAATGCCAGCAAGCCACCGTCGTCCATACGCATCTGCACACGACCGTTGGCCGAGGTCACGATTGTATCGCCAGACTGCACTGTGCTGCCTTTTCTGAGGGCAGTTCTGCTGCCATCAGGCGACACGACATAAGCCTTGCCATATACAAACAGCGCCTGTCCGGCATCTGCGTGCGCTACAGCCAATGGCAATGCCATCAGCAAGCACGCCACCGGTAAGCGCCAAAAATTAGTGATAAGCCTGTTCATATCCAATACCCTTAATTCCACTCAAAAAACGAAAACGCCACTTGTCCCAGATAGCAAGCGAAAGTTACAGGAAACGAGGTGAAAGGTCTGTGAGCCTACTCACATACAAAGAGATATCGCTGTGATAGCACTCACGAATTTGGAAAATTATTCGTTTTTGTTTAACTTAAAGACTCAATCAACGCCAAACACGATTAATACTTAGACTGGTTTCCACTCGCTCAAACGCGAATACATCTACCTCAGTATCATTGTTCGCGTAACTAACAACGTGTGACATAAGCCACTTCGAAGAGATTCGCCAGTCAAGTTTTACTGCAGCTTGGACCAATGTATCAGAGCGCGGCGAATTGAACTGCTGCTCAAAGAAGACCTCATCATAATCGGAATGCATCAATCCTGCCGTGAACTGAGCCCTAAATTGAGAACTAAAGGACCACCCGGCGTTGAAACGCAGACCCGCCAGATCGCGGGCATAACGCGATCCGGAGCGCCGCGGATCGTCGCTTCCGACGAGCAACGAACCGCCGAGCGAAGCACGGTCTCCGTCACCGTAAGTCCAGCCGGCGGAGACGCCAAACAGGTATTGATCAACGTCCTTTATTTCCAGGCCATTACCAAAGGTCGTTTGTCCTACGCGGCCGAGAACACCGACCCGCAATTTCTCGCGTACATTAAAGTCCCAGGCACCGGCCAACGCCACGCCTTGGCTATTTAGTTTGTCGTCTACGTCGACCCGGTAGGCTTGCAGACGCAGTGATTTGCTGACACCTTCCGTGACGTGCTTAATACCGACACTTAGATCGCCATTACTCGAATTAACAAAAGAAGCATCTGGGTTGTTGCGGCGGCGCAGCCCCAGACGAGTGTCCAGTAACAAGTTCGCACTGAGGGGCTTGAGTATAACTATGTTACCGCTGAACTCTGCGAAGGAACTGGATGTTTCGCGGCTCTCCTCCAGCAGGTTGAAGCCCAGGAATGCATTGATGGCTGTTGCACTGTTTGCATTGCTGTCATAACCGGTGCGTGCACCCAGGCGATATTCCATCCGCAAACGCCGTTGCCGATTGGCGATCAGGGACAAGTATTCTTCAATCGCCCGACGGGCGGCCGGCGGGGGATTTTCATCACGCAGTCGCTCGAACTCGTCACGGGCATCTTTGTAGGCGCCGGACGCGTAGTAGGCCCGGCCCAAATCCACACGGGCGCCCGCAAAGCGTGGATCATTAGCTATCGCCCGTTGCAGGGCAAATACGGCCAGACCCGGATCGCCGGTTTCCAGAAAGGCCAGTCCCATCAGATAGTCGTAGCGAGGATCGCCAATATACTCGGCTTCCAATGGCTCGAGTATCTGTCTTGCGTCAGCATGACGGCCGTCATTAATAAAGGATTCGGCCTGACGCAGGACTTCCTCATCGGCGCACACAGCATTACAGACCATGAACAGGCCTATCGCCAATGCTCCTACAAATTCATGCAGGCCTTTTTTAAGCAAAACGACCGCTCCCCACAATCCTTAGCCGCCGCTGGCAGCACGGGTGTCAAAACTCGTAACACATTTATCCAGAAAGCACCGGGCGCTCGGTGTGATCGTGATCACAGTATTCTGTTAAACTGCGTCGCTAATGGCGGGTCGGTTGAGACGCGATCTGGAAAGGGTCCGCTGCGGGTGCCGGTCATCCGCTGATAAACCCTATGATATAGCCATTATTTTGCCTGTACTGGCAACCCGCTGTCCAACCTCACCGCTCCCTTGTTGATCATGACTATCAAGCAAATTCAACGCGTCGTTGTCGGGATGTCCGGCGGGGTGGACTCCTCAGTAGCAGCGCTGCTGTTGCAGGATATGGGCTACGACGTCCATGGTTTGTTCATGTTTAACTGGGATGAAGATGAGCAGGGCTACTGCACCGCGGCCGAAGACTTTCAAGATGCAAGCAGTGTCTGCAGGCAGCTTGGCCTGCCGCTGCACAAGGTTAGTTTCGCTACACAATACCGCAAACAGGTTTTCGACATGTTCCTGGCCGGTTTGGAATCCGGTCATACACCCAACCCAGATGTGTTGTGTAATCGCGAAATCAAGTTTGGCAGTTTTCTGGAGCACGCGCAGCGTCTCGGGGCGGACCTTGTGGCGACCGGGCATTATGTGCGGCGTCGCACCGTCGATGGCGCAACCCAACTATTGCGCGGACTGGATGAGGACAAGGATCAGAGTTATTTCCTGCACGCCGTGCCCGAGAGCGCGTTGAGCAACGCGCTTTTCCCGCTGGGTGAAATGTATAAGACGAAAGTGCGGAAAATCGCATTAGCGGCCGGACTAGGTAACTCGCGCAAGCGTGACAGCACCGGTATCTGCTTTATCGGGGAGAGACCGTTTCGGGAGTTCCTTCAGGAACATCTGCCCTGTGAACCGGGCGACATCCGCACAACTGATGACCGGATTGTCGGAAGACATATCGGACTGGCCTTTTACACACTCGGCCAGCGACAGGGCCTGGGTATAGGTGGTGTCAGCGGCAGCAATGGCGAGCCCTGGTATGTTGCCGCCAAGGACGTCGAGCGCAATGTTTTGACTGTGGTTCAGGGTCACGACGACCCGATGCTGTACTCGCAGAGCCTGGCAGCGACGACAATGCATTGGATCAACGGGCCACCGGACAAAAGCGAGCTCCGATGCCAGGTCAGCAGCCGTTACCGGCAATCGCCAGCAGCCGGAATTTTGACATTACTGGATGAAAAATCGTGTCGTGTCGATTTTGACCAGCCACAGTGGGCGATCACTCCCGGCCAATACGCGGTGGTCTATGACGGGGCACGCTGTCTGGGCGGTGGCGTCATCGTGGCGGCGACCGCGACCCACGCAGTACAAAGCGCTGTATAATCCCGCCTCGCGCTGACTCACACGGAGAACCAAGGAATGACCGCATTGCGTGATAACGCCCGCAGCCAGCTTGCAGTGGGCGATAAACAATACGACATCTTCAGGCTGGACAGTATTGAAGGCATCAAGCTGGAGCGACTGCCCTACTCACTTAAGATTCTGCTGGAAAATCTGTTACGTCATGAAGACGGTGTAGACGTCGCCGCCGACGACATCCAGGCACTGGCCAACTGGCAACCCAAAGCGACGCCGAGCCAGGAAATTGCCTTCACACCCTCGCGGGTCATCATGCAGGATTTTACCGGAGTCCCTGCGGTTGTTGATCTTGCGGCAATGCGTGACGCTATTGTTGCCCTGGGTGGGAAAGCCGATGCGATTAATCCGCTTGCCCCTGCCGAACTGGTCATCGACCATTCGGTTCAGGTAGATTCCTACGGGCGCGCCGACGCGCTGGATGTCAATAACAAAATAGAGTTTCAACGCAATCGTGAACGCTACGCATTCCTGCGTTGGGGTCAAAATGGATTCAGCAATTTCAAAGTAGTGCCGCCAAATACCGGCATCGTCCACCAGGTCAACCTGGAGTACCTGGCGCGCGTCGTTTTCGATTCGGAAATTGACGGTCGGCAGATAGCCTATCCTGACACCCTCGTCGGAACGGATTCACATACCACAATGATTAACGGGCTCGGCGTGCTCGGTTGGGGTGTCGGCGGTATCGAGGCCGAGGCCGCGATGCTCGGTCAGGCCATTACCATGCTAATCCCGCAAGTAGTCGGGGTACGACTGATCGGCACGCTGCCGGAAGGCGCAACGGCAACAGATTTGGTGCTCACAGTAACCGAACTGATGCGTGAGACCGGTGTGGTGGGCAAGTTTGTCGAGTTTTTTGGTTCCGGTATCGCCGCATTACCGCTGGCTGACCGTGCCACGCTGGGCAACATGTCACCGGAATTTGGCAGCACCTGTGCGATATTTCCGATTGACGAGCAAACTCTGCGATACATGGATCTCTCCGGTCGCGACCAAGATCGCATCCGCCTGGTCGAAGCTTATGCCAAAGAACAAACACTTTGGCAGAATGAAAACGATCCGGACCCCGAATACTCACAGGTCGTTGAACTGGATTTGGCCACGGTAGTGCCCAGTATTGCCGGTCCCAAACGCCCGCAAGACCGCATCGCCCTACGCAACGCCAGCGGCAAGTTTGCCAGCCTCATGGAACCGATCCACATGGAGCGCGGCAAGAAGAGCAGCAACGAAAGCCGCTTCGAGGACGAAGGTGGTGACACGGCCGTCGGCGCATCAAACTCTGAATTGCATGGCGCGGACCAGGTGTCGGTCGATGGCGAGAAATTTACGATCAAAGACGGCGCAGTGTTGATCGCGGCTATTACAAGTTGCACGAATACTTCGAACCCCGACGTCATGCTGGCCGCCGGTCTATTGGCACGCAATGCGCGCGCAAAGGGGCTCACTTCGAAACCCTGGGTCAAGACCAGTCTGGCACCGGGCTCCAGGGTAGTTACCAATTACTTACAAAAGGCCGGACTGGACGATGATCTAGAGGCGTTGGGCTTTCATACGGTCGGGTACGGTTGCACAACCTGCATTGGCAACTCCGGCCCGTTACGTCCGGAGATCTCGGCTGCCGTAACTGAACACGACATCGTTGGCTGCTCGGTATTATCGGGTAACCGAAACTTTGAAGGGCGCATTCACCAAAACATTCGCATGAATTTCCTGGCCTCACCACCGCTGGTAGTCGCCTATGCGTTGGCCGGGAATATGGATGTCGATCTGTACACAGATTCCCTGGGCGACGATAAAAACCGCAAACCCGTATATCTGAAAGACATCTGGCCCAAACGTGAGCAGATACAAGAAACGGTCATGGGCAGCATCGATTCGAACATGTTCAAGCGCAGCTATGACAGCGTATTTGCGGGGGATGACAACTGGAATGGACTTGAAGTCCCGGCCGGTGAAATCTACCAGTGGGATGAGGCATCGACTTATGTACGCAACCCGCCCTACTTTGTCGGCATGAGTCAGCAACTCGATGCCATTGAGGACATAGAGGGTGCCCGTTGTATTGCGTTGCTGGGTGATACGGTCACGACGGATCATATCTCGCCGGCCGGCAGCATTGCCATTGACAGCCCTGCGGCACAATACCTGCAATCGTGTGGCGTCGAACCCAAGGACTTCAACTCTTATGGGTCGCGACGCGGTAATCACGAAGTCATGATGCGTGGCACCTTTGCCAATATACGCTTACGCAATCAACTCGCACCCGGGACCGAGGGCGGCTGGACGACGCACATCCCGTCCGGTGAACAGATGTCCATTTATGCGGCGGCGCAGAAATACGCGGCCAGTGACACGCCACTGGTTGTCATCGCCGGCAGCGAGTACGGCACCGGTTCGTCACGGGACTGGGCCGCCAAAGGCACCTTGCTTCTTGGAATCAAGGCTGTGCTGACGACAAGTTTCGAACGCATTCATCGGTCCAATCTGATCGGCATGGGCGTGTTGCCGTTGCAATTCATGAACGGCGACAACGCCGTGTCGTTGGGCCTGACTGGCAAGGAGCGCTATTCCATTACCGGCCTGGATAACGGCCATGCCACCGAAGTTAGCATTACTGCGACCTCGGAAAACGGTGGTCAACCAAAAAGCTTTACGGCGCGTGTGCGTATCGACACGCCAAAAGAGCGGGATTACTACCGTAACGGCGGGATTTTGCACTATGTACTCCGACAGATCGCGAGTACAGCCTGATGCCCAAGACACTCGCCGGTAAGACACTATTCATTACCGGTTCCAGTCGCGGCATCGGCAAAGCCATCGCATTACGTGCCGCACGCGACGGCGCCAATATTGTTGTTGCCTCAAAGACGGACAAGCCACACCGAATTTTGCCGGGCACAATTCATACTGCTGCGCAGGAGATGATTGACGCTGGTGGCAACGCCCTGGCTGTGCAAATGGATGTGCGTGACGAAACCGCTATAGCTGAAGCTGTTGCGCTGGCAACTGACAAGTTCGGTGGCATAGACATACTCGTCAACAATGCCAGCGCCATTAGTTTGACCGGCACCCTGGAAACGCCGATGAAACGCTTCGATCTGATGTTCTCGATCAATGTGCGCGGTACCTTTGCCTGTAGTCAGGCCTGCCTGCCACATTTGCTCGAGGCGGAAAAAGCGCACATTCTTAATCTCGCACCACCATTGAACCTCGATCCGGCGTGGTTCGGGCCACACACCGCCTACACCATGTCGAAATACGGTATGAGCATGTGTGTTTTAGGTATGGCCAAAGAATTTGCCGGCCGTATCGCCGTAAACGCGCTGTGGCCGCGGACGGTCATTGCTACGGCCGCGCTGAGAGCATTGGGTGGACCGTTCGATCCAAAAAACTGCCGTAAACCGGAAATCATGGGAGACGCGGCGCACGCGATACTGTGCAACGACGACCGCGACTATAGCGGTCAGTTTCTGCTCGATGACGATGTGCTGCGCACAGCAGGCGTCAGTGATTTTACAAACTATGCAGTCGATCCGAGCGAGGCGCTGCTTCCTGATTTGTTTTTGTAAGCCCTAGTGCAGACCGACCCAACCAGGGACATCGATCCAGGCGCCATCGAGACGACGTTCCAGGCTGCGAAAATCCGGTTGGTACTCGCCCAGCAGGCGCCAGAAGCGGCGCGAGTGACTCATCTCACGCGTATGGCAGAGTTCGTGCATCATCAGGTGCTTGACCAGTTCCGGCTGCAAAAACAGCAAACAGTAGTTAAGGCTCAACGTCCCGCTGGAGGAATAACTGCCCCAGCGGGTCCGCTGACCGCGCACTTGCACCTTTTTGTAGTGAAATCCTGTTTCCTCGGCGAGGCCGTTTAGTCTCGGGACCAGGTGTTCCCGTGCCGTGTTCTTTAGCCACTGCTGCAAATGCTGCCGGCATTGCGGCCGGTCTTCATGTATTGCCGGCACATGAACAGTACCGCCAATCTCCTGCAATCGCTTGCTGCCATACTGCACAGTCCATCGCCGGTCGATGGCTGCCAGCTCAATGACATCCGGCATCGCCCGTTTTATCGGTGGCCGGTCCTTCTCCAGCTCGCTCAAAGCGCGATCGATCCATTGACGATGTTGTGCGACAAATTCCTGAACAATCTTTGGCCGGGTATGACGTGGCACAACGACTTCGACTACCCCATGCGCACCAACGTTGATCGCCATGTGCTTCGCGCGCGCACTTTCGCGGATGACAAAATGTTCATCCGGTTGGTGTGGTGCCAGCAAGTCGAGCTGTTCCTCAGTCATCGTCCAGAGCATGCTTGTCGCGCAGGTAATGGCTGAGCTTGGCTGCTGCAGCCTGCAACCGGTCGACTTCTTCATCTCGATCGATCAATTCGCGCCCCTGAGTCAGACCACGTTCCGTCAGTTTCGTCCCTTGCGCCATAGTCGTGATGTCTTCAGGGGTCAGTTTCTTCAAGTCAAGCGCGGTACGCACGCCGTTTTGACGCAGCTCGGGGAGGGACTCGGTAAACAACGCGCACAGTTTGGCCTGCAGTATCCAGTCGAGCAATTCGCGGGCGCTGTAGGGCGTGCGCAGCACCAGCGGAATGTAGTCAGCACGCGCCAGGTTGTAACAATCGCTGATGCCCATCTCATTAAAGCGCAGAATGTCCTCAGACTGGATGCCCTCGACCAAATCCAGCGGCGACGGGATGACACTGGACTCAGACTTTGGTGACAGAAACGGTACGCGATCGGTAAGCCACCGCAACCCGCGTTGTGGAAACATGCCTACCAACAATCCGATCACAGGCCACGCGTCCATGCCGAAGGCCTCATCGCTGCCACCGATCAATGCACTGTATCCATTGTATAACGCCACTGATACGACGCCCGCAAGTATCATGCGCGACGAAAGCTGGTAATAGACCACCGGTAGCAGGTCATTGCGGGAGTAACGAGCAAGCAGATGCTGGATACCCCACACGTAACCACCGAGCAATGCCATACCCATTACCAATCGGGAACCAGGGCGTGGAAACTCCGTGTCACCGACCTTAACGGCCGGCAATTCTACTATTCCCAACTCACTGGGGAATAACAATACCGCCATACTAATCAGGCTGACGATCGACGTATAAAAAACGGCCCACGAGAGGAAGGTGCCACTGTCCTCACTGTCGAATGCTTCACGCACCGTTTTGTCCAGCCGCAATATATCGAACACTCGGTGGATTTCGGCTTCTCGGCGTGGTCGCCGAAACTTGTGATAGCTCCAGGCCAGCAGTGGCAGGAAAAACCACAGGATAACGATGCCGGTCAGCTTGATAATATTGGCGTCTTCCGCCATAAATTCGCTGATATCGCATCCGGTCAACAACAACACCGGGAGCAATGTGATGACGACGACGGTTTTGCTAGTCTGCATAGCGATGCACCCCCGTATAGCCTATCTTCCTTCAGTCTAGCAGCATGTCCGGCAATCGCGGCGAGGATGTCGCCGCTACGCGGGAATCGGGGATGTTTCGCCTACTGAATAGAAAGATAAGCACATTTCTTTATTTTTGCCGGGCTGAGCCATTCACAGCGAGGCAGCCACACGGGTGCCCTGGTCTATAGCCCGCTTGGCATCCAGCTCGACGGCTTTATCGGCACCGCCGATCAGATGCACCGGCAGGCCGGCGGCCTCGACACGCACAGCCAGCTCACGCAAAGGCTCCTGACCGGCACAAATTAGGACAGTGTCCACTTCGAGTATCTGCGGTTGGTCATTGATCTCGACATGCAGACCCGCATCATCTATCCGTTGATATTTGACACCCGATAGCATCACGACACCCCGACGTTGCAATGTCGAACGATGAATCCAGCCAGTTGTCTTGCCCAGACCCTTGCCGGGTTTGCTGGTCTTGCGCTGCAGTAGCCAGACATAGCGAGCGATCCGGCCGAGTACCGGCTCCACGCCAGCAACACCACCACGGGCCTCGGCCCCGGCATCGATTCCCCACTGGGCCAGGAATTCGCCGATATCCGGTTCCCCTGCGCCTGTGTGGGTCAGGTACTCAGCCGCGTCAAAGCCAATGCCACCGGCACCGATCACCGCGACACGTGTGCCCGCTTCCCGTTGCCCGGAGATCAAATCGACATACGACAAGACACTGCGGTGATCGATACCCTCAATGGCCGGAATCCGCGGTTTCACGCCGGTGGCGACGACCACCGCATCGTAACCGGTGCTGACCAACTCCGATGCCGTGGCGTTGTGAGCCAGTCTGACATCAACTTTGGCAAGTTCCAGTCGCCGACCAAAATATCGCAGTGTCTCCTCGAATTCCTCCTTGCCGGGAATTCGTTTAGCCAGATTGAATTGCCCGCCAATACGATCACTGCGTTCATAGAGCGTGACCCGGTGTCCCCGCTCAGCACTTACCGATGCGCAGGCCAGACCGGCAGGTCCGGCGCCAATTACGGCAATGTTGCGTGCCCTTTCAGTTACCTCGATCTGCAACTCAGTTTCACGCGCCGCCAGGGGATTGACCAGACAACTGGCCGGCTCGCCTTCAAAGACATGATCCAGACATGCCTGATTACAGGCTATGCAAGTATTGATCTCATCAGCCCGATTGCTTTGTGCTTTTTCCATGAATTGTGGATCAGCCAGAAATGGCCGTGCCATCGAAACCATGTCGGCGTCCCCGTCAGAGATAATCTTCTCCGCCACGGCAGGCATGTTGATACGGTTGGTGGTAATCAACGGTAAGTCCACTTCACCACGCAGTTTGCGTGTCACCCAGCTGAACGCGCCACGGGGCACCATAGTTGCAATCGTTGGGATTCGAGCCTCATGCCAGCCAATTCCGGTGTTGATGATCGTTGCACCGGCACCCTCTATCGCCTGCGCCAGCATGACAACTTCTGGCCAGTCGCTACCGTCCTCGATCAGGTCGAGCATCGACAGACGGTAGATAATGATGAAATCATCGCCTACGGCTTTGCGCACGTCACGCACGATCTCCACCGGAAAACGCATTCGATTCGCAAACGACCCGCCCCATTCGTCGTCGCGGTCGTTAGTGTGACGAACCAAAAACTGGTTAATCAGGTAGCCTTCCGAACCCATGATTTCGACACCGTCGTAGCCGGCTTCGCGTGCTAATGATGCACAGCGCACAAAATCATCAATTTGTCGCTGCACGCCCTTTGCGCTGAGCGCGCGCGGTCGAAATGGCGTAATAGGCGATTTATACGCCGAGGGTCCCACTGCCAATGGGTGATAACCATAACGGCCTGCGTGCAGGATTTGCATACAAATACGCCCGTCACGCGCATGTACGGCGTCCGTAATCAGTCGATGACGCGAAACTTCACCGGGCCGCGTGAGTTTGCCGGCGAACGGCGCGACCCAGCCCGAACGATTCGGTGCAATGCCACCGGTTACGATCAGGCCGGCACCTGCGCGTTCGGCAAAATATTTGGCCAGTGCCGGATAATCTTTGGCGCGATCCTCCAGACCTGTGTGCATCGAGCCCATCAGGGCCCGATTGGGTAGCGTTACGAAACCGAGATCGAGCGGCTCGAAGAGTTTGGGGAATGCCTGGCTCAAAGCTCGCGCAGAGCCACAGTTATGGGCATGCGTGCCGCACGCACGCTGGGCAAGAGACCACCAAACAGCCCCATAATCAATGCATAGATCAATCCGGTAATCAAAAGTGGCAGCGTGACGGCAAAAGCGAAACTCACCTGGCTGAAACTCGCCCAGTTCAGAGTGCTGGTTTGAAAACCGTTAAATCCATAATAGGCAACTACACCACCGATTATTCCGCCAATAACACCGAGCACCAGGGCCTCAATCAGCACCGACACGACAATCGGTATGCGCCCAAACCCCAGAGCACGCAATGTGGCGATTTCACGCGTGCGCGCCGAAACGGCCGCGTACATGGTCAGTATTGCAGCAAAAATTGCCCCGATGCCCATCAAACCGGTCACGGCAACGCCCACGCTATTGATAATAGCCGTGAGCACACGCGACTGACCCGAATAAAAATCGGCCTCTCGTTCCACCGTGACATCCAGACGCGAATCGGCCGTCAGCGCGTCTTTAAATGTCTGAAATGCGTCGATGTCTGCGAGTCGCGCCCTGACAGTTTGAAAACTTGATCCGCGGTTATAGGCATTCTGCAATACGCGTGTGTCCGTCCAGATTTCGGATTCGGACAGACTACCGTCATCTTCGAAAACACCGACTACGGTCCACTCATTGTTCCCCCATTGCAGGTCGGCACCAACGTCCAGGCCCGCAAATTGCCGGGAAGCTGCCTGACCGACAATAATTTCGCGCAAACCCGATTCGAAACGCCGGCCTTCCACGATGCTCAACGACTGCCGAACTTCAAATGCCGTCTCCTGTACGCCACGTAATGGGACATTGGCATCGGTATTGGTCGTGCGTTTGGGCACATCGACCACGACGTAAAGCTCGGATGAGGTCAAGGGTCCATCCGCACCCTGAGCAATGCCGGGTGCCTGGCTAATTATTCTGGCATCTTCGGCAGAAATGCCGCTGGACAATTCGGAACTGGATCCGGCACGCAGGACAATTGCAGTGTCAGCAGATCCCGTACCGGACAGTGTCTTCTTAAAACCGGCACTGATCGACAAGATGGCCACCAACACTGCAACCACACCGGCGATGCCCAGCATCGCCACGATACTGGAGCTGGGCCGGGCTGGCACGTTTCGTAGATTCATCCAGGTTACCGCAGCGACTTGATTTAACGAGCGCAATACACTCACAGCTTACGCACCCCTTCTTAAGGCGTCGGCAATACGCAAACGCAATGCTTGTCCGGCGGGCAAAGCGCCGGCGACCAGGCCAAAGATCGCCATTAACGCCAAACCAATTAACAAGTCGCGTGGCGGCAAATAAAACACCGGCAGAAACTGCCGCAGGGCATCACCCAGCACCTGGATCAACAACCACGCCAGCCCCAGCCCCAGGAGGCCGCCAACCGCGGTAATCAACAATGATTCAATCAACACCAAGACCGTGACACGGTTGTTGGTGAAGCCGAGCGTCTTGAGTACGGCCAACTCATTCGTGCGCTCACGCACGGATTGACCCATAGTATTGGCGGTAACCAGCAACATCGTGAAAAAAACCGCCGTTACAACCCCGGTCACAATGGCGCCGATGTTGCCAACCTGGTTTGCGAAACCTGCTGCAAAGGCTTTCTCAGTCGAGGTCTTGGTCTCTGTTGAGGAATTGGCAAACTGGTTATCGATTGCCTCGGCGATCTGTGGCGCATTATCGGGATTGTCTACCCGCAAGACATACCACCCGGCCCGATTTCTGATTCGCTCGGGCAAGGACTCATTAAAGAAATCGTAGTGCATCATCAACGCAGTCGGATCGCCGAGATTATCCTTTGGCCGGTAGATCGCCCGCAAGGTCATTTCCCACGTGTCGCTGCCGTCGTCCTGCCGGTAAATCTCCGAACGTATCGGTAGACGATCCCCTACTTGCCACCCGTACTTCTCCGCCAACACGTACCCGGCGGCCATACCGGCGCGATCCTGCATAAACGCCGCACGCTGTTCGTCGGGAATTTCGAGTTCCGGATAGATTTTGAGATAAGTTTCCGCTTCTATCGGGAATGTCGCGATAAAGTTGCGTGGCTCCTTGTAATAGCCGCCAAACCACGTCGCGTGGGTTACTTCCGTTACACCTTCCACTGCCCGTATGCGGTTGTAGTAGGCCAACGGCATTGACTGGATTAGCGACACTTTGTGTATTGTCACCAGACGATCGGCACCGGCGATGTCCACACCAGCGGTAAACGCCTTTTCCAGCGCCGATAGCAGGCCGAACATCAAAAAGGCAATCATGATCGAGCCGATCGTCAGCAGCGTCCGCGTTTTCTTGCGCATCAGGCTCGCGCGCACCAGGCGCAGATACTTCATGCCGCTGCATCCATTTCAAGACGACCCTTGTCCAGATGCACCGTGCGCTGCGCCCGCTCGGCTGCGTGCGGATCATGGGTGACCATGATAATGGTTTTGCCCTGACTTTGATTGAGAGCGACCAGCAACTCCAGAATCTCGTCGCCGGCCTTGCGATCCAGATCACCGGTTGGCTCATCACACAGCAACAAGCCCGGATCGGTCACTATTGCGCGAGCGATACCGACGCGTTGTTCCTGACCTCCTGATAACTCGGCGGGCTTGTGTGACGCGCGATCATCCAAACCTACGAGCGACAAAGCGGTCCGCGCCCGGCTACGTCGTTCGGCCGCAGCCATGTTGGTCAACAACAATGGTAATTCTACGTTTCTCTCAGCCGATAGAACAGGCAGCAAGTTGAACATCTGAAAAATAAAACCTACATTGCGCGACCGCCAATGTGCCAGTTGCCGATCACTAAGCTGGTCGATGCGTTGGTTATCCACAAAGATGCTGCCGCTATTCGGCCGATCGATACCACCAATCAGGTTTAGCAGTGTCGTTTTGCCGGAACCCGATGGCCCCATCAACGCCACAAAATCGCCGCCTTTGACATCCAGATCCAGATTATTGAGTACATCCAACCGCTCGGAACCGCGCATATAGGTTTTTGTTAATCCTCTAATCTTTACGCTGCTCATAAGCCCTGTACCTTTTTACCTTCTTCCAGTTCGATGTTTGCCGTTGTTACGACCCGATCACCCGGTGAGACACCGGCAATAATTTCTATGGAACCGCCGCTACGGCGCGCGGTGCTCACCGCGCGTCGCTCCAGTTGTCCGTTGCGTACGAGCCAGACATAGTCGGTGCCCTTATCGGATCGCAGCGCCGCACTTGGGACTACTGCCAAAACGGCAGGCCCCGAATCGTCGATTTCTACCTCGCTATCAAGAAAGCGAACTTTCACTCCCATGTCAGGCAGGATGCGAGGATCGAGTTGGTCAAATGCAATACGCACCTTGACTGTCGCACGTTGCCGATCAGCGGTCGGGACGATGTTTATCACACTGGCCGGAATATCCCAGTCATTATAGGCGTCGAGTGTCGCCACTACACGCTGGCCATCGGTAACCCGGTTGATATAGGCCTCATTGACGTCCACCTCTATTTCACGCGAGTCCATGTCGACGATCGTGCCGATGCCGGTACGAGTGAATCCGCCACCGGCCGACACCGGGGAAATCATCTCTCCCGGCTGTGCGTTCTTCGAAATTATGATGCCGGCAAACGGCGCACGGATCTGCAGATCATCCAACTCTTGTTTTTGAACGGCTAACGATCGCTCGGCAACGCTAACGCTGGAACGCGAAGCATTAAGACGTGCATTTAGTGCCTTGACCTCAGATTCTGCCGCGTCCAGCTCCGCTTCGCTGACTAGTTTATCCGCGCGCAGCCGCCGCTTGCGTGCCAACTGCCGGTCGGCTTCTGCCAACCTGACCTCGGTTTCCTCGAGACCACGCCGTGCAGATTCAAGCTGGCTTTTTGCAAGCGCAAATTGCGCCTCAACTGAACTGGCATCGAGTTGGGCCATGAGTTGTCCCTGTTCGACGCTCATACCCTCTTCAATAAAGACAGCATCAATGCGCCCGGTCACTTTCGAGCTGACCGTCGCGATGCGTCTGGCGACCACGTAACCCGATGCATCCAGCACAGCGTCCTGTGCGGTACCGGGCGGCTGTGCCAGCGCGAATTCCATGGCCGGTCCGCTATCTGCCGCTGGTCCGGCGGCAAACCGCATTCCTGCGAATACCGCAGCCACCAGGATCGCCAAACCGATCAGGATCAGAACATAGCGGCCACTACCACGACCGGCCACCCGCTGTTGCGGGTCGATACGCAATGCATCGAGTTGTTCTTTATCCAACGCCATCTCTAAGAGGCGCTGCGCGCGCCGCTCCCCCGCCTTCCTTTTGTAGTGAACCAGGGGCCATACGCCCCGGGAACCGGCTAGGTTATAGTACCCGGCCGCATCACTGCCACTTTTTTGCCATGACCGAAATTACCCCGCTTGCGTTAATCGATATAGGCGCCAATCTGACCCACCACAGCTTCGATCACGACCGGCAGGCAGTGCTCGAACGCGCGGTCTCGGCGGGTGTGGTGCAAATGGTCGTCACAGGAAGCAGCGTAGATTCGAGCGTCGCGGCAGCCAAGCTTGCCGGGCAACATCGCGAATCGCTGTATGCCACCGCCGGTATGCACCCACATCATGCAAATGAATTCGATGAATCTGCGTTGTCGGCATTTCGCGAACTTGCAGGCGATGACGGAGTTGTGGCGATCGGTGAGTGCGGCCTGGATCACTTTCGTAATTTCTCGACACCTGCGGACCAGGAACGTGCCTTCCTGGCACAACTGGAGCTTGCCGCCGAGGTTCAGCTTCCGGTGTTCTTACATCAACGCGATGCGCACGATGTCTTCGTTGGAATCCTTCGCGAGTACCGCGACCGCCTCTCAGCAGCGGTGGCGCATTGCTTCACCGGCAGCACCCGCGAATTGTATGATTGTCTGGATCTCGATCTGCATATCGGGGTAACGGGCTGGATCTGTGACGAAAGACGCGGCCACGATTTGCGCGAAGCCGTCGACGATATTCCGGCAGGTCGCCTGATGATCGAGACCGATGCGCCGTATCTGCTGCCACGCGATCTCACGCCGGCACCAAAAACGCGTCGCAACGAGCCGATGCACCTGCCGCATATACTCGACACGATAGCCCGTCACAATAATCGTTCGGTGGCTGAGCTGGCCCGCGAGACCACCAATACCGCGCGCGCGTTTTTTGGCCTGGCCATTCCACCCGAAACGGAATCACAGGCATAATTACCGAATGTTTGCTTCACCGAGGTTTACGATGCGCGACAAAGCTCTGTCATTCGCTCTGCTGTCTTTGTTGCTGGTCGGCTGTTCCAGTGCCTACTACAACACCCTGGAACAGTTTGGTATCCACAAGCGGGAGATCCTGGTTGATCGTGTGAAAGAGGCCCGTGAATCGCAAGTCGAAACCAAGGAACAATTTGTCAGCGCCCTGGAGAAATTCCGCAGCGTGGTCGACTTCGATGGTGGCGACCTGGAGGCGTTGTACAACGATCTCAATCGCGAGCTGGAGCGCTCCGAGGCCAGGGCGGAAGAAGTCAGCGATCGAATCGATGCTATCGAGGATGTCGCCGAGGCACTGTTCCGCGAGTGGGAAGACGAGCTGGGAGAATACAGCAGCGCCACATTGCGCCAGCAAAGTGAACGCCAGCTACGCGATACGCAACAACGTTACGCGGGCATGCTAGTGGTTATGCGACGCGCCGAGGCCCGTATACAGCCGGTACTGAATCCGTTTCGGGATCAGGTGCTGTGGCTGAAACACAATCTTAATGCACAGGCGATCGCGTCTTTGCAGGGCGAAGTGTCAGTGATCGAGGGTGATGTTGCCGCGTTGATCGCTGACCTTGAGGATGCGATTGCAGCAGCAGACGACTTTATGAGAAATACCGGTTAGGAGAAAAACGTGGACAACGCGAAGGTCGAACAATTTGTAGCGGACAGGTGGGACAGCTCAATCGTTCCCAAGTTGTGTGACTACGTCAGAATTCCGAACAAATCGCCGTTGTACGATCCGGACTGGGCGAAGCACGGGTTTATGGACGAGGCGGCAAAACTGGCGGAGAACTGGTGCCGCGAACAGCCGATCAAGGACATGCAGGTCGAAGTAGTGCGGCTGGATGGCCGTACACCGCTGCTTTTTATCGAAATTCCAGGTGACAATGACGATACGGTGTTGCTGTATGGGCACCTGGACAAACAACCGGAATTTACTGGCTGGGAAGAAGGCCTGCATCCCTGGAAACCCGTTATTCGCGACGGCAAACTTTATGGTCGCGGTGGTGCCGACGATGGGTATGCAGTTTTTGCTTCGCTCACAGCCATCCAGGCGCTGCAGGAACAGAATATTCCGCATGCCCGTTGCGTCGTCGTGATCGAATTCTCCGAAGAGAGCGGTAGTCCGGATTTGCCCGCGTATATCGATCACTTGAATGATCGTATCGGCACGCCCAGCCTGGTTGTTTGTCTCGATGCGGAATGTGGCAACTATGATCAACTGTGGTGTACAACCACGCTGCGTGGCAACCTGGTAGGGACATTGTCTGTAGATGTGCTGACCGAAGGCGTGCACTCTGGCGGCGCAAGCGGAATCGTGCCATCGAGTTTTCGTATCCTGCGCATCTTATTGAACCGGCTCGAAGACGAGGCAACGGGCCAGACGCGGATATCCGGCATTGAAATGCCGATACCTGATGCGCGCGTGGAAGAAGCCCGCGAGACGGCCACCACACTGGGTGACGGCGTGCACTTGCGCTATCCATGGGTCGATGGCATGCAACCGGTCAGCGGTGATCCGGTCGAGCTGTTACTGAACAACTGGTGGCGCACAACTTTGTGTGTAACCGGGATCGACGGCATTCCAGAATTACAGCAAGCCGGCAATGTTCTGCGACCGCAAACGACCGTCAAGCTTTCGTTTCGGCTGTCACCGAAGACCGACGCCATAGCGGCGGGTGAGGCCGTAAAAGAAATACTCGAGATGGATCCGCCCTTCGGAGCCAGAGTGAAGTTTAATGTCGAATCGGCGATGGAAGGCTGGAGCGCACCGGAAATTGCGCCATGGCTGGCAGATTCCATGCGTCGCGCATCGCGCGCTTATTTCGGTGCCGAAGCGATGTACATGGGTACTGGTGGCAGTATTCCGTTCATGGCCATGCTGGGCGACAAATTCCCTGGCGTGCAGTTTCTCGTGACCGGTGTGTTGGGACCCCACTCCAATGCCCACGGGCCGAATGAATTTCTGCATATCAACACTGGCAAAAGAGTCACCAGCTGTGTCGTTCAGGTCCTAAAGGACCATTACAACAGCTAGTTCTCGTTGAGCATCGAGGCGCTGATCGGTGTGGAAAGCAGTTTTTCGAATACGTCCCAGCGGGCATCCGAATTACCGCCTACAGCCTCGACGTGATTACGCACTAAATCTTTACCCAGATTGTAGTTGATGACGTACGCTCGGTACTTTTCGATGAATTTCAACCGTTGCTCTGCGCGCTCCTTACTCATTAAGCTGTAATCCTGGAGCCATTGCACCGCGGCGGCAGCATCAATGTCCTTGTCCAGGTAACGCCGCGCAGCCTCATTACCGGCGTAGTTCAACCGGCTAACAACATCTTCTATGGCGTAGTATTCCTCGACTCGCGAGGCATCCAGACCGGCCAGTGGAAACAACACCTCGCGTTCGAATTCCGCCCGCTCGTCATCGGGAAACGCCATGTCTATGCCAAAATTGGCACTGCCTTCGGCGATCAGACTCATGGGGCTAAACAACGGATATACGGAGAATTCCATCCATCCGCGGTTTTTTACCAATTCACGCTCCAGCAAGGTATTAAAAACGTGATGGCCGGGATAACCCTCATGACAGGCTAGATCGACGGCACGATCGATATGTATCGGCAGATCGGTATTGAGTTGTATCAGACTGTAAGCCCCACCCTGGAACCAGTTGTAACCGCTCCACGGTTTGTCGTTGACGTATTCGACGACAAACCGCTCGCCCTCCGGCAGTGCAATATGTTCAAGCGTGCGTTTGCGGCATTCCTGAATTGCTGCGGCAAACACCGCGTCGAGTCTGTCGGCGGGAATTACAAAACTCTCGCGGTATTGACTGCGTCGTTCTGCCAGGCTCCCCTGCCCCGGCAACATAGCGTCCAGTTCCATGCGCAAGGCCGCAAAATGTTCGGCGGTGTGCTTTGGTGCGCGTGCGTCATATAGCAATCTGGCTTCCTGATCGAAGCTGAACTCTTTGCCACGCAACTGATCCGAACGCGTCTGCACGGCAGTCAGCTGTTTCAGTAACAGTCCCCTGCGCTGAGCAATAAGCGCTTTGTCCCGACCAAAGTCGCCAGCTGACAGCGTACTGCGTAACAAGCCTGCTTCGATGGATATCCCGTCCAAAGACAGCTCTCGGCGTTCGGCCTCTTTGCGCCATTTCTTTGGACCGTGGTACGCATCGACAAAATCAGGATCGTGCAGACCCAGAGCTAGCACCAGGCGAACATATTCCTCGGCGACCCGATCCATATCGTGCGGGGTAGCCGGTGGCGTAGCCGCACAACCGGACAATAGCAGGCTGCCGAGCACGCAAAGGCGCGCAAATCGCGAAGAAAGCATATGATGATAACCCCGTAGGTGGTTGATTTTATTAGGCTGCTGCGGCGACTTCCCGCAGCTTCAACCAATCACTATAGAACGCATCGATGGGTCTGTCAGCCGCAGCCGTCTGCGGCGGTGGAAACTGCTTGCGTAGCTCGTCCACAGACACCACCTGTGGCAGCTCGTCGCCGCGAAAATCCGTTTCCTGTGTGAATACGATCCGGCCGTGAACGGGGAGATCAGGCACCAATCTTTTGACGGCAACGATCCTCGCCATAGAGGGCCCGATCGGATTGTTGATCTTGAAGCGCTCAGTCCCATCCATAACCGCCCAGCGATCCAGTGCCGTGCCGGCGAAAACAACGCCACCAACTTCTTTCACATCGAGTACGAGCAAGCCACGCGAGGTCAGCAACAAATAATCAATTTCAATCTTGCCGTCCAAACCGTCCGGAACAAGAACGCGCTCCAGGTAGTCATGAGAAATGGCACGAATCGTTTTTAGTAAATAGCGTCGAGCGCGTCCGCGGGATCGCGAAATAAACGCAATCAAGCCCGCGGACGCCGCGACAACTGACAAGGTAGCCGTTAGTTCTGGTGTCATTCCAACTCGTTCTGATGTCTGTGCGCAACAGTCTACTGTCTCGCGTGCACTACGAACATTCCACCGATTTTATCCACAGCTTATGAAACTCAGCACTATTCTCAAAAAGATGCAGAGGAAGCTGATTCGGCTTCGAAACTTTAAGAAAACACGGTTCCGACAGTGCTCAAAAATTCACCTTCAAGGATTTTTATGAATTTCGTGTTCGCGCAAATCACGCTTGACGGAGTACCTGCTGGAATGCAGCGTAGTCGGGCGAGAGGTCGGTAAAGCAAGACGGCAGGTGCATGAGTTTTGCCAAGGCCGGTGGCATGCTGATCTCTTTTTCGATCAGCGGCTCAATCACTGTTTCAAATTTGGCCGGATGCGCCGTTGCCACCAGGATATGGTCCTGCGTGGATCCGCCGTTGGCCAGGTAATGATCGTGAACATAGGCCGCGGTAGCAGTGTGCGGACACCACAGCTGATCGTGCTGTTCGTAATCAAGCTTGATCTGATTCCTGATTTGCTCGTCACTAACCGCCCAGGCACTCACCTGTTCATTTAGCGTTTTCACGTCCGGATGGAGATGCCGCAGACGCTCCATATTGCTCGGATTCCCGACATCCATCGCCGAGGCCAGGGTCGCCAGGCTCTGACGCGGCTCCCACCGACCGGTTTCGAGGTAATCCGGAATTGTCCGGTTGGCATTGGTCGCTAGAACTATTCGATCTATCGGCAGACCCATGTGACGGGCCCAGATACCCGCGACGGCGTTGCCGAGGTTACCGGTCGGAACAACAAACGAGGCCTTGCGACCATATTCACGCCAATGCCACAAGGCTGCAGCGGCGTAGTAAACCGACTGAGGCAGCAACCGGCCAATGCTAATGCTGTTGGCCGAAGTCAGTCGCTGAACCGAACGCAACTCAGACGACGCAAATGCTTCTTTAACCAGGCGCTGACAGTCGTCGAATACACCGCCCACGCGAAAAACATGTACGTTGTCGTCCCAGCAGGTGAGTTGTTTCTCTTGTCTGGGCGACACCAGCCCCGCCGGATAGAGTACATACACTTCGATCCCAGGCCGTTGGTGAAACGCCGCGGCGACCGCACCACCGGTGTCACCAGAGGTTGCTACCAATACCTTCAGGGGTTTTGCTGCTTGCTGCTCCAATCGCTGCAGACAGGCCGCCAGAAACCGTGCGCCAACATCTTTGAATGCTGCGGTCGGCCCGTGAAAAAGTTCCAACACTGCCAGAGACGGCTTATATGGCAATGGCCTAAGTGGCACAGGAAAACTGAACGCGTCGTGGCAGATTGCCGCCAATTCGCTTTCCATTTCGTCCCCGCTAAAAAACGGGGACAGCAGAATCGTTGCCACTTCGACCAGAGACTCGACCCGGGCAAAATCGCTGCTTTGAAACGTGGGGAAAACCTCAGGCACAAACAGCCCACCGTCGTCAGCCAGACCCACGCCGATGGCCGCACTGAGCGTTGCGGGCGCACTGCGGCCGACGGTGCTGAGGTATTTCACCGCTGTTGTTGGATCGTTGCGCCGGGTGCATCCAGCCGGGATATCCATTTGTCGCTGGCCAGCCCGTGACCGGCAAAAGCGGCCTGCATTGCCGATGCAACAGCCTCGCTGTCTACATCCCGGGTCCAGGCAAATATGCTTGGACCACTACCGGACAAGGAACAACCCAATGCGCCACAATCAAGTGCATTATTTTTGACATCGTAGAAACCGGGAACCATGTGAGCGCGCTGTGGCTCAATGATGGAATCACGCAATGAGTCTGCGATCAGCTCGATGTCCTCGCGAAAACACCCTGCAATAAAACCGCCCAGCGCTGCGATCTGATCGATAACTCTGTCGGTTGGCAAGTTGTCGGACAAAACGGCTCTTCCGACACTGGTTTCGATTTGCAGGTGCGGGTGTATCAGTACGCACTGCAAACCTGGCGGCACAGGTAAAGCACTAACACGCCGCTTATCACCTCCCGAAACCAGGGTTAGCCCACCGTACAATGATGGTGCAACATTGTCGGCATGTGGCGTGCCACCACTTGCTAGGTACTCGCCGTTCATCGCATGTATAAGTAATTTGGCGGTAGGCAACGGTTGTTCCAGCAACGCATTAACCGCCACAGCGCCGGCGACAGCGGACGCCGCCGAACCTCCCATGCCGGAACCGAGCGGAATACCCTTGTCCAGCTCCAGCTCAACACCAAAACCGGCGTCTGTCGCATCGAGGAGACTTTGGGCCGCCCGCCCTGCCGTGTTTAGTGCCGCTTCGCCCGGTATTGCATCGGGCAAACCGCGTATGGCTGTTATCGTGACGCCGCTGGTTGCGGCACGTCTTGCCGTGCAGCGATCGCCGGGTCCTGCGAGGGCCTGACCCAGCACATCAAAACCCACTGCCACGTTGCCGACTGAGGCGGGCGCGAACGCGGTGACCGAACTCATAGCGCCGTTCCGAGATTCCCGGCCAGACGCAGCAAATCAGAAAACACACCGCCTGCGGTCACCGCCGGTCCCGCACCGGGACCCTGGACGATTAACGGGTTATCGCAATAACGCTCCGTTTCAAACTGGACGATATTGTCGGTCAAGTTAATATGTGCGAACGAATGATCCGCCGAAACACGCTCCAGACCGACGCTCGCACGACCGTCGGCTTCCAACCGGCCAATATAACGCAACACTTCGCTGGCCTGCTCCGCCTCCTGATAAACTTTGTCGATGACATCATCGAGATCGGCCAGACCGGACAGAAAGTCGTCGATCGAACAATCAATCAATGACGCCGGCACCAGACCTTCCAACTCTATACTGTCCAACTCCAGATCCAGACCCATTTCGCGACCGAGGATAACGACCTTACGGGCAACATCCATTCCTGAAAGGTCGTCGCGTGGATCCGGTTCCGTGTACCCATGAGTTCGTGCCTCACGAACGAGTTCCGAAAAAGGCCGCGTACCATCGTAAAGATTAAACAGATAGGCCAGCGTGCCGGAGAAAATACCCTGGATGCGCATTATCCGATCGCCAGTTTCACGCAAGTCCCGCAATGTCTGAATTATCGGCAATGCGGCGCCGACGGTTGTTTCGTAGAGATAGCGAGCGTCGCCGCTTCGTCTCTCCCGAATCAATCGCTGATAGTAGTCAAAGCTGCCAGAGTTGGCTTTCTTGTTGGGGGTTACGATATGGATACCGCGTGCCAGCCACTCAGCATAACGTTCGGCGACATCCTGCGAAGCAGTGCAATCAATAATGACCGAGTGAGGAATATGATCAACCTGAACATGCCGCACAAATCGATCGATATCTAATGGCTCACCGGCCGCACCCATCCGATCCCGCCAATCGCCCAGTCCAATCTTTCGATCATCCAGCACCATATGTTTCGATGTGGCCAGGGCCCGTATACGCAAATCCAGATTGAGGTCCTCAGCCAGTCTTGATGCCTCGCCGGACAGTTGTTCCAGCAGGACGCCCCCGACGGATCCTGGTCCGATCAATCCGATTGACAGTGTCTGTGGTGATAGATAAAAGCCGGCATGGACGGCCCGCAATGCCCGTACTGTGTCCGTCTGATCGATCACCGCGGAAATGTTGCGCTCTGACGAACCCTGCGCAATCGCGCGCACGTTTATGCCGGCACGCCCCAGGCTGCCAAACACTTTCGCCGCGACGCCCGGAATACCCGCCATGCCGTCACCGACAACCGCGAGGATGCTGCAATTTGGCGTGACATCGACAGAATGAATCTGTCCGCTATCTAACTCGGCGTGAAAAGCCTGCGCGAGGATTCTATCAACCTGCTTTGCATGCTCGTCACGAACCGCGAAACAGATTGAGTGCTCCGAGCTGCCCTGCGAAATCAACACCACTGAAACACCAGCTTCCCGCAAGGCGCCAAACAAGCGCCATGCCGTTCCGGGCACGCCAATCATGCCTGCCCCTTCCACGTTTACTAGCGACATCCCGTCGATGGCGGTAATTCCCTTTACGGTGTCATCGGATACCGCCTTACTACCGATTCGGGTACCGGCGGTATTAGGCATAGCACTGTCACGGATATAAATCGGAATGCCACCGTCCACTGCCGGCGCCATTGTTTGCGGATGCAAGACCTTGGCTCCAAAATAAGCCAACTCCATAGCTTCGTCGTAAGTCAGTTCCGGAATGACCGACGATTCCGTCACCAATCTTGGATCGGCACTCATGACACCCGGCACATCGGTCCAGATGTTGACCTGGCTGGCATCGAGTAACGCACCAAATATCGACGCGGAGTAATCGCTGCCATTGCGGCCGAGCGTCGTTTGTACGCCGGCCCGATCACGCGCGATGAACCCGGTGATCACCAGCAGTCCAGAAAAATCACTGGCAATTCTTGCACGCAATGCGGAGCGGGACTCGTCCCACAACACCCCCGGTCCCAGTTCGGAGTGTTCGATGACGAGTACGTCCCGGGCGTCCAGCCAATCCACCGTTCCGGCTTCGCCATCCATTTGCAACAAACCCGCGAGCAGCTGCGCTGACCACAATTCACCCGCGCCGGCAACGACATCACGGACAGTTGCCGTGTCCGAGCCGATCAATAGCGTGGCATGCAGCACATCAGCGATATTTTGACAGATCGGATCAAAGCGTTCCTGAAACGCGTCACGGGCAGCACCACCACGACCCAATAGTGCATCGGCCAGACGCTCGTGATCGGCCCGTAGTGCCGCGAGCTGGCCTGTATAGCCATCATCGCGCTGGCGGGCCATTTCAACGAGATCGAGCAAGCGATCGGTTACGCCGGCGACTGCGGACACCACAATTGCCTGTGGTCCGATATTGCGGACAGCAAGGATCTCCGCTACCCGCCGGAAATGTGCAGCGTCGGCGAGGCTCGAGCCTCCGAACTTGTGAATGACCCAGGGTTCAGCGTTCATCGTCGCGGCAGACTACGCGATGGGACGACGCACGACAAGAAACCACGGGGCCTAGGTTGCCGACATGACAGTCCTGTATCGGCACACGGTCTCATGCAAGCCGAAACGCAACGCGTCGGCAATCACCGCGTGCCCGATGGAGACTTCGCTAATGCCCTCGATCGTGAGAAACGCACCGAGATTGTCTAAATTGAGATCGTGCCCGGCGTTGACCTCCAACCCGGCGCCCTGCGCTGCTTTAGCGGCCAGTCTGTAGTGCTGCAATGATTCTCCCTGGTCGGGACTGCCCCAGGCACGAGCGTACGCCTCCGTGTAGAGCTCAATACGGTCCGCGCCTAATTCCCGTGCCAGCGCATACTCGGCCGGCTCCGGGTTCATAAACAAACTCACACGACAGCCAAGCGCTTTACATTCGGCAATCAACGGCCGCAATCGCCCGGCGTGAGCTGCCAGCGCCCAGCCGTGATCCGATGTCAGTTGATCATCTGTATCGGGCACAAACGTCACCTGTGTCGGGCTGACGTCCCGAATCAGTGTCATGAAGCCCGGGTAGTCGCCATCGGGCCCGGCATAGGGATTGCCCTCAATGTTGTATTCGACGGTGAGCATTTCGGCCAGCGCATAGACATCGTGCGGTTTGATATGGCGCATGTCAGGTCGTGGATGCACGGTGATGCCGTCTACTCCGGCATCGATGCAGGTCTGTGCCGCAGTGACGACATCAGGTTGCGACCCACCGCGTGAGTTTCGCAACACGGCGACCTTATTGACGTTGACACTCAACGCGGTCATTAGTGGATCTGGTGTTTCGGTGTAATTTCCCAGTCCGGTATCCAGCTCACGCGATCTTCCGGGTGGGCCTGGCCTTCCGGATCCCGATCGATGGGGGTGTCAATATTGGCCAGCGCGACATGCACCTCACCCGGCCATTTTTGGGACTCAAACAACAGCGTGCTGCCGCAACTGCCACAAAAACTTCGTATCGCCTCGCTGGAGGATCTATAGCGACGCAATTCCGATTCGCCAGCGGTAATCGAGAATCGCTCAGCATACACGCCCACCCAGGTCACAAAACCCGCGCCATGCGCTCGGCGACACAGCGAGCAGTGACAGTGGCTGCACCACTTCGTGGGCAGTCCGATTTCAAATTTAACGGCGCCGCACAGGCAACTACCCGTAGCTTTATCCTTCATTGCTGGTCCTGCCGATGTAAGGTTTAACGCGAATGATACCAAGTTCATCCGCCATCAAAGGGGTCAGAGTACATTTCTCCAGCACGAGGCAAGTTGAAAATCCCTTTAGCCCAAAAGTGTTACCCATGTCTCCGGTATAATCTGTAAACCATGTGACCGGAATGCACCGGGAAAAAATGGTGGGGGCACTAGGATTCGAACCTAGGACCAGCGGCTTAAAAGGCCGATGCTCTACCGACTGAGCTATACCCCCAACTGGACCGCGAGCCACCTGCTGCAATGGTTCGCAGCGGCGCATGATACCGCACAAAAGGGTGGGTTCAAGATGAAACGTAAATTGTCGGATCGACCAAGTCCGCGTTCCGGAAACCCTCGCGACGCAGGCGGCATGATTCACAGCGCCCACAGGCCCGGCCATCGCTGTCGGCCTGGTAACACGACACGGTTATTGCGTAGTCCACTCCGAGTTCCATTCCAATGCCAATAATCTCCGCCTTTGTCAGATCAATCAGTGGCGCATGGATACGCATCACGTGGCCTTCAACTCCTGCCCGGGTTGCAAGACCGGCTAATTGCTCAAAGGCATCGATAAAAGCCGGTCTGCAATCCGGATAACCCGAGTAGTCAACGGCGTTGACACCGACAAAAATATGATCGGCGGACAGGACTTCGGCCCACCCCAGGGCGAGCGCCAATAAAACCGTGTTACGCGCCGGCACATAGGTTATTGGAATGCCATCCTGTTCTGTCTCGGGCACGGCGATATTGGGGTCGGTCAGCGCGGATCCACCGATCCTACGCATATCGACATCGATCACACGATGATCATGTGCACCGAGTTGCTGGGCAACGTTTCGTGCAGCGTTCAGTTCAGCGGCGTGTCGCTGACCATAAAACACGCTCAGTGCGTAACAGCGATAACCCTCGCTACGCGCCATGGCCAGTGTCGTAGCCGAATCAAGACCGCCCGATAACAAGACTACAGCGTCCACTTCGCTCACTAGTGTCCCGGCTTGTCGCCCCAAAGAAGTTTATGCAGCTGAATCTGAAGACGAACGTCGACTCCATCGGCGAGTATCCAGTCAGCCAACTCCCTTGCTGCCAGCTGGTCGTAACTTGGAGAAAAGTAGACCTGGCAACGAGATCGTAAATCGTGCGTCTTTACAAATTCACACGCCCAATCGTAGTCAGTCCGGTCACACACGACAAATTTGACCTGATCTGTGTGCCGCAGCAGCGGGATATTCTCCAGACGATTTCGTTCAACCTCCAAGGACCCGGGTGTCTTGATGTCCACGACACGCGTGACGCGTTGGTCGAGCTCGCCGATATCATAGGCGCCACTTGTTTCGATTGAGACTTCATAGCCTGCATCACACAGGCAAACCAGCATCCCCAGGCAATTTCTCTGCGCCAGGGGCTCGCCACCAGTCACACAGACATGGCTGACGGAATATTGCTCGACCTGCCCAAGGACGTCATCGAAATGCATCCACTCCCCGCCAAAAAAAGCATAGGGCGTATCGCAATACTGACAACGCAACGGACAACCCGTCAGTCGAACAAATACCGTGGGGATACCCGATGCCTCTGCCTCGCCCTGCAGCGAATGAAAAATCTCCGTGACCTTCAGCCGTTGGTCTACCGGCAGATCGTCTTTGCTGGGCGCATTCACGACGTTGGTCCTGGCGACCGATTTGCAGCCTTGCTAGCGGCCTTCGCCGCTCATGCGTTCCAGACGCTGGCCGGCCAAACGGGCTGCTGTTGAGTCGGGATGTTCCGCAATAACTTTTTCCAGGGCAGCGCGCGACTCTGCCCATTTTTTCAGTTCGTAATGGCTGTAACCAATCTTTAACAGTGCATCTGGAATCTTGCGGGACTCAGGATACAACTCGACAACCCGATTGAACTCGGCCAGTGCCTTACTAAATTCCCGTTCGACGTACAAAGCCTCGGCTAACCAGTACTGCGCGTTGTCGACCAGAGTGCTCTGCGGATAAAGTCGCACAAACTCGGCAAACGCGACACCCGCATCGGCATAACGGCCTTCCTCCAGCATGCCAAACGCAATCTTGTAGGCATCCCGGTCCTGTACTCCGGACACGGTACTGGCATCCTGAGGATTCCCTGACACGGAACCGGCAAGCGCCGGTACACCCCGCTCCAGCGCATTGAGCCGGCTGTCTATATCCACATAGAGATTGCGCTGGCGGTCACGTGTGCCTTCCGCCTCAAAATTGAGGATTTCGACCTGATCGCGCAGTTCGGCCAACTCACCGCTAACCTGTTGCAACTCGGTCAGCAGGCTCACCAGACTCTGGTTTTCCAGTACTCGCTCGACTTGCGCCAGACGGGTTTCAAGTTCGGTCAGCTTACGCAGAACCGGATCCTCTTCCGGTGGCACCGTTGCACATCCGCTCAGCAGTGCCCCCGTAAGTAGGGTTACCGAACCATATTTTCCCAACAGTCGAAGCATTGTATTCAACGGTAGACAATTTCCACGCGTCGATTGCGTGCCCAAGCACTCTCGTTATGGGCTTTTAGTGCTGGGCGCTCCTCGCCATAACTGATCGTGCTGATTTGATCTGCACTCACGCCCTGTAACAACATAGCCCGACGCACAGTATGTGCGCGTCGTTCGCCCAGTCCGATGTTGTACTCGCGTGAGCCACGCTCATCACAGTGACCCTCCAGCAGAATGCGTTGCGACGGATCGCTCGCAAGGTTGCGGGCGTGCGCTTCAATGATTTCGGCAAACTCCGAGCGAATTTCGGTGCGGTCATAATCGAAGTACAAGGTGCGCTGACCCAAAAGTTGGCGCAAGGCCAACTCGCGTTGCTCTGCTGCCGACAGCGTCGGTGCCGCCGGTGCGGTGGGACGCGTGGGCCTTGTTTCCGATCGCGACGTATCCACTGGCGTTTGATCAGACGTGTCAGGTGTGGCTTGCCGACCACCACACGCAACCATTGTGATTGCAAGAATAATCAGAGCAATCGCTCGCATCATAGTCATGGCATCCTCCCTCGTGATTGTGGTCACTGTGTGGCGAACGGCGACCAGACTGGTTCGCGAACGTCGCCGACCCGCGAAACCAATTGTTGATGAATGCGCCCATCCGTCGATACGGCAGCCAACACACCCATGCCCCTGTCTTCAGTGGCATAGATAATCATACTTCCATTCGGAGCGAAACTGGGTGATTCGTCCAAGCGCCCCTCGGTCAGTACCTGTGTCGCGCCACTTCTGAGATCAACCAGAGCGATCCGGTATTGGCCGCGGTCGTTGTGGACGACGGCAATTTTGGCCTCATCCGGTGCGACACGCGGGCGAGCATTGTAATTACCTTCGAAAGTGACCCGCTTCGGTGTGCCCCCGGTAGGTGGGACAGCGTAGATTTGGGGTCCACGGGCGCGATCGGAGGTAAAAAAGATCGTCGCGCCATCCCGGGACCAGGCCGGTTCGGTGTCGATTGCCGCATGCCGTGTCAGCCGCACCAAGCCGCCGTTGGCCAGGTCAGTGATATGGATATCCACGTTACCCCAGCCATCTGACAAGGCCAGTGCCAGACGTTGACCGTCCGGTGACCAGGCCGGTGCCCCATTGACCCCAGGCCGGTTGGACACCCGGCTGCGGTGCCCGGTCGCCAGTTCCTGCACATATACGGCGGTTCCGACGTTTTCGAAGGCCACATAGGCCAGACGGGAGCCGTCGGGAGACCAGGCAGGCGACATCAAAGGCTCATTCGAGCGCACGACAACCTGCTGGTTAGCCCCGTCAGCATCGGCAACGATCAGCTCATACTCTTCGTTATGGGCGCTGATATACGCGATGCGGGTGGAAAACGCTCCGCGCACACCCGTTAGCGCCTCGTAAATCAGGTCACTGACACGATGTGCCGCCCCGCGCAGTGCATCGCGTTTTGCCGGAATACTGTAGGCCAGCATCTGCTCGCCACGCACGACATCGAAAAGCTGAAAGTCGACCGTATAACGACCATCGAGAGCCTGAACCAGCGTCCCGACTGCCACGACCTCTGAGCCCAGCAGTCGCCAGTCAGCGAAGTCCACTTCGGCACCGGACGTAGGTTTTTCGATCATGTCCTCGCGCGCCATCGGGGCAAAACGCCCGCTACGCGCCAGGTCCGCATCGACAATCTCGGCGAGATCCAGCGGCAGGTCATCGCTGCCATTCCAGCCAAACGGCACTATCGCGACCGGAATCGCATTGCTGACGCCTTCCCGGACAACAACGGTAAGATCGGCCTGTGTCTGGGTAGCCGCGCAAAGTGCAACAAGGCACAGACACCATCTAATTATCTGGTTCAAAGAGCACCCTCACTTTTCGATCGAACAATCTCGGGTCAGCCGGCGGTGGCAACGGCGACGCCTTGCGGACCGCAGCCTCGATAGATCGCACCACTACCGCATCGCCGTTGCAACTGATCACCTGAACATCGGTTACTTCGCCACCCGGGATTTGTGTGAGCAACAACTCGCACTTCAAGCCCACCTGTACACCATCCGGCTTGTTCCAGTTCCTGACAATACGCTGGCTGATCAGCGTCTTGTATTCGTCCAGCAAACCGCCCTCTTCGGCTTCGCGGCGTGCAGTCTCTTCGGCAACGGCCCGGCGTAATTGTTCCTCTCGTTCAGCTTGTAAAACGGCTTCCGCAGCCGCTTCTTCTTTTTTGCGTTTTTCAGCCAGAGCCGCCACCCGTTTTTCCTCTGCCAGACGGGTCTGCTCTAGGTCTGCGAGCTTCAATTTTTCGGTTTCCTCGCGCTTGCGCCGATCGTCGGCTGCCTGCTCGTCACGAATCTTGCGCTCCTGTTCCTCTTTCTGCCGTTGTTCAGCCAGTTCCTGATCGCGTTTTTCGGCCGTTTTGCGTTCCCGCGCCAATGTGGCCAACCTGGCTTCTTCCTTTTCCCTTTCGGCTCTGGCCTTTGCCGCTTGTTCCTCCAACTCGCGACTGCGTTGTGCCTCAGCCTCGCGGATGCGCTGATCAGCCGCCTCCAGTTTTGCCAGTTCTGCTTCTATCATCGACTCGTCTACAACTGCTGCCTGTATCGCCAGCGGTGGTGGCGGCAGTGACGCCTGACTGATCTGACGCCATGCAAAACTTAACGTCATAAGGGCAAGCAATGCTCCGTGCAAAACAATGGCGTAAAACAATGCCGGGTAATAGCCTTTCTGCATTGGCTGACCTACTGTCGCACGACCGGTGGCACTTCAGGTGGACGTGTAACAAAACCGACGCGTTCGGCACCGGCGGCCTGCAACAACACCATTCCTTCGACGACACGGCCATAGGGCACAGCTTCGTCAGCGCGTACCAGCATTGGCGTTTTCGGCTCACGCCGCATTACAGCAGCCGCCCTTGCTACGATAATTCTAGCTTCGACCGGCTGATCTTCATCCGAACCGATATTCAAATAGAAATCGCCATTTGCGGTCACGGTGAGGATCAGCGGATCGGTTTGGCGTAACAGCTCCTGATCCAATGGCTCTGCATCGGCGGCCGGTAGATCAACTTCGATACCCTGTGTCAGCAACGGGGCGGTAATCATAAAGATGATCAGCAGAACCAGCATCACATCGATATACGGCACAACGTTAATCTCGCCCATTAGTCTGCGACCTTTGCGCGCCATGGCTCAGGCCTCCGGCCGGGCGTATCGCTGCAAGATGGCGGAAAATTCTTCCGTGAAGGTGTCAAAGCGGCTCTCCAGCCGGTCCACCTGATCTGCATAACGATTGTAGAAAATCACGGCCGGTATGGCGGCGAACAGGCCCATGGCAGTCGCGATCAAGGCTTCGGCGATACCCGGTGCGACCATTTGCAAGGTGGCATGCTGCACGTTTCCAAGCGAGCGGAACGCATTCATGATGCCCCACACGGTGCCAAACAAGCCGACGTACGGACTGGTGGAACCTACCGTGGCCAATGTGGCCAGACTTTGTTCCAACCGGTCGATCTCTTTCATTTGGGAAACCTTCATCGCACGCCGGGCGCCTTCCAGCAGCTTGTCTGACGACACATTTGACTGCGTGCGTAATTTCGCAAACTCTGTAAATCCAGCTTCAAAGATGCCCTCCATAGCCTGTGGATCGACATCGCGTGTCGCCACGCTGCGGTACATCCCATCGATATCACCGCCCGACCAGAACTTTGTCTCAAATGCATCGGAGGATTCACGTGCGGTGCGCAGCACTTTGCGTTTTTGAAAAATAATTGCCCACGAGGCAATGGAGGCGAGCAGTAACGCCACCAGGACCAGCTGTACCACCAGGCTGGCTTCGAGTATCAGATCGACTAAGGACATCTCCATAATCAGAGCATCGCTTGCTTCACATGCGTGGGTAACCGGCGCGGCTTGAAAGTGGCAGAATCCACCGTGCCCGCACGCACAGTCGCCCGACAAAGCAACTCATCGTCACGAGTGACGTCCTGAGCGAACGTCATACTGGCGTTTTTCACTTGCGTCACGCTAACGCTGACCTCCAGGGCATCATTGAATTTGGCAGGGCTTTGAAACTGGATTTCAGCCGAGACAACCACAAAAATAATCCCGTGTTCGGCCCGTAGCTGATCGTGTTCGACACCGACAGCGCGCAGCCATTCGGTACGTGCCCGTTCCATAAATCGCAGGTAGTTAGCGTAATAGACCACTCCACCGGCATCCGTATCTTCATAATAAACGCGCGTCGGCCACGAAAAGGGTTTGCTCATGCTAACCGGTCCACAGCTGAGCTCACGCGTTGCTGCCGTTATCATCAAATAGTGGGATGCTGGTGGGCACTGAAGGCGCTTTGAGCCCAAAATGACGGTACGCATTGGGTGTAGCGATACGGCCGCGCGCCGTGCGCATGATAAAGCCCTGCTGGATCAGATACGGTTCCAGCACATCTTCAATCGTGCCACGCTCTTCACCAACCGCGGCCGACAAGCTGTCCACACCCACCGGTCCGCCATCAAATTTCTCGATGATGGTAAGCAGCAGTTTTCGATCCATCGGATCGAAGCCATAGCCGTCAACATCCAGCAGTTCCAGCGCGCCGCGCGCCACCTCACCACTGACTTCGCCGGCAGCCTCCACTTGGGCAAAATCACGTACCCGTCGTAAGAGCCGGTTTGCGACCCGGGGCGTACCACGCGAGCGGGTGGCAATTTCCACGGCACCGGCGTCATCAATGACCAGATGCAAAATTCGGGCAGAACGCTTGACGATCTGGGTGAGTTCCTCGGCAGAATAAAACTCCAGCCGTTGCACGATTCCGAAGCGATCACGCAACGGCGAGGTCAGCAAACCGGCGCGAGTCGTCGCGCCAACCAGTGTGAATGGCGGCAGATCCAGTTTGATTGAGCGGGCCCCCGGACCCTCGCCTATCATGATGTCGAGCTGGTAGTCCTCCATTGCGGGATACAGGACTTCTTCAATCACCGGGCTCAACCTGTGTATTTCATCGACGAACAAGACATCCCGGGGTTCCAGGTTGGTCAGTAGCGCCGCAAGATCGCCTGCTTTCTCAATGACCGGACCTGACGTCTGACGCAGATTGACATCCAGCTCGTTGGCGATGATGTGTGCGAGAGTTGTCTTGCCCAGCCCTGGTGGGCCGAAAATCAGCATGTGATCCAGGGAATCGCCGCGCTGTGCTGCCGCGGCGATAAAAATGCGCATCTGCTTCTTGACCGACTCCTGACCAACATAGTCGTCGAGCCTGCGTGGTCGTATCGCGGAATCCACGGCGTCGTCTTCTGTCCGACCGTGCCCTGCAACCAGTCTGTCGTGTTCAAGACTCATCAGCTCTCCGACGTTTGCGTTTGCAACGCGAGACGAATGATGTCTTCCGCACTGCGCCCGGCACTCTCAATGTCGCGCAACATCTTAGTTACTTCCGGTGCCCGATAACCCAACGCAATTAACGCACTGTAAGCTTCGTGTTGTGCGCCGGCGGGTCGAGCGCCGCTTTCCGCACTCATGGTTACGCCAAGTTCTGTCAGCCGGTCCTTCATTTCCACGATTAAGCGCTCGGCGGTCTTTTTCCCCACGCCGGGAATTCTTGTAAGTGTCGCCACATCTTTTCGCTGTACGCATTCGGCAAATTCGTCGGCGCTCATCCCGGACAGTATCGACAACGCCATACGCCCGCCCACACCCGAAATACGGATGAGCGAGCGAAACAACGCGCGCTCGTCCAGAGTGGCAAAACCATAAAGTTCACGAGCGTCTTCCCGCACGATAAGGTGGGTATATAAGGACAGCTCGGATGCGATTTCCGGCAACTGATAAAAAGTGGACATGGGTGCCTGAACCTCATATCCAATTCCGCCTACCTCTACCAGAATTGTCGGCGGTTGTTTGAGACTAAGCCTGCCACGCAACGAGCCGATCATCGGACCGCCTCACGATGACCAGCCAGCAACGCCGCGGTCCGACGCGAGTTGGCATGGCATAAGGCAACCGCCAGTGCGTCTGCCGCATCGGCCTGAATGTCGCCGCTCAATGCCAGCAAACGACGCACCATGATCTGAACCTGCTGTTTGTCCGCGGCACCATAACCGGCCACGGCCTGCTTGATTTCGCGCGGACTGTATTCGGCAAGTTCCGGGCGTACGATCGCATGGTTCGCAAATACTGCACACAAGGCGGCGGCACGTGCGTGACCCAGTTTCAAGGCACTGTCCGCATTGCGGTGCATGAATATTTTTTCCAGGCAAATCTCGCCCGGAGTGTGCTTGGCGATCAAACCGGCAACCGTGCTGTAGATTTCCTCCAGCCTGGCGTTGAAGGGCATCTTGCCGGTCCGTATGCAGCCGCTGGCCTGGTACTTTGTCTGGTCGCCGCTGACTTCTATTAGCCCGAAACCCGTTACGCGAGAACCCGGATCGATACCCATAATTGTCGTGGATGTATTCACAAGCTCGCCAGCGCTGCAAGAATCTCGTCCGGAATCTCCGCATTGGAATAGACGCTTTGAACGTCGTCGAGATCTTCCAGCACTTCCAGCATTTTCATCATCGAACCAGCTTCGCTCTCATTCAACGTCGCCTGTGTCGACGCCAACATTGTGATTTCTGCACGCTCCGCTTCCAGACCGGTCGCTATCATTGCGTCACGCACCTGTTCGAAATCCGCCGGATCGGTTAACACGTCGATCGAGCCGTCGTCATTCGTAACGACATCTTCTGCGCTGACTTCCAGCGACACTTCCATAATCCGATCTTCATTGCTGCCGGTCGGATAACTGATAAGTCCGACCTGGCGAAATAAATAGGCAACAGAACCGTCGGCGCCCAAATTGCCGCCGTATTTGCTAAACCCGTGCCGGATTTCTGCCACAGTGCGATTGCGGTTATCCGTCAAACAATCAACCATAACGGCAACACCGCCTGGTCCGTAACCCTCATAACGGACTTCTTCGTAGTCCACACCCTCGAGTTCGCCGGCACCCCGTTTGACTGCCCGTTCAATATTGTCTTTGGGCATGCTTTGCCCTTTTGCTTTATCAATAGCCAGACGCAACCGTGGGTTGGCGTCGGCATCGGAACCACCTACCTTGGCGGCGATCGTGATTTCACGAATCAGCTTGGTGAACAGCTTGCCCCGCTTCTTGTCCTGAGCGCCTTTGCGGTGCTGGATATTCGCCCATTTGCTGTGGCCTGCCATCCCGTCTAGAACTCCAAACGAATGCCGATATGCAGCCCCGTGTCGAATTTTGCATCCAGTCCCTCAAAGCCAGCATTGATGTAGCGGATACCCAGATACACGTCGGCGTCACGTATCACGCTATAGGTCACACGACCGGCTACTTCAATCAGATCTTCGCTGTCACCGAACGCGAGTACATCCGGCGCGTAATAGCCATGCCCGGAAAAACCAATCCGGTCGTAGCCTGCCAGCTTGAGTCGAAACAGACCGCCGACACCCAGCGCAAAACCATCCTGGTTCCGATTAGGTCCGCCCATACCCGTAGCCGGCCCAAAATCCGGGTCGATTCCGTACAGACGACCGCCAATGGCCGCGGTAACCGACTGCTGACCACCACCGGCCTCGCCAAAGCGACCCAGCGATACCGATAGCAAATTGCCCCTGTCCTGATGGTGCAGCCACCCGGCATCAATCTCCAGCTTATTGTCATAGATCGGCCGCGCAAAGGTCAGCCGGGCGACATCGCTATTGAGATTAAGATCGAGTGAGTCAGAGAGAGTGGGGCCCGCCGCCATGACCGCAGCCATGACCAGAAACGTCCTGGAGACGTAGCGTTTATTCATTCACGCGTCCTGTTAGCCAACCTCGCAAGTGAGACCCGCCAACGAGCTAGTAGTTCGTCAGCGCCGGATTGAAGGCGGTATGATAACGGTTTTTGCCGGTCCGCACACGACCGGCCGGTCTTGCAAAACTGGCATTTTCTTGTGACTCGCCCTACCACAGACACCGACTCGTCCGATCTCGTTCAGCTTGCAACGAAGCTCGCTGAATCGTGCGTTGCCGATCAGGGCGAATCGAAAGCGCACGATGCCCTCAAACGGGCGCTGGCGATACGCGACATTGTTGCCAAACTGGGTGTCGACAGCCAGATCACCGCTGCAGCAATTGTCTATCCGCTGCTAGAGCGCGGCCTGCTAAGCCGTCGATCGCTGAAATCAGAGTTGCCCGACGACGTTATTGGGCTAGCTCGTGAACTGGTGCGGCTGGGCAGCTTCACATTTCCAAGCAATTGGAAACCTGAAGCAGGTCTCGACGAGCAACAGGCCGAGACCCTGCGCAAGATGCTGATGTCCGTGATCGAAGATGTGCGTCTGGTTCTGGTCCGACTGGCTGATCAGCTCTACCGATTACGCAACGCCAAGAACGCCGACGACCCGGTGCGGCGCCAGGTTGCATTGGAAACACGCGAAATATATGCGCCACTGGCAAACAAATTGGGTGTGTGGCAACTCAAATGGGAGTTGGAAGACCTCAGCTTTCGTTTTCTCGAGCCGGACACTTATAAGAAGATTGCGCAATTACTCAAGGAGCGCCGCCAGGACAGGGAAGATTTCATTAAAGATGTTGTGCAGATCTTACAAGCAGAAGCCAACAAGTTTGGAATCGAGGCGACCGTTGAGGGTCGGCCAAAACATATTTACAGCATCTGGAAAAAAATGCAGCGCAAGGAATTGGATTTTGAACACATTTTCGACGTGCGTGCGGTCCGAGTGCTCGTAAACACCGTAGCCGATTGCTACGCCATACTCGGCGCTGTACACGGTCACTGGTCGCCTATCCCCGGTGAATTCGATGACTACATCGCCACACCGAAGGAAAATATGTATCGATCGCTGCATACCTCAGTAGTCGGTCCTGCCCAAAAAACACTGGAGATACAGATACGAACGCACGAGATGCATTCGCATGCCGAACTGGGTGTCGCTGCGCACTGGAAATACAAAGAAGGCAAACCAAAAGCATTGACCGGTTCAGACGCTGCATTCGAGCGCAAGATCCGCTGGGTAAGGAGTTTGCTGGAGCCGTCAGACGAATCTGGCGCGGGCGATGATTTCATCGATCGATTCAGAGCGGACTTGTTCGAGGACCGCGTGTATATCCTGACACCGGAAGGCGACATTCTGGATCTGCCCAATGGTGCCACGCCGTTGGATTTTGCCTACTACGTCCATACTGAACTGGGCCACCGTTGCCGTGGCGCCAAAGTCAGCGGGCGGATCGTACCGCTCACACATAAATTGGCGAACGGCGATCAAGTACAAATTATTACGGCCAAGAACGGCACGCCGAGCCGTGACTGGTTAATACCGCAACTGGGGTACCTGGCGACAACGCGCGCGCGTGCGAAAGCGCGTAACTGGTTCCGACGGCAGGACAAACAGCATAGTCTGGAACAAGGTCGGCACTTACTCGAAAAAGAATTGAGCCGGATGGGTATGTCTGACCTGCACGTCAACGACCTGGCTCGTGATTTTCACATGGGTACCGCGACTGATCTGTGCGTGGCCATAGGTGCTGGCGAGATCACATTGACCGACATCGCAGAAGCGATCCAGAAGCGAGCGGCGCCACCTGATACAGCCGAACATGAACTGCATCTGCGCAAACCGACCAGCAAGAAGGACTCGACCATTCAGGTTGAAGGCGTCGGCGGCCTGATGACCAGTTTCGCCCGCTGCTGCCGGCCCGTTCCGCCGGACCCCATTTCCGGTTACATCACCCTGGGACGCGGTGTAACCATACACCGTAAACACTGCCCCAATTTTCTGCGTCTCGCTGATAAATACCGCGAGAGGGTACTTGAGGTAGACTGGGGCACTGAGACTTCAAATACCTATCCGGTTGATATCACTATCGAGGCTCATGATCGCAAGGGCCTGATCAAGGACATCAGCTCGCTCCTGTCAGCAGAGAAGACCAACATTGTCGGTATGAACACAGTAACGGACAAAAACACGCTGTCAGCCCACTTTGAGCTAACCCTGGAGATTAGCGGCTTGGAAGACCTCAGTCGCATCATGCTGCGGATTAGCAACTTGCCCAATATCGTGTCAGTCAGTCGACGCACCTGAACCAGCGTTGGCGGAATGGGAGGGACTCGTGAATAACGTAAAACATTATGGTTTGTTACTTGCCGACAACACAAACCCCGCCGGGACAATTGACGTAACAGCGCCCTTCGATGGCGCGTTGATTGCGACGTGTGAAACCGGTGACGAAACTCATGTAGATGGCGCACTGGCCGCAGCACACCGGTTGTACCGGTCACGCAGTGCCTGGTTACCACTACCGGAGCGCATTGCCATCCTCGATCGTGTCGCGGAAATCATGAGCGACGAGCACGAAGACCTTGCTTTGCAGGCAGCCCGTGAAGGCGGCAAACCGCTCATCGATTCCCGCGTGGAAGTTACCCGGGCGATTGATGGCATCAAGCTATGCGTGGAAGACCTGCGTGCTGAACAGGGGCATGTTATTCCCATGGGTGGCACGGCGTCGTCTACCGGTCGTATTGCCTTTACCCAACGCGAGCCTATCGGCGTCGTCGTTGCAGTCAGCGCGTTCAATCACCCGTTGAACCTGATCGTGCATCAGGTTGCACCGGCGGTTGCAGTCGGTTGCCCTGTCATTGTTAAGCCGGCCGCCGACACAGCCCTGTCTTGCATCCGTTTTGTCGAGATACTCAGAGAAGCCGGACTGCCGGATGCCTGGTGTCAATGTCTCATTACGGACAACCGAGACGCCGCGCAAAAACTGGTTACTGATGACCGTGTCGGTTTTTTCAGTTTTATCGGGTCGGCGAAAGTCGGTTGGTACCTGCGTTCGCAACTGGCGCCGGGTACGCGCTGCGCGCTGGAGCATGGTGGTGTTGCACCACTGTTTGTTTTGCCGGACGCCAACGTGGACGCCGCGATCAGCTCAGTCCTTAAGGGCGGCTTCTATCATGCCGGGCAAGTCTGTGTCTCGGTACAACGTGTATTTATTGAACGCAGTATGGCGCGAGATTTTGCAACAAGCCTGGCACAAGGCGCCAAGGCATTGCGTATAGGCGATCCAACTTCGCCGGATACAGAGATTGGCCCGCTAATTCGACCTGGCGAAGTCAATCGCGTACATGAGTGGGTTCAGGAAGCCGTAAGCGCGGGTGCCGAAATGCTCTCCGGTGGCGAGCCATTGAGCGAAAGTACCTATCCATGCACGGTCTTGTTGGATCCGCCGCCCGATGTTCGCATGAGTAATATGGAAGTATTCGGCCCGGTCGTGTGCGTGTACGGCTACGATGACCTCGATGCAGCGATAGAAACAGCGAACTCACTGCCTTTCGCATTCCAAAGCGCAGTGTTCACCAACAATTTCGATCAGACGATTGAGATGTTCAATAAGCTCGACGCATCGGCAATTATGGTCAACGATCACACCGCGTTTCGTATTGATTCAATGCCATTTGCCGGCTTGCGGCAATCCGGTCTGGGCGTAGGTGGCATTTCACATACGATGCACGACATGACGTTTGAAAAAATGCTGGTGATGCGCCCCGGCAACGTGTGAACTTGTGACCGGCCAGCGTCCAGCTGATTAGCCCCCCACCCTGGCCAAGAGCTCGGCCTTTGGCCTCACGAAAGTGTCGCTGCACGACTTATTGACCTGCGTGTCTCGATTCACGCAAATCGCCCCAAATAAAATTACTTGTTAATGGCGTGTATCGCGCGCTTGTCTGCAGCGAGCGCGGCTTCATGCAGAGCCTCGGACAAGGTCGGGTGAGCGTGGATCGTCCTTTGTAAATCTTCTGCACTGGCTGAAAATTCCATTGCCAGCACCGCTTCTGCTATCAATTCTCCGGCCATCGGGCCGACTATGTGTACGCCAAGAATCTCGTCATCATCGGCAGCTGCCAGTATTTTGGCCATACCTGTCGCCTGTTCAAGCGCTTTGGCCCGCCCGTTGGCAGCAAATCCAAATGTCCCCGACTTGTAACGTATGCCGGCTTTTTTCAATTCTTCCTCGGTCTTCCCGACCCAGGCAATTTCCGGTGCCGTGTAGATAACCGATGGAATCACACCGTAGTTGACCTCGGCCACTTCACCGGCGATGAGATCCGCGACTGCTATACCCTCTTCGGAGCCCTTGTGCGCAAGCATCAGGCCCCTTACACAATCGCCGATTGCCCAAACGTTTGGTGCTGAAGTTCGGCATTCATCGTCGACATTTATAAAGCCTCGCTCATCCAGTTCGACACCGGTCCCGCTGGCTAACAGGTCTTTGGTGTAGGGCCGGCGACCGACCGAGACGATGACCTGATCGACTTCCACTTCGTGATTACCCTTGTCTTTATATTGCAGCGTTATGCCACTATCGCTAACTGTTGAACCTGTGACCATCGCGCTTAGACGAATGTCCAGCCCCTGCTTGCGGAACTGGCGCTGCGCATCACGGGCGATCTGTTGGTCGGCCATGAACAGAAAATCGTCCATTGCCTCAAGTACCGTGACCTCGGCGCCCAGACGTTTCCAGACACTGCCCAGTTCGAGACCAATGACGCCGCCACCGATGACACCGAGTCTTGCGGGAACCTGCTCGAACTCGAGCGCTCCCCAGGAATCGACAATGCGGGTTCCGTCGAAGGGAACACTGCCCAGTTCGATCGGAGCAGAACCGGTCGCCAGAATGACATGCTCACCCGACAGCGTTTCCGGCGCGCCATCATGCGGTGTGTATTCAACTTTACCCGGCGCGATAAGTTTGCCGTGCCCAAACAAACCGGTGACACGATTGGCTTTGAATAACGCGTTGATGCCGCCGGTAAACTGTTTAACAATGCCTGCACGGCGCTGTTGCATCGTTGCCAGATCCAGACTGACTTTACCGGTGTTGATTCCATGAGTCGAAAACTCGTGGCGTGCCCGTTCATACAGCTCTGAAGATTCCAGCAACGCTTTGGATGGGATACAGCCGGCATTGAGGCAGGTGCCACCAAATGCCGTACTGCCGTCGAAATTTTTCCAGGAGTCTATGCATGCGACACTCTTGCCGTGCTGGGCTGCCCGAATAGCCGCTACATATCCGGCTGGACCCGCGCCAATGACGATTACATCGTAAGCCTTGCTCATTATTTCTTAATCCCCGAACGCCCGTGAAACGCGCGTAATTAAATTTCCAGTAAAGAACTTGCCGGAAATTCCAGCGCCTCTTTTATCGCGACCAGCGTCAGTACCGCTTCGCGACCGTCAATAATACGGTGGTCATAGGTGAGTGCGATATACATCATTGGCCGCACTTTGACTTCTCCGTCCACCACCATCGCGCGTTCCTGAATCGTGTGCATGCCCAAAATCGCACTTTGGGGCGGGTTGATAATCGGCGTCGACATTAATGAGCCAAAAGTACCGCCGTTGGTAATGGTGAATGTGCCGCCGGTAAGATCATCCAGACTGATTGAGCCATTGCGGGCGCGCGTAGCGTAATCGACGATTGCACGCTCGATACCGGCATAACTCATCTGGTCGACATTGCGGAGCACAGGAACGACCAAACCCCGTTCGGTTGATACAGCGATGCCGATATCGAAATAGTCGTGATACAGTATTTCCTTGCCATCAACCGACGCGTTCACTGCGGGAAACTTGCGTAGCGCCTCGATAGCGGCCTTGATAAAAAACGACATGTAGCCCAGCTTCACGCCGTGTTTTTCCTTGAAGCTATCGCGATACTTTTTACGCAGCGCGATTACAGCTCCCAAATCAACTTCGTTGAATGAGGTCAACATCGCCGCGGTTTGCTGTGCTTCCACCAGGCGTTCTGCAATCCGGGCACGCAGACGTGTCATGGGTACACGCCGCTCGTTGCGCTCGCCACTGGGCACTGCGGGGGCAGGACGGGCAATTTGCTCAGTGGCCGGCGGGGCAGCACCACCGCTATCCAGATGCGCCAGGACATCGGATTTGCTGATACGCCCATCCCGTCCCGTACCCGTGATGGTTGCGGGATCCAGATTGTGCTCTTCCACCAGCCGTCGCACCGATGGCGACAACTTGTGTGTTGCCGATTCGGACTCGGCATCGGCCGGTGTCGCCGGCGCAGACGTTGCCACTACCGGTGCGTCGCCTGCTTCCAGCGTCGCGAGCAGCTCTCCACTTTTGACGGTCGTTCCATCGGCCTGATGAATGGCTTTTATTACGCCGTTTGTCGGTGCCGGCACTTCCAGCACCACCTTGTCTGTTTCCAGGTCGACCAGGTTTTCATCCCGTGTAACGGCATCGCCCGGTTTTTTGTGCCACGCCAATAACGTTGCATCGCTAACCGATTCTGGCAGTTGGGGGACCTTTACCTCAATACTCATGACGCGTAACCCGCTTTATCTAATGAACAACACGACCGACCGTTTCTGGTTTACCGATGGCTTGGGCCACCAGTGCCTGCTGTTGGGCGGCATGTAACTTGTAATAACCGGCGGCCGGTGCCGCAGCGCCTGCACGTCCAGCATAGATCAGTTCCTGCTGATCGAGCGGCTCTTGCAGGCGGTGATGAATCTGGTACCACGCACCCTGGTTTTGCGGCTCTTCCTGACACCACACGACGTCACGCGCGTTGCGATAACGCGCGATTTGCGCCGCATACTCGTCGGCAGGAAATGGATATAACTGCTCGATCCGGATCAACGCAACGTTATCCTGACCAGTCTCCCGTCGTGCCTGCAACAAATCGTAGTAGACCTTACCCGAACAGAAAACAAGCCGGGCCACCGCATCAGGCGCGATGTCATCTGTCTCGCCGATAATGTGATGAAAGGCACCTTCGGTAACAGCCGTCAACGGTGACGTTGACAGTTTGTGCCGGAGCAAACTTTTGGGGGTCATTACAATCAGAGGGCGCCGTATTGGTCGTAACATTTGCCGGCGAATCATGTGATACATCTGCCCCGGTGTAGACGGTACACACACCTGTAAATTGTGTTCCGCGCACAATTGCAAAAACCGCTCCAGACGCGCCGAAGAATGTTCCGGCCCCTGACCTTCGTACCCGTGCGGCAGGAACAATGCTAATCCACACAACCTGCCCCACTTCGATTCGCCGGAACTGATGAACTGATCGATAACAACCTGGGCACCGTTGGCGAAATCTCCAAACTGGCCTTCCCATATCACCAGTTGTCCCGGGTCGGTCGTCGAGTAGCCGTATTCAAAGCCCATGACCGCTTCTTCGGAAAGCAGTGAGTCGATGACATCAAAGCGTTGCTGATCGGGTGCAATGTGCTGCAATGGAACGTGCAAGGAGGCATCACGCTGATTGTGCAAAACGGCATGCCGATGAAAGAAAGTCCCGCGTCCGCTGTCCTGACCGGTCAATCGAATACCATATCCTTCCGTAAGCAGGGCTGCATAGGCGAGTGTTTCGGCGAATCCCCAGTCCATGGGAATCTCACCGGTGGCCATGCGCCCGCGATCGGCCATGATTCGTTTCACCCGGTCGTGCACTTCGACGTGGTCAGGCACAGTCAGCATGGCCGTACACAACTGACTCAATCGATCTTGTGAGAGCCTGGTATTGACCGGTGTAGCCCAGTCATCGTTGGCGTACTGACTCCAATCGACCGTGTACTCGTTGCCAATCATGCCGAGTGTTTCGAGAAATTCGACCTTGCCGTCATCGAGGCCGGCGCGATATTTCTCGGATATCGCACTGATCTCAGCCTCGCTCATCACCTTTGACTCCGCAAGTCGCTTCGAATAGATCTTGCACACCGAGTCGTGCTTGCGGATCGCTTTGTACATGCTGGGCTGCGTGGCGGCCGGTTCGTCTGCCTCGTTATGGCCATGGCGCCTGTAGCAGACCAGATCGATGAGCACATCCTTGCTAAATGTCATTCGATAATCGAGTGCAACGCGCGCCGCGAAAATAACTGCTTCCGGATCATCGGCGTTGACATGCAACACCGGCGCTTCGATCATTTTGGCCACGTCACTGGAATATGGCGTGGACCTGGCGTCGCGTGGATCACTGGTGGTGAAACCAATCTGATTGTTGCAAATGATGTGAACCGTGCCACCGGTGCTGAAACCGCGAGTGCCCGACATCTGCAGCGTCTCCATGATGACACCCTGACCGGCAAATGCCGCATCACCATGTATCAGCAATGGGATTATCTGGTTGCGCTCGGTATCACCACGACGATCCTGTCGCGCACGCACCGAACCCTCAACGACCGGATTGACGATTTCCAGATGAGACGGATTAAACGCCAATGCGAGATGCACATCGCCGCCGGTAGTACGCACGTCCGAAGAAAAACCCATGTGATATTTCACGTCGCCGGAGCCCCGACGACTATCCACGTCGTATTGTCCTTCAAATTCCGAGAACAGTTCCGCGGGAGACTTGCCAAAAACGTTGACCAGTACATTCAGACGGCCACGATGTGCCATGCCGATGACGACTTCCTTGACGCCTTTTCGGCCCGCCTGACGAATGATGTCGTTGGTCAGCGGGATAAGGCTTTCGCCGCCCTCAAGCGAGAATCGTTTTTGACCAACATAGCGAGTGTGCAAATAGCGTTCGATGCCCTCCGCTGCCGTCAGCTCCTGCATAAGTGCGCGCCGCTCTGTGTCGTTGAGCGCGTCGGCGATTGCCCCTGCTTCAAATCTATGTTTGAGCCACAACCGCTCACGCGTACTCGAGATATGCGTGAATTCGGCACCGATGGAGCGGCTGTAAATCTGGTGCAGCAACTCAATGATGTGGCGCAACTTGAGGCGTTCAGTTCCGGCCAGACCACCACTAAAAAACTCGCGATCCATGTCGGCGTCAGTCAGACCGTGATACGAGGGATCCAAGTCTGCGACGCGACCTTGTTTGGCGATTCCGAGTGGATCTATCTGTGCAAGGCGGTGACCATGAACACGAAACGCCGAAATCAAAGCTAGCACCGCCGTCTGTCGTTCCAAATCATCGGCAGAGCCGCTCTCACCGCGTGCAACGACACGACGCGATTTGAGTTGTTGCCTGAGTGCCTCTTCGATCGGGCCGCGTGGCATTTCGGATGCCTGCCCGTTTTGCAGCGTTTCAAAATAGCGACGCCAGCCGGCATCCACAGAATTTGGATCCGCGAGATATTGCTCGTAAAACCGCTCTACATACGGGGCGTTGCCCCCATAAAGCGGTGTCGAGACATACCTGTCCTCTAGTGATCGGGTCATAGTGATGTACAGCCGACCGGCCTCATGATTATCCGCGTTCACCCCTGCCCGGTGCCGGTACCGGGCAAAGCGGCTGGCTAGTGTAGCCGATGGGCTTGCCAAGTAAAACGCTATGTCTTTGTTTCCACTGGGTTGAGCCGCTGGGTTTGGTGGAGCGCAATCGTTTTCTACCAGTAAATGCTATTCTTAATTAGCTATCATTTATAAGCCTTTGAAATACCGTTCTATTAATTTGATCACAATCCGCGGGCTGTGACCCGCAGCCAATAGCCGTTATCGATTACACTGGTAACTCCTTTTGTACTGTTTGCCCAGGAGGCCGACATGAACTGCCCGAAATGCCAGTCAAAAATGGAAGCCGTTTCTTTCAGCAAGCTGCCGGTTAACCGTTGTACCCATTGTCAGGGCCTGTGGTTCGGCTCCACCGAGTTCAACAAACTCAAGAAAGACGACTGGCTTGCCACGTTCCTCGACGAGCGTCCGACTAAGGAAGGTGTCGAGCATGACAGGATGACCGACGTGAGCTGCCCCGAATGCGGCAGCCGCATGAAGCATCTGGCAGACGAGCACCAACCGCATATCTTGTATGAAGAGTGCCCCAAGGAATGCGGTGTTTATTTCGACGCGGGCGAGTTCAAGGACCTCGCGCAAACAACCTTTTGGGACAAATTCAAGACCCGCAAGATTCTCGGCAAAGGCAAATAGAGCGCAGACGTTGTGGTGCCTTGACCAGGATGGGACCTTCCGCCAGGGAATGCCGACAAGGAACCTGGCAGGACACGTTGATTGTGGCAGAAAACCCCCGGATTCTCGGTTATTGTTGCCCTGCAAGTCTTGAAGACCCATTGCTGGATCGGGTCGCGGGATAGTCGACATGCTACTAATAAATCGTCAAAACTGCTTTGCGCTGTTGCTGATACTGCTGCTCAGCGACATGGCGCTGATGATCCATGTCACGACACACATTCCGGTTGATCAGCCAAGTTGCGAGTTCTGTGCCGGACACGGCAACCCGGCCCATGCGACGCCGCCTGCGTCAATCGAGTTGCTGCCACCGGCAGCGCACGAGATTTCAACGGGCTATGCCGACACAGTTGTCCGGGTAGCCGAACCGATCTCTTATCGTGAGCGTGCCCCACCGACCGATGTCTGATTAATCACCCTGCCGATGTCCGCTCGTTGAAGCGGCCGGCAGAACGATTTTGATTTGACAGGAGGTGGTGCGATGAGCATCAAAAAAGTCCAGTTACTTTGTGCACTCGCTTTCGTATTTTCCAACAATGCGTGGAGTCACAGCAGCGACACCGAGTCGTTGCGTGCAGCGATTGATGAATTGCGTACGGATTATGAAACCAGGATCACAGCGCTCGAAAAACGGCTCGTCGCGGCCGAGCAAAACAGCAGATCCGCCCCGGATGCTTCCGCGCCGGCGCCGACCTTACGCGGCGATGGCGCAGCGTCTGCATTCAATCCTGCGATTGGCGTGATATTCCAGGGGCAGGCATGGAATTATGCCGGTAGCCCCGACGAGGACTATTTTGTGCCGGGTTTTCCATTCGGTGGCGAGGCCGGGCTGATTGATGAAGGCTTTGCGATTGCCGAGTCCGAGATCAATATCAGTGCCAATGTCGATGACAAGTTTACGGCGTGGTTGACGGTGCCGGTCGTCGTCGAAGACGGCGAGGCCGGGGTAGAAGTCGAAGAAGCGTGGATCGAGACGACAGCATTACCGGCCGGTCTCTCGGCGCGTTTTGGGCGATTTTTCTCCGGTGTCGGCTATCTCAATGATAAGCACGCACATTCCTGGGATTTTGCCGATCAGCCGTTGCCTTACCAGGCTTTTCTTGGCGATCAGTACCTCGATGATGGCGTGCAGATCCGCTGGATAGCGCCGACCGATTTATATATTGAGGCCGGGGCGGAGGTGTTTCGCGGTTCCCGCTATCCGGCAGCAGGTGCGGCTCGTTCCGGCGCCGGTGCAGACAGCATTTTCCTGAACATCGGAGCCGATGCCGGTAATGACAGCAGTTGGCTCGCTGGTGTCTCGCATCTGCGGGCGCAGAGCGTTGACCGCTCTTCCGGTAGTGCGGACGAACCGCTGTTGTTCAGCGGCGATACCGACACGACGATCGCGCAACTCGTCTGGAAATGGGCGCCGAACGGAAACTGGAAGCAACGGAACCTCGTGCTGCAGACCGAGTGGCTCTGGCGTTCAGAGTCAGGTTTTTACGCGCTGCCCGACAGCTCACCGTTTGCTTATAAAAGCGATCAGAGCGGTTGGTACTTGCAGGCGACTTATCAGCCCATGCCACGGTGGCGATACGGGGCACGGATAGACGCGTTGTCCATGGATAACATAGCCGGGTTTTTCGCCGGTAGTTCCCTGGCATCGCCGGTTGACGATCCGATGCGTTACAGCCTGATGGCCGACTGGTCGAACAGCGAGTTCAGTCGGCTAAGATTACAGTTCACCCGCGATGAGGCCGCGTCACGCCACCAGAATCAGTGGGGTTTGCAATACATTCTCAGTATCGGCGCCCACGGCGGCCACAGTTTTTAGGACCGGAGTTCAGCAATGATCAAGATAATAATTACTCTGGTCCTGACGACGATATCGATCACGGCGCAGGCAGACCTCAGAATTTTTGCCTGTGAGCCGGAATGGGCAGCGCTCGCAACGGAGATTGGACCCAAAAAAGTCAAAGCTTATAGTGCGACCAATGCACGGCAGGATCCGCACTACATTCAGGCGCGACCCAGTCTGATCGCGAAGGTGCGTAAAGCAGACCTTGTTATCTGCAGTGGCGCGCAGCTGGAAATCGGTTGGCTGCCGGTTTTACTGCAAAAGGCTAATAATCGAAACGTCATGCCGGGCTCTCCGGGGTATCTCGAGGCCAGCAGTGTTGTCGAACGCTTCGATGCTACAGCCGATGTCGATCGCGCCAAGGGCGACATTCATCCATTGGGCAACCCACATGTACAAACCAATCCGCACAACATCGTTGTCATAGCGACAGCGCTTGCAAAACGAATGAGTGAGCTCGACAACGCCAATGCCGAAACTTATCAGGCAGGACTTGACGATTTTCTGGACCGTTGGCAAGCGGCGATGGAAAAATGGGAGCAAAGGGCCGTGCCACTCAGAGGCAAACGGGTAATTACTCATCATAAGTCCTGGGTGTATCTGGAGCGATGGTTGGAACTGATTGAAGTCGCCAATCTTGAGGCGATTCCGGGACTGCCGCCAACGGCCGGCCACATCAGCAATTTGGTATCGAGATTCGAGAGCAATGGTGCCGATTTCATCATCAGGGCGCCCTACCAGGATAAACGTGCCTCCCTGTGGCTGTCCGAGCGTACTGGCATTCCCGCGGTCGAGCTGCCACTGACGGTGGGCGGCACCGAGGGGGCGACGGACCTGTTTTCACTGTTTGATGAAATTGTCGGCATATTGCTGGGAGCGTCGCAGTGAATCTGGAATCACTGGACTGGACGATCATAGGCCCGGCGTTCGCAGCCGGTGTCATCGTGCTCAGCACCCACGTACCGTTAGGCTATGAAGTCCTGAAACGCGGCATCATATTTATCGATCTCGCGATCGCCCAGATTGCCGGACTCGGTGTCATTGCAGCCCATAGCATGGACTGGGAACAAAACGGACTCGAGGTGCAAATTACAGCTGTCAGTGCCGCGTTAATTGCATCCTTCGCTCTCAACTGGACGGAAAAGCGCTGGCCCAGACAACAGGAAGCATTGATCGGCATCCTGTTTATCCTAGCCGCAACAGGCGGAATTCTGTTGCTCGCCGGAAATCCACACGGCAGTGAACACCTCAAGGAACTCTTGGCCGGGCAAATCCTCTGGTCTACCTGGGGCTCGCTTGCCCCGATCGCCGCGTTGTATGCCGTGTTGCTGGTGCTGTGGTTCACGGTCGGCAATCGAATGGGTGCGTTAGGTTTTTACCTGATTTTTGCCATTTCGGTTACCGCATCGGTGCAAATTGTGGGTATCTACCTCGTTTTCGCAAGCTTGATCATCCCTGCCCTGGCCACGCAGTTCATGCAGCGTGGTAACCGTCTGCTCATCGGCTACACCATTGGAGCGTTGTCTTATTTTTTGGGCATAGCATTGTCAGCGATTTTCGACTTCCCGACCGGTGCAGTCATTGTCTGGACGCTGGCAGCGGTCTCTCTGCTCGCCGCCCTGCTGTTGCCGAAAAACACTCCTGTGCCAAAACTGTAACTCTCTGTATCGGTTGGTGCCCCGACCAGGATTCGAACCTGGGACCTTCCGCTTAGGAGGCGGACGCTCTATCCAACTGAGCTACCGGGGCATGTTTAGAATCAAATGCTTGGGTTAGTTTAACGGCAAACGCTGTCCAAAAAAACGGCGTTTGTCCAAAAAACTACCGTAATGGGTCCACTTCTTTGGCAGTTCGCAGGTAATGACGCTCTGTCGTTTGCCGATTCGTGTGGCCCAAACGATGTGACGCCCTGTCTACATCAGCATCGTCACTGGCCGACTTTGCCCGAATGTCGTTGAACCGGAACGGCGCTGACAGTTCCTTATTGTCGAGCGCCTTCTTTCGTGCCCGGGCCCAGATTTTTGAAAAACCATCTGGCGTGTAGCCTTTACCTTGCCGGTTGCAGATGATGTGCCGACGCACTCTCGGCGGCATCTTCAGGGCCTTATTCACCACCGATTTCAGTTCTTTCGTCCATCGGAAAAGGAGCGGTTTACCCGTTTTACTGGTCTTGACCAGCAACCCCTTATCCACGATGGCATCGCGGTCCAGATTCACGATATCCCCACGCCGCAGGCCTGTCAGAAGGGCTATATCCATGGCGATCTGATGCATCGGTGGGCAGTATTTGTAGACTGCGGCAAAGTCTTTATCCGTGGCGTAACGCTGCCGTCTGGGCTGTGGGGGACGTTGAATGCCGAAGCAGGGGTTGCGTTCAACCAGGCCCCACTCCGCCGCCCAGGAGAATACGTGCGACAACGTCGCGAGCGACTTCAGGGCAAGTTGTGGTCTGCCCCAGTCCCGCCCTTTACGTTCACCCAACTTATCCCGGAAGGCACGAACGTGGGTTGGTCTGACCTCCCCCGGCACCATGTCACCAAAGACCGCTCGCACCCGAGATATGTGTGATGCACGGTTCTTTTGCTCTTTCGTGGAATAGGACGGCAGCACCTCAAGGGCGTAGCGATCGCATAGATCATCGACCGTTTTAATTTCAGTAGAACCGACGAAACCGGCCAGCGACCGATATGCCTCGCCCAGGTTGCGGCCGAGCCTGTGCCACTTGCCTAATTGGTCTACAAAGTAGTACGCGTTGTGCCGATAGTAGACGCTGGTCGGCAGATGCTTGTCTCGTTTTCGTTTCCGTCCCACGGGAATCAGGCTACTCCAGATGGTCCAGCGCACCCAAATGAAAGGCGGACGGTCTTGGCGACTCAGCGCGGCAATGATGGCCCTCATAATGCGCTCTGGAGACGATGGGTTTGCCATCCGCGCGCACGTCAAATGAGTACCCGTTTTCAGCTAACCAACGCCGCTGTAATGCCGGTCTTTGGTAACCGGTCAGCTCGCCAAGCTCGTCCGCTGTGAGAAATATCATCCTTCTTTCTTTTCGATTATTTGCTCGAATTCGACCGCCATTGACCTTCGCGTCAAGGCGGTTCTTAGCTTAGTTCTCGTCCCTGTCTTCCCGGGCTTCGCCGATTCGTGAGATCAACACCCGGGCGTCATTTCTGGCCCTACAGACCAGGTCTTCGTCAAAGTGTCCCGCCACCCTTTGACTCATGCAAAGCGATTGAACAGTCAGCTTCGTGATTCGATCCAGTTCACTGACGACATAGTCGCTGTGGTGGATGCCACGCTCGATTAGTTCCCGCCAGACTTCGGCCTCAGCCGTTCTTCTTTCACGCGCAGTGTGGCGGACAAAGCGCATACAATCGTCGCTGACTCGTAATGTTATTTGTTGCATATTCGTGCCCTCTTTCAGTTCGAGGAAATCATAGCATATTTATAGACACTCGTATAAACCTATATTTGCGTGATGCGACAAATAACAGGCGCGATAGTTAGTTACGTGACGTGCGAATCACGGCATCCCAAGAAAAACGAAGAGCGTGATTCACCCTTTCCCAAGCCGGCCAACGGCTTCCACCCGCAGCGTAGGCTGCGTAGGGTGTGAAATAAATCCGGGTGAGCGAAGCGAGCAAAGGCGCTTGGAGTATTGGTGCTCTGCGACCCTGTAACCCCATCAGTTTTTGTCGGCCAGCGGAGGACCAAACGCTGCTCGCCCGCTTCTCTTGTGAAGCCAGCATTGATTTCATTTTAGACGAGATGATTGGCGTTTTGTCTGCACCAGGGCAAGTAAGGAATTCCGAAACGACCGGACTGCCAGTGACTGGGTGGAAAACTCAGTGGCTGCCCATGGTTCGTGCTGCCATACATTGTGCACTGCAGCGAGCCGGCTGCAATCGACTGCGGCCCGCCGAGCCACCTTGAATCGTATGCCCGTGAACCTCCACACTTGAAGAAAGCGACGACCTGATCTGACACTGTCCGTCCGATCAGATGATCACATACCAACTACCAGTTACTTCTTCTTCCAGTTGGTGCTGAAATCTAGGTCTCTGACGAACTGAAATGTATCGCATGCCTGGACGCCCATGGTTTGACAGGCGTCAGGTATTTTTCTATTGGCTCGTTGCGTACTGGGCTTTGACACTTCCGTAGTTACGATGCACCGATCAGCAGGACTCGCCAAGGCGTAGGCGATTAAGAACGGATCGCGGCCCAGTTTTTCAAGCTCATCGTCTGTGAGATCAGGGGCATATCCTTCCGCTGTGACCCGCCGGACGAGGTCCACGTCTGCTGCCTCCCCAAACAACAGCGCCTCTTTAGTATCGGAGAGCTCCACCCAGATAGACAATTCGTCCTTGTCTTCTTTCTTCTTCTCCGGGGCTGCGATCTCCTCATAAACTTCCTGAATTATCTTGACCTGGCCCTCCGCACCCTTGTGAACCAGCCACTCCCAGAATTCCGGCACCCTTTCCATTTGATAGTAGTCCCGCTTAGCGTCAATTAGAACATTCGCATCGAGTAAATAGAGCAAGCTGTCCTTTCCTTAACGCCTGGCAATGGCAAAAAGCCTGTGGACATTGATCGGCTTAACACCAAGCACCTTGCCCGCCTTGGACGTAGTGAGCGCTTTCGCTGCTATCATGCGCTCCACCAAAGAGACCAACGAATTCCCCATGCGGTGTCTTCGCACGACATAGTAGTCAGGGCCGCCACCTTCCTGACCGCGACTACCCTCGCGCCGAGTATCGCGGGCCTGCGCCCACAAATCGCGAAAGCGCTCTCTCAGGGTCTGCCATAGCTCTCTACGTATCCTGCGTGCCCTAAACAGCTTATAGGCAACCATAGAGCTGCTGACATTCCTCTCTCTAGCAAATGCGCTGATCGCAGCCACGACCGTCTCAATATCTGCGGCAGACCCTATTTGAAGTTGAGCAAGTTCCGTGTTTGGTAGCAGCAATCCGCCGGCAACATCGTTACAGAAACGTTCGACTGCTATATCGGCTCGCTCACCGCTGACTCCGGTCTGTCCCAGGAATAGATGTGTTAATTCATGTAGGAGGGTAAATGACCACGCAGCCTTGGCGTCATTGTCGTTGATAATGACAAATGGCGCGACGGGATCGGCAAGCGCAAATCCTCGGAACGTTTGTACATCGATCGACGTATGATACGACCCCAAATCCCCTCGAAGAATTACGAAAACGCCAGCGGCTTCTGCATATCCCCGTAGCAAATTGAAAGCGTCACCAGCATTTTGCTGCGCTCTGAATTCACGCACATTAAATTGCAATGTAGCACTCAAAGCGTCTCGAACGACTGCCACACCATCGTCGACCGTTTTCGAGCCAATGAAACTCAGAACCTCCGCTTCATCCTCATCCTCCAAAACGCTCCTAACGATGCTTTGTCGAGCGAGGGCATCCCGAATGAGAGCATCTAGCCAAGCGTTTTCAATTGCTGGATGGTCGGGCGGGAGACTCCGGAAGTCCTGACCACGGTCGCCTTTGCGAGGAGGCTCCGCCATATAGAATGCTAGTAGTGGACGCCGATACTGCTTGGACATTCTCACGAGTAACGCGCGAGTAGGTGCTTCCGCACCGTCCTCCATAGCGGCTAGACGATCTGCGGAATCGAGATTCCGCGACTTCAGTGCGCCAAGACTAATCTTTGTGGCGGCCTCTTCCAGTCCCAAACCCGCTGTTTCGCGCGCCCACCGCAAGATTGCCGGATTGACTTGAACTTTGCTCATCTTGTGGGTCAACAGTCTAGCTTACGTACTGATTAGCCACCACTGTTCAACTGAATAATCAGGCGTACAGCCTCCTCCGTATCGATCTCCCCTTGCTCAACGCGCTCGAGGATACCGATCGCCTCAGCACTGACTTCTTCGCCGGCTGCCCGAGCGACATCGACAGCGCGGCGCACACTGTCAGACAGTGTGGGCGCGACGCCGGTATCCGTGTTGTTGTGTTCAGGAGCCATGTCAATGTCTCTATTTGCGTCTGCTCAAAATGACGCGGCTCACGATAACCCCGCGCCAACTCTCATTTTCGATAGAGCACATTACGAGAAGCCGTAATACGATTATACCATCCGGTCGCTGGACAGGGTGTGATTTTTATATACATCCATCTATAATCAGCGCCACTCGCGGTCACCGAACAAGCACCTACATACCAAACTATGGCTAAAAACCCCTCAGCAAGGAGATCGGTTGCAGCGCCTAAAGAACGCACGGTGCAGCATCTGCGTTTGCCGGATCGGATCCGCAATGATATTCGTAAACGAGCTAAGCGTCACGGAGTCACGATGAATGAGATCCAGGATGACGCCTGTAGCTGGTTTCTTAAGAACAAGGCTCGACGCTCATATTCCAAGTACTTCGCCCCCACGCGCGAAGGCGCGTATCGCAGCCTGTGGATCAACAGCCGTATTCATGAACGGCTACGCCGCACCGCCGAACGCGACTACGTGCCCATCGCCCGTGTCATTTACACCGCGCTCACGCTGTATCTTGAGGAAACTGACTGACCTGACGCCGCATGCTCGGGGTTATTAGCCGTGGACTGTCATCGGCGTTTTTCCTCGATTCATCACACGCGGATTTTCAGTCGCATGATGCGTCGTCCTGGGCTTTATTTATCAATGAGATACCGGGGCGCCCGTTGCGGTAAATGCCTCACCGTGCTTAACGGTGCACAACTGATCCCCGCAAAATCCCCGCACGTAATCGAGTGCCGCAGTCTGCTAGAACCGCAATCCGCCGTCAATTTCGAAACAACGGCCATTGACGTAGTCGTTCTCGAAAATGAATTGTGCCGTTTTTGCGACTTCGTCCGGGTCGCCCACGCGTTGTAACGGTATGCTTTTCGCCAGCTTTTCGCGGGCTTCGGGTTTCATTGCCATAATCATCTCGGTGCCTATGAGCCCGGGCGCGATGGATACGGACCGTAATCCGTAGCGAGCAAATTCCTTCGACCAGACTACGGCCATTGCCTGCACGCCGGCTTTGCTGGCGGAGTAGTTGAGTTGCCCCATGTTGCCGTGGCGGGAGATGGACGAGATATTGATGATGCAACCCTTGCAATCCAACTCGATCATCCTGGCGGCCGCTTCCCGGCCACAAAGAAAAACACCGGTGAGATTCACGTCGATGACCATTTGCCATTGATCGAGAGTCATCTTGGAGATGAGCTCGCCCTCCTTGTATTTTAGCGTTAATGCGTCCCTCATAATGCCGGCATTGTTGACGAGACCGTGCACTGCCTGAAATTCCGACACGATTTCATCGAATAATTTGACGACTTCAGCTTCGACAGCGACGTTAGCTACGTACGTGCGTACTTTGGACGAGCCCTGCATTTCGCATTGGGCTTTGGTCTTCGCCATTGTAGCTTCGTCTAAATCGACGAGTGCGATATTACAACCCTGAGATGCCAGACGTATGGCCATCGCGGCACCCAGACCACGACCACCACCTGTAATTACGATCGTTTTATTTTCAAGTTTCATGTTTCACCGTGTCTATCACCTTCAGCTATCCAAAGTCCCCACACAGAGCGGGACATACTGCCAGTCGAGACGAAAGTCTAATTAGCGAATGCTCTACGCGAATATGCAGGTCTGATATATCGCGTCTACGTCAACTCCTCAAAGTGACCGTAACCCTGCTCACCATCCAGGTTGTAGAAAGTCAGCACCTGGGCGAGTTCTGGCATCGCCATCGTGTTCGCGTTGATATTGAAATCGGTCATCAATTGAATGACTGACGCCTTGCCGGAAGCCAGCGCACGCTCTACCGCGGTCGAGATATCCGCTGCACGCTCGACGTATTCACCATGGCCGCCGATTGCTTCTGCCATCTTGTCGTAACGCACAGGCGCCATCATGACTCCTGGGCAGGTTTCTTCCGAACCCGCGCCGT
>Ga0224508_10000029_pt1 | contig 181224 bp, 238 predicted proteins | sample SF_Jan12_sed_USG_4_FD_170157 | JGI IMG/M metagenome (GOLD analysis project Ga0224508, IMG submission 170157) | Sediment microbial communities from San Francisco Bay, California, United States - SF_Jan12_sed_USGS_21 | ecosystem: Environmental > Aquatic > Marine > Sediment | place: USA... | reverse complement strand
GTAAAAACAGCTTTGAAACACCGTTGAATTTAATTAACACATCAATTACTACGTTTGTTCCATCCAATGTTTCATCATATGATTCAACAAAAGACGAATCCTGTAGTGGACCTGATAGTATGTGAACCTCATGTATTCTGGGGTGAATAATCACATGTTTTGTTTTCACATCTAGAACACTACCCAAAAAATGAATTTTCTCATCGACAAATATTTCATTTCCAATTGATTTTTTTATGTTTATGGATTTGAAATATTTCGGCATGAGATTAGGAAAATTTTCAACATCTGTGCTGACTGAATAGATTTTGTCTCTATTTACCCTGGAATTTTTCTTTAAAGTAAAATGTATCATGATAGAATACTCTCTCGTAGAACTTTGTACATCAAGTTTAGTATCTAATGTTTCCATATATTAAAAATTAGAACATCACCGTATGGTGCTAACTTTTAAATTATTTTTTATCACCTAAGATTCAAAAGACCAATATTGGTATACAGGTGTAATTACCACTAGATAAATTTCCTGTTCCGCTTTAAATAATTTATTTTCTTAATTTAGTTATGCTAGTAAAATTAAATTTAAAAAAAACTCTAGAAAAAAATATTGTCTCCAGGGATGTCAAAAACTATCGTGTGTGTGATTCAGATATTGATGACCTACTAAAATTTCCTATTTCATGTAAGAATTGTGGAATCCTATCACAAGGAAGAGAGTAAATTGAATGATTTGATTCATCTGAGGGATTGTAAAAAAATTGCACTGATAACTGATTTAGTAACTGGAGAAATTGCGTGTAGTTGCTGTGGTGCTGTAGTTTCAGAAAAATCAGTAGATACTGGTAATGAATCTTCAATGATTACGAGGGAAGAGTATCTAAGCAATGCAAGAACGGGGCAAAAAATATCACTGAAAATGGCAGATATGGGTCTATCTACAATCATAGAATCCAAAGATAAAGATTCTACTGGAAAATCTCTTTCTTCTGAAAACAAGAGGGCATTTTATCGTCTAAGAATGTGGGATAGAAACAGTCGATTTGCAAATACAAAAAAATCATACATCAAGGCATTTACATTGTTAGATGGAATAAGAGCAAAGCTAGGGCTTTCAGATGCTGTAGTGGAAGAAACTGCTTATCTGTTTCGAAAAATAACATCAAGAAAAATACTTGGGGGCAGATCAACTGCAGGAGTCTTATGTGCTACAACATACATTGCATGCAGGTTAACTAACACTCCAAGAACCATTCAAGATGTAGCCAATGCAGGAAATATTAAAAGAAAACAACTTCAAAGTATCTACAGGTTTATCTTAAAAGAACTTGAGATTTACCCTGAATCGTATAACCCAATTGAATTTGTAGCAAGAATTGCAAATGCAACAAATGCCTCAGAGAAAACAAGACGTCATGCATTAAAAATTCTAGACATATCCAAAAGAAGAGGAATTACTACTAGCAAGAATCCTATGGCCATGGCAGCTGCTGCCCTTTATCTTTCCTCCTTGAAAAACCAAGAAAAAATTTCACAGACAATAATTTCCAAAGTTTCAGGAATTAGTGCAGTGACCATTCGTGAACGTTCAAAGGAGATCAAAAATAGATCAGGTGGTGAAGTATAGTGGGAAGAACATGTAAAGGCATATGTCTTAGGTACAAAGCAGAACCTGCACCAAATAGGATAAGATACGAGATTGGGCAGAAACGTTGTACATTTTGTGGCATATTCTTAGACGTGGATGACTCAAGATGCATGTGCTGTAAGGCAGTACTAAGAACAAAAGCTAGAGGAAAACCCAAAAAATTCATTTGACATAATCCTGTATCTTTGAGAAATACATTAAAAAATAATCTAAAAGTTAGCACTAGAAGAAAATGGCAATCCTGCTTAAAAGCAAATCTGGATGAATTCCAGCATGAAGATGTTTTTTCTGGAGGCCCAAAATTGAGAGGAATATTTGAATCTCTTATCGTATTTGGAGTACTGACTGGTCTACTTTTGCCAGCAAGACTCCTCTTTGTAGAATATGTTTCAGATAACTGGTTTGGCTCATTAGGAATAATTTCGGCAATTTCAATATCTGTGATAATACTGGTAAAGAAGAAAAAACTGGGTTTCTTTGGCCCTATGATGGAGCGACAAATCTACAAATTCCAAAAAGGCAAGCGGGGTTTGATAGTTTTTGGCGAATCTGTGTTTCTTCTTTCAATACTAGGTCTAATGATTTTTGCAATAGATCAAGGAAATTCAGTTTATTCTGATCTAAAATTTCAAAATATAAAAAATGCTCCTTCAAGTTCTGCTGAGCAAGTTCTAGAGTCAGCAAGTGAATTAGATACTTCTGATTGGGTTATGGGATTTTTGATGGCTCCTGTGATGTTTCTTACAGCGTTTCCTCAGATGAGTGCAGGTATTGCGTCAGTCGATCAAAGCCTTGATGGATGGTTAATGCATTTTTACACGGTAGGTTTTGTTGAATATGCAGAAATGTTAGGAATTTTGATATTTTACAAGATTTCCTTTAGGAAAAAATTGACCTCACCAATAATTTCGACTATATCCACAAAAGCAGTCATCTAGATTAGTATGGAGATTAAATAATCTATGAATAATTAATTTCGAGATTCTGATTACCAGAGTCTTTAAATTAATTATTTATTGGTGGTTTCTTCTAGTGCTAAAATAGTAATTCTGCAAGATATTCTAATATCCTAATAAAATCAAAACAAATCATGACAGATATAATCTGGGGAAATGGTTCCAAGGTATTATCCGGCAACTCATTTGTCCTTAATGTGACTCATAGAAAGGATGGAAACAAGCATGATTATTCAGATTCAGAAAAGATAATCATAATCTCAGCTGATCTTCCCGGATTGCCCCATAATGAAAGCGATTGGAATGAAGAAACATTGAAAACCTGCGTGATTGATGCTTTTCTAAAGTGTGAAGTAAGCAAAAGAGATGAAACCGGAATTCTTTTGGGAAAAGTCTCGCATTCAGGTGCTGGTGGATACTAGTGTGGGAGATAGTAGAGATTAATCGCTTACAAGTTGATGGGATTAGTTTGCAATCCATCCTGTCAGGAAAAATTCCTGCAATAGTAATTCGTAATTTTTATGATGAGAAAAGTTGCCAAACGATAATTAATAGAATAAAAAATCATAGCCAGAATAATTTTCAAAATGGAAAATTAAGACACATCGGCCCATTTCTAATGTCACATACAACTGATAAGAAAAAATACTTTGAAGATGCAAAACAATCCCAAAGAATATTTGAGAGAATTTTTTGCGGGATAAAAAATCCAATAATACAGATCTGTGATGGCATTAACAACATGCTTCCAGATTATGCTATTTCTCTTGCAAGTGAATTCCAAAATGATTACTCTCCTGCCATAATTCGAATCCATGAAAATGGAAAATCTATCCCAATTCACAAGGACAATGTGAGATTTGAAGGAAAAGAATATGCGTTGTCAGGCATAGATCATCAGATATCTTGTGTTCTTCATCTACAAGAGTCAGAAAGTGGGGGGGATTTAGTTATGTACGACAAGCAATGGAAAAAAGAAGATGAAAAATTTCGAAATATCGACTTTGGGTATTCATCAAACGTGATAGAATCTAGTGAATCCTGCAAAATGTCTAACTTTAGCGCTGGAGATCTAGTCATTATGAACCCGAACTATTATCACAAGGTCACAAAAATAACAGGTGACACTACAAGAATTACTCTTGGTATGTTTTTAGGATTCTATCAAAAAGATTCTAAAATTGTTACATGGGCTTAAAACTTTCTGATTTATCGGTAAAAGATCATCTTTTATTTTATAGTTCCATACGAGTCTTAAATCTAAAGAACTAACTATATCCACTTGCATGTTGTTGTGGGAATATAGTTAGGGACAAAGATTTTGCACTCACGTGAAATAAAAAATTAATTATAAAGACATCCTTCCAAGTTTATCACATGCGCAAGGAGTTTGTAATAAAAAGAATTGATGCTTCACCTGATGGTGCACCATACGTGATAGTTTCATTGACATCTGCCAAAGATTTCCAAGAAGGAAACAAACCGCAATCCCAATTTGATCCTTCAAAAATGATGGACCCTGCCAAAATGGGGGATATGATGAAAGACCTAAACAAGATGCTTTCAGGTATGGGTGGAATGATGTCTGGAGGTACATCACTAAAGCTTGACATGCATGAATACAAAGAGATGAATCTTTCTGTAGGAGACAAAGTCCATCTTGATCTTACTAAGGATGAAAATCTAGGTGTTTGATTTTTGTATCAACAGAGAATAATGAATCTTTATTCTTTGTGAATTTTGGATAAAGGTCAAAAATTACTATCTATTGAAAACTAAATCAAAGTGAATTTACATATTTACGTAGTTTTTCAGTTTTTTCTTCAACTGATAATGGCAATAGTTCTTCCATCATAGATTTCATTTCCCGTTTTTTTGCCTCTTTTTCTTCATCAGATGAAGACTCCAATTGCACTTTCATGGACATAAAATGCATTATCATCTTTGCTCTCTCATCAAGGGACAATGCAAAGAATGCGTCTTTTACTTCACCCCATTGTTGTTTTTTAATTTCTCTCTCTTGAGGAGTTAAATCAGCATAATGATCTTTCCATTTTTTATGAGATTCTTTATCAGAATGTTTGGAATGTTTCCAGTTATCTTTTGACACTCCATCTGAAACATACAGTGCTTCACCACTTCCAGCATCAACTACGGCTTTATGATAAAGATCATCATTTGCTAAAACACCAATCTTGTAAACAAGAAATCCCTGAACAACATCAAGTTTACCCCACATTGCTTTTCCGTTTTCAACAGAATTCTCAGCTACTGCCATTGCAACACTTAATCCAATCGTGTTAAAATCAGAATAATCATTAGTTTCTTCAGTGATTGCAATGGTTCCAGAAATCTCTGGGATTTCGAATTGACCATATTCAGCACTGGCATTAATTGGAGAAATTGAAACCGTGGTGATTGCAAAAATGCTTGCAGCAACTAGTATAGGAATTGTAATTTTGATTTTTGGAATTTTAGCCAAGTAATAATTTCCAATTTTCATAGGTTATAATGCTCTCTACTAATTTTTGCATGGTAGTAATTTCTTGAGGAAAGAAAATGTCTGCTTTGTAAAGTAATTTTATTTTTGGCAGGAATTCAAGTGTTCAAAATACGTTCTAGTGCTAATTTGAAAAAAATGTGTTCGAGTTAAAATACTAATTTCAAAAAATCATAATGTGAAAAAAATTATTGCTCTACTTTTTGTAATTGCAGTCATCTCATCCAGTCCTGCATACGGACACAAACTGATTACCCATGATGATACTCACAGAAGTTTAGATAATGCATTAGAGATTCCAGACCACAAGATTTCATGGGCAATCTACGAAAACCTTGGTCCAAATGAGGAAAAATTTTATTCGTTTGATGGAAAGCCTGGCGATTCTTTCTATGCTAGCATAGTCATTCCGAAAATTTCAGGACTAGAAGAGTATTCCCCCACACTTGTTTTGATAAATGGCAACTATGTTGAAAAAGATACTCCCCTACTGGAAAGTCAGGCAGTCATGGAAAAAGTCGTTTATGAAGAAGAATTTCCAGGAAGGGAATTCTATGAGCCTTTTGGTCAGGTAACATACTGGGAAAGACAGGAGGTAAAAACTACCCTTACTACTGAGGGCAAATATTTTGTCATGGTTTTAGATGAAAAAAATCAGGCAGGCAAGTATAGCTTGGCGATAGGAACCATTGAAGACTTTTCTGGAGCAGATCTGTTTACAATACTTCCAACTGCTTGGCTTGAAACTAAACTGTTTGTGGGAGATTATGCGTCTGTAGCGATATTTGTTTTGGTTCTAATTGCAATACTTGCAATTCCTACCATAATAGTTATCAGAAGAAAATTGACCAGAACAAAAACTAGTATCTCTAAATCTGGTTAAATAATGATAAATCCAAGTTCTAAAATGTTTACAGTAGATTTGATCAAAAAAAAGTTTTTGTGGATTGTTCTTGGAGCAATAATTTTCTATGTCTTGCTAATCTTGATTTCAGACGTTGAAAAAATATCTGAATCCTTTTTGCAAATTAATGCAGAATTTCTAGTTTTGATTTTTGCTCTGGGTTTTGCCTCTCATGTAGTGAAGAGTTTTCGCCAAAAAGACTTACTCCATACTTTGGGTGAAAAAATTCCACCTCTTCAAAATATGTTCATTTACATGTCAGGGCTTTCATTGGTCACCACTCCTGGAGGAATAGGCACCCTGATAAAGTCTATTTATCTAAAAGAAAGATTTGATGTCCCTACTGAAAAATCAATTGCAGTTATTTTTATTGAGAGATACCATGACTTACTTGCCGGCACGTCAATAATTATTACAACTCTTTTGTTTTACTTTAGTACAATTTCCCTCTCACTTGTTGTTATTTCATTTGCCATACTTGGCAGTTTTTACCTTCTGATTAAAAGCCAAAGAATGTTCATCTATGTTTACTCTAGACTTTCAAGGATTAGGTTCATATCAAAAAATTTGCCTGAAGTGGGACCCACTAAATCATTTTCAATACTGACAAATCCAAAGAATATGACCAAGGGATGGTTGCTCAGCATTTTGGGATGGGGTATAGACTCTTTGGCAGTTTATGTCGTGTTTCTGGCATTAAACGTTGATTTGGGATATCTTTTGACATCTCAAATCTACTTTACTTCTCTAGGGTATGGTGTTTTGTCCTTTTTGCCTGCGGGGATAGGTGTCAATGAAGGATTAGCTGATTTTCTTCTGGTAAGACAGGGACTAGATTTTTCTGTTGCATCCTCCCTTGTAATACTTATGAGATTGTCTACTGTATGGTTTTCCACAATAATTGGAATTGTTTTTACTCGTTTTGCATTGAAACAGAAGATTGAATCCTAAAGAAAGTATCGTGACTACAGCCAAGATCGTAGAGGACTGCAAGATATTGATTGAACATCATCAAGATTTGTAGATAATAGTCGATAGACGCGTTGAATTACCTTCTTTTTTTATTCCTGCAGCATCTGCAATGTCGTTTAGTGTTCTAGGTGTATCTGTAATGCGACATGCCATGTAAACTACTGCACATGGTACCGATTGATTTGAGCGACCATGCAGTAATTTTTTTTGCTCTACCTTTCTAAACAGATATGCAGATTTTTCTACAACATGCTCAGGTAAACCAAGTTTGGAGCGCATTCCATCAAGAAATGTGAATGCCTTGATGTATGATTTTTTTGTATTTGCAAATCTATTGTTCCTATCCCACATTCTCAGACGATGAAATGATTGCTTGTTTTGCCTTGAAAGTGTTCTTCCTGAAGAATCCCTGTCCTGTGCTTGAATCAAAGTAGACAAACCCATATCTGGCATTTTTAAAGATATTTTTTGTCCTGTCCTTGCACTGCTCTGATATTCATCCATGGTCTGTGCAGCATTTTCTTATCCAAAATCTTGATTCCTCAGACAATACAACTCCACAATTACCACATGTTATCTCTTCAGTCATTGCATCTGTAACCTTGAAGAAATGCATATATGTTTTATCTAGAGTATTTCCAGTCATATGATAGTAATTAACGCTTACTGCATTTTAACCACGAGTGATTTTTTACATAGTGCTAAGTAAAGTGTAAAATACTTTATTTCAAGATTCAGAGTACCATAATTTTTTACAGTTGTAACACTGTTTTTTCCATGTTGCAGTTCCATCGGGATTTTTCTTCATCTCTAGATTTCCAAAGTTTTTAGAGCCACAGGTGGGGTAACCATGATCATTTAGCATAAAATCATACATCCTTCATTCGCTTAGAATAGTCATAATTGAAGATTTTTTGGGGAGTAATTTCAATTGCCACCTCAGTTTTAGAATTATCTCTCAAAAATTTAGATAGTGTTGACTCTTTTTCTCCCAAGTACTTATCTACCAAAAGATCTAGAACATGTGCTCCAGTTTCATTTAAAATCCGAACTGTAGCTTCACCACGTATTCCTTTGTAGGGTGGTTTATCTGCTGCTATCTCAAATCCACAAATGGGATTTTTTTGAAGGTATGAAACAATCTTTGCCTTTTTTTGTGTGGCACAGTAAATTTTATCCTCTTTACATACATACCAAAGAGAAATAACGGCAGGTACGCCTACATCTTTCATAAAAGCAATTCTAATTGGAATTTTAGAATCTGAAATAAATTTGTCTATTTCTTTACTATCTAATTTCTGCATGTTCATCTTTCTATTCTTTAAATTATAGACTTTGTGTAACAATAATCACAAGACCATTCTTGAAATTTTTTTCCACACTCATTGCATTGTTGTACTGAAATGATATTCATATGGTGATTAAAAATTTTTCAGATATTAATGGTGTCCAGAATTCAGACTAATGTTAACTAAAGAATCCTTCTTGAATCAAAATACCACTTTCAATTTAAAATAATGTGAATCTCATCAGGATTCTTTCTAATATTCAGACGCTGTTACTAGATTATTTATTGGCACTAGAAATAGTTTTATCACTATCTTAAGTATCATGAATCAAAGTAAATGTCATGGCAGAAGAGCAAGAATGGGCAAATTTACTAGCGGAAATCTTTGACAAGCTTACACAAAAGCATGTCTCAATCACTTATGATTTTGAGAATCTTGAGATGCAAGGCAAGGTCGAAAAAGAGGGCAAAGTAATCCCAACAGGTACGGTTTCCCTAACTGGAAAACTGACAATTACGGCAAAATAAGGTGTGGATGAAAATGAAAAATTTTGATCTCCCCGCCAATTTTTTATCTTTCTTGAATAGTGGAGGCCTAAAGGTTACATGTGATGGCTCTCCATCCATTAATTTCATGATTGAAGGTAACTCTCGAATCATTGACATTATTGATATTCCAATTGAAATTACAAAAAGACCTGGTCTGATAAAACAACTATCAGAAGCAAAAGATCTTGCAAAGAATCTAAAACAAGAAAACATTACTCTTGAAATAAGACTACAAGGAGAGCCAGTACTCAAGTTAGGAGAAAATGTAAGTCCAAAATTTGCAAAAATTGTTACGTTAAGTAATAATATCGAGATAACTGACTTGAGAAAACTAAAAAAATTGACCGATGTATTCTAAGAACAGCTCAGACATGTCAGAAAATGAGACTCAAATAGAAATGGTTCAGCGATCAATTCATACTACAAAAAACAAGCCTTACAGCATTATGGTTACAGGGGCAACTGGATTTATTGGAACACGTTTGATATCACATCTTTCTAAACTAGGCTATTCTGTTAAGGCGATGTCAAGAAAAGAAATCTCAGACACTACAAATGTAAAATATGTTAAAGCAGATGTCTTTGATGTAACCCAATTGGAGAATGCCCTGACAGGAGTTGAGGTTGCATACTATTTGCTCCATTCTATGGAGGGCAGCAAAGATCAGTGGAAGGAATTTGCATCCCGTGAAAAAATTCAGGCTCAGAATTTCCTCAAGACAGCAACAAAAACAGGAGTAAAAAGAATAATCTACCTTGGAGGTTTGGTAAATGACAGTTTGGATTTATCTCCACACATGAAAAGCAGAAAAGAGGTTGGAGAGATACTTGCATCAGGGAACATTCCAGTAACAGAACTACGTGCATCATTAATCATTGGATCTCAAGGGGGTTCATATGCTATGTTACGTTACCTAGTGGAAAGACTACCAGTCATGGTTTGTCCTTCCTGGGTCAAATCACTTGCACAGCCCATAGCAGTTGATGACGTAATAGAATACCTTGCAGGATGTATGATACATCCAGAGACAGCAGGGAATATCTATGAAATTGGAGGAAAAGACAAGATGACCTATGAGGAACTCATGAGAGTTTATGCAAAATATTTGAACAAGAGTCTATTTGTGATACAGATTCCATTTCTTACCACACGGCTGTCCTCGTACTGGGTTGATCTCATTACCCCTGTAAAGGCCTCGTTGGCAAGACCACTCATAGATAGCCTGGTTCACGATACAGTTGTCAATAACAATTCTATTGCCAAAATTATTCCATTGCAACTCAAGTCAGTTAGGGACGCAATAGATATTGCAACAAAGGAAATTAGAGAAAACCCTCCAGATTCCCCATTGCGAGAAGAGCGTACCGGATTCAAGATTAATCAGAAACTGTTACTTGCATCACTAATTGCAATGGCACTAGTTGGAACAACATACTATTGGTTGGATGATAGATCTGAACTCTTTGAGCCTGTTTGGATTTTTGCAGGAGTGCTTTGGTATATTGCAATAATAGCTGCAATAGTTTTTGTGAAAAGTAAAACAAGGCTGGGATTTCTCATTGCAGGTGTGCTGTCATGGATAACCTTGGCATTCTGGCTCTTTGACAACTTTTATGTTGTGTTTGAAACCTCGCTGATAATTGACAAGCCCAATGAACTAATAACAATTAGAAATTTCATTTGGACTGCATTGTCATCTATAGCTGTAATTGCATCACACAATACGTTTCACAAAATAATTGATTATCAGTATAAAGGAAAGCCTATTTGATTATCCATTATTTTTCAATATTTTCAACATACCACGTTTCCACTGAATTGATGCATTCCTCATATTCATTTTTCATATCAAATGCATCGGAATTTCCATAATTATTTTCACAGTGATCCAATCCTGCTTGATATGTTTGTTGTAAATTTTGTGATTCATTAATTGGTATTTCTCTAAACATTGGAAATGTATCTGAGACAATACTATTTACAATAAACAATGCTGCCAAGAATAGTGGTGCACCAACTGCAATTATAACAAAAATTTGTCTCATGTTATTATAATGTCAGTATCGCTAAAATAGGACTCCTTTGTTTTGGATTTTAAAATTAGCACTAGTTGAAAAGGTTGCAACTATATTTTCCATCTCGTTTTTCATTTGTCTATGTTGCCACCACTTTACTATTCCAATTCCACTTGCGATAACTACAAGTCCAATCAGAATCCGCATTATTACATTTTTCCAGTTAAAGTTACTTCTAATGTCAACTCCTCTTGTTTTCAGTATGTATTGTAATTTCCTTTGAGATTTTTCTCTGAATTGTGGTAGATTCTTCATTGTATGTAATGGATAGTTCCGTGGTTTGTTGTCCTTACCTCTTTCCCTTCTACGCTTTCTTCTTCCGTTTGGATATTTTACTGCATCATTAGTTTCGGTATCAATCATACATTATTATTTTTCAATCTTGAGTTGTCTCTTATCTTCTGAACCTCTAAAGAAATTAATTCAAATCAAATGTTTAACTAAATATGGATGAGGGCCAAATACTTGTGCCATTATTGATAGTTCTTGCAGTAGGGATTTTTGTAGGAAGTAGAGTATGGATGATGTTTAGGAAATAAAAGCAATGTAGCGATGTTATGTGTAATGTTTCCCAATAAAACAATGCTTACATGCCCTGCTTCCTATCCTAGTCTTTAAAAATGCAATTTGTTCTTGATTTAGCCTTCCATGTTGTATTAAGTTAAGAAGTTCCTCTGTTTCAATAGTTTCAAACTTTTCTTGACAATTACACTTGGAACACTCACAACTAATTTTTGAACCCAATAATATTCTAAATTGAAAGCCTGTATTTATGACTGATTTGGTGTCAAGATAAATTACAACACAGCTGATTTATGCCCTATAATCCATCTAATATTATGAAAGCAAAATTTGCTACATCCTGTATTTCTTGCGGTGATAAGATTCAACCTGGAAAAGAAATTTCAAAAAACAAGGATGAAAAATGGGTTCACAAGCACTGCGTTGAGGATTCAGAAGGTCTACCTTAGAAATTAATAGACTCTCTTTTTAACAAAATTTGAAATTATTTTTGGTATCGATAAATCCTCTTGATGTATTTTTCTGGACATTTCGTAGAAGCGAAAAAGATGTCATTAATCTGTACACGTCTCTTTCTCCAGTAATGCAGATTGCTACAGGTGGGTCAATGCTTAATTTTGGTTTTTGGTCTCCAAAACACACAGATCCTATTTCAGCTCAAAATAATTTATCCATGATTTTTGGAAATTTAGCAGAATTATCTTCTGCAAAATATGCAGTTGATGTGGGGAGTGGGTTGTCAGCTCCTTCCAAACTATGGAGAGATGCTTTTCCCAATCTTTCTTTGTATTGTGTTAATATTAATTTCAAACAACTAGTTTTTTCTGGAAATCAGAAAAACATAGAGTTTATCAACTCCACATCTACAAAACTTCCCTTTAGTAATAATTCTGTTGATCGTGTGTTAGCATTGGAGTCTGCTCAACACTTCAAGCCTCTATCTGATTTTATCTCAGAGTCAAAAAGAATTTTAAAAAAATCTGGATTACTTGTAATGGCAATACCATTAGTTGCTGGGGAGTCATCAATTGGAAAATTAGGACTGTTAAAATTTACTTGGTCTTCAGAACATTATAGTCTAGATTATCTGAAAAATCTATTACTCTCATCTGGTTTTAGTATCTGTGATGAAAAATTAATTGGTTCAAATGTATATGATCCTCTTGCTGATTATTATGTAAAAAATAGAACTCATCTGCGAGAATTAATTCTAAAAAATTATCCTCAATATGTTGAAAAGATTCTTTTCAAGTCACTTCAAAAAATGAAAAAAGCATCTGAAGCAAAAATAATTGATTATGCCTTGATAAAATGTCGATTGTAACTAGAATCGATATTACCTTGTAAGGGAAAAATTTTTACTTTTCTTGAAATTTCTATTCAGAGAATCTATCTTGAAAGATTCCTTGAGATTTTTCTATTTATTTGGATTTTTTATATAAAAAAATTTCATAATTGTTCATTTTTTGATGTTGGCTAAAGTTTTTATCTTTGATATCTTGACAAACCCTGTCGTGTCAAATCCGGATGTTGCTTTGAAATTATATGGTGAAAAATGTACCAAATTACTTCAAGAACCTGAGATCCGATTTGCAGGAATTGTTGACAAGACTGGGCAACTCGTGGCAGGCGGATTTAAGGAAGGAATCTCCCCTTATGAAGGTGATGAGACTAGGTTACAGTCTTTTTTTGAGTTTGTTTCAAAGGCATCTATTCGAAAGAAGTATGATGAAAGTTTAGGTCCGATTAACTATCTTGCTGCAAGAAGAGATAAGGCAGTTTTAGTAAGTTTTCCATTTCCTGTCACGCAAATTCTCTTGCTGATATCTGCCGAGCCTACTGTCAACATTGAAAGCTTGGCCAATAAAGTTGTTGAAATATTTACCAATGTTAATTAAATTTAATTGAATAATCTGGCAAATTCTTTAATTGTAGGAAAAATTATTTTTTAGAATATGGTTCGTTATTTTATAATCATCTTCTCGTCTTTACTTGTCTCTTTGAGTTTCTCATTTGCGTTTGCAGCAGTTGAGGATTTCACAACAACTCAATCTCTTTATCATAAAGATGATCAATTGAACATTTTTGGAAATGTATCTTATGATCCAGAAATGCCATTTGTAACTATTCAGATTTTCACTCCTGGAAAATCAAATTTTGCAGATTTTAACACCGTTCCGGTAAATTCTGATGGCAGTTTTTCAGATGTCTTTCATGTAGGTGGCCCTACTTGGACATCTGATGGAAGTTACCTCATCAAAGTTACCTCATCAAAGTTACCTATGGCGGAAGTATGGAAGAATCAATAGACTACCAAGAATCATCTACTATGCCATCTGCACAAGAACCAGAAACAATACCTATAGAAAACCGAGAAATAGTTTCATCAAATCCGATAACTGAACTAAACTCTTCTTTCACTACCTTGAAATCTGTAATTCCAAATTTTCCTTCTCTTGATAAATCCCCACAACACTATATTGACAGATACAACAATGAACCAAAATACCATTCTTGGTTTGATTCACAATTCCCCTTTTATTCCATTGATGATGTGGTGGGTTACAAATTAACTTCTGTCGATGGTTTTCCTTCTCTTGATAAATCCCCACAACACTATATTGACAGATACAACAATGAACCAAAATACCATTCTTGGTTTGATTCGAAATTTCCAGATATCTCAATTTACAATATTTTAGGTTACAAAGATCCAATATCTGTACCTGAGTGGATTCGAAATAATGCTGGATGGTGGGCAACTGGAGAAATTACAGATTCTACCTTTGCAACCGGAATTGAATTCATACTAGAAAATGACATTATCGTTATCTCAGATGTGCCTTCTGGAAATGTTTTAGGCGATGAAATTCCGGTCTGGATTCGCAATAATGCTCTTTGGTGGTCACAGAATTTGATCTCAGAAGATGAGTTTGTAAACTCTGAAATTTCTTATTCAAGAAGGAATTATTGTAATTAATTAATTTTTAATTTTAACAAATGGTTTTAATCTGGTTTTAACTAACATTAAATGAATTGAAGGCAACATTTGGTGCAGGTTGTTTTTGGCATGTTGAAGATTTGCTAAGTAAAACTAAAGGTGTTAAATCTACCAAAGTAGGATACACTGGAGGTCAATTACCAAACCCTACTTATGAAGAAGTATGTACTGACAAAACAGGTCATGCAGAAGCAGTAGAAATAGAATATAATCCTGATGAAATATCTTATGAAGAACTTCTTGAGGTATTTTGGAATAATCATAATCCTACAACCTTGAATCGTCAGGGACCTGATATGGGAATTCAGTATCGTTCAGCAATTTTTTATCACAATGATGAACAAAAAGAAATTGCTGAAAAATCAAAACAAACACTAGAAAAATCAGGACAACATGAAAATCCTATTGTTACTCAGATTGTCTCTGCTCCGACATTCTATAAAGCAGAAGAGTATCATCAAAAATATTTCAAAAAACACGGATTTTCATAAAATTATTTTACAACAACTACAGGAATCTTGGATGTATGTATGACATAATTTGATACACTTCCAAAAAACATCTCTTTTGCAGAACTTCGTCCACGTGAACCAATAACAATCATGTCAAAATTACTTTTTCCATGTGCAAGTTTGATTATGTTATATCCTATGTCTCCTCTCATCAATTTTTCTTTAAACACAATACCGTTTTGGGCTGCCAATAATTTAGCATCTTCCATGAATTTCTTTACTTGTTTGTTAAGAGAGTCCTCAACTGATCCTACTCCTTTAAATTCTGAATGGGGTGGTGCGTAGATAGAATAAGCGCCAGTAATGGTTGCCTCACATTGTCTAGCTAGCGTAATTGCCATCTCAAGACCTCTAAAGGAATTCTTTGATCCGTCTAGGGGAACCAAAATCTTTGAAATTTTCTTCTTTATCACAGATTTTTACCATTTTTGATATTAAAAAACATAGTTAATATCAAAAGTAGTTTGAAAATCTAGAAAAACCATAAATGTAATTGATCGCTAAACTAACCAATGCTTATCTAGTGAGTATAATTGAAGCTAAAATGGTGGAAGAAAAATTTCTTCAAATTGATGGAAACAAGATTCGTTACCTTGAATCTGGAGATTCTAAAAAAACACTTGTACTAGTTCATGGACTAGGCGCATCAGCTGAAAGATGGAATCAAGTAATTCCTCTTCTTGCAGATGATTTCCGCATTGTGGTGCCTGATCTTATAGGGTTTGGCTATAGTGATAAACCACTTGTGGATTATACTCCTGAATTCTTTTCAGAGTTTTTAGAAAAATTTTTTGATGAAACCGGAATCAAACGTCCTTACCTCATTGGTTCTTCATTAGGAGGGCAAATATCTGCAGAATATGTGACCTCTCATCCTGAAGATGTTGAAAAACTCATTTTAGTTTCCCCTGCAGGGGTGATGAAGCAATCTACTCCTGCTCTTGATGCATATATTATGGCAGCATTGTATCCAAGTGAGCAAAGTGCAAAAAATGCATTTGAAATGATGGAAGGCTCTGGAAAAGCGGTAAATGAAGAAATTGTTGCTGGATTTGTGAAAAGAATGCAATTGCCTAATGCAAAACTTGCCTTCATGTCTACGGTATTGGGATTAAAAAATTCTGATTCAATCACCATTAAACTTCAAACTATCTCTACTCCCACTCTAATTATCTGGGGCTCCAAAGATCCTGTTATACCTATTATTCACGCAGATATCTTTGTTTCAGCAATTCAGGACTGTAGATTCTTTAGAATGGATGGCTGTGGTCATACTCCTTATGTTCAGGATCCTCACACGTTTTCTTCAAAGGTATTGAAATTTTTGAATGGAATTTAGATTCATTTAAATACCATATAATTCCCTATAATACCAATGAGTGGTAATAATAACCCGTATGATCCAACACAAATGTTTAGAGATTGGATCCAAAAAAGTGGACGTTCTCAAGCAGAATTTATGAAAAACTTTGGCGCTTTGATGACTAATCAAAATAGCCAAACATTCAATCCTTTAGAGACTCTAAGAGAGGTTTCTGATAGTACTAAAGAAACTCAATCTAGTATGATGCAAAATATGTCATCCATGCAAAGTAAAAGCATGAATACTATGTTTAACATCGGTCAGATGCTCCCCTCTTTCATGAATTGGGGTGCTTACAAAACCACTATTAGCAGCAATGGAAGAATTTCCATTCCTGAAGCGGAACGTAATGCACTTGGTTTAGGAGAAGGCGATTTGGTTCAAGTCATTATCCTACCGATAGCAAAAAAATCAAAGAATAAGGAGGTGAAAAATTGAGTAAAAACGAAACAACACAAGGAAATTCAAAAGATGTATTTTCTATATATCAAGAAAATGTAGACAAACTCTTCAATGGTGTTAAACAATCAGTACCACAATATCACCAGTCAATTACTAACGTACAACAGGAATATCTACAAGCATTTGAAAACGTAATTGATTCTACAATTACACTACAACAAGAATACGTAAAGAAAGCAGGTATTGCAGCAAATGTTCCTGAGACAACACTAAAAGTAATTAATAATACCACAGAAGAATTCGTTAAGGCAGCATCATTACAAAATCAAATAGCACTTACAACAATTGATGCAGCACAACAAAATATCAAAACCTTCAATGATAATGCAAAATCATTTGCTGACTTGAACAGAAACATTCTACAGTCCTGGATTTCAGCATTCACCACAAAGAACAACTAGTGGAAAATTTTTTTCCTTTTTTTATTTTATGATCTTTCAGCTAACCATTTTCCTAGCTCAGGCAACACTTTCTTTTGTGATAAAGAGCTAGCAATCATCCCCACATGTCCTGTAGGATACATTCTCAGAGTCTTATCTTTACTATCTATGGCATAATGGAGTGGCATGCTACATTCAGGAGATACTAAATGATCTCCTACTGCAACCTGTGTGAAAACAGGCATGTCAATTTTTTTTAAATCTATGTGTTCTCCTTCTAGATACATCTTATTTTGAATGAGTAAATTGTCCTGATAGATATCCTTAATCCATTGTCTGAACAACGCTCCGGGAATAGGTGGTGTATCTCCAAGCCATTTTTCTACTCTGAGGAAGTTATCTACGAATTTCTTATTTTCTATATTTTTGAAAAAGTTAACATATTTCTCAATACCCTGTTCAAATGGTTTGAGTACTGAAAAACAATAGTACATGAATTCAGGAGGCATATTTCCTATAACCTCCACCATTTTGTCTACATCCATATGTTTTGCAAGATTGCTAATTACTGTAGTATCGCGCCATCCATCAATTACTGGAGCTGTTGCGATATAGTTTTTCACACTATCTGGATGCAATGTTGTATATGCAGTTGCTATTGTCGCACCTGTACAATATCCTTGTAATGAAATCTTTTCAGAAGATGATTCATTTTTAATATACTCTACGTAAGAGTCTAAATATCCATTTACATAATCATCAAAATCAAGATACTTGTCCATACTTGTTGGTGTTCCCCAGTCTAGCATGTATACGTCAAACCCTTGCTGAAGTAGATTTCTAACCCAACTTTTGTCTGGATGGATATCAAGTATATGAAATCTGTTAATTAGTGCATATGAAATTAGAAGAGGTGTTTTATGTTGTTTATCTGTTAGAGGTTTATAGTGCAACAGTCTTGTCTTATCCATTTCTTGCACAACCTCATGTGGTGTCACTTCCAAACTAATCTCATCAGGTGCTGAAACTAATTTTGGAGCATCAACGATATTTTTACTAAATTTTAGAATTTCCTCAATTATTTTTGGGTCTACTTTTGACTCACTTTGAATTTTTTTTCATCTCCTTTTTCTTTAATTCTAATTCTAATTTTCCAACTCTTTTTTTAAGAGAATGGATTTCTTTGTAAACTTCATCAATCTCTTCTTTGCTTGGAAGATTGGCTGATTGTAAAATTACATTAGTAATATTATTCCAATGCTTGGTCAATTCTAGCTCTTTAGATACTAGTTTTCCATAATTATTCCCAAATTTTTCAGAGTCAAATAATTCTGTAAAATCATTATCAAAAATATCTATCCAAATTTCCTTCAATGCATCGATTTGTTCGATGCCTTGAGGAATCTCAGGAGCTTTTAGGTTAACTTTCTTTTGAGCAACACCCCAAGCATCTGAAAGCTGTTTGTAGTATTCCGTAAGATGTTTATTAAATTCCATTAAATCTTCATTAATTTCAATTAATTCCATAGAAATTTTCTTTGAATTTGTTGCAAATGCCCTCATTGGACCTACTGATGTTAGTGCTTGTGGTTTGCTAGACATCAAATGTATGATATCTGTCCAGAAAAGCGACAAATGCTTGTAATAATCTGTAATATCTTTAGATGATTCTGATTGCACAGATATCTATTAGCACGGATCTCAATAAATAGTTCGCTTGTTAAGTTAAATCAATGGATAATGTTGAGGATCTTGAGAAAATCTGTCAGAAAATCCTAAAATTGAATCCTAAAATGCGATCTGCTAGGCTCATCAACAGCAGAGGTCATCTTACAGCTGGTGGCATGAAAAATGGATTGTTTTCACTTGAAGCACAGAAGCAAGATGAAATGATGTTCATGGAACTTGCTTTGCGTGTGAGAATGAGGCACGAGTTTGATAAGGAATTTGGTGAAGTTCATTTTTCAATGTCATATCGAGATAAGGTAATTGTTATGAGTTTTCCATTAACTAATGATGATGTATTGTTAGTATCATGTGAAAAAGAAATCGATTTTGGTAAATTACCATTTAAAATTCTTAAAATAATTGAACCTCTTAAAAAAACTCCAATGAAAACATTCTAATCATACGAATTAATTCTGCTTATTACACTCTTTACTATGACTACTGAACAAGATGTTAGCTGGGATGAAATAGAACTTTTGGTAGAAAAACTTTCTAGAAAAATTTCAAAATTATCACAAAAATTTTCTAGTATTACAACTCTGAGTAGAGGAGTACTAGTGTCTTCATGTTTACTAACAGATCATTTGGGAATTGAAATTTTTTTGTCAATAAAAAGAAAATATCTTCTAATTCAATATTTGTTGATGATATTTTTGATTCTGGAAAAACTTTTGACAATATTATTTCTAATGTGGACAACACATCAGAACTGATTTTTGTTACCTTGTTTGCAAGACGTGGAAAAAAATATCCAAAACAATTTGTTTATACTAAAAAAACAGATAACACTGCTTATGTTGTTTTTCCTTGGGATAAATTAGAATTCAAAAGATCTCAGAAATAACATGCTAATTCATGCAACGTATAGTTGTCCTTTGTGTTCTTTCTTGATTTTCAATTAACACATTTTCAATCTTTTTGAAATTATCTTCCCTTCTGAATCTAAGAGATTTTGAAACACATTTCTCTGATGTGCCTCACTGAATTTTTTTATATTCTCAGAACTACCTATGAATAAAACCTTCATGGCTAGATATATCATAAAAACCGTTGACGATTCTAGAATTTTTAAAACCTTTTTAGAACTAAAGTCTAATCCGTCTAACATTTAGTTATTGAGCATCTTTCTCAAACCTGCACATCTGTTTCTAATAGTAACTTCTGTAACTCCTGATGCAATTGAGATATCCTTTTGGGATTTTACTTCTCCAGAACTTATACATGCAAGATAAAGTGCAGCAGCAGCAATTCCCATTGGATCCTTTCCTGCAACCATGCCTAGTTTCTTTGCTTCATTTAATATTGCAATTGCCTTGCGTTTACTTTTTTCACTTAATTCTGCTATGCTTGCAATTCTTGAAACTCCTTTTACAGGATCCACAACTGGCATTTTTAACTCAAGTTCTCTGAAAATTAATCTGTAACATCTTGCAACATCTTTTCTTCTGATATTGATTCCTTTAGCAACATCGTCCAATGTTCTTGGTGTTTCTGTGTTTCTACATGATGCATAAAGACATGCTGCAACTAGCCCTTGAATTGAACGACCTCTTACTAATTTTTTCTCCATTGCTTTTCTGTAAATATAAGCTGCTTTTTCTACTACTGCGTCAGTCAATGCAAGTTTATCTTTTAATTTATCCATTTCATTAAGTGCTTGTCTGAGATTCCTATCTGCAGAAGAATGTGCTTGTGTTCTACTATCCCATGTTCTTAACCTTTCAATTGAACTCTTTACACTTGCAGATAGCGGTTTTCCTGTTGAATCTTTGTTAGCTGCTCCAATCACAGTTGATAAACCCATGTCATGCATTGTTAGTGAAGTTCCAGCTCCTACTCTAGTTCTATTACTTTCATCATTTGCAAAAGATCTCCATTCTGCACCTGTATCTGTAATTTTATCTGTCACTACAAATCCGCATTTTCCACAAAACAACTCTCCTGTATTTTGATCTGTGACCATTTTTTTATCTCCACATGCTGGACATTTTGGTCCACTAATCAATGAATTTTTAAGCATACAACGAAGAATTGCCCACTTTACCTTATTATCACTTCTACCTAATTTCTGCAGGTTAATTGTGTGTAGGTTGAGCTAACACTCATTCTCATTTTTTAGAACAAGATCTGATGTGTTCAACTTTGCCATTACTTAAAAAACAAAATGCACCTATTGAAAATCTTTAATTTATTCATGATCACGTATTTTGTATTGACAGAAATTCCTACTGGGGAGATAATCCCTGATTTGCGTAAAAAAATTCATCAGATTAAGGCAGATTTGAATCAATTAGAGGGATCTGTATCTGATGTGCCTGAATTAATCAATGCGGCAAATCTATTGCGCTCAAATGAATGCCTGTTGAAGGTAAATGAAAAGAAAACTGATCTATTATCTATATATGAACAATATTCTAAAATTTTAGAAGAATTGCTTTTGTATGTTTTAGAGATACAAAACGATCTAAAGGAAATACTAAAAGAACAATCTTTAATGATTTCATCACAAACAAAAAAACAATCAAAGACAAAAACTAAATCAAAAACTTCTAAAAAATAATCTACTTTGATAAATGAATAATATCTCCAGATATTATTTTGTTCGTTTTCCCGTTATCTGATATTATTAATGCGCCATCATCATCAATTTTAATTGCCTTTCCTTTTATTTTGCCATCTATAGTCTCTAACTCTACATTCTTTCCAATTGTTGATGATCTTTTTGTCCATTCTAAAATGATTTTCTTTGTGTGTTTTGCATTTAATAATTCATAAATTTTTTCTAATTCTACTAAAAATGTTTGAACCAACTGAACTGGTTTAACATTCTTTTTTTGCTGATTAAGAGATTCTATCCCATAAAAATTTGGCGTGTCCTTTAGTGTTTTCTCTATTTGTTTTACATCTACATTAAAATTTATTCCTACGCCTAAAACCATATTCTCAATTCTATTTGATTCAAGTGATACATCAACAAGCATTCCCGCAATTTTTTTGCCTTTGATAGTCAAGTCATTTGGCCATTTTAATTCAGGTGAAATCTTGAATGTTTTTTCTATTGCATTTGATAATGCTAGTGCAGATGCAATTGGAAATAGTGTTGTAATGGAAATGTCAAACTTTGGTTGTAAAATTACTGAAAACCAAATGCCTCCTTTGGGGGAAATCCATTTTCTTCCGGATCTCCCTCTTCCGCCTGTCTGCTGTGCTGCAACTATTACTGCCCCATTATTTGATGGATTATCTGCCATTTTTAGTGCCTGATTCTGAGTAGAGTCTAAAGAGTCAAAATAGTACACCTGATGTCCAATCATTTTTGTTTTAAGACCTGAAGTAATTTCCCATGGCAAAAGAGCATCTGAATTTGATGTTAACTTGTACCCCATCTTCTGTTTTGACTCTACAATGTATCCTAACTCTTGAATTTTTTTGATATGTTTCCATACTGCAACCCTGCTTATTCTCAAAACGTCACTCAAGTCTTGACCAGATAAATACTCTGTATTATGAGTTTTCAAAAATGTTAGTACTTTTACTAATCCTGGATTCTCAAAAGAATTGTAAATCAACTATGGTCTGTTTTTATTTGGAGTATAAAATATACACTAGAACCCAACATCAAAATCAAATCCTCCGTCATCCATACCACTGCTGTCATCAATACCTGCATCTCCTCCTTCTGGCATATTTTCTGGTGGAACATAATCTGACATCGCCATTCCCATCATACTGAACATCATTGAGAACATCATCATATCCATTACTCCAAAGAACATCATCATTGGGAAAAATGATCTGTTATCATCCATGTATTGTTTCAGCTTCTCTTTATCACCTGTTTTGTATGATGCTGACATCTGATTCCATTTTGTTTGCAATTCATGAACTTGCTCATCTACTTCTTTTGAGCCTTTATCGGTAACTGTGATTTCGATTTTCTTTCCTAGCCATCCTTTCTTTTCTTCTACTTGAATTAACTCTCTATCTTCTAGTTGCTTTAAAATTGAATCAAGTTCTTCAGGCTCAATCTGTGTGGTTTTTTGAATTTTATCAAATTTGTTGGTTCCATGTTTTATTGCTCCAAGAACGATGATATCTTTTGGCTCTGGATCCATGAATTCTTCGTTTTATTAGGACTAAAAAATTCTTTGTTTTGTTACCCTTCTTCAAAAATTATATTCTGCATGTTTGCACATTAATCATGAAACAAGATGATCACACTGATGAACAAATTCGTGATATTCTCTCTCTCAAAAAAGTAGCTGTTATAGGAATATCAAAAAGTTCCTTTAAAGCAGCTCACTTTGTACCCAAATATCTGGCTGATAATGGATATGATATTACACCTGTAAATCCATCATCTGATGAGATTTTAGGTAAAAAATGCTATGATTCTATTTCAGAAATAGATGAAAATGTTGAAATCGTAGATATATTCAGACCTTCGGATCAGGTTTTACCATTTGTAAAAGAGGCCATAAAGAAAAAACCCAAAGTGATCTGGTTGCAAGAGGGAATCCATAATTCTGAAGCTGAAGAATTAGCAAGAAAAGAAGGAATCAAAGTTGTTTTCAACAGATGTATGTTAGCAGAGCATCAGAGACTGTGTTAACATGACAAACTTTGAAAATTTTTATCATGAATTACTTGATCTGGCAAAAAAACATGAACAACAAAACACTCCTTTAAAAATTGAAAAGGACCTTGAAAATGATATTGTCAAAGTCTTTGGTGAAAAAATTACGTCTCTGGCAAGGGCAAAAAATGGTCTTAGTGACGTAACAGAACTTGCATACACAACAGCTGAGCATCATCCTTATTGGAATTTACTTTACAATTGTTCTGAAATTGCAAGTAGTGTTTTAGAAAAATGGAGAGACTGTCTATCTGCTGAAGACTTGTCTGACATTGATTGGGCTCTCAAAAAACTTAATGAGTCACTTGAAAAAATTAAAAATAAAAATCCTTCTAGTTCCTAGGCAGAGATAAATATTCTCAACTAGTAATTATTTTATGCCTATCAAGCTTGGTTTAATTGGTAAAACAAATACTGGAAAGACAACTTTCTTTAATTCTTCTACTCTATCTTCTGAGGAAATTTCATCCTATCCATTTACTACTAAAGCACCAGTGTCTGGAATAACGCATGCAATTACTCTTTGTGTTCATCCAGAATTTAAAATTCAAGATAATCCAAATAACTCAAAATGTGTCGATGGATGGCGATACATTCCAATAGAACTGATTGATTTGCCTGGCCTTATCAAAGATGCATGGAAAGGAAAAGGATTAGGAAATCAATTCCTCTCTATTGCGGCACAATCTGATGCGCTACTTCATGTGGTTGATGCTTCTGGCGGAATTGACTCAACAGGAAAAATTACTGAAGTTGGAACAGGTGATCCTATTTCTGATTTTGCAGATATTGAGGAGGAATTAATCATGTGGTATCAAAAAATTTTAGAAGGCAATCGAGAAAAAGTATCAAAACTTATCCAGACAGGTTCTGATATTTTAGATGTCATTACTAATCTTTATCGTGGTATTGGTGTAAACAAAAATCATGTGAAAGAAACACTTCTTGCAACTGGACTTGTGGAAAAAGATTTTGATAATTTTGATATGCTAGATAGTAAAAAATTTTCATCGCACCTGCGAAAGATTTCAAAACCAACTCTGATCGTAGCAAACAAAATTGATGTTGAAGGTGCTGACAAAAACTTTGACCGTCTAAGAGAACGCTATAATGATACTATAGTCATTCCTGTAAGTGGTGACAGTGAATTTAGTCTCAGGCGAGCAGAACAAAAGGGATTGATAAAATATTCTCCTGGCTCTGAACAATTTGAAATTATTAAATCTGATAAATTAAATGAAAAGCAAATCAATGCTCTAAATTTAATCAAAAAAGGAATTATGGGTGAATACATGAGAACTGGTGTGCAATTTGCAATTAATGTTGCAGTTTTCAAGCTTCTTAAGATGAATTCTATTTACCCTGTCGCAGATGAGAAAAACCTCGCTGATAGCAAGGGGAGGGTATTGCCTGATTTGATTCTGCTAAAAGATGGGGCCACAATAAATGATCTTGCAAGAGAGATCCATTCTGATTTGACAAAAGGCCTTCTTTATGGAAAAGATTTACGATATAATTTGAGACTTCCAGTTGATTATCAATTAAGAGATAGAGATGTTGTTTCTCTAGTTAGTGCTGCAAAAAAATAACTACTCTTTCTTTTTGCCTCTTGGTTTTGTTCTTAAAACTGCTTTACAGCAAATACATCTAGAATTATCTACTGATAAAAATATTCCACAGAATGTGCATCTTTTCTGTCCAATTTCATATCTTATTTTATTCGAAGCTGGTTCTGCTTTATGCATTTCACAAATTCCCCTGCATGTCCTACCCATCAGGTTCCTCTCCAATTTTTTTTATAATCCATTCTTGTAACATGTAGAAATTCGTGGCTGAGATTATTTAAAGAACTGCCATTTTTTCTGCTAGTGCTAATTTTTAAAATTAACCATTCTACAAAGTTTTGAAATCTTTGTTAACTTAATATCCTCAATTAAAAATAATTTTTATTACACTAGTTTTATCATTTGGGATTCTCTTCTCATAATTGAGCCTGTATTTCTTTTCATTTTATATGCGAAAATGATCCTTCTGCAACCTTTAGAGTTTCAAATTTATCTGGTTGGATGATTTTGGCAAGTATTTCTAATCCGTCTATAGTTCTTATGTTAGGTTTACTAAAAAATGAATTTGCATCTACTGCAAAAATCTGATTATTTTTTACTGCCTTTAGAGAATTCCATTTTTGATTTTCTTTTAGTATGTTATTATATTCAAAAATAGTACGTTTGGTATCGAAGCCACACGGCATCATGATAATTATGTCTGGCTCATCTTCAATTATTTCTTGGAAATCTAAACGTCTTGAATGCTCTCCAATTTTACTTATCATGTTGATTCCTCCTGCAATTTGTATCATTTCAGGAATCCAATGGCCTGCTGTAAAGAATGGTTCAATCCATTCAATGGCAAGAACCTTGGGACTTTCATCACATGGAATTTTTTTTACATTTTGAATTCTTTTTTCAAGCGCATCTGTTATTTTTTTTTACATTGCTTTCTTTTTCTAAAATTCTACCTAATTCCTTAACTGAATTTATGATTTCATCTAGATTATGAGGATTCATAGAATGCAGAATTGGTTTTTTTTGAAGAACTTTTAATGCTTTATTGACTTGATTAGTATGTGCTGCACATACTTCACAAGTTTCTTGTGATATAATTAGATCAGGATTGGCATCTTTTAGATTCTTCTCATTTAATACGAAAATATCTTTTCCGTCATTTAATAACTGACAAGTCATTGTATCTATTTCCTTACTGGTTAACCCATCTGAATGTATTACAGAATCAATAACTTGTGGTTTTGAAGTTGCATTTGGTGGATATTTGCATTCATGTGTTACTCCGTAGAGTTTATCCTGTACTCCTAATTCATATAGTAATTCAGTAGCACTAGGCAAAAAAGAGACAATTCTCTTTATTGTCATAAACTTTTTTGGAAGTTATTACTTAAACATCATCTGTTTACAAAATGTCAATTTTCCTAACTAGGCAGATTAATAGGCTCAATTTAGGCATAAATTACAATGTCATCTGATTCTGAAGATATTCGTAGATCCATATTGGCAAAATGGCATGAATCTCTCTCAAAATATGGACATCTATTTTCTTCTGATTCAATTAGTGGCACTTCTCCTCCGTCAGTCTTTGTGGGCTCTTACAATTATCCTAAAGTCTTTGTTGGTCCAATGGTTCCACCAATTCATGGTGACACAAGTCTACTTGATACTCCTGAAAAATGGAAAGGAAAATCTTTAGAGGAAATTGTGAATTTTAGACTAAATTTGGTTCGTGGCATACAAAAAATCCCCATTGATCAAACAGATGGATGCTACATTGAAAATCTTCAAGAAGTTACAATGTCTTCAAAACCTATTGATTCTGATTTGATATTTGATAAAGCAACATCTACAAATGTTTCCCTTGATGGTGAAAGTGCACCATTTGGTCCAATTGGAGAGATAAAATCTGCAAAATTTTCTGGAACTGCTTCTGTAAAATCAATTGAAAAGATATTTTATGATAAGGACTTGAAAGCACAAGATGCAGTTTTAAATTTGTATAATTCTGGAATTGAAATTTCAAAAATTCAAAAATGTCTTAGTATTGGAATGTTAGGACAAAAAAGAAAATTAGTTCCCACTAGATGGAGCATTACAGCTACTGATGACATTATTTCTAAATCTATTACTGATGAGATTTTAGATTATAGTTTGATTGATTCATGTGCCGTATTTTCCTATGAACATTTAGGAAATGTTTTCTCGGTTGTTTTGTTTCCACATAGGTGGATCTACGAAATGATCGAGGCTTGGTATTCTAATGGGATATTGGGATTTGGTTCTGATAACGAAGATGCACGTGGAATTGATCATCCTCCTGCAATAGCCGGTGCTTATTTTGCAGCCAAATTGGGGGTTGTGGAATACTTGCAGAAAAAGAAAATTCAGGCAGGAGTCATCATTTTACGGGAAATTATGCCTGAATATGCAATTCCTGTAGGCGTATGGCAGGTCCGTGAAGGAATCCGTGAGGCTATGAAACAGAATCCAATGTTAGTAGATAATTTGGAACATGCTTTGCTTATGGCATCAAACAAAATGAGTATTAGCAAATCTGAATGGCTCTCACATGGAAATATCTTAAATTTAATGCGACAAAAAACAATGTCCGATTTCTTTTAGAGTTTTAACAACATATGATGTCTTTTGTTCTTCGAGTTTCTGAACCTGAATTTAGAGTAGAAGAACTTGGTGATTCGAGTGTATCCCAGTATTGGTATGGCCCAAGAGATGATTGGAGCAAAGCTCAACCGATCCTACCTGCTACATAAAAAATGCTTTAGACAAGCCTGGAATAGAAATCCCATTTCCATAACGCGTTATTTGGAAAGCAAAGGATTAGATTATGTCATATCAGCAGAAACTTGTTTTTTTCCAGCTCGTCTTTTCTTAATTAGACTAAACATTATCATCCCAACATTAACAATTGAAATGATTTCAATCAAATCTACTCCATACAAGAACCAATCAAGAACTGGATGTATTCTGGATACAATTCCTGCCTCTAACATTATATCTGCATTCCACACCATATGTGGAACTTGAATAAATTGAATAATTGCAATGATGATTATACTTCCTAGGATTTTATTTTCATACCAATTCCAAAATTTATTCCATGGATTCATGATTTGTAATAATTTTTAATTCTATTAAACAATATGAAAATTAGTCGAGTCTAATTAGACGCACCTAATTTTTTTAGGAATAAAATTAGTCAACATAATGCAATTGAAATTAGAAATTCAATTATCATGAAAAGGAACTAAAAAATTTGTAATCATAATCTATATAACAAAATATGTTTGATTGAAAATTTACATACTTCAGTTTTTTCATTTATCTCTCTATCTGAAAATTTCATGCACAATCATGATCTTAAACTTAGTCTGCTGATGGACTGATTAATCAATAGACTCAAAAATTAATTTTAGGATATTATCTTGCGAATTAATTTTTGAAAATTTTTTATTCTTTTAATGTTGATGCCAGTTTCTTTAGATAACTCATATTCGGTGTAATCTAAGATATTTTTAGCTAACATAATTCCATGATGCAAAAATATTCTAACCTCCTTTGGACTTAAATTCAAAATTGTAATGGGATAGAGGTGGTTTTTCTCAATTATTTTTTCTAGGCTGTTATTTGGTGGATATCTCCATGAAAGAATATTTTGGCCTACACATTTTGCATATTTTTTTGCATGAGTAGAAACTTTGGTGTTGCAAACAAGATATTCTTCATCAAAGTAGGAATTAGTATCTAAAAACCGTGCATGAGTATACAAGGATTCCTTCAGACCAGTATAAATCCCATGTTTAGAGTGATATTTGCATTCTACTAGTATTCTTTGATTTTCAGTAAATGCAATCAGATCAATTTCATGAATCGTGCACTCTCCTCTTACTTTTCCTCTAATGTTTTTGATTTTAAACCCTGAATGCTTTAGAATTTCACCAACATAGTCTTCAAAAATATAACCTGCAGGGCCTATCTTCATAATCGCATCTTTTAGTTGATATCTTTGTTTCAGTACTGTGCCATCTTTTTCCTCACTTAGTGCAGATAAGACCATTTTGTAAATATCATGCGTTTCCACTCCTCGATATATCTGGCCACGAATTTTTTTAATTATTCTCTTAGATGCATCTTTACTTGCTCCTGCCCTCATGCAAGTTGTTATGATCTTGTTTGGATTAAACGAAACTTTACTCCCATCTGCCTTTATAATGATAATTTTTTGAGTTATGAATTAACTATTTCTTGAAGAAATTAATCTTTTACTTTGATTTTTTAATTTTAATTGTAATCATTTATTTTTACCAAATGCCCCTTGATGATCACTTAAACAACAAGAACATTGTTTAGTGTAACATTCTCCAACTTTTTCATGTCCACAAGAACCACAGTGACAAAATGGATCATTTCGCATGATTTTAAATCACAACCTTTGTAGTTAAACTAGTTCAAAGTTATCATATCTGAAAATATGAATCCATTTTTAATAGCAGTCAAAGAAAAACTGTCATGAATAGAATTGATTTGATAGATGGATATGATGAAAAAAAGTTAGAGAAACTCTAAATCTATTACTAAGGAACAGAAAAACTGAATTTAGTGAGATGGACAAAGCCACGACATCCCTAAGACATCCGATGATTGGGAGGTAATAATCCTAAAATTCTGTCTCGACTTTGAAGGTTGTTTTAATATATGGGCTGATACTGAAGAGCCGAACTCTATCAAAAATAACAAATGTATGACTATTATGTGAGAAATTTCAAAGGGGAAAACACAATTTAGTGAAATAATTCATCTGCAAAATATTGCACAAACAATATTCACAGAATTTCATCAAACCTACAAAAAAGTTGAGTGATTAAAGAAATAAAAGAAAAAAAGTTATTGTATTGATATTGACTTTTTCTTTTGTGTTCTAGTTGGTTTTGACTTTGGTAAAGTGATATCCAAAACACCATCACTAAGTTTTGCCTTTACTTTTCCTGAAATTACATCTTCAGACATTGGTAATGTTCTATAGTATGAAACATGACTTCTCTCCTTTCTGAGATAATTCTTTTTCTTTTCTTCAGATTCTTCCTTGTGTTCTGCTGAAATCTCTAAGGAATTATCAGTAACGTTGAGATTGATGTCTTTTTTCTGGACTCCAGGCACATTCATTTTTACCCGAAATTGATTACCTTCGTCTATAACATCACACGATGATTCTGGCATTTTTGGCATTGATATTGATGGAAATGATGAAAATGCCTTTTCCATGTCTTTTCTTAGATTTTCAATTGATCTATCAATGTCAGTCCAACTTGATGTCAAAAATGGTGTAATCCCACTAGTTTTCTTTGGGGTATTTTTTGTTTTAGCCATTGATATTATTGTTCATATCCCATTTAATGATATATTGTAGATTTTCACTTTTGAAAATTACAATAATTAAACAATAACTCTGATAATTTAAATTCAATTTTTTGATTCATTTTAAAAAAATTTTTCAGATTACATTTCAAACTAGATTAAACTATTATAATTTTAGATTTGGAAGTGATGAATTAAGATTTTAAAAGCTAAGTTTCTTAATGTTAATAATTCCAATAAGTATAAAAATTCAAAGATTTCAGACATTTTATTATAATGAAAGATATGAAAAAAATTCTAGTTCCTGTAGATGGATCTAAAAAATCATTTGATGCCTTAAACCGGGCACTAATTCTAGCAGGATTTACTCATGGTGAAATTACTTGTCTTCATGTTATTCCTCATGTAGAAGAAGGAGGGCCAAGAACACGTAGATATGATAAAATCATAGAATCTCAGGCTAATTCTATATTAAAAAAAGCAGAAAAATATGCTGACAAGAAAAACATCAAATTCAGAAAAAAGATTGCCAGAGGTTCACCTGGTATTGAGACACTAAAGATGATAAAAAATGGCAAATATGATCATATAGTAATGAGCACAACAGGAACCGGTTCTGCTAGCGGAGACATGATTGGAAGTGTATCCAACTTTATCTTACATAAATCCAAAATTCCAGTATACCTGATAAAATGAATCTGTTTACAAAATCCAAAAACAATTGTACTCAATGTGATGAGAAATTCTCAAATCATGATGACTTAGTAAAGCATGTTCGTAAGGTACATCACCATACAATAGTAAAATGTACTGAATGTGGAAAAGAGTTTATTCATGAAAAGCACAGATTGGAACATTTTAGAAAAGAACACAAAGAAAAAAAGATGAGAGATAGAAATTTAAAAAATCTCTTCAAGCATAAAAAGTGATTTTTAGAAATGACTCAACTTCGATCTGTCTTACAAATGCCAATTACCATTCAAAGTGATGCATCTCTTTACCATGCAATCTCTAGGCTATTACAGGGAGATATTAGCAGGTTGATAGTCACTGGAGGCCCTGATGTGCAAATCGTTACAGAAAAAGACATTGGGATGTTCTTGCTTACTGATGAATCTGGAAAGGCCCTTGAAGACATTCCAGTATCTCAGATAGCAAGGAGGTTCGTGTCTGTTCATGAAAACATGACAGTTCAGGGAGCAGCTGAAATAATGGTAGATAGAGACATTGGCTCTGTTGGAGTTTATTGTAATGACGAGGGATTAATCGGAATTGTCACCAAGACAGATCTAACAAAGTACTATTTTGAAAACTTTGTAGGCCACAATAGAATTGGGGATTTAATGACAATAACGTATACTTCTATGGACTCTGAGGACTCCCTAAACAAAGTCATAACAAAGATGATAGATGAAAGGATATCCAGAATATTTCTAAAAAATCAGAATAATGAGCCTGAAGGCATTCTGACTTTTCGAGATTTGTTTCAAATAGCCTTGACGGAGGGACGTTCTGATATGGTAATTGATAACTCTGATCCTGCAATCTCTGTAGTATTTCCAAGAAGGGGATTTTTGTCTGAATCTGGATTTGGAGAGACGACTCTTGCAAAAGACGCCATGAGTAAAAAAATTGTATCTGTAGACTATAATGATGACTTGATAATAGCATGTTCTACAATGATTGAAAATAAAATAAATGGAGTTGGCGTTACAATAAATGATAAAATATCTGGAGTGATTAGCAAATCCGATATCATAAAGGCAATGACTCAAATCAAAGAATGAGGATTGCCAAAGATACTAAGTGTGTTATTTCTCTGAGCGGTAATTGATACAATGCTATTTCGTCCAAGGGTTTCAACTGTCACATACCCCATTTTTATCATAGGTTCCGTAATTTGTTCAATGTGATGATCAAGAGTTACAATATGGATGCGTAATTGTGATTTCATGCGTAATTTTTGAACAACATTAAGGGTATTGATCTTATTAATATCAACAGAGATAATTTCATTCAAACTGATAACTATCTGACAAACAGTAGTAATTCATCTAGGGTATGATCTAGAAATAAACTAAAAAAAGCACCTGGATTTGAATTTGACTCGGCTGGTTAATTAGGATGAAAGCATCAGTAATACTGTGAATACTGCTCCTTTTTGGAACAAGAGTATTTGTTCTGACTGCAAGAGAATGAAATGCCAAAAAGGATGTAACTGCGATTGTCATTTATTGAGAGACAGACCGTACTAAAACTATTCAAATCTTTGATATTAAAAAAATTAAGATTACATTATGTGAAGAATGACGTGACAGATGACTCTCCTGCATTATGTATGTATAATTAGAAAACAAACTACTCTTTCTAATTGATTTTGACGGAATGGCCCAACATTTTTTTTGGAATTTTTATCTCTAGCCTTCCTTTTTGAAATTTAGCAGCAGTTTTTTTACTATCAATTTTCCCAGGTAATGAAATTGATTTTTTAAAATATTCAAACTTTGTAATCTTTCCTAATTGTTCTTCAGAGTATTTCTCTTTGAGCTTTGCCTCAACATTAATAGTATTTCCATCAAAAATAATCTTGATGTCTTTTTTACTTACTAGTGGAAGATCAAATTCCAGCATCCAATGATTGTCAAACTCTCTTAGACATGAAAGTGGTGAGAGAATTCTATGTTCAATATCGTCAAATAATGAATTAATTATTGGAGGTATTATTTCAAATTTAAAATCAATATTTTTTATCATATGATCATCTGTAAATCTGTGGAGCTCTTGTCTGTTTTTCTTGTTGTTGTTGCTGTAATGTACGAATTGTTTCCTCCATTAAATTTCTGTGTTGTATACGAAGTCTATCCATTTTATTCTGAATATCACTTGTGTCTACATTAACATCTAGAATCTTTGCCAGTGTGACTATTGCAACAATTGATGCTTCTGGATCTGGGAAGAATGGATGACATTCTGCATACAGAACAAGTGCTGGTATCTTTGTTTTTCTAAAAACTGAAATTATGGCTGCATCTGTTCCAAAAATTGAACCATCTAAAAATTTTGGAATTTGATTCTCGTAAAGTGTATTTTCCAATATCGGATGTGTTACCAAACCATAAATTTTAGGAGGCTTTTTTTCTTTACTAGCTGTCTCCATTCCACTTACAATTACTATTTTCTTAATTGCAAATTTTTTACAAAACTTGTGAACTGCAACTGCAAAATTTTCTGCCAAATACTGATTAAATGGAACATCAGAGATAATGATAAAAATATTGTTCTTGTTATAGACTCTAATGGGAACTAGGATTTCTCCGCCTTCTACAAATAACGTTGACGGAAGATCTGGAATTTCAATTTCTCCCACCTGTTTCATCTTTAGATGGTGAATAAGATATGATACTGAAAAAGTGCCAACAAGACCATTACTTGGAAATCCTACAAGTAATGTATTCTCTTGAGTATCCTGTTTTGCAATTTTCAAGTAATAATTTTTACAAAGTTTACAATTAAAAGAAAAACCTAGATTTTCTATATTGATTTTCATTATTGGTAATTAGCTGGTATTTTTTATAACTATCCGATTTTGCAATGTCGTGAATGATGCTAAAGACTACATGAATACTCCAATAAGTATAAAATATGAATCTAGTTTGGCTGATGTCTTAAAAAAAGTAATTGAGGAGAAGAAAAGTCGACTTTTAGTGACTGAAAATGATACTATTACTGGTCTTGTATCTGAAAAAGATTTGGGACTTTTTCTCTTAACTGATAACACTGAAAGAAAGCTTGATGCGATCCCATTATCTGAAATAATAAAAAAAATAATCTCTGTTGATGAAAAAAGAGGACTAGATGAATGTGCACAAATCATGCTAAAAAACGGGATAGGTTCTCTGGTGGTTACTGCAAATGACGAGGTAGTTGGAATCCTAACAAAAACTGATCTTGTGAGATATTTTACTAAAACATATCCTGGCAAAAAAATTGTTGGTGAATACATGTCTCCATATTATGCATGGCAGTACTCTGACACACCTCTATACAAGGTAGTGTTGAAAATGATTGATGATAAAATTTCTCGAATAATACTCCGAGATCATGATGAAATTCCTGTTGGAATTGTTACATTCAGAGATTTGTTTAATCTATCACTAAAGCTAGGAGAGCAAGAAGATATACTTGATAACTCTGATCCTGTGATATCTGTAATTTTTCCAAGAAAGGGATTCATTTCAGCCTCTGGATTTGGTGGCAGTACAAAAATCAATGAGATAATGAGTGAAAATATTGTTTCAGTAAACTATGATGATGATCTGGCAAAAACAGGAGGAATACTTTTGGACAAAAACATCAATGGTGCTGGAGTCTTGTCAGGGCATGGCAACATTATTGGAATAATAAGTAAGACCGACATTGTAAAGGCTTTGGCATTTTTGAATTGACTTTGATTTTTTGCTACAACTCAGATGGATTGAGATATCTATCAAGACACATATCTCTTTACATGCCTGATGCTCATTTATGAAAATTGAAGATTAATTTTATTGAAGAATTGATCTAAGGTAATAGACATGGTATCTGAATTTGATGTTATCCCAACGATTATTGGTGTTTTGTTTCTGGTTTTACCTGCACTGTTGCTGGGAAGATTATGTATGCATTTTAAAATTCCTGAAATAATCGGATTTGTTGTATCTGGAATTATTCTAGGGCCTTTTGCACTTGGAGGCATATTACCACTATTTGACAAATCTATTGTTGAGCTAAATGAAATCATGTTATCTCTGTGGCAGATATCTGGAATCATTATTTTGTTTTCCGCAGGATTACATTTTACATTTCATGATCTGATAAAAGCCGGTTCAAAATCTGTATTGGTTGGAACTTTTGGAGTGATAATACCACTTGTTCTGGGATATTTCATTATGTTGTGGATGGGATTTGATTGGATTGTTTCGATAATTATTGGAACAATATTTAGTGCTACAAGCATTGCAATATCTGTTACCATCTTAGAAGAAATTGGAAAGGAGAGATCTAAGGAAGGAAACATTTTGGTAAATGCAGCAGTACTGGATGATGTATTGGGACTTGCAATTCTTTCTGCCGTAATTTCACTTGTGACATTACACACAATTCCGACAATTGAATCAGTAGTAATTACCACAATAACTGAAATTGGATTCTGGTTTTTGATACTCCTAGCAGCAGTGTATGTCTTGCCAAAAATTGTACATGTGGTTGCCAGCATGTCTGCATCAACATTGGAGGGAAGAGGTATCAAACAAGGTGTTGCCTTGGGCTCTGCATTTGGATTGGCAGCAATTGCCTCAAGCGTAGGACTGAATCCCATTGTTGGTGCATTTGCTGCAGGTATGGGATTAGCAGGATCTAAACTATCCGGACAAGTTAGGGAATTTGTTGGTAGGTTGAAGGTAATTGTGGCACCGTTGTTTTTTGCAATAATTGGAGCTCATGTGGATATCACACAAATCTCATCAATTAACTGGGTCTTGTTTGGTATGCTTTTGACAGTAGCAGTGGGGAGCAAAATTCTGGGCTGTGGTATACCAGCTTCAGTTCTTCTAAAAAGTAGAAAAAAAGGCCTCAGAATAGGCTATGGAATGATAGCAAGGGGTGAAATTGCTTTTATTGTAGCAGGGACAGGATTGGCAATGAGTATCCTTTCTGAAGAACTGTATTCTACAGTTATTTTTGTGATCTTGGCAACAATTTTCATTGCACCCATTTTACTTCGAAACTCATTCAAGGAATAATTTAGACCCCATTTAGTTAGAATGATTCTATTATTATTATCTTGATTCAAATTCTGATTGTTCCACTAACCTTTAGAATTTTTCAGCTTTGATATTTTCTTTTTTCATCCAGATTGTTCTTCCTTTATGATCAATCAATTCTACATTCATCTCGTTAAGTTTGTCTCGAATTTTATCTGCTTCATTGAATTGTTTTTCTTTTCTAAATATCTCTCTGTTTGTAATTAGATTGGTTATTTCCTGTTTTTTGTTTTCTGTCATTTTTGGAATGATTAACCCTAAAACCTGTAACATACTTTCAAACTCTTTTTTGATAATCTTTGCATCTTCTTTTCCGAGTTTTTCTTCAGCTGCTAATCTATTTGCTTCCTTAACAAGTTGGAAAAATGAAGATAATGCAAGATGTGTGTTAAGATCGTCTTCCAACGCGTTGCTAAACTCTATTTTTATTTTCTCCATAACTGAATTAACTTCTTCACGATTTTCACCATCTGCATGAATTAATTCGTAATAACATGTCTCGACCTGTCTCCATTTTGTGAGGTTCTCTTTTAACAACTCTTCAGAATAATCAATTGGTTTAGAGTAGTGTCCAGATAGACAAAATAATCTAATGATGTTAGGCCCCCAATTTTCTAAAACATGTTTGATTGATTTTATGTTTCCAAGTGATTTTGACATCTTTTCTCCATTTATTGTTACCATTCCTACATGCATCCAAATTTTTGCAAATGGTGATTCTGTAAAAGATTCTGATTGTGCAATCTCATTTTCATGATGAGGAAATATTAGATCTCTTCCTCCTCCATGTATGTCAAAATTTTCTCCTAGATACTTTAGGCTCATTGCAGAGCATTCAATATGCCATCCCGGTCTTCCTTTGCCCCATGGACTCTCCCATGCTGGTTTTTTCTCTGAGAACTTCCACAGAGCAAAATCTAAGGGATCATTCTTTGCTTCATCTATGTCAATTCTTGCACCTGATTGAAGTTCTTCGATGTTCTTTTTTGACAATTTTCCATATTCAGGAAATTTTGATACTGAAAAATAGACTCCATTTTTAGAAGTATATGCTATTTGTTTTTCAATTAATTTTTCAATAAATTTGATAATATCATCTATGTGCTCTGTAGCCTTTGGATAGTTTGTTGCCCGTTTTACATTTAGTCCATCAAAATCTTTAAAATAATTTTCAATGTATCTTATACTTATTTTTTCAGCAGTTGTATTCTCTATCTCTGCTCGATTTATGATTTTATCATCTACATCTGTAAAATTTTGAATAAATTCAATTTCAATCCCTTTTCTCTCTAGGTATTTTCTTAAAACATCAAAAACTATTATTGTTCTAGCATGACCAATATGTGATTCATCATAAACTGTTACCCCGCAAAGGTAAATTCTAACTTTTTTTGAAACATCTAATTTTTGTTCTGAATTTGATAGTGTATCTTGAATTTTCATCCTTACTCTCTGTCTGGTTTTTGTGCCGGCAATCTTTTGTGTTCACTGTTAATTTTTAATCTCTGAATTTTTTCTACAGTTGATTTTTCTATCTGTGTAATACTAGATGTCTCATCAACAGAAAGTTTCTTATGAAATAAACAATAAAGAATAGAATCTATCTCTTCATATGACGTTCCTAATTCTTTTTCAGCCTCATGTTCTTTCCATAGATGAGGGCTGCTCTTTTTAGAAATCACATTCTCAGGTACTCCTAGATACTTTGCAATTTCCCTTACTTGGAGTTTGTATAGTGATATAATTGGGGTAAGATCAGATGCACCATCTCCAAATTTTGTAAAATACCCAATCAAATACTCACTTTTGTCACTAGAACCTAAAACTAGATAGTTTTTGGCATTTGCATAATAATACAAAATATTTGTTCTAACCCTTGCACGAAGATTCCCTCTGGCAATATCATTTGGTTCTAGATACATTGTGTATTCTTTTACAATTGGATTGATGTCAAGTAGTTTGTATCCTATTCCGGTTAAGGCAATCATTTTGAGTGCATCTTCAGTTTCTTCTTTAGGCGTTATTGAGGTATCTGGCATTATGATTGCCAAGGTTTTTTCTTTTAGTTTTCTTTTGCAGATATAAGCTAAAACTGCCGAGTCAACGCCTCCACTTAATCCTAGAATGAGTCCATCTACATGATTCTTTTCTATCTGATCTGATAAGAATTCCTCAATTGTTTCTGTAATTGAAGAATAATCTTGATTTATGATTTCATTTATCATGTCTTGATTCAATATCTAACTTGAAGAATCTGTGAGAATAAAAATTGTGCCTAATGTTGTTAATTCCAAACACTAGGAGTGAATCTCTCCTCTTTTTGAATTTAATCTATAATTTATTTAATCTCTAACTTGCTAAAATTTTCTATTTAGATATCCACGTATATGCCGTCATCTCTTGTCTCCACTGGATATGTTTCCAATTTGACATCTTTGAGATAGTCTTTTAGTTCTCCAGTTTTAATATTGTAGTGCCAAAAGTGTAATGGGCATTCAACAATATCCCCATCTAGTTTTCCAGGTGCAATCGATCCATCTTGATGAACGCAAAGATCATCTAATGCATGATATCCATCTTGATTGAATATTGCAATTTGTTTTTTATCAATTTTGAATGCTTTGCCTTTTCCTGTAGCGATTTCTCCTTTTTCAGCAATCTTTTTCCAAGTCAATGATTCATTGAAATATTTATCATTTATTTATATTCGCATGATAGCATTTTATAACCTAATTCAAGAATCAATACATTGAGTAAAGTAAAGACTAGCCCAAAATTAATCAAAGAAGGAAAGATATCTTATTCGTGGGCTAGATCTCATATGCAAATTCTAGATAATACCATTAATCGCTTTAAAAAATCAAAACCTCTAAAGGGTATCACGCTTGGATTTTGCTTGCATATTACAAAAGAGACTTCGGTCTTACTTATGGGGGCAAAAGAACTTGGCGCGACTGTTGCATGTTGTGGCGGAAATCCATTAACCACTCAGGATGACATTGCAGCATTTTTGGCATCACAAGGAATTAATGTTTACGCATGGAATGGACAGTCCGTCAAAGAATATGATTGGTGCATTGATCAGGTATTGAAACACAAACCAGTTATTCTAACTGATGATGGTGCTGACATGAATGTCAAAGCTCATTTTGATAAGAGATTCAAAGACATACAAATTCTAGGTGCAACAGAGGAAACAACTGCTGGTGTTACCCGAATAAGAGCCGTAGAAAATAAGGGCAAACTTCGCTATCCTGTAATTTTAGTCAATGAAGCATACACAAAACACATGTTTGATAATCGATATGGTACCGGACAAAGTACCATTGACGGCTATCTGCGTGCAATGAATCTACTTTTGGCATCAAAACGTGTAGTAGTTGTTGGTTATGGTTGGGTTGGACGTGGTGTTGCATCAAGATGCCATGGCATGGGCTCCAAAGTAATTGTCACTGAAATAGATCCTGTGAAGGCACTTGAAGCTCATATGGATGGATTTGAAGTAATGCCGATGTCACAAGCTGCAAAGATTGGTGATATCTTTGTTACATGTACTGGCATGACAAGTGTGATTAGAAAAGAGCACATCTTACAAATGAAAGATGGTGCAGTTATGGGTAATGTTGGTCATTTTGATGTGGAAATCGATAGCAAATTCTTACTAAAGCAATCAAAATCTGTAAAACAAGTACGACCGAATCTTGATGAATGTACTTTGAAAAATGGCAACAGAGTTTATCTCATTGGCCAGGGACGTCTTGCAAACTTGGTTGCAGCAGAAGGACATCCTCCAGAGGTCATGGCACAATCATTTTCAAATCAAATTTTATCTATAATGTATATTCTCAAAAATCACAAAAAAATGGAAAATAAAATCATTAATGTTCCAGAAGAAATTGATAAGCAAGTAGCAGTTGATGCTCTAAAGGCAATGGATGTTAAAATTGATAAACTTAATGCCGAGCAAATCAAATATGCTAACAGCTGGTAAAACTTCTTAACCTCAATGCCGCACCTGACAAGTATCTGATGAACAAAAAAGCTATCATTACTAGTGCTTTGCCATATGCAAATGGAGAAATTCATTTAGGACATGTTGCATCCACATATCTTCCTGCAGATGTGACTACTAGATTCTTAAAACTAAATGGCGTAGAGGCCTACTATATTTGCGCATCTGATGACTTTGGAACTCCCATCTTAATTCAATCAGAAAAAGAAGGGAAAACTCCTGCTGAGTATGTTGCTCATTGGAACAAGCGGGATTATGAAGATTTTTCTGCATTCAACATAGGATTTGATTATTTTTACAAGACTAGCTCGCCTGAGAATATCGCCTTTGTTCAAGATGTCTTCAATAAACTAAATGATGCTGGTCACATCTATGAGCAAGAAATTATCCAATTCTACTGCAATAATGATAAGAAATTCTTGCCTGACCGATACGTAAAGGGCAAATGTCCATATTGCAATGCAGAAGACCAGTACTCTGATCTTTGTGAAAGTTGTGGTCGTGTTCCTGAAGAAATTACTAATCCAAAATGTTCCCTTTGTGGTCAAGCGCCAATTAAAGAGAAAACAAAGCACTATTTTTTCAAACTCAAAAACTTTGGTGATTCATTATCAAAATGGCTTGATGAAAATGAACACCTTCAAAAAGATGTCAAAAAGTATGTCCAAAATTGGATAAAATCTGGATTGATTGATTGGGATATTACTCGAGATATTTCTTGGGGTGTTCCAGTACCACTTGATGATGCAAAAGACAAAGTTTTCTATGGGTGGTTTGATAACCACTTGGCCTACATTTCAACTGCAGTAAAATTTCTAAATGATAAAGGAATTGATGGAAAAGAATTTTGGAATTCAGCTGACATTTATCATTTTATTGGAAAAGACATTGTGTATCATCATTACCTTTTTTTGCCTGCAATGAGGTTGGGAATAAATAACGAATACAAATTACCTGATTACATTCCAACCCGAGGTCATCTGACACTTCAAGCAAAGAAAATTTCTAAAAGCAGAAATTGGTACATTGGACTAAAGGAATTCCTGGAATATTATCCTGCAGATTATCTTAGATATTATCTAGTATCGATTAATCCCTATTCTCAAGATGATTTGAATTTTGATTGGGATGACTTTACCACACGAATCAACTCTGAATTAATTGGAAATCTTGGAAACTTTGTTAACCGTGCACTTGGATTTACCAAGAAAGCATTTGATGGAAAAATCCCTGAAACCAGATCCTTTGATGACAAAGATTCTGAGGCAGAACAAAAAATAAAAAATATTGCATCTGATGTTGGATCTCTTTTGGAGCAGAATCATCTTGATCGAGCTCTAAAGAAAATAATGGAATTTTCATCATACTTTAACCAATATTTCCAACACAAGGAACCGTGGAAAAAAGGTCCTGGAACTGCAAATTGTGTATTTCTTTCAGTTAATGCTGCACGAAGCTTGGCAATTGCCATTTTCCCATTTATGCCTGAATCTGCACAAAAAATTTGGCTTCAACTGGGATTAGAGGGAGATATCGTCAAATCATCTTGGAACGATATGTCTGTATTGGGTATTTCTGCTGGTCATATACTGGGTGATGTATCGCCGTTGTTTGCCAAAGTTGAAGAATCTGATATTGAAAGACACAAAAAACAACTGGGACCATCTGAGTAAATGAAACCTCTACCAAGAATTTCTACTCGGGGATACTATGATCTAGATGATGGGAAAACTCTCAAAAATAATTTTTATTATCTGTATCCAAAAAAAGATTTTAAAAAATTAATTGGTTCAAAAGAAGTTACAATAATGATTCATGGTTTGAGAAATGACAATGCAGGAGCAATAGCCAAAGTTCTTCTGGCAAGAAATCGATTACGCAAATTAAGATATGTTCATCCTGTAATTGGTTATAGTTATGATTCAAATACCCCTGGTGCTCACTTGATTAAACATGCAAAACATGCACTTACAGTAGGGCAAACAATTGCAAAGAAAAATGGGCGGAACCTTGGAAAGTTCATAGAAGATTTTAAAAAAACTAGTCCAAAAACAAAGATTCGACTGATGGGTCACTCTTTGGGCTCTCAGGTAATACTGAGTACTGTAGAGTATCTTGCAAAAAAGGAACAAAATAATGGAATTATAGAAAGTGTTCACTTTTTTGGTGCGTCAATCACTGAAGATGTCCCATCCTCAAAAAAATATGGGAAAATTCTTCAAAATGTCATCAATAAAAAAATAGTTAACCACTATGCTCCTACTGATGAGGTTCTTAATTGGGCTGATAAGGAAAAATATGTTCTAGCTCCACTTGGTCTTAATGGAACAATTGGAAGACCAATTAGTAAATATCATCAAAAACTAGTAAAGCCAAAAAATCATAGATTTGCAAGTTATGCTGCAGTGTTGAATTCATTTCCATAGGATTCGTAATATTATGGTAGTGTGATTTGTACCTTATTCTTTTATAGAAAAATAATATTCACAATTTGTTATGAGATCAAATATTTCTTCTTCATGTGATGGAAAATCTATATTATATCATCTGCGTGTTTTGGATGAAAATTCTATATTATATCATCTGCGTGTTTTGGACGAAAATCCTGTGAATCTTTCTGAATGTCCATGCTAGAATATCTCAAGTGGTCTTTAGAATCTTATTTTCATCAGTCAATGTTTGTGCTCTTCCCAGGAATGATGAGAAAATCATGCCTGAGAATTAGCAGAATATAGATTTATCTCTTATTCTATATAGATCTGACTTAATACCATGTTTTGATAATCATAAACAATGAAACAAGAATTATTACAAAAAGAACAACTCGATGATTTTGGTCGAGAGACAATCCTGTTGGGAATCAAAGAAACACTCCTAAACTAGGGCTATTATTTTTAATTGATTTTTGGAAATTTAATAATTTGTATCGCCTCTTTTACACGACATTGAACCATAACTGCTGTGATCTTTAATCCAATCATACACAAAAAAATTTGTCTTTAATTAACTCTGAATTAGTTGACATTTTATATGGATCATTGAAATTTTCGTCATGTTACACAACATCAAGTCTGTAAACTTTGTAGTATTGGGAAAACAAGACATTGCATCAGACTTTGGGAAAAAAGGAACCGTAACTGATCTTTCTCTTTATGATAGAAAGGAATCTGACATTATCAAAACGTGGGTAACTCCAAGTGGATTCCCTGACAAAATACAGCCATTGTTTCAAGCAATTAATTTAGCAGAATATGTGATATTTCATGTAGATAAATTAGATAAATTTACTGGAGAGCAAATTATTGCACTTGATTCATTGAAAAAAGAAAAAGGAATCTTATCTCATACTTTTGAGGTGGATGAATCAAAGTTAGGTGCAATGATTAAAGGAACCGTGATTGAAAAATATGTAAAAGTTGATCAAGATAAAATTAAAGAAGAGATGGACAAACTCGAACCAATCTTAAATGACGGTCCCTCTGAGATGATAATTGATCATTGTTTTGATGTTAAAGGAGTTGGGACTGTAATTTTAGGTAAAGTGACTATTGGAAAAATAAAGCAATATGATAATCTAAAATTATATCCTGCAGGAATTGACGTCCTCATAAAATCTATTCAAATGCATGATGATCCTGTTGAAGAATCTCTGTCCCCTGCAAGAGTAGGACTTGCAGTAAAGGGTGCAAAGCCTGACGAAGTTGGACGTGGTGATATAATTTCTGAAGAAGGAGCAGTAGATGTCACAACAGAGATTGAGATTGATTTTCAAAAAAGTCCATTTTACAAGAGTGAAATTGCAGAAAATCAAGGGTGTCTGGTCAATATTGGTTTGCAAATCAAAGCTGCAAAATTCTCTTCAATTACTCCTCTGAAACTGGAATTTGAAAAACCAATTGTATGCAAAAAAGGGCAAATAGCAGTGATTTTAAAACCTGAATCTCCAACTATTCGAATTCTTGGAAGCGGCCCAATACAATAGACTGACTTAATAAAATCAAAAATAGTAATTTGCTATGCGTGGGTTAATGATGGGTAGGTTTCAGCCTTTTCATCTAGGCCATTTGGACTTGGTAAAACAAATTCTTGATGAGTGCGATGAAATAATCATAGCCATCACAAGTTCTCAGTTCAATTATTTAGAAAAAGATCCCTTTACTACCGGTGAACGAATGGAGATGATTCATGATTCTCTAAAAGAATCTTCTGTTGATTTAACAAGATGCTATATTGTGTCACTTGAAAACCAGTTTAATATTGCCACGTGGGCATCGTATCTTAAATCTGCACTGCCTCATTTTGATAAAGTGTATAGCGGAAACAGTTACGTTTCAATGCTACTTTCTGATTCTGAAATTCCAGTTGTTACTCCCAAATTTTTTAATAGAACTCAATACAATGCAACAAAAATTCGCTCAATGATAATTTCTGATGAAAATTGGAAAGACTCTGTTCCAAATGCAGTTTACAAATTACTATCAAAGATCAACGCCAAAAATAGACTGGAAATAATTTCAAAGTCTGATACGAATCCTACCGAACACTGATGGAACCGATACGTGCATGTCCTGTTTGTCCTGAATGCGGTTCAAAAAGATTTGTTAGGCTACCTGGCAAAAGAGTCACAGTAAAGTGTCGCTCTTGCAACAAAATAATTGAAATCTAGTCACACTCCATAAATTCATGTGCTCTACTTTCTCCTCTTTCTCAATTTCCATTAATTTCCTGTTTTTTAGTATGATTTTCCCTTTCTTGACGTTTGTTTCTCACATGATAAATTCTAGATTTTTTCTTGATCTAAAGAAAGATACTTTTTATTTTTTTTGAGAAAGAAGACAATTTAAGATCAATTTGCCACCTTTTCTTAATGGATGATAAGCAATGTCCAATGTGCAAAAGCAAAAACTATGATGATCTAAAAGGCTGCAAAGATTGTGGTTTTGCAGGATTATGTTTGTCTGATGATGAATAATTGTCTTTTTTCATAGTCTTTTGCTTTTTAAACCAAAAATTACTGACTATTACCTGAACATTGCAATAATTCTTCAGACTATTTTATCGAGATTTTAGTAATCCTGCCATTTATCTTGTTTGTGAATACTGTCTTGGAAAAATCAAAGATCACAGATTTAAAATCAAAACTCAACTAATTTCTAATAATATTGCAGTCTTCTCTGTTAGTTAATATTTGCAATATTTATGCAAAAATCATGGCAAAAACATGGAAAGATAACGATATCAGTCTTGATCCAATTAAGAATCAAACAATTGCTGTAATTGGTTATGGAATCCAAGGCGATGCACAAGCAAACAACATGAAAGACTCTGGTCTCAATGTAGTAATTGGTCTTAAAGAAGGTGGTAGTAGCTGGAAAAAGGCTGAAGCTGATGGCCACAAAGTATTGTCTGTTGCAGATGCAACAAAACAAGCAGACATTATTCACATATTGATTCCAGATATGATTCAAGGTCAAATATACAAAGATGAAATCGGACCAAATCTTTCTGAAGGAAAAGCATTGTCATTTTCTCATGCAGCTGCAATCTATTGGAAATGGATTGAAGCTCCAAACAACGTTGATCTTATTATGGTTGCACCAAAAGGACCTGGCTCTAAAGTTAGAGAAACATATCTTGATAATTTTGGAACCCCTTCAATTGTTGCAGTTGAACAAGACTTTACAGGAAAAGCTTGGGATAGAACATTGGGAATTGCAAAAGCGATTGGAAGTGCAAGAGCTGGACTAATTCAAACTACTTTCAAAGAAGAAGTAGAAACTGATTGGTTTGGTGAACAAGCTGATCTTTGTGGTGGTGCAGCTTCTATGGTAACAAATGCATTTGAAACTCTAGTTGAAGCAGGATATCAACCAGAAATTGCATACTTTGAAGTTTTACATGAACTCAAACTCATTGTAGATATGATTCAGAGATATGGAATTAATGGAATGTGGAGACGTGTAAGTGAAACTGCTAGATATGGTGGTTTAACTCGTGGACCGATGATTATGGACTCTGCAAATAAAGAGAAAATGAAAAAAGTCCTTACAATGATTCAAGATGGTACATTCAACAATGAATGGATTTCTGAATATCAGAAAAATGGCAAAGATGCATTTGACAAATACATGAAACAATATGACGAACACCAAATTGAAAAAGTCGGTAAAGAAATGCGTAAAATGATGTGGCCTGATTCCACAGAATAATTTTTTCTTATATTTTTCTTAATTTAGAAACGCCAGTGTTGATATGATTAATTATTGTTGGTAGTGGAGTTCCTGGACCGTATACATGGTCTACTCCTGATTTAATCAAATCTTTGTGGTCTATTTCTGGAATTACTCCTCCACCTACAACTAAAACATCGTTAATCCCTTTCTTTTTTAGAGCCTTTACTACTCTAGGGAAAAGTGTTCCATGTGCACCATTAAGCAAACTCATCGCAATAGCATCTACATCTTCATCTTCTGCAATCTGTGCTATTCTTTCTGGTGTGGCAAAAAGCCCTGAATAAATTACCTCCATTCCTGAATCTCTAAATGCTCTACAAAGCACCAGAGCTCCTCTATCATGACCGTCAAGACCTAATTTGGCAACCAAGATTTTGATACTTCGCGATGCAGTCTTTTGTTTCATGATTGTAATCTATTCTTGTATGTTTTAAATGCTTTATTTGATTTTCTAATTCGTATTTTTTTATCAATAATTTCTTCAGATTTGGATTTTTTAGTATTTTTGGAACAAAACTGTGTTAAATAGTTAATTTTTGTCTTGCAGAGCAAGCCAGTGTCGGCTTACTTGTTATATCAAAAAATTGCCTACTTGTTACATGCTAATCTTAGATCAATTAAAAATTGAAGAGCCTGAAAGGAAAGAATCTTTTCTTGAAATTCTCTCTGACAAATATTGTAGATCCATCTTGGCAGTAATAATGGATAAACCAAAATCAGCAATAGAGATATCCCGTGAGAAAAACATTCCAATTAGTACTGTTTATAGAAGAATTCAGATGCTTCATGATTCAAAGATGATATTTACTTCAGGCGTAATTACTGATGAAGGCAAACGACTCTTTTTGTATAAAAGTAAAATCAAGGAAGTCAACACCAGTTTCCATGATGGTAAAATTGATGTTGTGATAGTTTTTAACAAAAACTAACCAAAACAGGTTATAGTTTTTACGCTATTACCTGTAATAGATACGTATGAACGACTATCTTCCAGACAAACTAACAGAAGAAGAGTTATTCAAACTAACATACCATAAAGGATTCATGCTAATCCCAGAAGAGTCTATAGGCCCATGTATGTCATGTGGAAATGGTACTATTATAAAATTTTGTAGAAAATACAATGGATACAATGGAAAGTGTACAACATGCAACGTGAATTGGAAGGAATCGTGACAAATGAATTATTAAGTAACATAAAATAATGGTGAGGATAATATGAATGATATTTACAACCTTGACGAGAACCATTTTTTGGTATTAAATTCAAACGGTACTGGTCGGACTACTTTTACATGTAATAAAACAAAAGGAGTTGTTAGATGTGAGGAACAATTCAATTTTTGTCCGATATGCGGTGCTCAATTGTTGATAAATCGTTAGAGGAATAAAACTAAAGAGACTCAATATCATTCGCCTTCTGCTTTGCATCAAGAATGAGCTGGCGAAGTCTTTGTAAATATAATTCACATACTTGAAGAATAGACACATTGGGATTTTCAGGAAATATCATTTTACTTGGATCATTAAAATCAGGTTGGATTAAGGTTGGTTCAGTGTTACTAATCTTTCCTTCATGACTAAAATTTATTCCAATTCGATTGTCCATATCTTCATGTTCATCTTCATGTCTTTTATTTTCTAAAAATCCAAATGTTGGGTTCTCCTTAATGTCGGACCTCTGGTTTTTATACCAATCAATGAACTCTACTGCTTTTGAATTATTAGAAGTCTTCGCAGCCCGTCTAAAATTATCTATTTTTACATTCTTTTTTTTCTTACCTCCATTTGTAATGTCCAAATTGTAGTGTTTTCTGTAATCTTCTAAAAGATTATTGAAAAGACCAACACATGCATGAATGAAGTTACTTTTTTCATTTTGAAATTGTAGCGTCATAGGGTGATACTTTTTCATGTTTTCTAGATTTTGCTCAGCTTGTTTGTATTTACCCCAGCCAGTCATTATTTAGTAATATTTGTTGGAACTAATTAGTTCTCTTTTCCCTACAAAATTTCATACTATCGTTGAGACGTTTCATATACGGAGAAGATCCAGCTTCACAAAACGACTTTCACGGAATTACAATTCATGAACTACTAGAAATGACAATGGATGATGAAACCCCAACGCCATTACTGCAATATATCTATGCAATCAGAAACACAAGTTTTGATAAAATATTACAATTTCACACCGATGTCTCATTCAAGAAATTACCACCATTTTACATGGTCTTTGATTACACCAATGAAAGAACCTTCACAGACATGATGATTCGAGACTTGAGAAGATAGAGTGACAAAATACCACCTAAGATTTTCTTTTTCTTTGTTTTTCTAGGGTTACCACACATGTACCAGTTGCTTTTGCTACAAGAATTGGTAAATCCAGTACATCGCAAGCACTTTCATTTGCATCGTCTTTGTTTGGTGCAATCACCTTGTATGCTTCAAAGATTATTTTCCTACTGGTTTTTCCTACCTCAGTAATTTTTCCTGTGACTTCAATGAAATCTCCACTATGCACTGGAGCTAAAAACTCAACTTTATCATAAGCTCGAAGAAGACCCTCATCTCCATCATATTGAATTGTTAATTCAGTAGCTACATCTCCAAATAGATTAAGAATTCGTGCACCATCAACAAGATCTCCGGCATAATGTGCATCATGAGAACTCATCCGTATCCGTAATTTAGATTCTGGAAAAGAATTGCTCATGATAATACTATAAAAAAAAGTCTAATGAAAGTTTTTTGATAGCCCCATCTATGAATTTAAAAAAGGCAATGCCAGTCTTCAAAGAAAAAAATTATTCTTCATAAAACATCCAGGATAATCCTTGAATGTCTTCCCATGTTGGTTTTGATTGGTTATCGTTATTTGTCATGACTTGGATATGTAAAATTTGTTTAAAAGACTCACGAATGATTTGTTCAGATCAATGATTCATGAAATTTAAGAGAAGTATTTTAGAAAAAGAGAATATATTCCATGATCCCTGAATAATTGTACTATTTTAGTCCTTTTGGGAAATATGTGTTCCTTGTTCCAGTAGAGACTTGCATTTTACATTTGCATATGTCTTTGGTTCCTTGATCTTGTTGGTCCACTCATACCCGCAGTGATTGCACCGATGAAGCCAAATCTCCTGAATGAACATAGAGACTACGAGAATCAGGAACTTTTTACATACATGGTACAATCACCAAAGTTTGTGTATTAAACATTATGACAACAACTACAATTGGTGCAACCACATACATTTCTATGAGCAGGTCATCGTACAAAATACCTTAATGCAATTACCTGAAATTCAGAACCTTCATAGCCTATGTGTAATTGTTATTATGATTTGCCATCATTAGTAATTTCATCTCCAACATAGATCCTAGTTTTACTGATTGCAATTCAAATAGATGAACTTGTGTCAATCTTAACAGAAATTTTCTATCAAAATCCAAATTATTGATTTATAAAAAAAATGAATGTTGGTGAAGTTATAATTTATGTGCTACCTGCAATTACATTCCCTACTATCTGAACCACGTTGAGTTCATTTACCTGAACGGACAATTGTAGTTCTCTTTCAAATCTCAATGGTGAAGGAAATCTCTTAGTGTTGTTGAATAAAGGACTGGCCCATCACTACATAGGCCAATATAATATTGCCATAAAATGCTCTGATAACGTTTTGAGGGTTAAACCAAAAAATACAACAGCACTATACAACAAAGCATCATCTTTTGTAAAATCTGGAAAAATTAAAGAAGGATTGAAGATCTTATTTGAGGTCATAAAATTAGATTTTTCATTTAAAGAAAAAGCTAAATTAGATATTGATTTTGAAGATATTAAAAAAATAAATGAACTTAAAGTAATAATCCACACAAGATTCTAAACCTCTAAGGAATTGTAATCGGAAAAATCTATGAACCTCTAAAATAGACAAGTTCAAATCTCCCTGAGTGAGTTGGAATCATAATCAACAGTTATTCTTCTAAACGCTTCTCTTAGTACTCTTTGAATCATTTGATTCATGCTCAAAAATAACAGCAGAGGAATAATCACCAAAGCTAGAGTATCAAACATTATGGCAGCAACTGCAATATTATGACAAATAATTACTTTTTTTAGGTAAATAACTCTAATTTTGATATTACAATGGAATTTCTTAAAAAACGAGTACGACAATATCAAGAAAAAAAATTAAATGAAATACTATCAAAAATACAGTTTCATCAAGACAAGAAAAACCAATTAGAACAAAAATTAGAAGGAATGACTTCTAATGAAATCGCCAAAATCAGAAAAGAAATTTCCTTCAATAAAAAAATGATAGAAATTTGGCAAAGAAATGAAGAAAAACTCAGAAGACAAATGAGTGAAATAGAAGATTAGCGCAAATCCCTGAATGATATTTTAATTGAGCGGTTCAAGGAAATCTATTAGCATGAATTGAAAAGAAGAAAATATGATTTCATCTTGTAATAAACTCCAAAAAGAGAAAGACCAAAGTAGTACCATCAAATAAAAAATCTCATGAATAAAAAAATGATTGCATTAGCAATTATTCCAATAATTGGATTAATTGTTATAATTTCTACTCCTGAATCAGATACAAAAAATCCTTCAAACGATATTGAGAAAAAAATTTCTACTCCTCAACCTGCTTTACCTATTGTTCAGTCTTCAGAATCAACATTACCGAGTTGTTCAGGAAATGCTAAATGCATCACTGGAATTGTAACTAAAATAATTGATGGTGATACAATTCATGTTGATGATCAATCTGTACGATTTTCATTGGCATCAGCTCCTGAATTAACTGGATTTGGAGAATTAGACTCTAAAAATTTTATCCAAACAATTTGCCCAATTGGAACTAAAGTTCTAGTTGATGAAGATGATGGACAAACTCCTGAGGGCCATAGTAGAATTATTGGAGTTGTTTATTGTAATGATATGATTCTAAATAAAGAACTATTGGATGCTGATTTGGGATATTTGGATTCTCGATTTTGCGATTCCAGCGAATTTGCAAGTGATTCTTGGGCTCAAAAACATGGATGTTGAAATATTTCAGTTTCTAACCAAGATATTTCTGTGCAAGAATCTCTAGAGTAGAGGCATTTAATAGACTAGTTGAGTCCATTTGGAAAAAGATTCTATCTGTAGTAGGGGTGACATCTACAATAATTGGAATACTTGTGGTTATCAAATAATCTAATTTTTATAAAAAATAATATAGTCAATTACTGACAAACTCTTTTTCTTTTTTCTAAATATTTCTCACTTAATCTACTCTGAAAATATTGTTGAAATGCTACATTTACGGAGAAGATCCTAAATTAATTATGAAATTTCTATTTGTTTCTAAAATAGTGTCTTTACGGACAAATACTATACTCTTTTTGACTAGTCTTTTAACAAAAACTAGTTTTTTTACTATTTTTAATAGTCATGTTCACTAAAGTCTGCGCCTAATGTAATTGTTGCAATAACTGTCGACTTTGTTGTTTGACACTTCATTTTTGTATCTGGGAGGAATTCATGAAATATTTCTTTTAGTAGCTGTTCTGTAAATACTGACCAGTTGCTGCCAAGCTCATGCTGTATGACAAAATGATGAAGATCCCCTTCCACCCTATGATCTGATTTCATACCTGATGCACGCATATAGTCTTCTAGGGTCTCAATACATCTTTTCAGATCGTACTTACCTTTAATGAATAGTACCGTATCTTTGATGACTGGTTTTATGATATTGATGATTTCATTTACCTCTTTTGCGTCCATGTCCATTCCTAATGTGTCTAGAATTTTTTTTGGGACAGGAATTATGCCTATTTTGTCTGCGAATCTGTCCCATTGAATGTATTTTTCTAAAATTTGCCTTGCCATGACATTGTGTGAGACGTTATGACTCATAGCTTCTGTCTCTATTTCTTCAACTAGTTTTACAGGCAGGCGATAAGTAATACTACGGGTCTTCTCTTTTTTTGTTGGATGCCTCTGACGCTTTACTGTATCTGAATCCAATTAACACTGTTACCAAGAATGAACTGTATAAAAAGATGATTTAATTCAAATAATTTCTAATTCTCACACTTGAAAATTATGCATAATTCTTTAAGAAATCGGGTTCTTTCTTATTTTGAGGGAGTTTGGTGCTAAACTATGCATTAGTTCATTTGAGGTATGGGTCAGTATTGTGAAAATTGTAGAAGATTTATGAAAAATTCTGAAATGACACATTGCTCTGATGAATGTCTGCTTGTTTCTATTAGAAATAGTAAATCTCTTAGCGAAACAGGAATTAACGCATTTTCATGGGATGAAAAATCTGATCCATGGAATTAATATTTAATTTCCAAGAATAGAAAATCTACTTAAAGTGTAACAAAAGTATCTCAGACGTGGACGTCATTCCCATTAACTATGATCTCATCTTTGAACCAGATCTGAAAAAATTCATTTTTAGTGGAACTGAAATAATCTCCGTAGATTGTAAAAAACCTACAAATACAATTATAATGAATTGTGCGGAGATTAAGATAAAATCCTGTCAGGTAAAATCAGCAGGAAAAATTATCTATTCTACTCCAAAAACCAATGAGAAAAAAGAAGAATTACAAATAAAATTGGGAGAAAAAATCAAAGGACAAGCCACAATCCACTTGGAGTTTCAGGGAATTTTAAATGACAGACTTCTTGGGTTTTATCGCAGTCAGTACAAACAGGGTAGCAAAACAAAGTATCTGGCTACAACACAGTTTGAAGCAGCTGATGCAAGACGCGCATTTCCTTGTTGGGATGAACCTGAAGCAAAGGCAACATTTGAAATTTCAATTATTGTAGATAACAAATTTACTGCAATCTCTAACATGCCAGTCAAATCAAAGAAAAAACTTACTAGTAAAACTATTTACAAATTTGGAAAAACTCCAACTGTTTCAACATATTTGATTTACCTCGGTGTCGGGGAATTTGAATATCTAACAGGAAAAATTGGCAAAGTTCAGATTAGAGTAGTAACTACAACGGGCAACAAGTCAAAAGGAAAATTCTCATTAGAATTAGGAAAGAAACTTCTTACATCTTATGAAAAATATTTTGGAATAAAATACCCCTTGCCAAAGCTCGACTTGATTGCAGTTCCAGACTTTGCAGCAGGTGCAATGGAAAACTGGGGGGCAATAACTTTTAGGGAGACAATCTTGCTATATGATCCTAAAACATCTTCTACTAGAACTAAACAATTTATCGCCGAAGTAATATCTCATGAGATTGCACATCAGTGGTTTGGTAATCTAGTTACTATGAAGTGGTGGAATGATTTGTGGCTAAATGAAAGCTTTGCAACATTTATGGCAACAAAATTTGTTGACAAGTTTTACCCAGAATGGGACTTGTGGAATCAGTTTGTTGAGGATGCAATGAATGTTGCAATGGGCCTTGATTCTCTCAAGACAACACATCCAATTGATGTAAAAGTAAATTCTCCATCTGAAATAAGAGAAATTTTTGATGCAATCTCTTATGACAAAGGTGGATGTGTATTACGAATGCTTGAGCATTATGTTGGTGAACCAAACTTCCAAAAAGGTCTTAAAAAATATCTCTCTGATTTCAAATACAAAAATGCTACAGGCCAAGACCTGTGGAATGCAATTGGCAAAGCATCAAAAATGCCTGTCACTTCTATGGTAAACACATGGCTCAGACAGCCTGGATTTCCATTAGTTGAGATTAATCAAGATGGCAATACTTTGAAACTCAAACAAAAGAGGTATCTGGTTGAGAAAGACAAAAAATTTAGTCGAGGTTTGTGGTCTATCCCTGTTTCTCTGGGACTAGAAAATGAAATTTCCAGAAGATTATTTTCTAAAAAATCCATATCTGTTAAACTTCCTAAGAATACGATAGGTTTTGTTGCAAACTATGGAAGAAAGGGATTTTATCGTGTAAAGTATGATGAGGGAATCTTACTTGACTTGAAGATGTTGGTAGATGAGAAACGTATTTCTGCAATTGACAGATGGGCAATTCAAAATGATCTGTTTTCGCTTTGTGTTTCCGGTGATGAACAAGTAAGAAATTATCTTGACTTTTCTGATGCATATTATGATGAGGATAGCTATCTTGCATCAGTTAACGTGGCACACAATTTAGCTTCATTATACTTTCGTTCATTTGGTGAAAAGTTTTCAGAAGAAATTCGTGGATATGCAGTAAATTACTTTAGAAAAATTTTGTTTGATTTAGGATGGGATCCCAAAAAATCAGATAAACATACTGATGCGTTACTTCGTGGATTTGTAATTTCTGCTTTAGGCAAAATGGATGATGAAGAAGTTACAGCAGAAGCTCTTAGAAGATATTCCAAATTCCTAAAATCTCCAAGTTCATTATCTCCTGATTTAGTAGAACCGATATGCTCTATTGCAGCATGGAATGGAAATGCAAAGACACATGCCCAGCTAACAAATCTATACAAGAATGCCAAAACTATGGAAGAAAAACTCCGTTTCTTAGGTTCTATTTGTGGATTTAAAAATACAAAACTTCTCCTCAAATCACTTGATTTTTCTCAAAACCCCGAAGTACGTTCTCAAAATATGCAGTTACCCATAATGAAAGTTGCTGCAAATCCCTATGGGGAAAAAGTTTTGTGGCCATGGCTAAAGAAAAATTGGAAAAAACTAAACAAGAAAGTTGGGCATGGAAATCCTCTGTTTAATAGGATCGTGGCTAGTATATCTTCTGTAGCTGATGACTCTATGGAAAAAGAAATCAAACAATTCTTCAAAAACAATCCTACTCCTGGCACGGAACGCACTCAATCTCAAACCCTAGAGCGAATACGAATAAGGTCAAATTTCCTTAGAAATATGAAAAAAGAGTTCAACGATGGCTAGAAAACTTGGTGCCCCTATAGTTCTTGGAATAATTACCGTTTTAGCATTAGTCTTTCTAACAGGTGGTGGGACAGATGACAAAGATATTCTTCGTCAAACCTTACAAATAGATGCAATATACTATGACTCTGGACACGTTGAGGTATCTTATTTTGATAAATCTGGCAAAACCGATTCAGTAGTATTGGAAATTCTTGGAATGGATGAATCTTTTCAAAAAACATTTTCTGGTTCAGAGTTTATTGAAATTGTTCCATTTTCAAATCCTCCAAAATATGGTTGGCCAATTCATCCGGTAGTCTTAGAAGTAGATCATCAGGAATTTGGGCATATTCAATTAAAAACAGAGATTCATCCCCTTGATGAACCTGCACTACCTGTAATCTATTCTAGATCTTAGATCATATACAAGATTTTATTGTACCTCTGAAACCTTCTTTGTATTGGATTTACTTGATGATCTAAAGAAAGGTAAACGTGGTGCAATTGCAAAAGCAATCACTATTGTAGAAAATGATCAAAAGGAAGCAAAAAAACTACTAAAGAAAATTTTCAAAGATACGGGCAATTCTATTGTTATAGGAATTACTGGACCTGCAGGTGCTGGAAAAAGTTCTTTGATTAACAAAACTGCAGTTGCCATGAAAAAATTAGGTACGAAACCTGCCGTGTTGGCAATTGATCCAACTAGTCATGTTACTGGAGGGGCCATACTGGGTGATAGAGTTAGAATGAGTGAATCCACTGATTCAGGAACATACATTCGAAGTATTGCATCAAGAGGTGCCACAGGAGCAGTATCACGTTCATTACGAAATAGTATCCGAATTTTAGAATATTCTGGATTTAATCCAATTATTATTGAAAGTGTTGGGGCTGGACAGACTGAAGTTGAAATTTCAAACATTGCAGACATTACAGTTGTTGTGTTTAATCCTAACACTGGTGATAGTATTCAAACAATCAAAGCTGGTTTGACTGAAATTGGAGACATTTATCTTGTAAACAAAAGTGACCTTAGTGGAACAAACCAGCTATTTGATGCAGTATTGGACTTTATTGGGGATTCAGAACGAAATCCGGTAATTCTGAAAACCTCTGTAAAAAAGAATTCTGGAATTGTAGAATTCGCAAAAGCCCTTAAAGATTTGATGGGATCCAAAAAGAAATCAAAGAAAGAGAAAGATCTAGATAGACTTGAGACCGAACTAAAAGAAATCGTTTTAAATAACATTAAAGAAAAGATTGATGGAATGCTAGATTCTGATAAAACATTTTCAAAATACCTCAAAAAATTACAGACAAAAAATATTGACCCCTTTGAAGCAGGAGATAAAATTACAAAATCTTTGTTAAAGTGATAATATGGCAGCAAAAAAATCCCCCAAATCAAAAGAGCCTGAAAAGAAAATTTTCACTGATTCTAATTTTACAGTAAAACGAATCTATCAAAAATCCTCTAAAAAGAAACCAGCAGAGGATGCAGGAAAATACCCATTCACACGAGGAATTCATCCTGGAATGTTTCGTGAAAGATTCTGGACCATGCGACAATATTCTGGATTTGGTGATGCCAAACTTACCAATGAACGATTCAAATTCATGCTTGAAAAAGGCCAGACCGGTCTTAGTATGGCCTTTGATCTTCCAACACAAATTGGTTATGATTCTGACTCACCACAAGCTGAAGGTGAAGTAGGAAAAGTTGGTGTATCAATAACTTCCATCAAAGACATGATGACTGCCTTTGATGGCATTCCACTTGGCAAAGTTAGTTCTTCAATGACCATTAATTCTACTGCATCTACATTACTTGCATATTATATTGCAGTGGGTGAAGCACAGGGATTCAAAAGTCATGAACTTCGTGGAACCACTCAAAATGATATTCTAAAAGAATACATTGCAAGAAATACTTACATCTATCCTCCTCAACCATCAATGCGATTAATTGGTGACATGATTGGTTACTGTGCAGAAAAAGTTCCTTCTTGGTATCCTGTTTCAATATCGGGCTATCATATGAGAGAGGCTGGTTGTACTGCAACACAAGAAGTTGCATTTACATTGGCCAATGCAATTGCATACATTCAAACTTGTTTGGATAAAGGATTAAAGATTGATGACTTTGCTCCTCGCCTTTCGTTCTTCTTTTGTTGTACTATAGAATTCTTTGAAGAAGTTGCAAAGTTTAGAGTTGCAAGAAAAGTTTATGCAAAAATTCTCAAAGAAATGTTTCATGCAAAAAACCCACGTTCACTACAGTTAAAATTTCATACTCAAACTAGTGGCGAATCATTAACTGCACAACAGCCTGATAACAACATTGTTCGAGTTGCGATTCAGACAATGGCAGCAGTAGCTGGTGGCACTCAATCACTTCACACAAATTCCAGAGATGAGGCATTAGCACTTCCTACACAAGAATCTGCAAAAATTGCACTCAGAACACAACAAATTGTGGCTCATGAAAGTGGAATCACAAAGACAGCTGATCCTATGGCTGGATCATACTATCTTGAAGAATTATGCGATCAAATTGAGGAGGGTGTATGGAAATATCTAAAACAAATTCAAAAAATGGGTGGCTCTGTCAAGGCAATTGAGAAAGGATTCTTCCAGTCTGAAATCAGACAAAACGCATATCGTTTAAAGAAGGAAACCGATGAAGGTGACCGAATTATTGTTGGAGTAAACAAATATTCTGAGCAAGAAGAACAACCAGATCTACTTAGAATTGGTGGCAAAATTGAAATTCAACAAAAAAAGGCACTCAAAAAATTACGGGAATCAAGGGACAAAAAGAAATGGGAAAAGGCACTTTCTGCAATGCAAAGTGCAGCTGAAACAGATGAAAATCTCATGCCTCACATAATTACCGCGGCAAAGGCCTTTGCTACAACCGGTGAAATTAGCAATACTTTCCGAGAAGTGTTTGGTGAATACCGTCCAAAAGAGGTCTTTTAGATGAAAATTGATCACATTGCAATTGCAGTAAATGATGTAGAGGAATCTGCCAAAGTATACCAACAAGCACTAGGTGTTGACAATGTGGAATTTGAAACTGTTGAAACAGAAGGAGTTAAAGTGGCAATTATTCATTTGGAAAATGGCCGTGTTGAGTTAATGCAGCCTACAAATGATACTAGTCCAATCAAAAAATTCCTAGAGAAAAAAGGCCAAGGATTACATCATATGGCATTAGAGACAGATAACATCGAAGGTGAAGTAGAAAGAATGGAAGGATGTGGTATTCAATTTCTTGGTAAAGTAAGACCTGGCTCTGCAGGAACCAAAGTCACCTTTATTCATCCAAAATCCCTTAACGGGGTACTCGCAGAACTGTGCTCTCATCCTAAAGAATAATCATTCCATCATTTTCAGTGTGTCTGATGCTGTAATGATTCCTACAATCTTTGATTTCTTTGAAACTAGAATACATTTTGTGTATCTAATTAATGGAACAAGAACATTCGCTGGAGTATCAAAGTCTACTATTGGGGGAACAGAGTCCATAGTGTCTGCCAGCTTTGCTTTTTTCAATTCTGCTTCTCCTATGTCTGCCAAATGTTTTACAATTCCATCTTCAGACACCATTCCTACAACATCTGAATTGCTAAAAACAGGAATCTGACTAATTGATAACTGATGCATCTTTTTAATTGCATCATGAAGCGTGTTGGTGGGTTTTAGCTTTACAATATCCTTGCTGCAAAAATCCCCTGCAGTATGTGATGATGATTTTCCTTCCAGCTGTGATAGACTGTCAAAAATTTTCTTTGCTGTTTCATAGCTTGGTTGACTTCTACCTGATTCTACCTGATTAATCATTGACGTACTTACACCTGTCATCATGGCAAGATTTTTCTGAGTAATCCCTATCTTCTGTCTCATCTGTTTTATGGAGTCAATTCTGGGTAGCAATTTGTTTAGAAATAGGTCTGATTGGTTTTAAAATGTATTATTTTTTCTTTGATCTTGTCTTTTTTGGTTGCTCAATTGCTGCTTGGGCTGCAGCGATAATTGCGATTGGGATTCTGTGTGGGGATGCACTTACATAACTGAAACCTTCACCGTGACAGAATTTGATGGAGTTTGGATCCCCTCCATGTTCTCCGCATATTCCAACTTCCATGTTTGGTCTAACACTGCGACCATTAGAAATACCAATTTTCATCAGACTGCCAACACCATTGACATCAATTGATTGGAATGGGTTTCTCTCAAGAAGTTCTTTTTCCAAATATTCTGGAAGGAACTTTCCCTCTACATCTTCTCTACTGAAGCTAAATGTTCCCTGTGTCAAGTCGTTTGTACCAAAACTAAAGAATTCCGCAGTATCTGCAAGCTCATTTGCAGTCAGTGCTGCCCTGACTACTTCGATCATAGTTCCAAAATTAATCTTTAGCTTCATTTTGTGTTTAGTTTCCATTTCTTTTTTGATGGAATCATAAATTTTCTTTATGTGGTTTAATTCTGCAATGCTGCTGATCTGTGGAATCATAATTTGTGGATGAGCTTTTACTTTTTTCTTTGTTAATTCCACTAGTGCTTCAAAGACTGCACGCAATTGCATCTCATAAATTTCTGGATATGTCACCCCTACTCTAACTCCTCTATGTCCCATCATTGGGTTAATTTCAGCAAGCTCTCTTGCTCTCTTTAGAACAATCTTTGCTTCATTGATTTCATCAGTTGCTTTCTTTAATTCCAATTTGTGGATCTTTTCTGCTAATTCTTCGGGGTTTGGCAAGAATTCATGTAATGGAGGATCTAGTAATCTGATTGTAACTTCGTATCCTTCCATTGCTTTTAGGATTTCAACAAAGTCGCTCTTTTGCAGTTGACCTAGCTTTTTTAGAACCTTGTTTCTTTCCTCAATGTTTTCAGCCATTATCATATCCACAAACATACCGATTCTGTCACTTCCGTTGAACATTCTCTCAGTTCTGCACAATCCAATTCCATGAGCACCAAATTTTCTTGCCAGTTTTGCTCCTTCTGGAGTATCTGTATTTGCTCTAATTCCTATTTTCTTTGCTTTTTGGGCCCATTCTAAAATCAGTTTAAAATCTGAAGTCATTTTAGGCTCTATTGTTGGAATATCTCCAATGTACACAATGCCTGAACTCCCATCAATCGTAATGGCGTCTCCTTCTCGAACTACCCTTCCATCTACATTGCATTGCTTGGTGTCATAATCAATCTTCAAATTTGCACATCCGACAATGCATGGCTTGCCCATTCCTCTAGCAACAACTGCAGCATGAGATGTTTTGCCTCCCCTACTGGTTAGAATTCCTACTGATTCAAAGAATGCCGGAACGTCTTCAGGCTTTGTCTCTTCTCTGATTAGAATGACTTTGTCCCCTATTTCTCCCATTGAGGTTGCTCTTTTAACATCAAATACTGCAATTCCACTTGCTGCACCTGGTGATGCTGCAATTCCTTTTGCTAATTGTGTATAATTTTTAATTTCCTTTGGGTCAATTCTTTTGTGGAGTAATTGTTCTAGTTGTTCTGCATGTAGTCTTGTCAGTGCCCTATTTTTATCAATTAATTTTTCTTTAACCATGTCGACTGATGTCTTTACCATTCCTACGGCATTCATCTTTGCATTTCTTGTTTGTAGCAAATAGAATTTTCCTTGCTCGATTGTAAATTCAATATCTTGTGGCTCTTTGTAGTGTTTCTCTAATCTTTCACATGTTTTTGCAAGTTGTTTGTAAGAGTCTGGCATCTCTTTTTTCATTTCATCTACTTGTTTTCCTGTTCTAACACCTGCTACTACGTCTTCGCCTTGTGCATTGACTAGGTATTCTCCGTAGATGTGATTTGTACCATCACCTGGGTTTCTTGTAAATACAACACCTGTTGCACTATCATCTCCCATATTCCCAAATGCCATGGATACAATGTTAACTGCAGTTCCATCAGCAATGTCTTTTGTAATGTTGTTCTTCTCTCTGTAGACTAGAGCTCTTTCACCCATCCAACTTCCAAAAACTGCCTTAATTGCAAGCTCAACTTGTTCTGTAGGATCAGAGGGAAATTTTCTTCCTGTATGTTTTTCACAAATTTTCTTGTATTGTGAAACAACTTCTTTGAGAGAATCGACATTTAGTGCACTATCTTCTGTAATCCTTTGTTTTTCTTTTGCAAAATCTAAGATCTCATCAAATTTTCTATCATCTACACTAAAAACAACTTTTCCAAACAATTGGATAAATCTCCTGTAAGAATCCCATGCAAATCTAGGATTCTTGCTTTTTTCTATAAGGCCAATTATTGTATCATCATTTAATCCTAAATTCAATATGGTGTCCATCATTCCTGGCATGGACATTGCTGCTCCTGATCTAACTGATACTAGTAAGGGGTTTGATTTGGAATTCCATTTTTTTCCTGTTCTTTTTTCAATTTTTACAATGTTCTTTTTTACATCAGCCATGAGTGTTTTTGGCAGTTTTTTGTTATTTTCATAGTATTTTTTGCAAACTTCAGTAGTAATGGTAAAACCTGGTGGGACTGGCAACTTTAGTCTGGTCATTTCACACAGACCCGCTCCTTTTCCTCCTAGGAGTTTCTTGTTTCTACCGTCTCCTTCATCATAAAAATAAACTTGTTTCATTTTTTACGATTATCAAGTCTGAAAAAGGGGGTATTAAACCATTGATTTAGCAAATTCAGACATTATACCATTCCAGTCTTTTGCTTTGATAATTCCGCTTGCAACTAGTATCCCTTTAGATCCTAATTCTATTGCTTTTGCAACATCTTCTCCAGAAACAATTCCTGCACCACAAAGTAGTTTTGTATTATTTTTTGCACTCTTTACGGCCTGTGCAGCTTTTGTAATTAACTCTGGTTTTTCTTTTGAGACTGCCTTTCCTGAACCAATTAATTCTGGAGGCTCTATTGCAATGTAATCTGGATTTAGCTTTGCATATTTTTTAGCTTCTGCAACATCTTTTACACATACAATTGATGTCATCTTTAGTTCTTTTAACTTTAAAATCAGCTTTTGAATCTCTTTACTTGAAATTCGATGTTCACTATGGTTGATTAGTGATCCTTTGACTTTGGATTTTTTTAATAATTCTGGAATCACAAAACCTGTAGTGCTTCCAACTTTTGAGTCATCAACATGTTGAGCTAAAATTGGAATTGAACTATTTGCAACTAATCCAATTAGATGTTGTGGTGGTGAAATTGCAATTTTCATATTGAATTTTTTTGAAACTTTTTCTGCTGTTTTTACAAATTTGATGATTTTTTCACCTGAAATCTCTTCATAATTTTTACAATTAATAACAAACATCCTTCTATTAGCCTTTTTATATTCTATTTAATCCTTGATTAGAATTATTTGTTTTTGATTGTCTATCATATCCTTTCTTCATCACTAAAACTATCATCATTAGAACTATTGCTGCAATATTTGTGCCTATGATGAATATGTCTGATACTATGATACCATAAATTAACCATAAAATGGCTCCTGCAGAAATAAAGATCATTAGAAATTTTGAAACGTCTTTTAGGCTCTTTGTTTTGTATCCCTTGTAAATCTGCTCTACCCATCCAGTGAGAATTAAGATTCCAGCAGCTGTTCCAAGTAGAGTCAGTAATGTTCCATCTATTTCCATATTTTACACTAGCTCCAAAAGAATTCGTCTAGCCCTGTTTGCTTTGGTTTTCCTAAAATTGTATCAAAATCCAAGTCCATAGATGATGTTATTTGTTCCAGTGTTGATTCCATAAATTCCATGTATTTTTTAGAATCAATCTCTTCTTTTTTTGCCATCTCTACTGGCTTTACTCCTGGCTTGTTTAGAATTTTAATGAAAGAAATAATGTCTCCTTTCTTTATCTCCCTAATTGTTTCTAATTGTTTTGCTGCCCTGATATGTTGAGGAATTGTTTTTACATATTCTGAAGGTGCCTTGCTAAGCATTACATTAAATGTTAGTTCCTCTAGCGGTATCTCTTTTGCTTCTATTCTTTTGCCGCACGTTGCAATCTTTTCTGAGATCTCTCTTTTTGCTTTTTCAAAATCTTCTATTGTTTGAACTTTGGATAACACATCAAGTAAGTCGTAAAACAATTTTTTGATAAATGGTGGTGTGTGTGATTTCTTTCCTGTAAGTCCCTTTACATCTACTTTTCCATCCTTTGTTACTCCTAGATAGTTTTTCTTTCTGTTACTTAGTACACAATATCTGTATGTCTTGTCAATTTCTAAATCTACACCATGATCTTTTTTTGCTTGTTCTATTACTTTTTGAATTTGTTCTTGGGTTGGATTTTTGATAAATAGCGAATCCGTATCTCCGTAGAGAACTTCAATACCTGTTCCTTCACATTTTTTAATTGTCTCCAAAATCGTATATCTCCCAATCGCAGTTGTTGCTTCTGCTGCAGGAAGAAAATACAAAGGAAATATCTCAGCCCCCATAACGCCATAACTGGCATTTAGAATCACCTTAAGTGCTTGACTGACTACTGTGTATTGCTGTCTTTGCTCATCAGTTAGGGTCTCTTTTTTTGATAAACTCTTGTAGTAGTTTACTCTCAAATCTCTTAATGAGCCAATAATCATTGATGTTAGTCCATTTTTCTTTGAGCATGTCCAATGATTTGTTTGTGGAATTGTATTTTTCTTACAATCTTCATGACTACATCTTACTGTCTCATATGAAATGTTTCTAACTTTAATGATACTTGGATACAGACTTGCAAAGTCCATGACCACTACATCAAAATGAATTCCTTCTTTAGGTTCAACAACAAGACCTCCTCGATATTTTTTATCTTTTATCACGGCATCTGACATTACTCCTTCAGATCTTCTTTCAAGCTCTGCTCTTTTTGGGATTAGATAATTTTTTTTCCTGTGTTCATAATATAACAAACTTCGAATCCATTGTGACACCCCCATTCTTGCAATATCGTCAATTGGCATTCTTCCAATTCTTGCAATAATCACAAGTAAGTTCATCAGCAAATCATTGTTGAAACTGGTAAGCTCATAGGTCAGAAGGGCATCGTTGTAGCAATAATTTGCAGTTTGGTAGAGGCTTAACTGGTCAAACTCTAGTCCATAGTCAATCTTTTCCTTACCAAGCAAAGCCTTTGAGACACTGTTTAGTGAAAAGTTGGTATATTTTTGACTGAATGCATAGATTTGAAATGAACGATTTGAAAGAGTTCTATACAAATCAAGATGAACTCCTTCTTTTAGTGTTGCAGAATCCCTCATCATGTAAAAGGGGTTTTCTGAATTTTTGATTCCAAGTCTTTCGGCCCTGTTGTAAAGATATGGTAAATCAAATTCGTCCCCATTATATGTTACAACAAATGGAAATTCTTTAATAATTTCAAATACGTCTTGTATCATCTCTTTTTCTTTGTTTAAATCATAAAAGATAACCTTGATTCCTTGCTCTAGTTCGTTAGCTCCTTCTTCGGTTCCTTCTGTTCTAAGCACAAAAATCTTGTCAAACCCATCAGAGCCTTTGAGTCCAATTGCTGTTACTTTTTTTTCTGCAATTTTTGGATCTGGAATTCGCCCAACTTCTGCTTCAACTTCAATATCTATACTGAGTCTCTTTATTTTTGGAATGGGTTGATTTAGTAAGTCTGCCCATTCAGAAATGAACTTCTTGAATTGTTCATTATCTACCATGCTCTCATTGTCTACTTTATCCCATAACAGACTCTTCAGTGCAAGCTTTACTTCATCTGAAATTTCTAAATCGTGTTGTTTTATTTTTCTCTCTTTGATTTCATAATATTTTCCAACAATTAATTTTCTGTCATAAAGATAATTCTCATAATATTTGATATCTGACTCCCAAGTTTCAATAACGTTTCTGATACTTTTGTCACCTGTTGTTCCTCCTATTGCCAGAGGATCTGCTACTGTAATCTTTGACACATCTATTTCTTTATCTTTTATCAGATCATATCGCTGAACAGTCTTGATTTCAAGAACGTCTTCTCTTTCCTGAAGAAAATCTAATTCATCAGGCGATAATTTTGAATAACAATAAGGCTTGTGGCCTGTTTCGTCTCTCCATAAGAATAGTTTTTGGGACTTTGGTTCATAGAATTTCAAAATAGCTGATTTTGAATTGTTGTCATATGCAGCTGAGACCAACATCGATGGTGGCATTGATTCTATTTTTTCAGTTTGTGCTAGATTTACTTGCATTTTCTCACACAGAATTCTCGTATTTGCTTACTAGTTCTTTTGCCCATTTTGCCATCTTGTTTTTGTCTAGTTGAATCACTTCCACGCTTGCCTCTTTTAACAAGTCAAAGTCAGTTTCTGGATAAGAGTCAAGGCAAACAAATTTTCTAATTCCAATTGTTATTGCCATCTTAGTGCATTCCAGGCATGGAACAAATGTAGTGTAGAGTATTGCCCCTTCTACTCCTGCCTCAATTCCCAAAATTGCGCAATGCATAATGGCATTTGCCTCTGCGTGATTGCAAAGACACCTGTCAAGTGATGCCCCTGATTCTATTTTTCCTTCCATTCTGAGTTGGCATCTTTTACATCCGCCTTCAAAACAATTTTTGATTCCAGGAGGAGTTCCATTATATCCCGTTGCTAACTGTCTGTGGTTTCTAACAATTACTGCACCAACTTGTCTTGTCATGCAGTTTGAGCGAAGTTTTGCCAACTCTGCTTGAAGCATAAAGTATTCATCCCAGTTTGGTCTTTCAAAAGAACTACTCATACAAATTCTGTTTGTGTGTTCAATATATGGATCGCGTTAACTGAAATTCATTTTGCGATCATAGTGAAACTAAATTCTGATCCTATGAATGATATATGCACAAACTTCTTTAGTATCTCTGCAAATCTTATTTTGATGGCTAGCTATACATCTGAAGTAAATGTCATTCATAAAAAATTTCAAAATGCTGTAAAAAGAGCAAAGACAAAACAGACTCTTAACAAAGCATACAGCGTTCACAAAAAAGATCACGAACGTGTATTGAAAAAACATCTCCGTGAAGAGATTGCAATGATTAACAAAGCCAAGAAAAAACTGGAATAATCCTGTTTTTTTAAATTTTCTTTTTTCTACACTTCAATTAGTGGTAATTTTTTTCCTTTATTTCCCTGAAAGTTGATTCTTACCTATCTTGTCTTACTTCTGCTTCTTTTCTTACCTTTATTCTGGTACCACGACTGGTTTGTCATAAACCCCAAAAGACATAGTTTTGGGATTTAAAAACTTCCCAAATCTCTTAATTTTAGGCACAATTTTGAGAATTTTTTCATGTATGTAGATTGTTGAGTAATGGCTAGCATTTTACTATACGAAAGCATAAAATCAATAAATTCTGATTTCTCTTTGTAGATTGACTCAATATATTGAGAAAAAGTATGTTCAAACAAATTCCATAGAGAAAAGAGACTATCAGGTAAATCTTGCAAATCAGGCTATTGAAGAAAATTGTATTGTTGTTTTGCCTACAGGTCTTGGAAAGACTGCTGTTGCGCTACAGGTAATTGCAGAATATCTGTCAAAAGGAACAGGCGGAATTTTGTTTTTGGCTCCAACCCGAGTTTTGGTAAATCAGCATTATGAATTTCTAAAAGAAAATCTTACCTTGGAGGATGTTTCGCTAATTACTGGAGAAGATTCCATTCAAAAACGAACTAAACTTTGGAATAATAGTGTGATTTGTGCGACTCCAGAAATTACAAAAAATGATTTAGATAGACAAATTGTATCTCCACAACAGTTCAACCTTGTAGTCTTTGATGAAGTTCACAGGACTGTTGGTGACTATGCTTATTCAGGAATTGCAGAACGATTTGAAAATTCTTCTGCCAGAATTGTTGGAATGACTGCAACTCTCCCAAGTGAAAAAGAAAAAGCAACTGAGATTCTAACAAGGCTCAGAATTTCAAGTGTCGCAGAAAGAACAGAAGATAGTCCTGATGTCAAACCTTACACACAAGAAACCAACACTGAATGGATTAACGTAGAACTTCCACCAGAACTAAAATCAATTCAAACATTATTGAAATTGGCATTAGATCAGAGATATGATATTCTAAGAAAGAACGGAATTAATTTGGCTTCACAACAGTCTCTTTCTGCACTGCTTAGAATCCGACAGTTTGTGTTAAATCAAAACAGACGTTCTGCTAAACCTCTCTTCACTGCAATTAGAATTCATTATGCTCTAAACATACTTGAGGCTCACGGAATTGCCCCTTTTCTAAAATTCTGTGAGCGTGCACGGATAAAAAAAGGAGCTGGCGTCAAAGAACTCTTTGAGGTTGATCCTAATTTTACCAGAGCAATGCATCTTGCTAAAGAAGCACAATCTCGAGGAATCGAGCACTCAAAGATCCCAAAACTCAAAGAAATTCTTGAATCCGTTCCTGGAAAAGCCCTGATTTTTACTAGCTATCGGGATTCTGTTGATTTGATTTTCAATAAACTAACTGAGTTGGGAATCTCTGCAGGAATTCTAATTGGCAAGGCAGGCGAAACTGGACTAAAGCAAAAAAAGCAGATTGAGACAGTACAAAAATTCCGAGATGGGGTTTTTCGGGTGTTGGTAGCTACACGTGTTGGTGAAGAAGGATTAGATATTGCTGAAGTCAATCAGGTTATTTTCTATGACAATGTCCCAAGTTCCATTAGATTCATTCAAAGGAGGGGAAGAACCGGACGAAAAGATACTGGTAAACTAGTTGTGCTCATTGCAAAAAATACCATTGATGAAACATACTATTGGATAGGAAAAAGAAAGATGACTGCAGCCAAATCTATGGGTGAGAAGATGACAAAAGTACTGGAGAAAAACCAAGAGATCAAATCTCAAAAAGTAGGGTTAGATGCTTTTGTCTAGTTTTTGTATTGGTTAGAAATTTTATCAAAGATCTCTTGCTTTCTCTGAATAACTTTATTTTTCATTCCTGATTCTAAATGATGAATGCTACTACTTTTTGCTGTTAGTAAATTTTCTAGTCTTATATCAAATTGAATTTGAAGAAAGTCATATGTTCCCTGAAACCCTCCCTCTAATTCTAAATTTTCAAATGTTTCTTTTGCCAAATTGTTGATGGACTTTTCCAAATAAGCAAGAATCTCATCTAGTGTTTTTATTGTTAGTACCGTCATGATTAATTCTGTTTTGGACGTGCAAAAAATGTTGTGTATTTTAGATTGGTATAATATTTAATGATAGTTCTCAAATTCTTGAAAATACTATTTTTTGGTAAATTCTGACAATTCAAAAAATTATGTGATTTAAAAAACCTGAAAGAAAATCCTTTTCTGATTGTAAGAAAATACTTTAGAAAATTAACTGTGATTTTGAGATGTAAACTCCATTAAATTATGCAAATCTTTTAATGATGTGATAACCAAATTCTGTTTTAACAGGTTCTGAAATTTCGCCAATTTGCAGTTTGAATGCAGTTTCCTCAAATGGCTTTACCATCATACCTTTTGTAAAATAGCCTAAATTTCCATCTTTTTTAGCACTTCCTGAGTCAGTTGACAGTTCTTTTGCCAACTTTCCAAACTTTTCACCTTTTTTGATCCTCTCTAAGATGGCTAATGACTCACTTTGTTTTGCAATCAGGATATGGGAGCATTTTATCTTGACTGGCAATACTGTACTGATATTTTTTCATATTTTATTTCTTTATTTTTTGTGTTGGTTGAGTCTGGTTCAAATTATACTGAGAGCACACTGTACATGGGGATATAGTTAGTGGATGAAATAAAAGACCCACGTGGAAAAAAGAATTCCCAGATGAGTTAATTGGATAAAGAATGGTTAAGAGTTAAAAGCGGTAGAAGTAAAGGTTGTAGGGACTGCATAAACCATAGATGTATACGTAGTTGCAAATGTGATTGTCATAAATAATCATTCTATGTTGATTTAATGAGCACTACCCATGTGGAAGTGTTGTTAATTTCATTTTCGTTGTAACGATTCAAAAAGTAGCTAAAATGAGAAATTACTGCACTTTTAATACTTAAATGATGTATAGCATTATGGAGTATGGTTTTTAGAAGATGTGTTCATTGTGGTAGGGAATATGAAAATTTGTTTGATAGGTCTACTTGTTCATCTGAATGTGCAGTGGAAATATCATCAGCAATTGAGGTAAAAAGTGGTTAACAGTAATTTCCCAGAATTTTGTACTCCTCAAGTTGGACGTCATGTGGAATCTCTCAAAAATTATGCTTTGCCAGATTTTATTTTGTCACTTGTTGCAAAAGAATGTGATTCAGATCTTGCAGAAAGAGGAAGAATTGACAAGAAATTACACAGTATGAATGAAGAATCTATTGAGTTATTGTATAGGGTATTCGTAAAGTGTGATAAAAATGAATCAGGACAATATGCTCGGTATAGATTTTATGCGTATGTTGCTAGTATGTATTACAAATGCGAAGTTTTGATCAATGAGATATTGCCAGGAAAATCAGGAAATAATTACAAAGTTCCTGTAGCAGTAAAAAGTAATGGAATGTACATTTCAGTTGCAGTAAACAAAGACACTGGAAAACAAGTAAACAGAAGAGACACAACAAAATTTTACAATATGGTAGATGACATCAAAAATGGGGAACAGGGAACTATGTTGACTGATGCAATTTATGCTTCCTCTGTAGGATTCAAAGGAGAATCATTAGTTGAGCTTGAGAGGCTAAGTGCAGGAAGAATCAATGATCCTGAAAACAAATTAAATTTTAAAACGGCATATTTTGAAAATGACATTTATTCTATAACCTAGTGTTGAATGGTTTAATTTTAAAATGGATAGAAAGTAGTTCATTAGATTCTAAACTCTATTCCTTTTCAACTTCACGAATAACGTAATTTTTTGCATCAGCAAAATTACCGCAAGTTTCACAAAGCCATAGAGTTGTGTTTTCTATTTTCATCCATTTCGGCAATCTTCGATTGTTACATTTTTCACAAAACAGCATAGTTGATTGTGTTCCTACCTCTATTTGTAATGGCGTTAATTTACTAAACTGCATCAATATACTTAAGTTGACACAAAATTTAGACAGATATGAACTGTCATCAAAAAAGTGAAGCCCATGTTTGGAGATATTCAAAGCACAATAAAATGCGCAGATGTATAAAGTGCAAATCCAAAATTCCAATTACTAAAGAAGAATTTGAACTCAAATGGGGTAAAAAACAAAGCATAGTCAAATAGATTATTTTCTTTTTTTCTAAACTTATCTAGTAACAAAAGAAAGTATCTAGCCTAATCAAATGAGGAATATGCCCTAACTGTCATACCAATAATTATGAACAAATATCTGCTGATAGCGGTGTGGGAAGTTTAGACAGATAAACAGCATTTAGAAAATTTAAATGGATTAAAAAAGAGTTCAGATATTTGAAACCCTAACATTTTCAGACCGAGAGTTTCTGCATTAATGTTCACTATCGTTATATCATCCTATTCCCTCATTTCTCACATGGTTCACAAAATAAAATATTTTGAAGCTGATAAACTAAAGCCAGGAGTTTTCCTTCAAGATGTGGTAAATGACTTTCTAGCAGAAAAAGATGAAAAAATCATAGCAGTTCACCCTGTTATGGAAAAAACTTTGTTGGTTCACTACAAGGAATAATTAGTCTCCTATTTTCATCTTGATGAGAAAACTTGCTTAAATAGTCCATAGTATTTTGATCTTGTTTTTGAACAATGTTTGGGATAATTCGTCAGAGATTGGTGACCGAAGAAAGATATCTTCATGCCACGACCGCTAATCTAGAAGTTACCCCTAATACTACCGATTTGTGGAATAAAAGAACTACCAGTCAAACACCAAATAGATTTAAAGGAATTGGTTCTTTTCTTCACATTTTATGATGTTTAATTATGTGCAATGAACTAGTGTGCTTCCTGCAATTAGAATGCATTTTCATGTTAACATTTGTCCAATTAATGTAATTCCAATAAATAATCAGTGGCTCATAGTACTAATGTTATAGAGTGTGGCAGACTATTTGGGAGACAATAACAAGAGACAAGTCCATGATCTTCTTAATCAAAAAGAAAATTGTCAAATTGATGAAATCATGATAGTGCACAAGCGATATTTTATTCCAGATACTTTCACACAGGCCAATTCTAAGGGGTGCGATAGTTGTATTTGGTGCATTAGTAACTCTCAAGAGTAACATAATTACCGAAAATAATGTGAAATTTAGGCATAAAACTACAAAATTACGTCGATATATATCAAAGAGAAACTTATCAAAGACATGTTTAAAAAAATAATTAAAATATTACAATTTGGTTCTTGCAAGACTCAAATCACTAATGACGTAAATACCTTCAAAGAATCTGAAAAAAAGAAACCCGAGGAGAAAGTGAAATAAATGAAGTATCAATGTAAACATTGCAGTTTTCATTGGATAGGAACTTCGTATAGTTTTGATGAGGTACGTGATCATGAAAAAACTCATTTGAAAAAGAAGACTTCATCAAGTGTTAGTTTGTAATAAATCCTAATAACGAATATTATGATAAGGGTATGGGAAAAAATGGAATGTTTGATTGTCGTTGATCAGTTTTTCTCTAGTTTCAAAAAAACTAAGTTTCTAATATCTATGTAATTGAAATTTCCTTTTACAGTTACCACAAAATCGTTGTTTAGTTTTCTTGCTTTCAGTACCTAAAATCGATCCACATCTATCACATTTTTGTTTAATCATTATTTGTTTTCCAATCCATAATCCTTACAATAAGAAATATAAGTTACAGCATCCTTTGGTTTAACTCTTTACCCAGTCTATATTTTGATCCAACCTCAGACTCTTGTATCTATTTCTAATGGTTACCTCAGTAACATTTGCAGCTTCTGCAATATCACGTTGAGTCATATCCTCAGAATTTTTGACACATGACAGGTACAATGCTGCTGCTGCAAGACCCATAGGATCCTTACCGGCTGATTCTTCATGCTCTTGGGCTACTTTAAGAATCTTAACTGCATAACGTTTTGTCTTTTCTGTAATTGCAAGCAAGCTTGCAATTCTTGCTACGCATTGGATTGGATCAACAACAGGCATCTTTAGTCCTAGTTCCCTATGCAGTATTCTGTAACATTTTGCAATGTCTTTTTTCTTAAGGTTACCTGCATCTGCAACGTCTTTTAGTGTTCTTGGGGTTTCAGCATCTCTGCATGCGGCATAAAGTGATGCTGCAAGCAATGGTGAAATTGAACGTCCCCTGACCAACCCTTTTTCCAGTGCTTTTCTGTAAAGGTATGCTGCTTTTTCAATCACTGAATTAGAAAGTGAGAGTTTGTCTTTTAACCTGGATAATTCGCCTAATGCTTGTCTGAGATTTCTATCTGCAGATGCGTTGACTTTACTTCTACTGTCCCATGTTCTTAGCCTTTCAACGGTATTTTTCATAGCAGATGTAAGTGGTTTTCCAGAGGAATCCCGGTTTATCGGATTGATGATTGTAGCAAGACCCCTGTCATACATTGCAAGTGACGTTGGAGATCCTGTTCTAGTGGGATCAGTTCCTCCCTCTTTTGGAAATGATCTCCATTCTGGTCCTGAATCTTGTATTGTATCAGAAATAACGTAACCACATTTGCCACAAAATCTTTCCCCAGTTACACTGTCAGTTACCATTCCGTTTTTTCCACAACGTCCACAGACAGTATCTACATTGATAATTTCTAGAACCAAAAATATTACCTATAGTGATATACCCTTCTTCCTATAAGAACCGGCTTATTTTGTGATGTTTTGTCAATTATGGTGCTCTTCTCTTTGATTCTATCAACAAAATGAACCATTAATTCATTTTGTGAAAATACTAACCGTTCTTATAGCTAAGAAATTCTCCTAGATTATGTCACAAGACCGAAAGATGTACAAATGTACATGTGCTGACTGTGGTAAAGATTCTGAAGTTCCTTTTGAACCAAAAGAGGGAAGACCAGTATACTGTAAAGAGTGTTTACCAAAACATAGAAAGTAGAAGATTTTAGATTAGTTTTGTTTAATTAATTTTAAACTCAATTATTTTCAGATATTCTTAAAACCTTTTTTCTTTTTGATTTGATGTGATTTACAACTGGTCCAGCATATCTGGTTTAAATTAGACCCCCAAAACTAAGTTTGTATGTCAAACAACATAAAAGATACAATTTTCATTGGTAAAAAACCATTGATGACATACGTAACTTCTGCAATAATACAATTAGCAACAATGCCATTGATCAAAATTAAAGCTAGAGGGCTCAGCATAGCGCATGCTGTTGATGTGGCACAAATAGTACTACAAAGAACTAATCCTGCATTTGTGATTGGAGATGTCAAAATTGACTCAGAATCATTAGAGTCTCAAGATGGTAGAACTAGAAATGTTTCAACAATTGAAATTTCAATAAAAAAGAGAGCCGCATAAGGATCTCCCATAGTAACTGTCAACCTAAATTCCAACGGTTCACACTGAAAAAATTTTTAATCACAACAGATTTTCCGTTATTTTCTCTATTTTTTATAAATATATGGACAATTATGATCTATATGCACTGATATATCCTGATTTATAGAATTACAGAAAATTATATAGAAAATCAGGCGTGAATTTCCAAAATTAAGCCGGTATATATCTAACAGAGACGTTAATTAAAGCATGTTTAAAAAAATAATTGAAAAATTGAAATTTGGTTCTTGCAAGACTCAAATCACTAATGACGTAAATGCCTTCAAAGAATCTGAAAAAAAGAAACCAGAGGACGTAGAAAAATAAATGGCATATCATTGCAAACATTGCAGTTTTCGTTGGGATGCAGCAGAAGGCGATATTCAAAAATTACTCCTTCATGAAAAGACTCACAAAAAGAAGGATAACTAATGCTGACTTGTAATAAATGCTATAATGGGCATCACGATCAGTGTATGGGAAAAGCTAGAATGTTTGATTGTGGGTGTGAATGTTTTAAAAAAATAATTTCAAACAAGTAAGATGTCATTAGAAAAAAATAAAGATAATCTGCGAATATCTCCTAAAGGTACTAACATTCCAGGAACTCACAGAGAATGTGAAGAGGATAGCTGTAATAGATTGATCCCATGTCCACATATCCGATGTCAGGAACACCGAACAGATATGGCAATAAAGGACTGGGTTGTACCCCATATTGAGCCATGACCGAAATTTCTAAAATTAAGTTATCTGAAGATGATTTTGTTTTGGTTGGAATGAATTACAACTATTTCATGATTCCCAGATTGGCACACACTAAAGATAATCTTGAAGATCTAAAGCAACAAATCCTCAAGAATCAAAAAATGGTTGAGGAATTAAGGACAATATGGAATAAGGTAGAGTATGTCATGTTTGCCGATGATGTTGCAGGAATACTGGAGAGATATTTTGGTAAAAGAGCAGAATAGTAAACCAATAGTCACAAAGGATACAGGATTCAGAACAAGAGTAATCTTGCTTAATACATGTACAAATTGTAGTAGTGAATTCAAACCAATAAACAGTATGACGTTTGAAACATTATGAGATTTATGCCAGAAAAAAACAAAATCTAATTGAAAATAACAATGCATATGATTTTTGATACAAGCTACACTACTCTAGATGTGCGGGTATAATCATGGACGCATAAAATATTCTTCAGCGCATTCTTTGCAACAAAATTCACTTATGAAAAGTTCAAAATTCTTTCCGCAATTTTTACATTTTACATTCATGATATCGTCCCACGCATCTCCAAAATTTCCATTCACGGTTTAGGTTGCCTTGCCAATACAATGACTGCATGGGGCAAATCCTTCTTTTTCTGCTTGGTCAATGGTATCTGGAACAAAGTAACCCTGTTTTCCTTTTCCACATAGTATAACATACATTCAGGTTTCATTACAGCCAAATGGTGTACAACCATGTTTAATTTGTCACCCATATAGCCTGCCAAGATTATCTGCCTCCTCTACTTTGACTAGAAAAAAAGAATTGTACAAAACAGGTAAGATGCTGTTTTAAATTCTCACTTCCAGAATTGGATAAAATATTTTCTTTACATTTCATGCTAATCATATGCCATTAACTCCTTTTCTTCAAGCATGGAATGCAGTAAGTTTACAGAACGATACACATCTTCCTCTGTTTTACCACCAGTGCATACCAACTTACCTGACGCAAAAACTAGAATCACAGTTTTTGGATCAAGCATCCTGTGAATCAGTCCAGGAAATTGCTCTGGCTCATACATGCTTCGTGGCAATGTTCTTGCAGCCTGTTCCAAGTAAACCCTGCCACCAAGGTTGATAGATGCCACAATGTTTTGAACCGTCACTATGGCTTCATTTTTTATTTTTATTTTTCCTTTTCTCAACTTTTGAACTACTGTCTTCACTGCCTTTCTTGCCAGGTCTTCGGATTTAGCTCCGGTACACACCATCTTTCCTGTACGAAAAAGCAACGTGGCAGTTTTTGGGTTTTTTAATCTAAAAACTGCACCTGGAAATTGCTCTGGATTCCATTCTACATCTGGAAATTTTTTTGTAATGTCTTTGAGGTCTAGTTGCTGCTCAATTGTTGCAGAAGCTACTACATTTTCTATGCTGACTATTGGTTTAGACTGAGTCATCATCCTTTTGGTTTGGTGTGTTTGGGAGTGAGACCATTATGATGTTGTCTCCGCGTAAAAGTATCTTGTCAAGATCTTTGTCATCATTTTCAGTTATGTCTTTAGAGTTAGTGAGAATAAGATTCATCATTCGATCAAAATTTTGCAGATTTCCCTGTATTGTCTTTTTATTTCTGAGTTTGATTACGATTACTTTGTTTAGATAACTATCCAACGTATCAATTATTTCAGAAGACATCTATTCAACTCAGTAAATCTATTTTCCGATTTGTAAGATAATGTTCTCATCTTGCCATTGGATTTTCTCTAAATCCTCAAAGCTATTCATAATATTTTTCTTGAATGCTTCTAGGGATTTTTCAAACGTGTCATCACTGTACAAGGCAAATGTAGAATAGTGGTGATTTCGTGCTTTCTCTAAAAGATTGTTCAAACTGGATGTTCTATGATGTCCAAATACCTTGGTGTTCTCAATCTTCATATCTGTTTTTTGGATATGGTGTTTTAATTCGTAAAATTCAAACAAACGATTCTCAATCTCAGCAAATAACGGAAAGTGTTGCCCCCAGATGTTTCTAGAATTTTGGTTTCGTAATCGTGTGTAAATGAATATTTTTCCATCATCTTTAAGGCATCCAAACACTTCTTCTAAGAACCTTTGAATGTCAAAATGATGTATGGCATTAAATGTCACAATACAATCCATGGAATTATTTTCCATAGGCAGTTTGTTAGCGTCACCTGGTCTAACACAAAAATTCATCATGTTGTTTTCTGTCAAATATTCTTTCAAATACATTAGCATATTTTCGTTAGAGTCAATACAGTGAAGATAGCATTTCTCCCCTAAGCATTTTAAAAGTTCCAGTGAATATCTTCCATCACCACAACCAACATCAGCTATGGTGATTCCTGATTTTTTATTTAATTGGTTTTTTATGTGTAGTATTGGTTCCAAGTCAGTTGTCCTTAGATGTCTATATTTTGATGCAATTTTTGAAAAATGTTTGAGACCCTTGTTTTTACTAACTACAATTTCTCTATTCAGGGTCATAAGGAAAATCCCCATGTGAGGGTAACCACTGAAACTATGCTGGAAAGATAAAACGAGTAATATTCTAATCTATGTCTTGGTTTCATTTATACAATCACCGTTTCTTTAATTCCAGTCTTGCACAAGCCCGTCATACAATTATGACAAATATATTCACCAGATGTATTTTCGCAACCACAATCACAGGTACACGTATGGTCATTCATGAATTGAACCCAGAGAGACTTGAGTCCATTTGGCTCTAAATTGAACTGAATTCCAAAAAATCATTCTATTACCACTATGTCTATCCGTCCTATAAAGGGGCGTAATGTCTCAGATGCCTTATAAGGAATTTTTTAGAGAAACAGACTTTTTGTCATGTTGCATCTTCATTTGTGAATGGCAACGATTACTTGATAACATATTTGGTACATCCTATCTATGTACCAGTACCTAAAAGAGAATTATTCCAAAATTACAATAATGAAAATTGCAATCATTGTCGATTTTATAATGGATGGATACTCCTAACACCAATCATCTATGACATAGTTATCTGAAATATTATATGCATCATTGTTTGGTCGATGTAAGGATACTCCTAGAAAATCAATGCAAAAATTTTGGTTTAGCATAGATTGGTATGCGTTGTGGCGGCCAGCATTGACCCCGCCTGTCAGAACAGAAAGCCCTTTTGCAATGGCTAGTTCTTCACATGCATTCAAAATATTCACAAAATTACTTTGTGCATCTGAATTTGCCTTGACTGCACCAAACTTTACATAACATTTGTCATTTCCAGCTTCGGTGTTAGTGCCACAATGACATATTGCAAATCCTATAATTTCCTTTTTTTCATCAAAGAGGATTATTGTCTCTCCAAAATTCATCTTGTTTGCTGTCTTTATTTCTAATTCCAAGTCAAGACCAGGATAAATTGTATTTGCAACTTGATTGCATCCATCAAGATACTTGACTTGATTTTCCTTGCATCCTGAATACTTTGACCATGTGAATTTAGAATTTGAAGGAATGGATTTAGATTCTATCTTTTTTGACATTACTGGAATTAAAAATCTAGGATGATGCCCAAACTTTCTGTACAAGTTAATGTGTTTTGGACCATTTGCAAACGTCATGACTCCAGAATGAGTTACTTTCCATTCCTCAAAACATCTCATTACAGGCTCCATTAACTTACTGCCTATCTCTTTATTCCAGTACTTAGGATGAACAGTTAAGGGGCAAATATGCCAACACTTCCCCAATGAAACCCAAAATTAGAACCTATAATTTTGCCATTCAGCTCAGCTACAAATGATCCAGAAGGATCAGCGCTATAACGCGGATTAGCATATCTTGCATCTGACCGATAATTTTCAGGATCGTCATGACCCATAAATGCCCAAACGCTAATCGAATTATTTTATCTGCTTCTTGTAGATCTTCTTCTGTCATATGGCGAATCACGATATCACTCATTTACTATCAGTAATCCAAATGTACAGGCAATATCTATCAATGGAACACATTTCCACATCTTTCTATATCTTCATAAGGTATCCAGATTTTTATACAAATATTTTGTTCATTTTTGGTCAACCAATAAAAATTCAAATCTTCATCAAACAACGTCATTCTTGATGATAAAGTTAGGATTTGGGTTTCAAGTGCAAAGTTTGTAAAAGCAATTTCTGGAGTTTATGTTCTGTATGATAGAAAAAAAGAGATAATATACAATGCATCGTACTATCTTACATGGTACTTGCATTGATAGGAATTGTAGTAGGAATTCTAATAGTTATGATTCTGATTGTCAAGGCAGTTAAAACACCTTCCAATGATGTTGTGGGAGTTGATATGCATTGTAGAAAGTGTGGTATTAAAATAAATGGACTAACATGTCCAAGATGTGAGAAAAGAACACAGTCGTTTGGTGTTTAATTAATAATATAGTATTTCTTTACAACACGTTTTTGGGCATTGATTTTTTTATTTTTCATCAAAAGTAGACACAAAAAATCACTCAAGAGTTAGTATCAACACGGATTCTTGGATCAAAGAACAAGAGGTGAGGGGAAAATCATACAAACTCGAATCTATAAATCAATTAGAAAATTAAGGCATTATTTTCTCAAGTATTTGCAGAATTGATATGGAGATTTGAACTAACATAACAATTCTCCTCTAGAGAATCAATTTGTTTATGGAAGATTCAGGATGTTTTGTATTATTTCGATGATTTTTTTTGAATTATTAGAGGAATCTTCTTGTTTTTGAAGTGTTTGGAATAATTCGTCAGAGTTGGTGGCCGAAGAAAAATGTCTTCATTACTATGTCCTCATAGAAACAATTCTTGTTTTTGTCTGTTCATAATATTTTTTATAAACTCAATTCAGAAAAATCTGGGTTAAAAATTATTTTAGTTAAAAGAAATAAAATTAAATGAAATAGATTGGAACAAAGATGTCAAACAATTCCAAAAATACTCAATATGTAAAATTAGAATTAATCTGAAAAAGAATACGTCTAATTACAATATTAAATTCAATTAACAAAATCACAATCAATTAACGTAAAAGAGAAAGAATTGGGGTTATCTTATTTTTCTTTTTTAGTTGATTCTTCTTTTTTTGGCTCTTCTTTTTTGTTGTCACTGTCTGCTGTTACTGTTGGGTTGTTTTCTTTATTTTCCATGTCTATATTGATCTCTTTTGTTATATATACCCGCATATTGATAATTTATAGAAATACAGAAAATTATATAGAATTTTAGGCGTAAAACTAAGAAATTACGCCGGTATATATCAAAGAGAGACATATCAAAGACATGTTTGAAAAGATAATTAAAAAACTGCAATTTGACTCTTGCAAGACCAAAGTTGCTGAGGATATAGACAAAGCTAAAAAATCTGAAAAAAAGAAATCCGAGGAGAAAGCAAAATAAAATGAAGTATCAATGTAAATATTGTAGTTTTCATTGGATAGGAACTTCCTATAATTTTGACGAGGTACGTGACCATGAAAAAGTCCATTTGGAAAAAAACTAACAAATCCTGTTTAGGACACAAAATGATGTCGATTCGATGCAAAGTCTGCAATTCTTCAAAGATTGCAAATTCTGATCAAAGAAATTCTGATGTCAATTGGGAATGTCAGACTTGTGGCAATCTTATTGATGATGACGGGAATATTGTTACATCCGTAAAGTAGAATGCTTTAGTATATCTATTTGGGATGTAATGGTTCTAACACTTAAAAAAAATTATTGAATTCATTACTAACGATATAACGTAAAAAAATAATCTAATAATTATTCTTATTCTATAAAATGAGAATAATAGTTAGTAGACACTAACTTTACGCGCCTTTAATACAAACAAGGACACAGTCTAATTGATGAAAATTAACTCTTGTAGAAAATGTGGACAAGGTATGGAGGTATATGAAAATTGCCATGTTTGCAAAAAACCAATAGAGTTTGTTTGCCACAAATGTAGTATCAATACAGATAAAGAAATTCATTCTGATTGCATGATCAAAGAAATAACCGTCATGGCATAGTGAAAGTTTTTGACCATTTTACAAAAAATTGAAGAAACAGAATTAATATGCAATAATTGTAACAAGTCACGATTCATAACTGATGATGTGACAGGAGAGATTGCTTGTTCTAGTTGTGGATGTGTACTCTCAGGAAATACAGAAGACAGGGGGGCAGAACGTAGAATCTTTTCAGATAAATCAGATAGTACAAGAACGGGTCCTGGACTGTCACTGAAAATGCATGACAGGGGGCTTAACACGGTAATAGGCACACTAAACCAGGATTCTGTGGGAAAGCCACTTTCAACACATACTGCACAAATATTTGGCAGACTACGAAAGTGGGATAGCAGGTCACAGACCAAAAGTTCTGCGGATAGAAGCTTGAGAAATGCGCTTCAGGAACTAGGCAAGGTACAGTCAAAACTGGGACTTTCAGACACTGTAATTGAAAGGGCATCCCTTTTTTACAGAAAGGCCTCAGAGAAGAACCTTGTCCGTGGAAGAACCGTAAAAGGAATGGCAGCTGCATGTCTGTATGCATCATGCAGAGATTTGGGTCACACACGAACTCTGACAGAGATTGCAGAACAGGTTCAGATCCAAAGGAAAGATATTGCAAGGTCATACAGGTCATTGTTTAGGGAGTTGGGATTTGCAGTATCCATTGCTGATCCAATAAAATCCATCAGCAAAATTGCAAGTAAGATTGGAATTACAGAAAAAACAGTACGTAAAGCAGTACATATTGTAGATACAGCCCAAGATGCAGGAATTGTTGCTGGTAAAAATCCGGAAATTATAGCAGCAGCGGCAATCTATGCGGCATGTGTTATAACAGGTGAAACAAAATCTCAAGTTGAAATAGCCCTAGCTTCAGGTACCAGTACAGTTTCAATAAGAAATAGAATTCTAGACTTTAAAACAAAATTAGGTCTGTTTTCTACAGTAAACTAAGTATTTGATTTAGGATATCATGGTGGCAGAATTACGGGCAATATGGAAATGGAGAGATAACTGATACGCTTACTGATGAAGTTTTACAAATAATGGAGAAATATTTTGACAAGAGAGCAGAATAACAAACCAAGTGTTACAAAAGATACAGAATTCAAGATCTCTCTATCAAGAGAGAACATTGACGAAATAGATGGGAAAATTAGAAATGTTGGAAATGATTCACAAAAAAGTCTTGGAGTCCACGATAATAGAAACAGGCGAGCAAGACTATTGACTGAGAAGGTTGTTTGGCTAGCTTGGGCAAACTTTTATGATGATTCACGAGTAGTCAAAGTCTTTGATTCAGAAGATAAAGCAAAGAACTGGGAAACAAAATCATTATGTCTAATGCGTAAATATTCTGAGGACAACTGGAATTCATCCTACGAAAAGGCAAGACAAGATAAAGGGCAATTTGAGGAGTTAGGGCTGGAATACGATGATTGGTGTCAAGGAATATCTGTTGAAAGGATGGATGTTGACTAATCCTTGAATCAGAATGATGCTTCTTACGGCATAATTTTATTTAATGAATGTACAATTTATGGCAGTAAATTCATGCCAATAAACAGCATGACGTTTGAAACATTATGTGATTTATGTCTAGGAAAAAAACAAAATGTTTGAGAGAACATTGGATTTGTTTTTTGATAAAATTGCATTTTAGATATGTGGCAAAATAGAAAGCACTGCAAACCCTACTAAAAAATGAACGTAATATTACATCAGAAAGTAGTTTTTGTTGATCTTGTTTGTATAAGAATTCGTTTTTGATTGGAGAGTTTAACATGATAATACAAACCACCGCTCAAAGAAACAAAAATGCAAAAAAAGCAGATAATTCTATACTGTTCTTCTTTTCTGATCAAAATAACCGAGGCGGATAATTTTGGTAGGATACTTTGGTAAAAAATCTGATATGGTTATACATCATTTGGCAGAGATGAAGTCTGAATGCAAACTGCCTTGTGACCTTCAGATTTGTATATGTCAATTATAATACTAACATGCGGATTTGATTTCACATTGGTAAATGCTCTTGTATTATAATCTGTGGCAACTAGAATTGTATTGTCATGGAACACAAATGATACTGGTTTTACATGGGGAACATCATCATGAGATGTGGCTATTCTTGCCTCTTCTAGTGATTCTAGAAATTTTATTTCATCTTGTTTGAATTCTATCAATTGAAAATTCGTTCTCTTATTTCTGGTATGTACTTGTAAACTATATCTCTGACTTTGACCTGATCTTCTGTAGTTGGCATCTCTTTTTGGGCACTAAGAATAGCACCGCTCATGCCAAGTGCCATTCCCATTACAATTCCATAAACAAACTCTTGAGGATTTTCTACCTTTAGTGTTTCCTTATTTTCTTTGATCTCTTCTAGATAAGCTGGAATTGTTGCTATTGCGCCATTGATGGTTTGGGTAATTAGCATCTCTAACTGATCTTCACTCATATTCTCTTTCTGGAAGAATTCTTAATAAATTTGCACCTAAGATTTTTAATCCATGTTTTCTGAGCAGATACATGTTCTCCTTTTTTACTGCCAATGAGGCAAATGCAGCATTGCCTGATGTGATAAAAAAATATGAATATGCCTTGGCAAAAAGCAGTGAAGTAAAAAAACTAGAGCAGCAATTACAGATGAGCCTCTCTACTGTAAACTCTTTTGAAGAATACGTGACTCTAAAACAAAAGCTAAATTCAGCAATTACTAAATTCTATGAATCAGTTGAAATCCTAGAAAATACTGGCGTGGTAGTTAAAAGCATTGATCAGGGACTGCTTGATTTTCCTTCAAAGAGATTTAATGAGGAAGTTTGGTTATGTTGGAAGTATGGTGAGACTATAATAAAATTCTGGCATGAAAAGGATTCAGGCTTTATGGGACGAAAGCCCATCGAAGTCAGTGATGAGTCTCTGGTGTAATTATCAATGTGATAATTGATGGAATTTTGATGGTTTGTGGGGATTCTTGTTCTTAAAGAAATCCAAGACCCATCTAGAAAAATGAGAAAAACTGAATATCTATTGTTTTTCTCGCCTTTTTTTATCTCGACAAATACCACAAAGATATTCTCTCTTAAAATTCTCCAATTCTATTTTGAATGCTTGAGTTTGATAATATTTTTCACCTGCTTGGCATCCTCCTGGCACTTTTTTTCCACAGTTGGTACAATGAATTTCAACATTAAATTTCACCTTTTTCTCATTTTCTGAAATTTTGCCAATTATCATAGGCATCTTTTATTTGGTTTTGATATAAACAATAGTCTCTAATCAAAACTCATGAATATTATACTGAAAAGCCAGTATTGTTAATGATGCTCTCAGTATGGCTTCGTGTAATTCGGGTTAGATTCCTTCTTGCATCTGTGATTGCAGTCTCCGTTGGACTGACACTTAATTGGTGGCAAAATAATTTGATAGACCCATTTGATGCAGTTATGGTATTTGCAGGAGTGATGGCACTTCATGCAAGTGTGGATTTACTAAATGATTTTTGGGATTTTAAGCGAGGAATTGATATCAAAACTAATCGTACCAAGATGAGTGGTGGAACTGGTGTACTACCCGAAGGGCTACTCAAACCATCCTCTGTGTACCGTGCAGGTGTTGCATTTTTGATCATCGGAGCTATAATTGGAGGCTATTTTGTAATTACTGATGGAATAATTATTGCGATAATTTTGGGATTTGCAATCTTGTCTATCTACTTTTATTCAACTAAAATCGTCGATTCTGGTTTAGGTGAATTTTTTGTTGCAGTAAAGGGATGTATGATTGTTCTTGGTACCTATTACATCCAATCAGGACAAATCACAATAGAATCTGTACTTGGTGGTATTGTGGTAGGCTCTTTGTCTTCTCTGGTTCTTTTCATTGCTTCATTTCCTGATCATGATGCAGACAAGTCCAAAGGCAGAAAAACATTGGTCATTGTAGTGGGAAAGCAAAAAGCTGCAAAGCTTTTTTGGCTTTTTCCACTAGTCTCATATTTTGCAATAATAATTGGTGTATCTACAAACCTATTTCCACCAATGTCGTTGATTAGTCTTCTTGGCATTCCGTTGATGATAAAGTCAGGATTGGGGCTGAGGAAAAATTTTGATTCCGTTGAAAGTTTGGTTCCATACATGTCTTCTACTTTGATGTTTAGCAGAATCACGGGGGCCTTGTTTGTTGTTGGTCTTTTAATTGGATTATAACACTTTAGACATAAATTTAGTAAGGTATTGAAATTTACATGATCTCCGGTTTTGCCACTTCTGATGGAACTAAAAAATTTGCCCAAAATTCAGGCATAAATCAAGACAATTTCAACGAATTTGAAAATCTAACTCTCTCAAATGTTGGGATTGGAACTTATCTTGGTGATGCTGATGCTAGAACTGATGAATTAGTTACTGATGCTGTAAAACAATCCATTATCTCTGGGGTCAATGTTGTTGATACTGCAATAAATTATAGATCTCAAAAAGCAGAACGCTCAGTCGGAAAGGCCATTTCAGAATTAATTCAAGAGGGAAAAATTTCACGTGATCAGATATTTCTTAGTACCAAAAACGGGTATGTAACAAATGACGCTGATGTACAGTTAGGTTTCTGGGAGTATGTCAAAGAAGAATATACTCAAAAAGATGTCATAAAAGAGGGAGATGTTACTTCTGGGTATCACTGCATGACGCCAACATATCTTTCTGATCAGCTAGACCGAAGTTTGAAAAATTTAGGATTAGAATGCGTTGATTTAATGTATCTTCATAATGCCGTAGAAGGACAAATCAAAGATATCTCAAAAGAACAGTTCTTGGAGAACTTAAAATCCGTATTTGAATTGTATGAACAAAAGCGCGATGAAGGAAAAATAAAGTTCTATGGAATGGCAACCTGGGAATGCTTTAGGGTTCCAAAAGAGAATTCACAATACTTATCCCTTGAAGAGACTGTTAACATGGCCAAAAAAATTGGAGGCGAAAACCATGGCTTTAGATTTATCCAATTGCCATTTAACATGCATTATGATCAAGCATTACTTGGAAGAAACCAATTACTGGGTTCTGAATCTGTTTCTATATTGGAGGCAGCAATGAAATTAAAAATTGGTGTGTTTACCAGTGTCCCTCTAATGCAAGGTCGCTTGTTGGTCCCTGGCGTGATGCCTGATTTTAATGGACTAAAGCCTTCTCTACGTGCTTTACAGTTTATTCGTTCATCTCCAGGAGTTTTAGCCCCCCTGGTGGGCCAGAAATCATCTGATCATGTTTCTGAAAATCTTGAAATAATGAAAATTGCCCCAATACCCGAAGATGAATTTCTAACTCTTGTTAAGAAACTCACTTCTTGAGATGATTTTTTGTTATCTCATTTAAAATTTTATATAAAGATAATAAACGAAGCGTCTTGAGGAAGAAGGAGAAATTGTCTGCCAAGATTTATGATTATACAAAAATTTGTAAATCTGTAATGGCCAGTGACCCCAAAATCCGATTTGCAGGAGTGATTAATGAGCGAGGACGACTGGTTGCAGGTGGAATGAAGGAGAATATTAATGCTCTAGAAAGTGAAAAGGATGACGAAATGATTTTCATGGAGCTCGCACTGCGTGTGAAAATGAGAAAGGAATTTGATAAACAACTAGGTCCTGTGAATTTTGCGATGGCCTCCCGTGAGCGTGCTCTTGCAATTAGTGTGATAATAAATGATGATATTTTGTATGTAGTATCTGAACCTGATGCAGATTATGGCGTGCTTCCCAAAAAAATTATTAAAATAATTAACTCTTAATTTCTTGTTTTTTCTAGTTTTGAGATTTTTTATGTAATTTTCTAATTTAAAAAAATATGATGCAAATTTTGATACTTTTGATAATTTTTTTGTTGGTTCATTCGGACTTTCTTACTCAATCTATAAATAGAATTTACATATGGAAAATTTGTGCCAGTGGATCCAGTTTGTGGAATTGAACTTGATGAAGATCTAGCTTTACTTCATGAATATGATGGCAAAAATTTCTATTTTTGCTGTAATGGATGCCGAAGAATTTTTATCAAAAAACCTCGAAAATACAAAAACAATGCTTAGATGGGAAAGGCACCACACATTCTACAGAATTTTGAATCTTTAACTTCATGCTTGCAATAGGGGCATTTGATTTCAGCATGATTATCCACAGGAGATCCAAACAATTTTTTAAAAATTTCATAGTAATGCATTGATTCTCTGCTTCTGATAACTACTCCGTCTTCTTTTTCAGTTGTTAGTTTTTTTTCAACAAATTTCTCTTCGTCAATAACTGAATTAAACAAATTTGTTAGTCCTGCTGTTCCAGACCCATCTTGCATTGGCGATTTCTCTCTCCACGCAATCTGCTGTGGAATGTATTTTTCAAATATCTTACGCAGAATCCATTTACCGTGCCTTTTCCCTTTTTCATTTCTGATTTTCATATTTGCAGGAATTTTTTTTGCCAGATCAACTACTGTCTTGTTTAGAAAGGGTGATTCTATGTTTATTCCTAATGCCTCCCCAATTTGCTGTGTTGGAAAATGCATTACTGAGCAAACTCTCCTAATTTCGCCTTCCAATTCTTCTTCAGGCTTGTTTATTAGAAAACTATATCCTGCAAATAACTCGTCTGCTCCATCTCCTGTAATGATTGACTTTTCTCCCATTTCTTTTGCCCATTTTATTGCAAGATACATCACTACATTATTACGAATCTCAATATCGTTGAAATTTTTTAATATCTTGATTGTTTCTTCAATTGCTTCAAGAATTACAGATGTCTTGACGTTGTAAATGGATAAGGGCAATTGCATTTCTTTTGAAACCATTTGACAGTAAGTAAGATCTGTGGAAACAAAATCTTCAGCAATAACTGCAATGGTTTTTGGTTGTCTTTGTTTTAGAAAATATGCTATTATGGAACTATCTAATCCCCCAGATAATGAAATCAAGTCTGATTTACACGATTTACAGGATTCTTCTAAAACTCTGTAAAGATTCTTAGAAACTTCATCCAATACAAAATGCCTGACTCTGAAATTAAAATAGCTATGCCTAATGTTATTCCTTTGAAAAATTCAATTCATTATTGCAAACTTTAAATTCTTTATAGAATTCTTGAGAATTAATGTTACTACCTGCTGAAATTGAATCTAAAACCTTAATTCCTGCATTACGAGCTATTCTTGCAAAAAAACTTGCAGAAGATCATGATATTCGAGAAGATGAAATTTCTAAAATGCTTGGAGTCACTCAAGCTGCAATTAGTAATTATATCCGTGGAACAAGAGGCGACCCATCTTTAATTGCAAAACTTTTAGCAGAAAAACAAGTTGCAGTTATGATAGAAGAACTAAGCGAGAATCTTTCATCAGACATGGCTTATACTCCATCCAGTCTTTCAAAATTCATTGGTCTTTGTAATTATATAAAATCAAGTTTACTAATTTGTGAGATACATCACAATCTAGAATCAAACATAGATGAACAGGTATGCAAAGAATGCGAGAACATGCTTCTTAAGGGTCCTGGAAGCGTTTACTAAATTTTATTTAAAACTATCTCGATAGTTGATGTCATCTTACCAATGCCTGCAGCTGATTCTGTGTCTAATGTAATTTTTTGAACTTTGGAATTGCCTTTTAGCATTTTTTCTGTAATGATATTTGCAACTGCTACTGCATTTGGGATTGAATTTCCTCTTGCTCTTAGCATAACTTGAGTGTCCTTCCCTAGTCTTGATAGAACATCCACAGCTGATTGCATTACCGGTTCATTTCCAATATTGATTATGGCATCCTCAGACTTGTTGGTCTGCTCCTGACCATATTGTTCACTTGTCTCGTCCATGAGCATTATTCAACAATCAGCAATTTTATGTTCTTTTAAGTTTTATCGACCATTGATTCATTTTTCAAAATAATCAATAGGGATATTTTGATAATCTCCATTTGGAAGTACTCTTCTGATTGTGATTGGGATCACTCTCTGTTCAAGTTCTTCCATTGAAATATCCAATGAAATTCTGGCAGTTTTTGGAATTGGGATAAATGGTGGTGCTCCGAGGGACAACTGCAATGCTCTTGCACCCATAATTCTTGCCTTTTCAAATCGTGTTAATGTTGGTGGTCCAATTGAAATTTTTCCTTTTTCACACGGAATTTCTACTGGCTCATGTTCTTCTACTTTTTCAACAACTTCTCGTTCTTCAATCTCTTTAATTTTTTTTTCAAGAACATCTTGTTCTTTTTCTGTTAATGGTTCTACTGCGTCTTTTTTCTCAATTAATTTCCGGTAAGTATCCAGTGCCTTATTGAGTCCTGCATTTTCTTCTGGTTCTAACTCTAAAACTTCTTCAGTTTCTGTAACTTCTAACAATCCAGTTTTTTTAGCATCAGACAAGTACCAAAATTTTCTTAAAACGTTATATAATCTAATCATTTTAAACTACAAATTGAGTACATCTTCTGTCTCTCGAAAACATCTGATCTTGGAAATTCGAGGAAAAACAAAAATTTCATGTGACCTTAAACGTCATTTATCTCCAAGAACTGTTGGAACAATAATGAGATCCTTACCATTAGAAGGGCATGCCCATCTATTAGGAAAAAGTATTTTGTATTTTGAAACTATTATTGATTCTGGAATTGAGAGACCTAAATCAGAATTCAAAAAAGGCGATGTTGCATTTTTACCTTCATCAGGAAGTATTTGTTTTTTCATCAATGATGTGGCATCTGCAAAAACTATGACTCTTATTGGAAAATTGAATGACAATATTGATGCATTAAAGGATGTTAAATCTGGCGATGTATTTTGTATCTATGAAGAAATGGCTTGATACAAATGATGTCCTGAATAACCTCCAACTCGTTTTACAATTCCTTTGTTTGAAGATTCTCTTAGAAATGCATTTGCTGCTGATATTTTAACCCCTGTCTGTCTTGCAAGATCTTGAACTGTAATTACTTTGGAGTTTTGAATTATTTTCATTGCTTGTTGTTCATTTACCATAACTGTAATCTCTGCTTTCTTTGGCCCGCCTTCTCCTTTGTCTTTCTTTCCTTTCTTTGACTCTTTAGAACTCGATTTATCTTGTTTTCCACCAGTTGGTTTTTTTGCGCCACCCATAATCTGTGACTAAAATATTCCTCTTATAAACGATGAACTGACTTTTGAATTACCTAGTTGAGCAAATTTCTATAAAACTCATTTTTTTTCAAATATAAATAACATCTTGATTATTTCATTGCATGGGTATTATATCAAAAGGTGCAAAATGTAATGTTGAAGGATGTGACCAAGATGGTACTCGTTCTCTAAATACTACCAAAGTTGAAAATGCTGGACTTCGAGTAAACTCTACAGGAAAAAAAACAGTACTTTGTAAAGATCACTACAAAGAATGGAAAAAAGAATCTAAAGACGATAGAGACCTTGAACGTGCTCGATTTGACAAGTTTTAATTTTTCTTTTTTGTTTTATTTTCTGGATTTTTAAAATAATCAACACTCAATTTTTTATATAGTTTACCTAATTTTTTGTATAGCCGTTTTGGTTTTCTAGTTTTTTGGTTACTTAGAACGTATAATACAAGAATTGGAAATGCAATTGTTGCATCAGCATAAACTGTCACCATTCCATTGTGTGCATCTTGAACTTTTCCCCAACTCTTTCCTTCTTGAAGTGTTGCACCTGATAATCCTCCAGTATCAGGTCTGGCATCTGTAATCTGAATAATATAATCTTGGCCTCCGTCGTTTCTTCTTAGAATCTGGTCTAATAGAGGACCTGTCTGCTGTGCTGTATTTTTTGGGACTCCCCCTCCTAATTCTAATATTCCTGATTTCTTTGAATCATAGAGAATCGCTGCCTGCTCAATAATTTCTCTAACAAAATCTAGATTGTATGTTTTGTCTCGTAGTCTATGAACAGCCAAGTTCAATGCTAGTGAAGAATCTTTAATTGTTGAAATGTATACTGGAACATCATATTCGTATGCAGTTGTAATGAAACTTTTTTCAGGATGTTTTGCATTTTCTTTACTAATCTTCCCCATTAAATTACAAAATTCTGCAGTTGTAAATGGTTTATCTGGAAAATCTTCTCCAAACATTTTCTGAATAACTTGATCTTCTGCTTCTAGTGTTTCATAAAACTTGATGTACACATCTCTTATTCTAACAATCTCATTTTCATACAATTTCATATCATCCACATCTGAACTACCTTGTTTGACTGGTAATCCCCATGCAAAATGATCTTCATGATAGACATTAGCACCTGTTGTAACAATCCAATCTACAAATCCTCGTTCGATTAATGTTTTGATGATTCCTCCAAATCCTACTGGTGTCATTGCCCCAGATACTGTGAGACAAATTGTTGCGTTTTCTTTGATCATCTTTGCATAGAGTTTAGCTGCTTCTCCAAGCTGCCTTCCATTAAATCCTGAACTTGCAAACACGTTGACTAAATCTTCTATAGTCATCTTTGGATCTAATTTTATGTGAGGAATATCTTTACCCTGAAATTTGTGAGGATCCACTTTTAAAAAATAGTTTTTTGCTGTAAATAATACTTACGTAAGAACTGTTTGATTTTTTTGCTGAATATTCAAGCAAACATCACTTATGTAGGAATTACCTGTAACGATATCAAATGAATATAGTTGATCTACATGATCCACAGCGAGTAAATAAAACCCCTGATAATGTTTCAGTTTTGTTCTCTTCGGGGGATTTTTCTCAAGATGAATTTATGATTTCCAAAGTCGAATTGCGTCTATACTGTGAAAGAATTGATGAAAAACTAGGTGTATATTCTCTTATGACTTCTTTTGTTGAGACTGACAAGGGCTCCGTTGAGATGATCTATGACGAAGGATTTCGTGGAGAAGATCCTCTTTTAAGAGCAGTTGAATTCCTTACTTCTAATTTAGGCATATCCGGACTAATTTTACGTTCAATTATCTCTTTGAGAGAGAAAATAAAATAAAAAAATTCTAAAATCATTTAATCAAAAATTTAGAATGGTAATCCTCTCTCTAAATGGGAGTTGATACCTTCATTGATTATTGAGAAATTTGTTTATATCAATAGCATGAATAATTTTAAAAATTTTTGATCGCTTTTACCTGATATGTTAAAAATAAAGAAGTGAGTATTACGTATTTTTAGTAAACACTTAATTCAATTATGTTTTCTGTTTGAAATTATGCGCATATTACAACTGCACTGCGACAGTATAGAGTACACTCCAACAAAAAAGGAGATTAAACTGGCCGAAGACATTGAAAATCCTCAAACTCAAAGACTTGAGGAAGTTGTAGTTGCATTTGTTGCAATAGAAGATGGTGATGACTCTTCAGTAGCTCAAAATGCGATTTCTCAGATAAAAAATTCTATGGAAAAAATTGGTTGTAAGAAATTGTTACTTTATCCATATGCTCATCTTAGTTCGAATCTTGCAAAACCCTCCATTGCAATGACATTGCTTAAGGATATGGAAAATAATGCATCTGATCTTGAAGTATCACATTCTCCCTTTGGCTGGACAAAATCCTATAAAATACAAGTAAAGGGGCATCCACTTGCTGAAAGCTCCAAAGTTGTTACAAAGGATTCAACAGATTCTAAAGATGAAGAAGAAATGACATCTGAGGCTCTAAAAGGCGAGTCCAAAATTCGTTCTTATTGGAAGATAATGTCTCCTGATGGAGCAATGAAAAATATTGCTGATTTTGATTTTACAAATAATAAAAAATTAGAAATTTTGGCAAAATATGAATCAGCAAAACAACGTCGTGTAGATGAACCCCCTCCACATGTTGCATTAATGAAGAAAATGGCAATTGCAGATTATGAACCAGCTTCAGATTCGGGCAATATGCGGTTCTTTCCAAATGGCCGTCTGATTAAATCTTTGATTGAACGCTATGTTACTGATAGAGTGAAAGAATACGGAGGTTATGAAGTTGAAACTCCAATCATGTATGATTCAGAACATCCAAGTATGGTTAGTTACTTTAACAGATTTCCAGCAAGACAATACAACATTAATTCAGAAGGAAAAAAACTCTTTTTGAGATTTGCTGCTTGCTTTGGACAATTTTTAATGGCTAATCAATTCCAAATGTCATACAAAAATTTACCATACAAACTCTACGAGCTTACAAGGTATAGTTTTAGAAGAGAACAATCCGGCGAACTTGTTGGTCTAAGACGACTAAGAGCATTTACTATGCCTGATTGTCATGCATTCTGTAAAGACTTGGACCAAGCAGTTGATGAGATTCAGGTAAGATTTGATCTGTCCCAAAGCGTTCTTAACGAACTTGGAATTGATGAGTCTGATTATGAGATGGCAATTAGATTCACTGAAGATTTTTACAATGAAAATAAATCTGCAATTGAGAATTTAGTCAAGAAACATGGTAAGCCTGTACTAGTTGAAATGTGGAAAGAGAAATTCTTTTACTTTGTTCTAAAATGGGAGTTTAACTTTATTGATAATCTGGGAAAGGCATCTGCTCTCTCTACAGACCAGATTGATGTGGAAAATGGAGATAGATATGGAATAGAATTTGTCGATGAGAATAATAACATGCGCCATCCTGTAATCTTACACAATTCTCCTAGTGGTGCAATTGAAAGAATAATTTACGCATTATTGGAAAAGGCAGCAAAAGATTCCAAAGAAGGGAGAAAGCCCCAATTCCCGTTATGGTTGGCCCCAACACAAGTTAGAGTCATCCCGCTAAAAGAAGAATTTTATGGCTTTTGTGAAACTTTGACTAAAAAAATTTCTACCACTAACATTCGAGTGGATATTGATGATAGAAATGAAAGCATTGGAAAAAGAATTCGTGAAGCAGAAAAGGAATGGATAAGATACATTTTGGTAATCGGTGAAAAAGAAGCAAACTCTGAAAATCTTAGCATACGTGACAGACAAACAGGCAATGTCAGAGAATTGCCCTTTGATGATTTCTTAAAGGAAATAAATGAACAAACAAAAGGAAAACCCTTTACCGGTTTGAATTTACCAAAATATCTCTCAAAGAGACCCCAACTAATGGTGTAACCTATGAGCTTTCTTGATTTATACATGAACAAAAATCCGTTGATCACCAGCTCTGATGAAGATTCCAAGCCTGTAGCAACTGTATTTGGCATCCCATTTGATGCCACTCATTCTTACAAACCTGGTTGCAGATTTGGACCTGATGCGATTCGTGATTCATTTAATAACATTGAAGTTTTTCATCCGGAACTACAAGTAGATTTAGAGACTGTAAACATTGAAGATTTGGGCAACACTCGTCATACTGTTGTAGCCTCTGAAATGATTGATATGGTAAAAAAAATCACTACCGAACTTATCGCAAAACAAAGGCAACTATTCATTTTGGGTGGTGAACACTCAATAACTTATGGAACCTATACGAGTTTTCCAAAAGAAACAGGTTATGTTGTATTTGATGCTCACTATGATTTACGAGATGAATTTGCAGATATCAAATTAAGCCATGCATCATACCTTAGAAGAATTGTTGAAGACAGAGGCTCTGAAAATATTTTACATGTAGGAGCTAGGGCATTTGTAAAAGAAGAGTTGGAGTTCCTAAAAGAAAACAACATCAAAACAATTTCTGATAGACAGATTCGAGAAGGGAAAGGACCTCAACTCTTAAAAGATTACGTATCTACTTTTGATACAATTTATTCTAGTTTTGATCTTGATGTATTAGATCCCGCATTTGCTCCAGGTGTAGGCAATCCTGAAGCCGTGGGAATCACATCTAGAGAATTATTTGATTTGATCCACTCCTTTGATGAAACCAAGATTATGGGTGTTGATATTGTGGAACTTAACCCATACCATGATAATGGTTCAACTGCATCTCTTGCAGCCAAAATCATATCTACTTTGATTGCAATGAATCTATCGCAAAATCAATGAAAATCACCATTTTGATATCTTTGTCCAATCGTATTTCTGAATCAAACCCTGAATTTTTTTGATGAGAAACCAGTTTGCATTTATGATGAGGCTAGTCTTGTAAATTTTGACTCTAATTTACTTCAATTTTACTCCTACTCACTTTATTAGATAGTGGTGTTGGGATTATCACGTGTTAAATAATCTGAGGGAGACTCTCCGTCCTGCACTTGAAAAGATTGGAAGAGGATTTGCATCTACAGGACTGTCCCCAAATTTTTGGACTTCTGTTGGTCTTGCATTTGCATTAATTTCTGCAGTGGTGTATGGGCTAGGAATTGAGTTTGGATTAGTAATTGGAGGAATTTTGTTGCTTGTTTCAGGATTCTTTGATATGGTAGATGGACAAGTAGCACGAGTCACTGGTAAAACCTCAGTAAAAGGATCTTATTTGGACTCTATGTTTGATAAAATTGCTGAAGTTGCAATCTTTTTGGGAATTTTGATTGGCGGATATGCCGAACCTTACTTGGTATTACTTGCAATCACTTTGTCATTGCTAGTCAGCTATGCCAGAGCAAAATCTGATGCTATTAATGTAAAACTTCAAGGAGTTGGTATTGGTGAAAGAGCAGAAAGGCTTTTGGTAATAGCAATTATTGGAATTATTGGTTACATGGAACCTGCAGTAGTAATTGTTGTAATTATTGCTGGAATTACTTTGATTCAAAGAATGATTGTTACTACTAAAAATATTCGAGAATAGTACTATCGAAGTTTTCCTCGTTTTCTTCTATTATCTGCAGATCTAATTTTGAGAATTTTAAAGTGAATTGCACATGAAATACAATACCATTTCAAAACTGTTGGTGAAGCAATGTATGCGCCTTGTGCTCGTAGTTCTTTTGCCAAAGTATGCTCAACTAGATTTAATTTTGAGGTGACCTTCTTGGCTTTATCTTTTGGAACTGTCTGTCCACAGTTTGTACACTGGACAACCCCTGAGGAACCTTTTCCTCCTTTGGTACGACCTCTACTTGCACGCTTAAGTGGCATGCTCGTAAACTAATTTGCCTACTTATATTCTTGACTTATCTTAATTGTTCCAAATCATTTATTGAACCCTCAAAAGTCCGCCTTTATTTTATACGAGTCTGCATGGAATCAAAGAAAATGTCTTGCATGTCAGGATGACTGGTTTAGGTTTTATTGCTACAAATCAAGTACTATCTGGGATTTTCAGATTGAAGACAGGAGAAGATCTAGGAAAGATTGGTGAAAGTATAGTAGGATTTGAAAATCCATTAACATTATAAAATCTGGTGTTCTAGGATTTTGAGTTAATTCTTGATTTAGATCATAACTCTACTGTTTCTTCTTGATAGGTGTACTTTTTACTTTCTTGACAAGATGATTGTTTAAGATATCTTGTATGGTTTTAATTGTCTTAAGAGAAGTCCGACGAGAACGATGATGAATAAAGTAAAGTAAAGCATTCAACTCCCAATCAATGCTTTCAAATTGATTAAAAATATACCATAGGGGAAGATTACCACTTAATTCTTCCAAGAAAATTCTAGTGCCAGAGAAGAAGTCTTGGCAGACGACAAGATAGACTTGGTTGTGAATAAGGCTAACTATCTTGTGCTCCCCTGGCTGATCAGTGTTAGGGACGTTTTTAATATTTAGCAGTTCTTTGTTTAATAGTAATGGATTATTCTTGATTGCACTGCGATCAGGATCTTTTTATCTTGTTTTTACCTATGTTATGGGAAGAAAAATGAGCAAACTAGTTTACAAACAAAAGATAGACCCTGACTCTTTTGACAGGGAAACAGCTCTGTTGGGTATTAAAGAAACCCTACAGGACTATGTTTTTTTATTCCGATTTAGATACTATTACAATCGCGTGTTTTCGGTAACGCCAGGGCTGAATCTAGATAAAGGTCCAAGAACAAACCAATTTGATTTTTAATTTGATGGTGTTTTATCGGTTCTGTCAACTTGTTAGCACATCCACAAAAATCTTTAACCTATCAACCTTCGGCTCATTTGATTTTGTGAGGTTTAATAACTAACTTATTTCGCTCTATTGCAGATTCTAGTTGTTCTTCTGCATGCCAATCTAATTCTTCAATCTGTTTTCTTGGTAAAGTTATAATATATTTGAAATATTCTGTATCGCCTACTTTTCTATTGAATCTCTTTCATTCAATTTTTATGTAAATTTTAACAAAACAACGATGATCGCATCTCTTTTATTTCAAAATAATGTATAAGATGAAGGAAGCTGACACTGTTTTCCCGACAGTCTCATGCATTGCATCGGTTTGCTGGCGAAGCATACAGTGACGCTACGTACAAGGATGCGTACCTCTAGTCAGCTTCCAATCCCCTTCGAGATAATCCATTATTGTAATAACGAATACAAATACAGCATTTTACTACAAGTTAATAGTTCTTGTCTAATGTCATTAGTTTTTGATTTAGCTTTACTTGATATGTTCAAAATAACTTAGGGTTAGTACCAGAGCGTATTTTTGGATTAAAGTAAAGACAATAATTTTGAATGATTTTCACTAAGTAGGATTTACTTGAGCTACATTCTTGCGGATAATTCGTAAAAACTGGTAAATTTATGCCTAAATTAGGTCAAAAAAATCATCCATGTTTTAATTCTAGATCGTATATGTTAAGTTGATAACTAATGCGTGGTCTTTGCCATAGTTGCTTAACCTCCGGTGTAGAACTGGTAATATCCAAGGGAGATATTATCTGCCAGAACTGTTTTGACAAAAAAAATGCAAAAAACTAAATCTTCTAAATTGAGAATCAAAAGAAATGAAATTAGCTGTCTTCTCTCATTGTGCAGTTGATACCATTACAATTGATGATAATAATTATGAACAAATTGGTGGTTCTGCTTGTTATTGTGGAATCACCGCAAGACAATTCAATTTTGATGTAGATTTGTTTACAAAATTTGGACCCGATTTTCCAAAGCAATACCTTATTCAAAATAAAATAAATTTTATAAATTCTGAATCCAAAAAAAATACCACTAAATTTGCTATTTCCATTAATGGCTCAGATAGAACACTAAAACTAGAAAATGAATGTGATCCAATAGATTATTCTAGCGTTAGTGCTGATGGCCATATGGTAAGCCCGATATACCATGAAATTTCTGATGATGTCTTTAAAAAAATAAAAAACGATTCTAATTTTCTTTTTATTGATCCACAAGGTTTTTTGAGACGCAAAGATTCTCAAAATAACATTACTTTAGACAAAACTAACGTTGATTTGTCAAACATCAATGCAATTAAGGTTAATCTTGAGGAGGCACAACAAATTGTTCAGGGTACACCTGATGAAACAATGTTGGCATTACAGAAAAAAGGAGTAGAATATGTATTACTAACAAATAAAACAAATGTCTCTCTTTTAGTAAAAGACAAAATCTATTCTATTACCCTTCCAAATAAACAAATTCACGATACCACTGGAATTGGCGATATCTTTTGTGCTACATTTTGCTGTACAATGCTTAAAGAAAAGGACTTTTTATGGGCACTCTGTTTTGCGGGCGGTGCTGCTCAGGCTGCACTTGATTCAAAGAATGTAGGCTTGCAAAAAATTCCAAAAAAAGGAACTATTGAGACAAATGCTTCTTATTTTTACAATCTGGTAAAATTCAGAGATTTGTAATTCATTAATTTTTTATTGTACTGATTAGTTTGTTTCTTCTGTGCAAATAGGCATTTATGGTTCTGGGACTACAGATACCGCTGCAAAAACAATAAAAAAAATTTTAGATGAATCTGGAATTAAATCATTTTCAATAACAAAATCAAAGGGAAAACAAGTTGATTGTATTATTGTTTTGGGTGGAGATAAGGGGGTTAGAAATTATTTTCATAGAACCTTTGATTCCACTTCTCCTGTATTGGGAATTAGTGAAGGTGAGGCTAGTGGGTTCCTTGCTCAAATTGAACTCAGAGAATTTACCTCATATGTTAACATCTTAAAAAACCAAAACTATACTGTTGAAGAGGTTCCTCGACTCGGTGTAAAAATTGATGGAAAAAATGTGTATCCTGTACTAAATGATGTTGCCGTATTTTCTTCAAAGAGTGCAATGCTAATGGAGCATACACTACGCGTTAATGAGGAAGAAGTTTGGCACGATAATAGCGATGGAATAATTGTGTCTACTCCAATTGGTTCATCTGCATATTCAATGTCTGCTGGCGGTCCTGTATTATTTCAAGATTCAGCAGTATTTGAGATAATTTCTGTAAATTCCCTTGATGTGACTCGAAGACCAATCATTGTATCTAATAGCAGTTCAATTGAGATCGATGATATTTCTGCAAGACTGCATTGTGAGGTTGTTCTTGATGGTTTGGACAGATACCACGTCAAAAAAACTGTTGAATGTACTCAATTCTTTCCACCAGCAAAAATTATCCGACTCAAAAAAGACTCTACTGCAATTTCTGCACTTGCAAAAAAGGTACATCTTGCTGAAGAATTGCTTAGCATGCCTCCTAGCTCAAAACTACTTCTAAAGACACTAGAATATGAAGGAGCATTAACACAGAAGGATTTAGCAAACAAAACTTTACTTCCTGACAGGACTGTTAGATTGGCATTAAGTCATCTCTTGAAAAAGGGATATGTCAAAAAGAAAGTCTCAATCAGAGATGCCAGACAGAAAATCTATGAAATATCAAAGATAGAATAATTTTTCAAAAATCCTTATTTTTGGCAGTTTTGTTACTAGAAATGAAAATTATTTCTCTGATGCTGCTTTGATAAAGGCCACAAAAGATTCTTCAGGAAATCCAGGCCTACTGTTGAATTCTGGATGAAATTGAACTCCTAGATAGAATTTGTGTGATGGAATTTCAAGCATCTCCATTCTTTTTCCTTGATCACTTTCAGCTGAAAATATCAATCCATTTTTTTCAAATTCAGGAATGTGCTCTTTATTGATTTCATATCTATGCCTATGACGCTTACTGATAGATGTTGTGTTGTAGATTTTCTGTGCATTTGTATTTTCTTTGATTACTATTTCGTTTGCACCTAATCTGAGGGATCCTCCTTTATCTGAAATTTTCTTTTGTTCTGGAAGTAAATCTACTATGGGACTTTTTGTATCTGATTTAATCTCCGTGGAATTTGCATCTTCTAAATTCAAAACATTTCTTCCAAATGCAATTGCAGCTAACTGGAATCCAAAACATATTCCAAGATATGGTATGTTTTTCTCACGTGCATAATTTGCAGTTTGGATAATGCCTTCAGAGCCTCTTGTGCCAAAACCTCCTGGTACCAAAATCCCATCATAGTTTGATAGTATGCTATAATCTGTTATTGATTCAGAATCTATCCAGTCAATATCTGCTGATTTTCCTAACTGTGCTCCTGCATGTTTTAATGCATGATTTACACTGACATAACTATCTGCAAGTGTGACATATTTTCCAACTATTGCAATCTTCACTTTTTGGTCTTCGTGGTTTGTCATGTTATGTGCAATCTCATTCCATTTATCCCAATTAGCTGAAGCATTAACCATGCCCACTTTTCCAAATTTTGTAAATATTGCATCCATAATTCCCTGATCATAAAGTATCTGTGGCACCTCAAAAATTGATTTTACATCATGACATGACAAAACCTCTTTTGTTGTCACGTTTGTAAACATTGCAATCTTTTTCTTTGTTTTCTCTTCTAATGGTAATGTACATCTAACTGCCAAAAAGTCTGGCTGAATACCTATTCTTCTTAATTCTTGAACGCTGTGCTGGGTTGGTTTGGTTTTTTGCTCTCCTACTACATCAAGTGATGGGGCTAGTGTTACATGCACAAATATCACTCCTTGAGGTCCTTCTTCTACTCTCATCTGTCTGAGTGCTTCTAAAAAGGGCAGAGATTCAATATCTCCAACTGTTCCTCCACACTCTACAATCAAAAAGTCAAGTTTTTCATCTTCTGCAATCTTTCTAATTCTATTTTTAATCTCATCAGTTACGTGTGGAATAATTTGAACACATGCTCCTAGAAATTCTCCTTTTCTTTCTGCCTCAATTACTGAAGAATATACCTGTGCAGTTGTGATGTTGTGACTTTTTGGAATATCTTGGTTTAGGAATCTTTCATAATTTCCAATATCCATGTCGCATTCGCCCCCATCTTCTGTTACAAAGACTTCTCCATGGGCTACTGGATTCATTGTTCCTGCATCATAGTTGAGGTATGGATCTATCTTGATGCATGAGACTCTTTGATCAGCTAGTTGTAATAATTTTGCAATTGAAGAAGTTGTTACTCCTTTTCCAAGGCCAGACATCACACCACCTGTGACAAAAATAAACTTCGTCTGCACATTAATGAAACGAACTTCGGGTTTTTGTATGTTTTGTCGATCATGATTAATTGAAATATATGTTACCAGTTTATTCTTCCATGAGACTTGGCCTTTTTGTTTTATCCTTACTAGTGGTATTTGTTCTCGGTTCTGGATCTTTTGCTTTTGCCCAGGCAACTCATACAATTGTAATCCCTTCAGGTGCATCAGATCCGGAAGCTCCGTACTTTTGGTCTGAACAAACCACTGGAATTACAACTGGAGAAATTATGGTATATCCAAATGATTCTATTACTTGGAAAAATGCAGATACTGCACCTCATACAGTGACCTCTGTTACTCAATCAGGTGAAATAGATGGTGTCTTTGACAGCATTTTTTTAGTGCCGGTGAGTCTTATTCTAGACAGTTTACAGAACTTGGTGATTTTTACTATTTCTGCAGCATTCATCCTTGGATGAATGGAATAGTTCATGTAGTAAAGAACCCTGGAAGTGTTCAGTCAATTAACAACGTTGGTTCTGGATTAAGTGATGATGGTTTTGGCTTTCAAGTCAAATACATTTTGGATACTAATCTCCAAAGAGATGTTGATATTGATACTTCTGAAAACACACTGACCTTCAAGATTTCTGGTGACACAGAAAATGAACAAATTACCTTTGTTCTTCCCCCTAAATTAATTGAAAATCCAAATTCTGTTTGGGTTGATGGTGAAATGAGTGATTTTCAAACTGATACTACAACTGGAACAAAATTGATAATTCCTATTGAACCTCATTCCAAGGAGATAAAGATCATGGGAACGCATGTCATTCCCGAATTTGGATTTTTTGCTTTGGGCATATTGAGTATTGGTCTGATTTCTACTGTATTCTTGATTCGTTCTAAATTTTCCTTAGTTTAGATAATCACGATCTTTACAATTGTAAAAAAACTTGTTATTTTTTTAACAAGTTTTAGATATTTCTAACGAGGATTTTTTATTTTTCATTATGTATAGTAATATGAGAACATCCAGGTGGTGGTCATGACTGAAATAGAGTTTCCCCTCCATAACAGCTTGAAAATTAGGCCACCATTCTCTGACGAACTGTAATTTTCATTAAAAAATTGTTTGTTTTTTGAGACTTTTTGTAAAAGATGCAATTTTTGACTCTAGTTTATTGTGAGGCGTTTTTTCAATTAATTTCAAATATGCACTTCCAACAATCACTGCATCTGCCCCTGCTTTGATGTATTTTTTTACATCTTCCGGAGTTGAAACTCCAAATCCAACTCCGATGGGAACTTTATCTTTGGTTTGTTTTTTAACATCTTTAATTGCTTTTAGCGTGTAATTTTTGATTCCTGTTTTGATTCCAGTTGTACCAAAAACTGCTACTAGATACAAAAACCCTGTTGATGTCTTTGCAATTTTTTGTATTCTTACCTTACTGGTGTTAGGAGATATTAGAAATATCGTATCTGCATTATTTTTAGCAGCTTGCAGATATTCTTTTGATTCTTCAATTGACATGTCAGGAAGAATGAATCCATCTATTCCCGCTTTTTTTGCTTCTAAGATAAATTTTGAATATCCCATATGATACAAGATGTTAGTATATGTCATCAATACTAGCGGGGTATCTGTTTCCTTTCTAATTTTTTTTACCAGGGAAAAAAACTTGCTAATTCTGGTACCTTTTTCAAGTGAGATTGTACTTGCATTCTGAATCACAGGCCCATCTGCTAGAGGATCTGAAAATGGAAAACCTAATTCAATAATGTCTACTCCTCCTTTTACCAGGCCTCTTACAGTTGAAATTGTTGCCTTTTCATTTGGAAATCCTGCCATGATGTATGATATCAGGGCTTTTTGATTTTTGGCCTCAAGTTCTGCAAATTTTGCTTTAATCTTTGACATTTTTATTCAGATAATTTTGTACTTCTTCAACGTCTTTGTCTCCTCTTCCAGAAAGTGTTACAACTATTGATTCTGAATTCTTCCCCTTTCTTGCTACTTTGATTGCCTCAGCTATCGCATGAGCTGATTCTAATGCTGGAATGATTCCTTCTGTTCTAGTAAGCATCAAGAACGCATCAATTACTTCTGCATCCGTAGCTGAATGATATTTTACACGTTTTGTATCTTTAAAGTATGAATGCTCAGGTCCAACACCTGGATAATCAAGTCCAGCTGAAATGCTATGAGTTTCTGTAATTTGCCCTTCTTCGTCTTGAAGTAAATACGTCATCATGCCATGTAAAACTCCTTTAGTTCCAGCTGATAATGTTGCTGAATGTAATTTTGATTTTAATCCTTGACCCGCAGCTTCAACTCCGATTATTTCTGCATTAGTATCAACAAGAGGATAGAATGTTCCAATTGCATTAGATCCTCCTCCAACACATGCTATTACACTATCTGGAGTTTTATTGTTAATCTTCTTCATCTGTAATTTTATTTCTTTTCCAATCACACTTTGAAAATCTCTGACCATAACTGGATAAGGATGTGGGCCTACAGCAGATCCTAATAGATAATATGTTGTCTCTACATTTGTAATCCAATCACGAATTGCCTCATTAATTGCATCTTTGAGTGTCTTTGATCCTGACTTTACTGGATGAACTTTGGAACCAAGTAAATTCATTCTAAACACATTAAGCTTTTGACGAATTGTATCCTTGTATCCCATGTATACTTCAGCTTTCATTCCTAAAACCGCACATGCCATTGCCGTAGCAACACCGTGCTGTCCAGCACCTGTTTCTGCAATGATTCTTTTCTTTTTCATTTTCTTTGCCAGTAGTGCTTGACCTAGCGTATTGTTAATTTTATGTGCGCCTCCATGTAACAGATCTTCTCGCTTGAGATAGATTTTAGATCCTCCTAGTTTTTCTGATAAATTTTTTGCATAGTATAATGGAGTTGGTCTTCCAGCATACACTTTGAGGTAATAATCTAGTTCTTTTTTGAAACTTTTATCATTTTTGAATTTTAGATAATTTTCTTCTAATTCTTCAATTGCCGGAACAAGAGTTTCAGGTATGTACTTTCCACCAAATTCTCCAAATCTACCGTTCTTAGGATAATTCAATATGCGCTCACCAGTTTTTTTACTTGTTCTTCGATATTATCGCTTTTCATAATACTTGAACCTATTAGGAACGCATCTGCTCCGCACTTTTTTAGATATTGGATGTCTTCAGGAGTTTCAATCCCACTCTCTGAAAGAATTAGTCTTGATCTTTCATATCCCTCCAGCACTCTCTCTGTTGTCTTTAGATCAATCTCTAATGTGTCCAAATTTCTATTGTTAATTCCAATCAGATCTGCTCCTGTCTTGAGAGCTTTTTCAAACTCTTCTTTTGTGTGCACTTCAAGCAGAATCTCCAATCCTTTCTTATGAGCATAGTCAATAAACTCATCAATTTCCTTGAGATATTTTTGATCAAACAATGACTGTATTAGAAGTATAAAGTCAGCCCCAATCTTTTTTGCAGTATCAATCTGAATTTTATCAATCATTATATCCTTCATTAGTAAAGGCACATCTACTGCCTGTCTTACCTTCATGAAATATTGTGGTGAGCCATTAAACAGATGTGGTTGAGTAAGAACTGATAGCGCTTTTGAGCCTCCTGCAATCATCTGCTTTGCAACGCTCGCAGGGTCTGTAAGAGTTCTTATCTTTCCAAGAGATGGTGACGCAAATTTTATTTCAGTTAAAAGCGTGGCATGAGGGTTTATCTTGATTATTTGTTTAAAGTCTTTGTTTGATTGCTGTAAATCTACATCAACATCATATACTCCATCATCAATTGCTGCTTGAGAATTGTTTACTAGTTTTCTAAGAATATTTTCAGCCATTATATCATCTCCTTTAATTTTGAAATGTCTCCTGTGTCCTCAACAAATTTCTCAAACAATTTGAATGCCTTACCATCCTTAATTGTGTTTAATGAAATCTCTACTGCTTCTTCAAAATTTTTTGAAACGTTTGCAACAATTAATCCTCCTGCAGCATTAAGCGCAGTAGTCTCAATCATTGCCTGGTTTGCAGTGTTGTTAAGTACTCCCACAAATGACTTGATTGCATCTTCTTTTGTTTTAATCTGAATGTCTTCTAGTTTTGATTTGTGCAATCCTACCACTTCAGGATCAATTGCATTCATCAATACCTTATCATTTCTTAAAATACATACACGGTTAGTTGCACTTGTAGAAAATTCATCCATACCGTCATCGGAACGAACTGTCATGATATTTTGTACTCCTTTTCTTTTGAGAAGCATTGGTAATCTATCTAGATATTCTATAGAAAAAACCCCTACAAGTTGATTTTTTACGCCTGCAGGATTTGATAGTGGTCCTAGAAGATTAAATGCTGTTCTTTTTCCGAGTTGCTTTCTAGCAACTGAGACATATCTCATTGCAGGATGAAACTTTTGTGCGAACATAAAGCAAATGTTATGTTTTTGCAAAATATCTGCAATCTGAGTAGGTTCTTGATTCAAATTATACCCAAAATGTTCAAAAATATCTGCACTACCTGAAACTCCAGAACTTGAGCGATTTCCATGCTTTGCTACGATTCCACCTGCTGCTGCTACCACAAATGATGCTGTAGTTGAGACATTGAATGTTTGAAGTTTATCGCCTCCAGTTCCACACATGTCTATTATGGTTCCTTGGTTTTTAGGCTCTACTTTGAGAGAAAATTCTTGCATTTTATCGAGCATTCCTAGCAATTCATCATCTGTCTCTCCTTTCTCTGCCAAACTAGAAAGAAAGTCAGAATTTTCCTGATCATTTGTTTTTCCAGAAAGAACATCTGTCATGATGGAATTGATTTCATCATAAGTCAAGTCTGTCTTTTCCTGAAGTTTTGAAATTAAGTCTGAAATCATTTTCTCTCCTTAACCTCTTTTATGAAATTTGCAAGGATCTTTTTTCCCTCTTCAGTCATTATTGATTCAGGATGGAATTGCACTCCTTCAATTAGATACTCTCTGTGTTTTACTGCCATGATCTCTCCATCATCAATGGCAACAGCTGTAACTTCTAAACTCTTTGGAATCACTGTCTTATCTCCAACTAGACTGTGATATCTTGTTGCCCTAAATGGATTCTTTACATCTTTGAATAAATCTGAGTTTGTATGATCAACAGGACTAGTCTTGCCATGTCTTACACATCCAGCGTTTGTAACTTTGCCGCCAAACGCATGAATGATTCCTTGATGTCCCAGACAAACTCCTAAGATTGGAGTAGTTGGTCCCATATCCTTGATCACCTCTGTGCATACTCCAAAGTATTTCTTGTCTTCTGGAGTTCCAGGACCTGGAGAAATTATTATTGCGTCATACTTGTTTTGTTTAATCTGCTCTAGGGTTATCTTGTCATTTCTTTTTACATCACAGTTTACCCCTAGTTCTCCCATATACTGTGCAATATTGTAAACAAATGAATCATAATTATCAATGATTAGAAATTTCATTTTGATGCCTCCTTTAATGCTTGAAGCATTGCGCCTGCTTTGTGTTCTGTTTCCTTGAATTCGTTCTCTGCAACAGAGTCCGAAACTATCCCTGCTCCTGATTGTACAAATCCTTTTTTTCCATTAATGAATATGCTTCTTATCGCTATTGCAAAATCACAGCATCCATTAAATGAAAAATATCCAACTGCTCCTGCATATGGGCCTCTTGACTCACTTTCTAACTCATCAATTATTTCCATGGCTCTAACTTTTGGTGCGCCAGATACTGTTCCTGCTGGAAATACCGCCTTGAATGCATCAAACATGTCATTTTCAGGCGCCAAATTGCCCACGACATGAGTAACTATATGCTGAACATGACTGAATCGCTTTATCTGCATAAGTGATTCTGGATGAACTGTTCCAAATTTACATACTCTCCCAATATCGTTTCTTCCTAAATCAACTAGCATTGTATGTTCTGCAAGTTCCTTTTCGTCATTGAGCAGTTCTTCTGCAAGCTGTTTATTTTTTTCCTCATCATCAGTTATCTTTCTGGTTCCTGCAATTGGAAACGTCTCTACCTTTTCATTTGTTATTCTAACTAGCATTTCTGGTGATGCTCCAATAATTGTCTTTGAATCTTGTTTTAGATGATACATGTAAGGTGATGGGTTTAGATTGCGTAATGTTTTGTATAATGTTAGATTGTCCCCATCTGTCTCAAATGCAAATTTTCTAGAAAGCACAACCTGAAAAACATCCCCATTATGAATGTATTTTTTTGCCTTGTTTACAATTTTAGAGAACTGTTGCTCATCCATATTTGGTGTTACTTGACTTGAGTGAAACTCTCCAAATATATCTTCATCCAACTTTAATTTATCAAATCTATTTTCATCATGATAAAAGTAGAACAATTTTTTGTGTAGATTGTCATATAGTATTCCATCATCATAAATTCCAAACTCCATTAGTGGTTGCGGTGAATTATGAGTATCTGGAATGTTCTCTACCAGTCTAATTGCATCATAGTTTACAACTCCAACTGCTCCTCCCAAATAACGATAATTCTGATCCTCTGATTTTCCCAATAATTTTTTTAGTTCTTCAAATGGATCTGTAGTTTGAATGATCTCTGTTTTCCCTTCTCTAATAATCTCTACTTTGTCTGAATATCCTTTGAGGATTATCTTAGGGTCAAATCCCATTACCGATGTTTCAGCTAATACCTCTGGTCCTGTTAGTGATTCAAAAAGAAATGAATGCGAATAGTTCCTTGAAATTTTATTATAAATTTGAAACTGGTTTTCAGTTAACTCTAGGGGTATTACTTTTGGCTGAGAGTTTCCAAATACGTCCACCCATAAACAAAATTCTAGTGGTTTATTATTTAAATTGATGAGTGTTTTTTCAGAGGTTTTTTTCTCAAATATTGGATTTTTCACGCCTAAATAGGTTACCGTATAGTACGGTACCTTTATATCTTATTTGATCGTATACTAAACACAATGCAGGAGGCAAGCAGAGCAATCATGCAAGATATGCAGATTCTCAGAAAATCACATAATTTACAATCATCTGTTTCAGTCGTTGAATGCTATGTCTGCGGTAAAGGACTTCAAGATGGTCACAGTATTACCGCAAAGACACTGCCAAATGGGATAGTGCTATTTTGTGATGTCCATTATTCATTACAAAATATCAACATACCTAAATGATGAATTTTCATTTAACAATAAGCAACTATTTTTTATAATTCACACATGAATAGATTCCTTCTGCAATATCAGATAAAATATCATCTCCTTGTTTGAGAAGTTTGACAACTCTTTTGTCACCAATACTGTAAAACCTATTTTTTCCATCTTTTCTGCTTTTAACTAAACCGCACTCTGAGAGACAAGATAGGTGATTAGACACATTTGATTGACTTTGGTCTAATTCTTCTGAAATTTTAGTGACTGTTTTCTCTTCTTCTGATATTGATTCTAGTATGGATAATCTAGTTACATCTCCAAAACCTCGAAATAATTTGGCTTTAAGTTCAAACTGATCTACTTTTTGTTTCAATATATCATCAATTAATGATATGTTATTATATAAATAACATATTCTAACATTGTAGAATTAATAATGAGAATTGGAATTTTGTTTAAATCAAAGGAAACAACACAAAATATGATGGCCAATTATCTATTTATTGGAATCTTGATTTTTGCTATTGCTACAATTTCTTTGTCATTAATTTCTGAACAAGTCATAGCTCAAACCATGACTCCCAGACAACAACTGATGATGGGGACAAACCCTGATCAAATCACATGTGCTGATGGTAAAGTTCTCATGATGAATAATATGGGAATGCCTGCATGTGTTACTCCCTCTACATATTGGAGATTGGCAGATAGGGATTGGGGAAATTTCGATACTGAACTTTTAGCCAAAAACCAAAACCACATGCATGGAGTAATGGGCGCAATGATTAATCATCCACAAATGTCCCAAAACATGCATGATTGGATGAGAGATAATCCTCAACACATGCAAACTATGATGGATACTTGGATGCCACAAATGATGCAAAATGATCAATGGATGATGAATATGATGGGACCAATGATGAATGATCCTGAGCTCAGTCAACTAATGATGAACCACATGATGATGAATCCACAAATGATGCAGAATATGAAATCAAATCAACAATGGATGGAAATGATGTATGGAGGCTCTATGATGAATAATGGAATGTATCATGGAATGATGATGAACAGTACAATGACTTGTCCTTGGTGTCCATTCATGCAAGATTCAATGAATCAAAGCATGATGGGTTCAGGATGTGCATGGTGCCAAGGCAACATTGGTCATGGAATGATGGGCTCAGGTATGATGAATCAAGGAATGATGATGGGACAACACATGCAAAGTTCAACCCCTGACAAATCTCCAACCACAAGTCATGGCTGGATGATGCAAAATCCACAACACATGCAAGATATGATGAACCACATGATGAATGATCCTCAATCTATGCAGACAATACATGGAATGATGATGCAAAATCCACAACACATGCACGGAATGATGAGTGGAATGATGCAACCAATGATGAACCACATGATGAATGATCCTCAAATGCAACAGCAAATGATGAACCACATGATGAACCATCCACAGATGATGGAGCAGTGGATGCAAAATCAACAATTTGGAGAGGGTCTAAATGATAATGTAGATGAAAAAACTGAAACTAGTGCAAATTCACAAAATACTCCAGTTTCAATTGCTCTGGGGTCTGCTTCCCCTGAATGTGCGCAGACAAATGAATGCTATCTCCCATACTCTGTTTCAATTAATGAACATTCTAGTGTCACATGGACCAATGATGATGTGGCTGTTCATACTGCTACAAGTGGAATCCCTTCAGATGGTCCTAATGGGATTTTTGATAGTGGATTAATTTCTCCAGGAAAAACTTTCACAAATCAGTTTGATGAAGAAGGTACATTTGATTACTATTGCATAGCTCATCCTTGGATGACTGGTAGTGTTGTCGTATTAGAATAATATCTAACATCAGCTTTCATACCTAATTGGTATCAATACAATCACTAAAAATCTTCAAATCCTGTCGGATTAATGCCTAGACTCTGAGAGAATCAAACTAATTAGACAATTCCCCTAGAGGGTATTGAAAATTAAAAAAATAATGTCGAAAAGCTGACCTTACTCATTACAGTAATTTCTCATAAACGTGATTATATACTAGTACTTTATAGAACTAAATTTGATGTCAGTATTGAACATATTTGATATTTTCAAAAAATCATTAAACCAAAATTGATCTCATGTAAACAACAAAATTATCATATATTCATTAATAGTCAATTTATCCAAAAACATATTCATGAAGTTTTGTCTTAATTGTGACACCAAACTTTCACAAAATTTTGAAGACGTTGGGGGTCCAGGAATTTGCCCAAAATGCAATCCTGAAAAAATAATTACTAAAAAACTAACTTATGGGATTAATTATTCTGGCAGAACAAAACCCTGTTCTAAAGGATGTGGTTATGAAATTTATTGGGATGAGGAATTCAAATCAGACAGTGGGAAATTCATTCCAATTGACACACGAACTGCTGAGTCACATCAATGCAATGGACCTGCAGAATCAGGCGAACCATATTATCCTGATGTAGTAAAAAAATATACAAAGAAAAAAGAAATTGTACCTGAACCTAAAATCCCAATCCCTGCAGATATTTTGTTTGATATCAGTAAAATACCTAAATCCCTAATTGATGATGACTGGATTATTCACGAAATAGTTCAAGGTCACAAAGAAGAATCCCTGGGAATAATTCACTATGAGAATATGATTTCGCCAGAACCTGAAAAGATTCCAATTTCGAGCCTAAAAGATATCTTGTCTGAAAATATTCTAAACGGAATAGAAAAGTATGGTTTCTTAGGATTACTTCCATTTCAAGAAGAGGCAATCCGCTCAATTCTAAAGGGAGATAACTCAATAATTTCAGCACCAACTGGTTCTGGAAAGACTGAGGCATTTAGTATTCCAATTTTACAAAAGATATCCAAAGAAGCAAAGCCAGGAGTTTTTGCATTATTTGTATATCCGCTTAATGCACTAATTGATGATCAAGTATCAAAGATATCACAACTAATTGAAAAATGTGGATTGAAAAACAAAATTGATGTGTATTCAATTCACGGTGGGCAGAGTTCTGAATACAAAGACATGATAATTTCAGATATCAATATTAGGATTGAAGATGAAAGCGGAAACTTAGGAATTTTAAATGCAGCAACTCCTCCCAAATAATAAAAATTCCTAATATTGATCCAAAAATTTCTTTCTTAATCTAAACCCAGTATGACATGTATGAATATGCAGTAAAGCGAAATAGTTTAGGACCCATGTGGAACCTTGATTGTGGAGATTATTCGTAATATCTAACATTATTTGTTAATTTGACGTAAAACGGGACTGATCAAAACAAGTTAGTACCATATCCATTAGAATTTGAGATAACGGGTCCAAAATATGCCCCAAACTACGTATCTATCCCTCTAATGTCAATGTTGAATCTAATTTGTTACTAATGGGTTTGAACAAAACCAAAATTGGTACGAATCTAAGAGAATCCAACGTCTTGATGAAGAATTACAAATTCATATACTGTAATTCCAAATCAGAAATCAGTAAAATTGTTCAAAAACATCACTGTTGCCATAATTACCCCCACTCACACAAAAAAATCATTTGATTTGGGGCTTGCTTTGGCAAAAAAACTTAATACCGAATTGTCTGTTATTGAATGTGTTTATAAGGTTCAGCCCAAGTTTTATTTTTTTGAAACAGAATCGGACAAGAAAATTATGCAAGAACAAATTTCCAAACTCAAAGAAGAACTGAAAAAATGGAAAGAACTGGCACAAAAGGAAGGTGTTAAAATTAACACCAAATTTGCTTTGACGGATTCAATTGCTCATTGGGTGATTGATTATGTCAAAGAACACAAAGTAGGCTTGTTAGTAGTTGATTATCCCAAACTTTCTATGGTTGAGGCAAATCACTTTGATGACATCATTAACACTATTCATCATAAGGCACATTGCCATGTTCTTACTACAAAAAATTAACTGACATGAATCTCCTTTTCTAAAATATTGTAAGTTTAAATTAAAATTTTCCTTTAACACGACTCTTTTTCTATTCATGAATTTCCATGTGGGTACAAAAATCAAACACCTAATTTTTCATCTTTAGTAAGATCAAGATGGACTTTGTCTCCTACAGAAAGATTCATCTCTTTGTATTCATGCATGTCAAGCTTTAGTGATGTAACTCCTCCAGATATTCCACCCATACCTGAAAACATCTTGTTTAGATCTTTCATCATATCGTTCATGTTGGAAGGATTCATCATTTTTGAAGGATCAAATTGGGATTGGGATTTGTTTCCTTCTTGAAAATCTTTGGCAGATGTCAATGAAATTATTACGTAAGGCGCACCATCAGGTGAAGCATCAATTCTTTTTATTACAAACTCCTTACGCATATCGTAGACTTACAGGATGTCTTTATAATTAATTTTTTATTCCACGAGTGCAAAATCTTTGTCCCAAAAAAGTAGGTGAATCCACTTGGAGTTGAACTCAAGAGTAGAACACTTTATGAAGTCCTTTTTGTTGGATTTACTCAAATTATGAATTTTTTAAGAATAGTTAGTATCGCTTTGACTATAACTATTGTTACAATTTTTTTTGTCTCTGCTGAAATATTCAAGGAATACATCGAAGAAGAAACAGAAAAGCCTAATCTTGATAATCCATTTTTGCCTTATGCTGGATTGTTTTTGTTTGGTATACCTCCATCTGTAGCAGGAATTGTTGTATCTTTCTTCAAAACTAGTAAATCAAAAATCATAGGTTTTAGTGTAATAACTGGCGCATCTTATGTTGTAATTTTCATCATTGCAATTCTGATGTTAAATTATCCAACTACATTTGGTATTTCAGAAACATATTGGGAAATTGCTGAATAAAGAAAATGAAAACAACACCTACAGATGGTTTAGTAAATGTCAATAGATATACAATTTATGCGATGATTCCAGGTCTTGATACTTATGTCGCATCAAAACTGGACAAGAAAAAATTTGCTACAATATACACAGTAATCTTCATGACAGCAATACTTGCAGCAACTGTAATTGTTATGTATAACATGTCCTTTGATCCTGAATTAACTTCTGAGATGAATAAGACAGAGCGAGCAGATATGGTATATGAAAAATTTATGCCACAAATAGTAGCAATAATACTTGGGTCTATAGTAATCCACATTCCAATTTACACGTATCTTGTACGCAAATGGGCCAAAGAATGGAATGAAAATATTTCAAGGGGTTCTAAAAAATAATTTATGTGGGAACAATGATCAGAAAATTTTGGACATCCCTGATTCTCATTTGTATAGTATTTGTTATTCTGACCTTGGTTGAATTTTCTTTTTGGAATGCAGAAAGCTATTCTACCCTAAAATCAATACCAGATACTCAGGTGGTGCTATTTACCATAGCTGGCTTGATTCTGACATTCATTGCATACTTGTATGTTAGAAGAAAAGGTTGGTGGAATGTCAATGCAAAACATTGAGCATTAAAGAAATTTGCTTTCAATACCTCCTGTGGAGTAGGAAATCTGAACAATAGTAAGATAAATCCATTACTAAGTTAAGGTATGAGTTGAGGCCGTATTGATATGAATAAAAAATTATTAGTCTATCCAGGCATTGGCGTGGGAGTTATAGTAATTGTAATGATGATTCTAGTTACAGGGGTGATTATTTCCGATGTAAAAGACTCTACCTTCAAAATTGAATCAGACAGTATGACTCCTATCCTGAAAATAGGAGAGTTTGTAGAGGCAGACAGAAGCTATTCATTTGAGAATATCAGGGAGGGAGACATCATAGTATTTCATCCAGTGGATTTACCTGAGACTATAATTGTGCACAGAGTTGTATCAATAATTAATGAAGATCCACGTATCCTAATGACAAAGGGCGACTCAAATCTTGAATCAATACCTGATATAGATTATCCAATTACTGAAAAACAATATCTGGGAAAAGTGGTTAGTATATTTCCAAATGTAGATTCTATATTTTCAAAAGAGAATATGAGATATCCTTAGAATATGTAGCGCATGGCAAATTATGAGAAGAGTATGTCCACATCATTCTTTTCAAGAAAATAAAATTACTCTTTATTTTGTTTTGCTAAAAAATCCATAAAAAATTTTCCTTTATACTCTACATCCTCATCTATGACTTTGGTTTGAATATCTTCTAGAAATTGATTGTATACAGTTTCACGTTCATGCTTTAATGGAGGAGAACAAAAACACATCTCAGACCATTGAATTACATTAGGTTCAGTTATCTTAGCACGCTTCATTGAATTGACAATTTCTTGACCATCAGGTTTCTGATTCTGAATTGTACCATCAGTTAGTTTTTGATAAAATTCTTTCATTTTTTCTTCCATGTATCGAGCTTTAACTGAGTAAATTGCCACAAATTCTTGTCGTAATCGATATTATTATTTTTTACATAGATATTTTCTTAATTTGTTTCACGAACGTGCAAAATTATACGTTAAACACTACAGATACTGCAGAAGCAATAATCATGACCAAAATCAATAGTCCGAATGCCTTTCCTGTCTCAAATCCGTTAACTATCTTGATTGCCTTGACGGATATGACTACAATCCACACCATAAATGCAATTGCAAAAACAGCAATCAGAAGTGCATAAACCAGCATAGGTCCTATTGCAGACAGAACTTGTTCTTCGTCTGCATCAATAGACATGAGATATGATGGGTTTATTTCTGCAAGAGAGCCCCACATCAGAAACACCAGTACAGAAATTATGATCATCATGGGAATTACTGGAACATATGTGTGGAAGAAAACTGAGAATACCTTTTTCCAGTTTGTGTTGCCTCCAAGTTTTTTTCCAATAAAATAAAGGGCCACAAACGAAACCATTCCTTTTAGAAAACCTACCCCTGCAGTCAAAGCCATATCTGCACCTTCGGTGGGAAGACTTGCATCATCTACTTCTTCAAAGTATGCATCACTAATTGGAATCATTACAAATGGAAGTATTACGAATGCGCTGAGAATGGAGCTGACTATCAAAATACCAATTGACTGTGGAAGGTATTTTTCTTCATTATCTCTGATTTGTACAAATGCAGAATTTGGAGACATAATCACACGTAGAATTACATTTAGATCAAAAGGCAAAGTATGATAGAACCTCTCTCTATGTATTCATAAACATTTTTACTATTTCGTCAGTTCTTCGATTGTTTTAATTTCATTAGTGTAAAATCTTAGCCTCAACTAACAATTCTAAATTCATATTTTTTCTTGTATTGTCTCAAGAATTGTAAATAATGGTAAGGCATCCAATGGATAGATATTGTCTGTTTGTTTGAATTATCTATAGTAAATGAATGACATTGTAGTTCGTCATATGACAGAAGAGGATATACAAGAAGCAGACAGGATAATACGATTGGCCTTTGGTACATTTAGGGGACTTGAAGACCCTGAAAATTATCGTGCAGATGCAATGTATGCTAATCCTCGTTACAATGCAGATCCTTCTGCGTCATTTGTAGCTGAACTGAATGGCAAAATCGTAGGTTCTAATTTTGGGCTTCATTGGGGAAGTGTCGGCATATTTGGTCCCCTAACTATTCATCCCGATCACTGGAACAAAGGGATAGGCAGTAAGCTAATGGAGCCTGTAATGAGATGTTTTGAGAAATGGGGTGTAACTCATTCTGGAGCCATGACATTTGCAAACAGTCCAAAACACATTAACCTGTACAGAAAGTTTGGGTATCATCCAAGATTTTTGATTCCAGTAATGTCAAAAAAGATAGAACCCAAATCCATTCCTTCAAATTCTAAATCCACGTGGACAAGGTATTCAGAGTCCAAGGAAAATCAAGACAAGTATCTTGAGGAGTGCAGTCAAGTTACAAATACCGTTTACCATGGTCTTGACTTGGAATTAGAAATAAAGGCAGTAGACAAGATAAACCTTGGAGATACTGTCATCCTCTTTGATGAAAGTAAAGAGATTGTAGGATTTGCAATATGTCATTGTGGAATTAACACAGAGGCTGGAAATGACAAGTGTTACGTAAAATTTGGTGCAGTCAAGGCAAATTCAGAATCACAAAGCATTTTCATGAATCTTTTGAATGCATGCGAAGAGTTTGCCGTTTCAAAAGGACTTTCTACTCTGGTAGCAGGAGTCAATGCAGGTAGGTATAATGCATACCAATCTATGCTAAACCAAAATTTTTCCATTGATTTTCTAGGTGTATCCTTGCACCGACCAAATAATGGTGCATACAATATCACAGATAGATACGTCATTGATGATTGGCGTTAGGAATTTCCATCTAGCAAAATCAATGATTTATTCAGATTCATTTAAATTAAAAATAGTGCAAAATCTTTCCTCCTAACTATATCCCCATACACGTTGTACTCCCACTCAAATTTGAACTCTCAATTCTGAGCATATGAGTTCAAAATAAACACCTACTACGTATCTAGTCTCTTTAATGCCGATGTTGAATTACTCATGAATTTTTTTCAAAGATGTAGATCTAAGAGAATTCAGTTTTGATTACTTTGAGATGGACTCTAATGCCATGATGAACGTAAAAGATGTTAAACTGCTATTATCCCATTTTCAACAAGAAATGTAATTCCTTTTAAGAAATCATCATCACTAATCAAACCCTGTGTCCACCATCCAGCGTTATTCTTAACCCAAGTGGGAATTACATCGTTTTCTGAAATTGAAACTTGAGATGTAGGTGGGATTTGTAATATTTTTTCTTTAATCAAAAATTGAATTCCTTGAATAAATGCTTCATCATCTATTTGTCCATCGGCCCACCATCCAGCATTATTCTTAACCCAAGTGGGAATTTTAGAAGCTGAAATAAAACCGTCATTTAATTTTTCAAGTAGTGGGTTCTCATCGATTTCAATTTCGACAATAGCAAATCCGCTCATGGACGCATCTGGTTTTTCTTGTTCTGGCCCTGTACCGTGAACAAATATGGAATAACGTACAAGTCCTGCTTTTTCTTCTATTGGAAGAAGATGGTGAACCTGACCAAATTCATTAAACAGGTTATTTTGCCCAATGTCTTGTGCGTATGAACGTAATTTGTTGCCTTGCTCATCGACAACCCAAATATCATAATGAATTTGATCTAGAATCTCAATATCATTATACTTGCTAATGAAATTTATTTTCCAGTCGATATTACAACCTTCAATAGGTATTTCTGGAGAATAATTGTACTGAATCATCATGGAATGTGTATCAGTAGCAGCACGTTCACTTACATAATCATAAAATTCTGTAGGACATCCCAACAACTCTTCTTTTTGAATTGTTTCTTCTACATCTTTGAAAGGATCATTCACCATATTTTCTTCATACTTTAACAAAGTGAATTGATACATTATTGGAGCGTTGTCAGAAGTAGTCTTTGCATAAGTTAATGCTTTAACAGGAAAAGGAAAATCATCCACTATCCACATTTCATTATCACTCCCACTATACCAACCAACAACAATGGCATCTACAGTTCCAACAGGAGAATCTATTGTTTCTATTCGATTCGGAATTAATGGAGCATCACTACCGCCACCTATCGGACCAATATTACCCCATTTGCCAGATCTAAACTCTTGCGGCCCATGAATTCTATCATCTTCATTTGCAGTAGCAAAAGCAGACAGCCAATTTAATGAAGATTTGATTGCAATGGCATAATCAAAAAGATCCTCATCAAATAATATGGGCTCAGGAGTGGTTTTGCCAAGACCCCATGAGCCTTTGATGACTTTATTGCCATCAATAATTACAATTTTTGCATCCCACAATGTTTCACTAATATTTTGTATCTCTCCATTGATCCACATTTTCAATTTAATAGGTGAGCAGTCATTAAGATTTATTTCACATAAAGAATACTCAAAATAATTTCCTCCTTTGAGACCTTCTCCGAGATACCATGTACCATCAACATCAACACCACCTGATATTTGAGCATCCTGACCATAAGAAAGATTTGACAATCCAAGACTACATAAAATAACTAATAGACTAATCTGTACTAGTTTATTTTTCATAGTTGATTTTTAAATTAATGGATATTAAACATAGGTTAACTGTGTCAGATGTGCTAGTGTGATTTTTATAATTCAGCTAGTGTATGGTACAAGCCAGAGTTTTTCAGTATGGGAATTATGGATCTGACATGAAAACCATAAGTGAAAATAAATAGATTTATTCTTTCTAATTTTGTTACAATATCATGTCAGTATCAAAAAAATCCAAAATGAAATTTCTTCTAGTTATTCCAATATTTGCAGGCATTATTTTTTTTTGGAACCAGTATGACAGAATCTGATATGTTCAAAAATACTGAACCACAAGAGCAACTTTTAGCACAATTTGCAATAAACTATGAAGCAATGATGACTGCGTGTAGCGAAGATAATCTTAACCCTGAAGATCTAAAATCATGTCTTGATGCATTTGATGAAGTAAGGGAATTCTGCGTTATCGAGAAAGCAGATCAATGTGGTGACAAACGAATGGAAGAGTTAGAACAGAAATTATCTAATTAATTCTATTTAGAATCTAGAAAATAATCCTGTTTTATTGATATTGTTTATCTTGTAAATGCACAAATTGTATTCAGAAAGAACCTACTTTTCATCTATTTTTTTGTTATATTCGTCTACTATGCGATTGTACTCGTCAATCTCTTTATTACTCTCATCGATATTTTCTTCAAACAGTTCTGGGTGTTCCTCTTGAACTCGCCTCATAAGTTCCTTGAATGTTCCTGGGTCATTTTTTTGTAGATCCAAAAGCAATTTTCCTATTGAATTATCCAGATTACTCATATCAGTACTTTTTTCTTTAGGGTATTTTTATTGTTCTAAAGTAAAGAATTTGTAGTATCCTTTAAATAAAATTACAAAATTATTTGTAATTTGACTGTTGACCTAAATGGCAAACAATTCTTTATCTAAATGTAATTTTTTTTTATTCTGATTTTTTAAAAAAAACCTATCTGTAATTTAATTATCGAGTCAGAGACATCTTACGGTGTTAGCTGGAAGAGCCCAATGCTCACATAAACTAGTTAATACAATTACAGTCTCCAAGGCGATGGAGACTGACTTTTTCCCCCTACAATCATGCTTTGTTCTCTTTAATTGTAAAATTATAAAGCATTCTTGCTTCTTGCCATTGATACCAAACTAAATTCCACATTAAATCATTTATTGAACTACGGTATTCTTCTGTGAGTGCCATGCCTCTTAGATTATAGGCTATATTGCCTCTCATAGTTCCTAGCTTGATCCCCAACATGACACATTCTCTGTTATTATTTGGCAGTTCTTTACCTCTGAATCTATTAGGTGTTGAATCAAAATCATCAAAATACTCTGTTTGCCACTGAAATTTTGATTTCCCAAAAACGTCTAGAATTAATGAGACTATCATAATCTAGTTCTTTTTTGTCTAGTTTTTTCTTTATTAGATCTTCAGATTTTTGTTTTCTTTGCTTGCTGAGATTCTTCTCTAATTCGTTGAGTGCTTTGGATTTGGACACTTTTTCTGTCATGAATTTTCTATACAATGCTGACTATCTAATTATTTCTTAACAACATCAAAATCATATTAAAAAATTATTAATGAAATTATCTGTATTAGAAATATGCCTCTAGATAAAATGCCTGATTCAGAGCAATTCATTCCAACTCACAAATCAACAATCTTACATACTAAAGGAAAACCTGTGGCATGCATAATTGATCAAAACCCTCAAAACAAATTACGATATGAAAAAATGTTAAATCATCCTGATTTAAAGGCCAGTCTAATTGGATTTCTAAACAAGGCTGAAGATCTAGGACTATTCATGGGATTCAAATTAAAGATTCAAGCAGATGATGATTTTTTTGAATACACCGTATATCCTAATGATGAATTCATTGAAACAGTAATTTTTGATGAAATAATTTACATTATTGATGAAAAACTAGAGAATCTCTTTTCTTTGAGAATTATAACCGATCAATTTGTAAAAACAAAATCAGAGTTTGATAAATTCCAAAAAATGATAACATGATATGTTTTCTGATATTTTCCAACCATTCAATAACTACTGTTCTATGAATTTTTTTAGTGGCCAACTTTACAAATATGTTAAAGACTAGAGAACCAACACTTTTGGATAGAGAGGATGGTCACTGATATCAGACAAAATTTGATAAAATTTATCCTTCGATAAGTACAATTCTTTCAGCCACATCTTCAGAAGAGAAAAAAAATGGTCTGGACTCTTGGAAAGAAAATGAGCCAGCACATGAATACATTACTATACAATCTCAGGACATTGGAACTCAATCCCATAAAATTATCGAAAATTATTTGAGCAATAATTTGTCTCTTGAAGAATTTGATTTGCTGCCTATTGCACATTTTAATAATCTAAAACCCTACCTGGAGAATATTTCAGATGTTACCTGTATTGAACAAAGAATGTATTCAGACAAACTTAGGGTTGCAGGAACTAGCGATTTGATTGCACAATACAACGGAGAACTATCAATTATTGATTACAAAACAAAAAGAAAACCCCAGAGAGATGAATACATGTATGAATATTATTTACAAACTACCTGTTATGCTCAAATGTTTCAAGAAGTAACAGGCAAAAAAATCAACCAAGTGGTGATTTTAGTTAGCAGTGAAAAAAACACTAGACAGGAATTTATCAAAACATGTGATGATTATATCAAACCCGTGAATGAAAGGATTGAACAATACTATTTGAACCATCTATCCTAATGAATTGCAGACTAGTTCAAATTCTGTAAATCAAGTATTTCTGGAAATTGAGAAGAAGATTGGGTTTATTTGTCTCGTTTAATTCAATTATTATTAGTGAATCTGCAGGTTATAGTAATTGTACTATCTTTGGTAATAATTGGATCATTTGCCTCCCCTGCTTTTGCACAACAGTTTGCAGAGCCCAATTATGAAATACGTGGTGGAGAAGTTTTGGGTTTTGAGATAGATTCAGAAAATAAATCTCTAATAATTTCATTAGATGTTAGAGCCAGAGGAGAACTAGTCATAACGTTACCAAGAAATTTGATTGATGCAAAAATCGGTTCTGAAGATAGTAGTTTTAAAATCCTTGTCAGTGGGCTAAACCTCAATTTCTTTGATGAAACCGCAACATCATCTGATAGAACAGTTATAATTCCATTTAGCAGATCTGACTATGAAGTAATAATAACGGGAACACAGGTTTTCTCGCAAATATCTACCGTGCAAACTAAGACACAAACAATAGATGAAATGATAGATGCAGAATTAAGATCACAAATACCTGAAGGTAATGCAAAACTGTTGATATTTTCTAATACTGAATGGTCAGGTGCACTTCAATCTTCCAGCTTTGATTACACCGAAATAGATGGTAAAAGTAACGAGAGTGTTATCTTTGAATGCAATCCATCTCTTGGCAGTGAAGGAATTTTTGGCGCAAAAATTCTAAAAACAACACAAGATGGTTACTTGACAATTGCTGTAATTCAGAATCAAAGAATTCTGTCCCAAGGATCAACGACAACTCCATTTGGTGAAATTCTCATAAATGGTAACTGTGATTCTAGTTTTGAAACTGGTCCTGGAGGATGTCTTATTGCTACTGCCACATTTGGTTCAGAACTAGCACCACAAGTACAACAACTACGAGAACTCAGAGACAACCATTTACTACAAACAGAATCAGGAAAATCATTTATGAAATCATTCAATAATTTCTATTATTCATTTAGTCCATACGTTGCAGATTATGAACGTGAGAATCCTATATTCAAAGAAATGGTTAGACTTTCAATTACTCCCATGATTTCATCTCTCTCGATTCTAAATTATATTGATATAGATTCAGAAGCTAAAGTGTTAGGTTATGGAATTAGTTTGATTTTATTGAATGTGGGTATGTATGTTGGAATTCCAGTTTTTGCAATAATGAAATTGAGAAAAATAAATCCGTAACTATTACCAATCCTGATAACCGTACCTTTTCTACTTTTCATGTATTTAATGGAGTGATAATTCAATATTAAATGAAAACCATGAAAACTATCTCAATGTAATCTATCTGGTACAACCACATTTGACATAAACCACTTTGAATTCTCCATCTGTTTTTACATTATGTGACATTGGTTTTTGACAATGCTGACATTCTACAAATCCGTGATATTCCTCAACTTTAATTATCTTGTATTTCCATGATTTTGTCTGTTCATCCCAGTATACAGAATTAATTTCATCTGGACCTTTCATACTTTGAATGAATTTGGTAATTTTTCAATATTTGCTTATATTGTTTTTCATAATATTCAATTACCCATAAAACCACTCATTAACTGAAATTTTTCCTGTGCGACATTTAGATAATTTTTTTACACCTAATTCATAGAATTTTGAATTAATTTGTGTCTAAAAGATTGAGATTAGTTCAGAAATGGTTAGATAGCTGGTTTAATTCAAAAAAAATTATGGCTGAAAAGGAACTTAGTGTCGGAATTCAAGCAGGATATTTGTCTGACAAGGGCAAAGGAATTGCCAGACTAGATGTTAATTCTATGGACCATCTTGGTTTGTCACCAGGAGACATTATAGAAATACAAGGTAAAAGAAGAACATACTCAAAATGTCTACCACGTTTAGAAAAAGACTATGATGAAGGAGTCCTCAATATTGATGGATTAATTCGAAAAAATGCAGGCGTAGAAATAGGAAACAGAATCTACATAAAGAAAATTTTGACTTTAGAAGCTGAAAAAATAGTAATTGCACCCTTAGAAATAATGCCTCTAGTTGAGGAAAATGACCTTAAAGAAACATTCGTTGGTGTTCCTTTTATTAAAGGAAACAATATTGTGTTTGAAAATTTGAATGAATTTTCATTTTTTAGAGTCATTGAAACTATACCATCAACTAATGTAGTAATTGCCACTCCAAAAACAGTATTCCAGATTGAAGATTATTTTTTCATAAAGGATGAACCTACTTCAGATGACACTGAAGAAAGATATGATGATGAAGAAATTACTCTGGAAGAATTTCAACAAATGAAAGCAGATTTTTAAAAAAATGCTAAATTATTAATTATTTCCAATTAATTGCTATTCTTTTATTGTAAATAGATGAAAATTTAGATCATTCTTAAATATCATTTTAACGTAACTAGAATAACGAGAAGCCGTTGTTCTGCGTAGTAGAATGATTGGTTCGGAAAACAATTCATGTTATCGTCGTGTTCCTAGATCTGTGTGTTTTCCAAGCATTTCTCGTTGTTTTAATTAATTTTAGTAAGATATAGTGAAATTATCTGAAAACAATTCGCTGTCTAATACCAATTCCATACAAGATTATGTCAATGATTCATCAATTAATAAAGTAAAAGAGGAAATTTTGACAAAACAAAATGTGATTCAGCTGTAATTCCAGCTGATATTGTAGCTGATTTGATTTCAAATGATGATATAGAATGGGTTGATGATGAAAGTTATGAACCTGAAAGTGAATTATAGAGAAACATCAAATATTTTTTTTATTTTTTAAATCTCTTTCTATAATTTTATCCAGAGCAGTATCCGGGAGTTTAGAATATAATTCATCAATTTTCTTTGTTGAAGATATTGTTCGATTTACAATGATATTCACTATATCAAATAATGTACTTGCTGTTTTTTCATCATCCTGTAAATCCATATGTAATGGGTGAACTGCGTTATCTCCAATTACTCGTACAATATCTAATGCTTTTTTTATTTTTTCATCTAATTCTTTCTGTACTAATTTACCAATCTTTTGATTTATAGTACCAGATCCAGGTTCAATTTGATCTAAAATTTTTTCAATTACTAATCTTAACAAAGCACATGAAGCGGGTGGAGAGAAAAATAACACTTTTCTTGCTTGCTCAAATAATGGTTTGATTTCACTTGGAATATCTTCATGAGGTAGAGGTGCAGAACTTTCAAATGGATAAACCATTTTCTTCTCTGCCCAAATGGATTTATCATGGCACCTATTGCAAGATGCTATTCCAAAGTCTTCCACAATATGGCGTGTTACTGGTTCGTTGATAATACCCTAATGTTGTTGACTTTGATGATAGCAGTGAGGACAGACGAACCCATCTTTTTGAAATTCGGGTAAATCTTTTGAATTTATCTCAGTCAATTAATATGAAATTAATCTATTTCTTTAATAATATTCTTCTAAAGTCTTACGACCATCACATGTTTTCCTGCCTAAACCGGGGGGATACCATTTTTACTCTTTGTCGATAAACTCGTTTACACTTTACTTTGTAAGAAATATAACAAAAAAAGAGAAAAATGTTTTGTCTAAAGTCTTGGCATAATGCTGAGTCTTGATCTTGCAGAAACTGCAATTATTGAGATAATTGCTACTGCTAGAATCATGGCTGCAATTGTACCAAATTCAGGAACTACATTAAAGTAGATTATCTCTCCTGTGGGTCCTGTCCAGTTTGCCTGATCGTCAGGTAGTCCAAATCCTAGTAACGTCACTTCAATGTCTACTGAGTCATCAGATGCCAATGGTGCCGTACTGTGCATGCCATTTCCTTCGTGTTCATGAGCTCCCATAAAGGAAAGAATTTCTTTACCATTTTGGGTAGCGACAATGTCATAATTGGCATGTTGTATTAGTCCGCCACTACTCGAATCTCGGAATTTCAAATCAATTAACATTGATTCATTAGCAGTTGGATTGGTAGATGTTATCTCTACTCGTACTTTTCCATCAGAGGACATTCCAGTAACAGTAGTTTCTATTGTGGATGGAGCACTTACTACCAGTTTAGCGGTAGGTTCTGCACCTGCTTCTTGCACTATGATTAATCCTTGCATCCAAGGATGTACCATACAAAAGTAAGGAATCTCACCTACTGCAACCGGAGAATATTCAAACAAACCTCCTGCCATTATCAGTCCTGTATCAAATTCACCACTTGGGCCATCTGATGCAGTTCCTGCTGTGAATGTATGGGCTGCAGTGTCAGTGTTTGACATGATTACCAAGCCTCCCACATCAACTGTTGCAGTACTTGGAATGTAACACCCATCTGTGGTTTCTTCACATCCTGGAGCGCCAGAACCTGCTGTTGGTACAATTGTGACATCTGCATTTTCTGCAAATATTGGTGGAGCACCCAACATAATGGCAGTTACAAAAATTGCCACTAATGGAAATGCTACACTAGTCTGTTTTTTCATTGATCAAAAATTTATGTGTAAAGATAAAAAAGTTGTTATGTGTAATTGAATTATCTAATCATGATCCGCTAAAATACTACCGTGTCTAAAAATTCAGTATCCTGAAATTAATGTACATTCCATGGAACAAACATCTGCAATATTGGCATTAAAAAATTTTCCACATACTTTGCAATTTTTTTCCATGTTTTGTATTATTGTAATTTTGTTTTAAACCCTTTGAAAATTAGTTCACTCTAATTAGTTGCAACTAATTAGAACCAGCTAATTACGTAAAGCTAACTAACTTTTGATTAACTATGGGAATTACAATGCTTGAACTTTAAGGAAACAATCGATGATGAATTAGTCAAAGAAAAATTCAATGCAATTGCCATTGAAGATAGTTTTCCTTCATGGGATTAAATTCATTCATTCCATATTGATTGTGTCTTGAGCCATGCTATCAAATCTCCATACAACTTACTTTTTTGCATGTTTAAGACTCCAATTTCAAGGTTAATTGATGACTTTACTGTTTTTGTATAGTTTTCATATTTGGCAAAAATTATCTTATCTAGATGCATCTCATTTTGCATCTCTTTTTTTGCCAACTCTTCAGACTCAGTCATGGCAAAACTTGCAAATAACACTCCATCAACCCAATACGCATTAGCTGATTCTAATGAAGACATCATCCCTATGAGATCATCTAGGCTCAACTTGACCATATCTCGAACATAAATTCGATCATAAGGTTTGTGGATAAACTCTGTCATGAAATCTATTTTTTGTAGAGTTTAATGAAGATTTGGAAATTTTATAACTAGTTTTTTAAAAATTGTTTCATGAATGAAAAAACAGATGATTCATCTGAACATGATTTATTTGTTACAGAATTTCCAAAACAAGGCTGTGGAATCGTAGATTATCTTCAAGGAAGAGTACACTTTGCTTTACTTGATCAAATCAAACTTATGAACGCCTCTGGAATGACACAAGAACAAATTAAAGAAACAATCATTGCCAACGTGACTGAAATCATTGACCATTTTGATCCTCAAAAAGAATCAAAAAGTCTTTGATTCCATTTTTAATGATTCTGCCATGATAATTTTGTGGCACTTACAATAGCAGTTAACATGTGGCAAATCGTTATCATTTCTGTATTTACATTCTTTTGTATGTTCTATCATTGACAATTTCTAAACTCCGTTAATTCAAATGGAACAAAATCGTTCATTAATTCATATTCATCTTTTGGATAAATTTTTTTAAATTTTTTAGAATCCCAATTTGTCATACTAGAACATTTTTAATGTCCTAGAAAAAAGTTGAGTTTCTAAAAACAAAAAAATAGTTAGGGTTTATTCTAATCTGCATCGTATTATGCTTTGGTAGGATCGCGACTCAATATGTTTAATACGTGTTCTACAATCTGTTTTTGACCTCCAGCATGAAGGTCTGTTCGTACTGTATCAGATCCCAAACTAACAAAAATTAGATTGTCATCTCCAAGAGGAAAAGTCATTCTTGTAATCTTTTCAAATGCTGCTACTGCATACATTCCTTTTCCGATTTTTGGAGTCAATTCTTTTCTTCCTTTCCATGCAGCTGCTGCTCTTTTGAGTGAATTTGCAGTCTCTTCTGAGGAGAGAAAATTCGTTATTCCTTCACGATGACTGGTAGCAAGTGTGTTCCCTTCAGCATCAGTAATTATGCTGTGTCTGATGTTGGGGTCCGAATCCATTATTCTCTTTAAGAGATTCTCATAATCCATCTATTTTTTACGTCAAAATATGACTTAAAAGGATTCTGAAAATTATCAAATCCCATTTCAGGGTTGTTGTTCTCAATATATCGATATATTTCAAAATACTCCCCTCAGACAACTGAATTAATTTCTAGGATGCAAACCTGATTTTGATGATTATAAAAAAAATAAAAGCGGTTTTGGTGTTAATTTAATGATTTTTTGTACTCAAAATAATCTAAAATTGCTTCATTGAGGTCATTTAGTAAGTCACGGTCTTCAAAATCTGAGTTCTTTAATTCTTTCCAAGTTCTTTCAATTTCCTCTTTTAAAACATAAAGCGTTCTTTTGTCATCACAATGCACAAGTGGTATTTTTAAATATGGAATTTATGTATGTCTTGAATCTAATTTCTTACCGCTCCAGTATTGTACTTCCTTTTTTGATATAATAATTAAAAATATCTCATAATGACCAATCTGTTTTTTGTTCATGCCCTCCTTTGAGAATTTTGCTGATTTGATTTATTCTTCTGAAAAAGCCAAGAAAGTCAGATTACTTCCCATTATGATTGATCATAGTTATCTTGTATGTCTTATCCTTGTAAAAGTTCTATTTAACCCAGACAAATGATTTATCAGCATCAATAATATGAACAAATCAGTAATGACTCTTTATATTGAATTTAAATTATTTTTAGTACCCGACCATAAATGGTGAATGGTTCAAAATTTCATAAATTTTTGAATCTCACCATTTAATTTTCATTATTTTGTGAATTTGCAGTTTTTTCGTAAAAAAATTCTTGTTTTTTCAATTCTTTTTCTGGAATAATTCTGCATTTTCTAATTGGGACCAGTCTGGAAATTTGTTCATACGTGTACATGTCTCTGACATCAGCTGCATAGGCTATTTGCAAGAGAGGTGATCTTTCTTCAATCATTGGTTTTGCTTGCTCGTATCCTCCAGTTTGTCTCATTCCTGTTCTAAATAGCCCCACATGCGTACTATTCTTTGAAACTTGTGGGTCTTGATAGCAACAAATTGCAAACTCGTCATTGACTTTTTCAATAATTGTTAATCTGGTAAATTTGTCGCTCCAATCTTCTATTTCCTTAGCTATTGAAATTGCCTCTTCTTTATCTTCGAACACCGCTGAAACTACTAATCTATCTTTTTCATATGCCCATGAAATCCCAAAACTTCTATGCCAATCAATTTCAAATGACATGTGTCTCATAGAGGAATTATCAAATTAACGCTTTCGAATCATATTATTTGGGAATATTTGGAGGATTTATTGTCTGAGAATAATTTGTCTCCATTCATACTATTTTCTTTATTATGTACTATTGACATTCCCTCTTCTATCTTTTCAAAATCCCCACCTATCTGTATAGTAAAATACTCTAAATTGAGTTTTCATGATCGGGATTAAACTAATCTAGCAAATTACATCTAAATCTGTGTGATAAACAAAAAAAAGAAACTAGCAAAATTTCTCACATTCACATTGTCTGCTTGTAAACAGATTTTTGAATGATTCAAATTTTGACTGACTAATTGATGGTTTTGTTTTACCAACAATTCTGAACAGTTTGATACCCGTCTCAGAACTAATTCCTTTGTGCCCACATTCCATTCTTCATCAGATATGGTTGTGGATTTCTCATAAACACTTTTTTTCGTGCTTTGATATCATATGCATCAATTGATGACATGTATAATACTAACTTAATTGATATTACAAATCCAGAGTAAATTTTTTCATAGTTTTTAGCTTAAAAATAATTTTTAACTGTACACATCTACAAAAATTCATTTGAATTCTAGTCTTGACAAAAGAGAATCAGGGCGCAATTGATATCTGTCTCATTTCACATTCGCACTTTTCTCTTTTTCCACAATAAGGACAATTGCAATCACAGTAAATCAATGCTTGTCGACATGATACACATTCTGTATATTCTGCAAAATCCTCGTTCAAATTATCTTACCTCTCATGAGTAATCATGACTGACAAAATTGATAAGTAGTATGCCGTAGATTCTAAAAATAAGTTATATTATTTGTCTTCAATCAAACAAATGTTTAAAAATTTCTGGTAGTTTTTTTTATATCTCAAGGCTAACATAATGTTGACGCCTTCGTGTAGTGGTTTAGGCATGCTATAAACGACCGCTACTCCAAGACGTCGTTTAATTTCTGTTTTTTAATATTGCTTCTTCAGGTGTTTTTTCTTTGTTTGATTCCCAATGCCAATTATGATGTTTTTTCCAGTGTTTATCTAATTCATCAGTGGTTGGCTCTTTTCCCAGCGGGATCCCACATAATTTACATTGTATCATTTTTTAATTTCTCAGATTTTTTCTTTTTTGGTTTAATTATTGGATGACATTGTACGGGAAAGTTTTCGTCATTATCCATTGTTTGAGTTATGAGTTGTTTAAAATTAAGAGTTTTGCTATTATCAAACTATCTAAATTCATGAACAATTAATTTTTTTTACAATTAAAATTTCAACATTCAAAAAATATTTAATGATCTGATTATTTTGATTTTTTCTTTTTCATAAAAGATCTAAATTTTTGTCTTTTTCTTCCTCTCTCTAAATCCATAATAGAATATGTTTTTCCTGTTTCACATAGTTTCATTTCCCCAGTAATTTCATCATGATTTGATTCTAGTATGCCATCTGACAATAACTCTCCTACAATATCCCAAGCTTTACTTTCTGAAATTTCAAACTTATATGGAATTGTTGAAATTTTGGTAAAAAAACCACTTTTTGAATTCCTTAAAATAAAATTTTCAACTTTTTGTTCTATTGTTAACGAGGGCTCCTTTTTTTTGAATTTTCTAAAGGATTTTCTTTCTGACAATGTTTTTTCTAATACTTTCTAATATTTTAGCTAAATCATTTGGAATTCAATGTATCGGGATCATTGTTTCCAGGCAAATATTTGTCTCCAAGCTTAAACTTTATTTTTTCATCAAATTCTTCTTGGAGTCTTGTAAGGTAGATTTCTGCCTCTGTTTCGTCCTTTGGAATTCCAGTATCTATATCATAATTAAAACCAGTTGCCAAATGATAAAATTCCTCAAAGAATTCTTTGCAATTAATTACATCTGCCTTGGTATCTATTGAGACTACTAAACAGTTATCTTCTATTCTAAATTTGAGACAAATTTCTTCATCAATCATGATATCTGTCATGACTGCCATGAGATATGGTGTGTACTTTTCCTCTAGTCTGCCTTGTCCCTTATTTGTAATCCATAACTCTAAACCATCTGCCAAATAATCAAAAGTTTTGACTGTTACATCCCTAATATCTGAATCCGGATTTGCTAGTTTTGAATTCCATGATTTTGCCCCACTATTATCAGGCTCTACATACAATGTATCAAATTTTAAATTTTCATTTATTTGTTCAAATTCCCAAACTTGTTTGTTGGTCCACATTGGTGAAAATTTGTCAATAAGCCCTCTTGTTTGTTTATCCAATAATTATTTCTTGTTTGCCTCTTGTTTATTCTTTCTTGAACTAATTACTAATCCCTGATTTAAGAAATTCTAGTGTGCATTCTGCAAGTTCTTTATTGGAGTGTTTTTTGATCTTGTGTTTACAATTAGGACAAGTACCCGATCGTTCTTCTGCAAATTCATCTCCTACTTGTTTCATACAGCATTCCATTAATTCTGATGTTGAATGTGATTCCATTGCTAGCTTACATGTAGGGCATTCTGTCATATTTACTCCTTTTATCACAATTATCTTGGTAATAAAATATTTTCATTTTATTAATTTGAATTTGTGTGTATTCTGAAAAATTCTGATTATTTGTCAAATTTACATGCCTGTTAAATCATCATGCAAATTATTAACCAAAACCATGAATGCTCAACTGAATCAATTATTGATCTAATCTAATTTAATCATAATGCCTTACTTGATTTGATATTAATTTGAAATCATCCAAACAATATGTAAAACCCTGCAGCTAAAGCAACTATTGAAATTCCCATCCAAACATAAAATTTCCCCAACATAATGATTCCTAAATTCTTCTAAAATTAATAGATAATGTAGATTAAACCTTCCTAATTACAAATCCCACAATGAAATGACATTATTCCCGTATTCTTCCTGAATTTCTAATTCTCTTGAACTATTTCCTATAGTGAATAATGTTAACAAAGTTAACACGTCAGTTAATTACTAAATCACTATAAAGAAAATATGGAATTAGATGAAATAATTAATCTGGCGCCTTGGATATTTATTTCTGGAATAGCTGGATTAATAATAATTCGGTCAAAGTTTTTTGAAACTGTAAACTGTAGTACTTGTTCAGGTATGGGAGTCACAGCTAACGGAGTTAGGGACGCTGTAGATTGCACTGATTGTAATGGATCAGGAAGGAGAAGAGTGCGAAAATGACACTCCTCTAGACATCCCTTACGACGTTTTCGTGTTTAGGAATTGTTTGTGACATGTTGTTTATCCCGTAAAAATGGCGAGATTTTTCTAATTTTCATGATTTGGTAAATGCAGACATCCAAAATTGAAATATCTTCTTGTTATATTCTGCAAATATGGTTGCATTGTCATTCCACATCTTGATGTTTTTCTTTACTACATCTATCGTTGAAATGGAAATGTTGTCTCGCAATGAACGAGCTCTTGCAAATTCCTCATTCATACTTTCAATGAGTTTTTGAGCAGGTTCAGGAAGATTAAATAATTCTGTTTTGTTTACAAACTCTTTCTGTAGCAAAATATTTGTCTGAACGATATTTTTCCATGCTTTGTAATACTCATTTTGTAGATTAAAGAATTCATGTTGAAAACGTGGAACAGACTGTTCAATATCTATAAAATATTTATTATAACCTTGCTCGATTGCAGAAAAGTTGTCTTTTGATTGTTTTTCTACTGTTTGATTTTTACTACTCATAACGTGATAACTATTCCTAATTGATTTAAACGAATTGCTCTAGTTAAGATACCCATTTTTACAATGATATCCAGTTATGTTTCCTATTTCTTTCAAATATTATATAATAATAGATTATTTTTGAAATCTTTTCATCTACTTTTAATCCCGAATTGTTGGCTAAGGGTTGGAAGTCTAGGTAATCCTATCTCAAGGGTAATTTTACGCAAGATATGACCTAGGCACCCTGAGGATTTAATGAGATCTTTGTGTCAATTGTTCATCACAGATGATTAAAACCCATGATACCTACTTTACATTCTACATTTGTCACAAATTGCCTCAAAAGACTCCTCATCTAAGACTAGTGAAACCCCTGATGAGTAACATTTTGAACATAATCCTATCATAAGATATTGGACTCCTTACATTCCTCACATAGTAGGACTGTGATTTCTTCCTTTTTTAACAAAACAACTGTATATGAAACATCAGCCTTATCCTGATTGCAATTATGGCATATTCCTATCATGAAACTGTAGCAAAATGATGGGGATTATAATTATTCTGTTGAATTTTGATTCGATCTGGGTCAATATCTTGAGATCTAGAAGGAATTAAGTTAGTAGATTATAATGATTCCAAATAGGAGTTACTCTTGAGTTGGTTTCTAACACATGTCACTTATTAGATCAAAAAGATAATATCATTCATGAATTATGATTTCAAAAGAAATCAAATGCTCATATTGACAACTATTAGCATTTCATTATTATTGGTAAACCCTGTGTCGTCATTTTCATTGCAAGAACCTACAAAAACAATTCTAACTCTTCATAAATTTGAATATGCTTTTTTCAATGGTGGACAAACAATTGTCTTTGAGGGTAAATTAACAACCGAATCAGGAGATAGAGTACCTTTTGCAAAAATTATAATCAAAAATGATGGACCCTGTCCAGAAAATCATGTTATAGCAGAGGGGATAACAGACAAACATGGGCGTTTTTGGATCCCTATTATTACAAAGGTATGGGATGAATCAGACAATTTGATTAAAGTTCACGCAGAGTTTGAGGGAAATGATAATTTCTTACCTTCTACATCTTATGAATACAATGTTGTAATTTATCCATTACATGCAGAAAAATGTGTGAATTAATTATGATTCTCAGATGGCGGTTCCTCTTGGTGTTGGTTTAGTAGAAATTATCTTGACAAAATTAATAATTTAGATTTTGGAAAGCAAGCAAGCTTGATATCATATTGCCTCGACTCTTTGGGAGTTACAGTTAGATATCAAGCCAGCAAACATCTTGCTTCCAATATTTTTAACAATTCTTATTTTCAAAAATTCTTAAAATAAAAAGTGTCTTGATTTTTGATCAAAATGGGTTAAAAAAATTATCCTTTCTTAACTGGTCAAAAAAGAAAGATAGCAACTAAACTTCTATTCTTAATTGCGTATGGAATCCGTGCCTAATCATGTTAACAGTCAGGATTCTTTATCATTCAAATGTGAGCAATGATTATTTTCTTCTAATTACTTTAATTGAAGTATCAAACCCAAAACAACAATACTTCCACCAATAGTTACTAAAAATGGATTTGGTTTAAACGCTTCTGGAAAAGTAATTGGGAATTTTTGAGTTAGCAATTTAAACCATTTTTTATATTCAAGCCGAATGATTTTAAATCGGATTTTAAACATTAACCAATCCCATTGAACATGTTTTGGCTTGCACAAAAATGATCAAACAGTCTCAGAGATGTTTTGGCACAATCAACAGTTCTGGTTGATTCAGAAGTGTCATACAATTGATCAAACCAGTCTTGGTCATCAAATGTTTCCTTTAACATATTAGGTTGGCTCATTCTATATTTATAAAACGAAGACTATCTTTCTTATTTGGTCAATTATCCTTTCTTAATTTTCAGAAAAATTGAGCCTATATTCCCTAGGACATAAATTCGCATGAATATGTGAGTGTTAAAAACCTCTCTTGTTTCATTAGTATTATTTACTAAAATTATGAGGCTTCTATTCCATGATTTCCTTATGTTTGGTATGTTCAGCCATGCCTGGAGTTCGTATCTTTAAACAATTTTTCAAACAAAAAATTTTTCAATTCTAAAAATTATTAAAAATACCTTGATCATAATATGTAAAGGCGTCCAAAAAAACAATCGATTTGAAAAATGTCCCTTTCTTTATAGTGGTAATTGGGGCGATGCTGACCTAATTGAACACCAAAAATATCATCAATTGCTAGAGAATGAAAATTATTCTTGGTTGGGGTTTGACGCACCTCAATCTTTTGGAAATTTTAGTGCTCGTGATGGAAAGAGAAGCTGAATTCTATAATACAGTTGGATTTTTTATTGGTTTTATCAAAGTACATGAGAATAAATTTTTGCTTTTTTTCTATTTTTTAGGCAACACAAGAAAAATGGTTCTGGTAAAAGTTCGTATTTTTTGATCTGTTTTAGTTGGAGCACATATAGAACATATTAAAAAACTCAATAATTTTATTCCCTATTCTAATAATGATGAATATGGGTGAGATTAATGTTATAGCTTGGTCAAAAGATTCATTTCTTGTCTTGTCTGATTTTCAAGCAGAGTCAAATCCTGCAACATTTGAAGATTCTCATAGTGCCATCAAATATCGATATACCTGGACTGTGAACTCTGATAAAATGGGAAGTCAAATCTTATTTTTCATTGAGAACATTCAACTTTCTGTAGAATTTCATCCTGTTCTATCTTGGGTCCGAACTTCACAAGCTACTGATATTTTACTAAAACATGAACAAGGTCATTTTGATCTAGCTGAATTAGTAAAACGTGAAAACCTTGAAAAATTACAAAATAAATTTTATGGCAAACGATTTCCTACAAGAGGTCAAAACGAAGAACAGAGAAAACAGTTTGCAAAAGAAGATTCTGGTAAAATGATATCAGAAGAAATTGAGAAACTAGAGCAAGTGTTATCTCAAAGACGACAAGAATATGATAATCAAACTGATTTTGGTAATGATTTAGAAAAACAATCAGAGTACAACTTGACATTTGATAAATTGCGACTATAATTTGTCATATGATGAAGATTGATTTGATTAAAAAATTTATTTAATCCAAATGGAAACTTTTACTTGTCTAAATTAAAATGGAAACTTTTACTTGTCTAAATTAAAATGGAAACTTAAATGAAAACATTTACTTTGGCATTATTTTCTTATGACGTTTTATGATGCAATTAAGATTACTGCTCTATTATTTTATTTTCAGGAATTGAATTGATAAAATTTACTAGACTTCTATAATATTTTAAATGAAAATCTAAATCCTTAATTTCTGTTTGTTTTAACTCTTCAAGCTCTGGACCAAAATCTCTCTTATCTGCTTGAATGTGATTTAATGTGCCTTCATTTACTTCAATCATGTGAAAAAGACTTTGAAGTACTTCTTCTTTTTTCAGTGTTTTATCACATGATTTTCTTAATAATGCCTCTACCCAATCCACATTGATTACAGGAAAAATTGTTATATCTCCTCCTGAATTTGAAAAATTCTTACCTTTGCTCTATTTTTTTTAATTTATATTAAGATGTTCGTTTCTTTGATGACTTTTTCTTCCTTTCCATGATTTCCCTGTTTCTTTCAGTATCTGAATGAACTTCAACATGGTCGTATAATTCTTCTTTTGAATCAAACAACTGCTCACAATAATAACATTGATGCATTGTTTTATTCTGACTATCTCAGATTAATTGGTTTCTGTATAAAATCAAAAATTTATCACTAAATTGGAATATGTTGAATTTTTTTAGCATTTGTTTGATCTTTGTACCAACTTGGAATATCAGATAGCTAGAGAACAGTATATGTAATTAAAATAAAAAATATTCTACACTAGACTTTAAGATAAAATAAAGTGGATAATAATCAAAAAAAGATTATTTACCCGCTTCTGCTCTGATTTTAGCTGACATTTCTGCATAAGGATCTTCATGCCACTGCTCTTTGTTTAATTCGACCATGCCTAATTCAGAAGTGAATACTCCTTGTTCAGCTGCTGGTGCCAATTCTGATCCATCTTGGAGGTAATTTTGCTGGTTATCGTGAGCATAGACCATAACTCCGACCATTGCTGCTACACCAACTGCAATTCCTGCGATAATTATTGCGTTTGACATGACATCATTTTGAATTTTTTATATTAATCCAGTATGTATACTGTGCAATGCAGTGAACGAATTTAATGTGTTTCTAACTCTATTTCAGAATTACATACGGGCAGTTTTCCTGATTCACTTTTGAATTGCTTAATTAATTGTAGTTGACGTTCCTTTGGGTTGTCTGTAAATTCTCTTTGATATGATTGAGTTTTTTGCTTACATTCACTTCCATTAAAATCACTATCCACATATTTTGTAAATGTCTTTTCTAGATTATCTGTCTCACCAATGTAAATGGGTTCTTTTCTTCTGTTATAGAGCACATATACTCCAGGGACTGGTTTTACAAATTTGGCACTTTCTATCCAAATTCTGACCTTGTCATCAAGTAATTCCATGATCTAAGATAAATTAACTAGATATTAAACTAGGTTACAAAAATTATGATAATGCATGTCTCTTCATGCTATTAATATTGAGAAAAAAGATGAATACCCTGTCTCTTTTAGAAAAATTCCCTGAACAATTCACTCCACGGGAAATTCAAAAACAGATAATCAACGATATTGAAGAGAAATTAAAATCCGGATACAAAAAAATTATTTTATGTGCTCCAACAGGAGTAGGAAAATCACTTGTGGGGGCTACTGTTTCTAGTTACTTTGATAGCTCCTTTACAGTAACTGCATCAAAGCATCTTCAGAATCAATACATCAAGGATATTCCTTTTTTGAAACCTGTCAAGGGAAAACAAAACTTTCCTTGTCTCAAATTGATGTCTTCTGAGAAAGTTGACAATACAAGAAGAGCCATGAGGTGGGGTCTTACATGTGAAAAAGGACAATGCCAGGAAAGAATTAGTAAAAATGGCAAAGAAGTCATAGAAGTGTGCAAATTCAAACCCACAATTAAACAAGTTGAAGAAAATACTCCGGATTCGAACTCTTGTCATTATTACTTGCAAAAATATGAAGCTCTTGTTTCAAAGCATTCTTTGTGGAATTATCATGCATTTTTCCAAATAATGAAATTTAACAAAAAACTGTTTGAAGATTATCTTGATAGAAAAGTATCTATCTTTGATGAGGCCCATAAAATAGAAGACCAAATAATTCAATTTGTTGGATTTGATATTTTTAGTGGTCAAGTAGATGAATGTAATCTCAGTTCAGACAGATATGATTTCACAGATTTAGATTCTATGATTCAATTAACTGATGACATTGCTTATTCTTATGCTAAAAAGATTAAAGACATTAAAGAAAGCCCAATCTTTGAAAATGATCCTGATTATGAGTTAATTACTAGATTGGAAAGGCGTTATGATAAAGCAGCTCAGGCAAAAATTGACATCATGTCTGATAAAGACAATTTTATAGTAAATGATCCTGTCAGGGACTTTAATGGAAATTTTAGAACTATTTCTGTAAAACCAATTGATGTTTCAAAATTTGCAAATACCTTCTTTGAAACTGATTATCAGATTTTCATGTCGGCTACCATTGACAAGCAGAGTTTTTGTGAAAATATGGGACTAAAAAAAGAGGATGTAGTATTTGTTGATGCTCCAAAATCCCCATTCCCAATTGAACACCGAAAGATTGATCTTCTCAATATAAGACGACTTAGCTATGGCTCTACTGAAGAAGATGAAATAGAAGTAATAAAAACAATTGATAGAATTTTAGATGAGCATTCAAACGAGAGAGGATTGATACTGACCTCTTCTATCCCAAGGTGTCAAAAAATTCTTCGATACCTTTCTCCAAAAAATACTAGGAGAATTAGAATCTGCCACAGCTCAAACAAGGATGGAAAAACACAAGATGAGATTATTTCTGAACACGAAAATGATCCAACTGGAGTTTTATTATCTTCTTCCCTCTGGGAAGGTGTAGACCTAAAAGATGATTTATCTCGATTTCAGATTATCGCAAAAGTTCCCTATCCTAACTATAAAGAAAAGAGAACCAAGGCTAAGATGGACAAGTTTCCTTTATGGTATACATCACAAACTCTGACTAAATTACTGCAAGGGTTTGGGCGCTCAATTAGAAGCGAAGAAGACTGGGCAAGAACCTATGTACTTGATACTGCTGCAAATAACGTCTTCTTCAAGGGTCAACAAATGATTCCAAAGGCATATCATGATGTTTTAGGCATGGAAAATCTTTAGTAGATAACAGTAATTTCATAATGATAATTCAATTTTTTTCTGCTATCTCTGATTGTTTTTCAGATCGCTGATCTATAAAGTTTGTGAGCAATTTGTTCATTATTTTTCTGAAAATCTTACAAATCCTTATTTGATCATCATTTCTTTGTTGCCCCATGAGTATCTCCAATTTTTTAGCAAGCATCAAAGGAAAGAAGAAATTTTCTACAAATATTCGTCTGTATCTAATTGATAAAGATAATCATTATTTTATCAATAATGGGATTCTGAAAAAGGGATTTAATTCAAAACTATCAATTTTAAAAAATAGAGACAGTGTTCTGTCTGCATTCTCACAAATGGCTTTTTTATTTGATGAGATTATTCGATTAAGAATCGTACAGTATTCTAACAATAGTAATAGTGCAGAATTACTTTATCTGTTGAATCTTGTTCCAGTAAATAGAAAAATTCGAACATTACTTGATTGGAAGGTATTTGGGCCCGAATTTACAAGAGACATGTCAAGGCTATTTGAGGTTAGAAATGATACGATGCACTGTATATCATTAAATGAAGTAAATTATAATCCAAAAAACAAAATTTCTCTGTCAAGTGATTCTGGGTTTAAGAAATTTACGAAGGATTTTCAAAAAGCATGGAAAATATTGTTAAAAATTTATGTTACAGAACAAGAAAAGATAGACTGGAAAAAATTATCTCAAGTATTATAATTTAGGCATAGTAATTGCCCCTTCTGCTGCAGAGCCTACCAGCGTCGCATATTTTGCCAAAGCTCCTCGTGTGTAGTTTGGCTTTGGAGGACTCCATTGCTTTCTTCTGTTTTCTAACTCCTCATCAGATACATGAAGATCAATAATATTGGTTTCAGTATCGATTGTTATCTCATCATCGTCTTTTACTAGGGCAATTGGACCTCCTACATAGGCTTCAGGTGCGACATGACCTACCATAAAACCACGTGTACCTCCAGAGAATCGGCCATCAGTTACCATTGCAACCTTTTTACCCAATCCCTGACCTACAAGTGCGGCAGTTGTTGCAAGCATCTCTCTCATTCCGGGTCCACCTTTTGGTCCCTCATATCTGATTACCACTACATGTCCCTCATCAATTTCTCCTTTTGCTACTGCATCAAATGCAAATTCTTCTCTATCAAAGACACGAGCTTTTCCCGTAAATTTTGTCATCTCGACTCCTGCAGTCTTAATTACTGCCCCTTCTGGAGCTAAACTTCCTTTGAGAACAACTGCTGTTCCAACTGAGTGTAGCGGATTGTCAACTGATCTTACAATTTGTTGTTCTGATTCTGGAATGCTCATTGAAACAAGATTCTCCTTTATGGTTTTTCCAGTAACTGTCATGCAGTTTTCATTTAACAGTCCTTTGTCAAGTAATTTCTTTAAGACAAATGGAATTCCCCCTATCTTGTCAAGTGAATTCATCACATAGTTTCCACCAGGTTTCATATCTGCCAAATGAGGCGTCTTTTTTCTTATTCTCTCAAAATCATCATAGGTTAAATCAATATCTACTTCATTTGCAAGCGCAAGTAAGTGCAATATCCCATTTGTTGATCCTCCAACTGAATTTAACATTATAATTGCATTTTCAAACGCCTCAAAGGATAGAATCTCTCTTGGTCTAATATTCATCTCCAGCAATTTAGTACATGCCACTCCAGTGTCATAGACCATTTTTTCTCGTCTGTCATCTTCAGCCGGAGGGCTAGCACTTCCTGGCAAAGCAAGACCAATAGCTTCTGAGATGGATGCCATTGTGTTTGCAGTAAACATGCCTCCGCATGAACCGGCATTTGGACAAGCAGTGTTTTCAATATTTTTTAGATCTTCAAGGGTTAATTGGCCTGCATCATAGGCTCCAACTGCTTCATAAACATCTACTACTGTTAGTTCTTTACCATCAAGCATTCCTGGCATAATGGTTCCTCCATAAACAAATACTGAAGGAATATTTAGCCTGGCCATTGCCATCATAGTTCCAGGTAGGCTCTTGTCACATCCTGCGATTCCTACTAGTGCATCATATTGGTGTGCTCTAACCATTAATTCAATTGAATCTGCAATAACCTCACGAGAAACTAGAGATGATTTCATTCCTTCGTGTCCCATTGCAATTCCATCACTTACTGCAATTGTTGAAAATTCTCTTGGAGTAGCACCTGCATCTGATACTCCTTCTTTTGCTTTTAGAGCTAATCTTGGGAGATGAATGTTACAAGGGGTCGCTTCATTTCCTGTGTGGCAAACGCCAATAAATTGTTTAGACAAATCATCATCATTTAATCCCATGGCCTTGTACATTGCCCTGTGGGGGGCTCGAGCAGTTCCTTCAACTACATTTCTACTAGAAATTTCCATAATACGTGATTTCTAAATTGCTATAATTTAGACTTTGATATTATCGTCTGGAATATTTCCTAAAGTTTCATTTCAAAGTATTCAGTTTACAACAAATAAAGAATCTAAAGACTATTTAATTATCTCTTGGTTTTCTAATTTTAGTAGTTGTCCTTCTAGTTCTTCAGCGGTTTCTGCACCATATGAAATCAAAACTCTGTCGTCCTCCATAATTTCATAGTCTCTGATATCTGATACTTTTTCACCATTAATGAAAAATACTAATGTATAGTCTTCATTTGTACAGAAACTCCTTCCGTCTTGGAATTCAAAGCATTGATCATCAAGACCTAATGCTAGTGTTTCAAATAGATATCCTAGAGTTACTCCTGTAGCGTGTTTATGAATTGTTGAGCCATCTCTTCCTTCAAAGTGAATCCAACTTGACTTGATTTGGTATGCCGGAGCTGAAAAATCAAACTCATCTCCGAAAATCCTTACTGATAATGCTGCATGTGAATGGTCACTCCCCAATACGCCTGCATCTTCTGGTCCACCAGGCACGTTTTCAGTCATGGTTGCAAACGTCCAAGCTGAATATCCTACGATTACCCCAATTACTGCAAAAACTCCTACTGCAATTAGAGTCTGTTTTCTTTTTTCTGCTGAATGTTTTGTAGCGTAGTTTTCACGTTTTACTTCACGCTCTCTTCTCTCTTTTCGTCCCATAGGATGATCTGACTCTAAAATTTGCCCTAATTAACCATTCGCTAATAAAGTTTTAAAATTTAATTATCTAGTCTTTTCAATGACAGTTTGTAGCAAAAGTTTGTAGTGTATATCTAAACTTGAAAACTACACTATTTCGATCATTCTTGTTTGAGATACAAACTAGAGGATACATTTTATTTTGACTAAATTCAAATCTAGGATATGACTAATGACGTACCAAAAGAACAAAGGGCACTTGTACTGCAAGGTGGCGGCGCACTTGGAGCATATGAAGTAGGAGTTCTCAAGGCATTGTATGAAAAAATATCTGAAAAGGACAAAAAAGAAGGAAGAGAAGACAGACCCTTATTTGACATTGTTGCCGGAACCTCAATTGGTGCCATTAATTCAGCTATTTTGGTAAGTCATGTGAGAAATAAGGCGAGTTGGGAAGATTCCATAATTTATCTTGAAAATTTTTGGAAACATGTGTCCTCTGTTCCAGAACTAACACACCTGTGGCTAGACTCTTGGTATGCATGGAGAAAACTTTACCCTAATCCGCCTTCAAGAGAAGAAGCACGAAGGTATTATGCTACAAGGGAATTTTTGTACAATGGTGCACCAAAGGTTTTTTCCAGACCTACTATGAAACCAGATGAAAAATTTCTGGATGCCAGCAATACATGGTACCAATACAATAATTCGCCGTTAATAGAGAGTCTGCTAGAGTTTGCAGAATTTCCTATACCTACAAGTCTTGAAGAGAACCAACCAAGGCTTCTCCTATGTAGTGTAGATGTGCAAGAAAGTAAGGTGGTGACTTTTGATAGCTATAGCAAGGAATCAAAGTATGGACAGGACATTATCATAAAATATCCTAACGGCATCCAGACAGAACACGTAATGGCCAGTGCATCTGTTCCCGTAAATTTTGATTATACCAGAATAAAATCAGAAGATCAAAATTCCTCAGACACACGCTATTTCTGGGATGGCGGAATTATGAGCAATACTCCGTTAAGGGAACTCATAGCAAAACACAGATCCTACTGGGAAGACAAGATAGGCTCCGATAATCTTGACGAAACATTGTGGGAAATTGATGAAAAAGATACTCTCAAAATTCCAGACCTGGAGGTATACATTATAGATATCTGGCCAAAAAAAGAAAAGGAGGTACCACTTGACCATGACGGCACACTTGACAGATTAAATGACTTGACATATCAGGACAAAACACATTTTGATGAAAAGGTTGCTCACCGTGTCACCGATTACATCTCTTTAACCAAGAAATTAATGAGACTAGCAAAGGATAAAAAAGCATCAGAAGAGGAGATCAAAACAATTCTGAAAGACACAACAGAAACCACCCGATTTACAAAAGGAAAAAAGACTTGCGGTGACCTACTGAAGGGCAGATTTCACGTAAAGGTAGAACGCATAGAACGTAAAGATGACTCCCATGCAGTGTCTAGAAAATGGATGGACTTTACATCAGACACAATTTCGGGTTTAATATGCCAGGGATATGAAGATGCTCAAGCACGATTGTCAGTTTAGACTCTAACATTCGATAAAAACAATAAATAAAATCACAAATTGCTGATCCCTATGAGTTGTATCTTTTGTGATATCTTATCTGGAAAAAGAGATGGAAATTTTTTGTATGAAGATGATTCACATGTTGCATTTTTAGACAAGTATCCAATTGATGTTGGTCATAGCTTAGTTATTCCACGAGAACATCATGAAAGAATTACAGATATGAATCCAAAAGATGTTGGAAATGTTTTTGCGATTGTCCCAAAAATAGCAAAGGCAATTTTAGATGCAACAGGGGCAGATGCTTTTAGTCTTGGACAGAATAACGGTAGAGCAGCTAAGCAGATTATTCCACATGTTCACGTTCATATCATCCCACGATATAATAGCAAAGGAACTGTGTGGACAAAACGTCAAATCTCAAGTGATGATGAACTTACAAATCTTGCAAAAAAGATTCGTAGTTTTCTTATTTAGCGTGACCAGGATTATATCTCAAAATTGCTCCTGCTTTTCCAAGACTTGCAAGCATGTTTCCATGCTCTGCAGTTCCAGAAATCACTTCTAATTGGGCACCAGTTTTAGCTGCAAGTAATTCTAGATAATCTACAATGTCTTGCTCATTTACTTCTACTTCCATGGATTTACAACTAGGACATGGATTATTGACATATTCTGTCTTTTTTGGAATAACTTGTCGTCTCTCCAAAACCTCTTCTTGAATGTGTTGACATCTTTTACATTTTCCTTCTACCCTATGTAAATTGGTGTTATCATTAATAATCAGAATTTTTACAACATTGTTCTTTAGGTAATCAATAATTTCTTTTAATCCATAGGATCCCTTGCCCGAATGCGAGTTAATCTCTCTGAACAAATCTTCGACAAGTTTCTTTTCTTCTACCATTCTAAAGTCTGACAAAATATCTGCAGACTTTGCAAATGCTTCTCTAATTCCTTCTGCTCCTGAGTATGATGAATCAATGGTAGATATTATCATATCTTGTAATCTGTATTCTAAATAACTTCCATTAATGAAATCTTCTTTTGTAGGGCCTGGACCTGAAATTACTAATCCTTTGATTGGATAAATATCAATAAAATATTCTCTTGTAGTTTCTGCGACTCTGTTAAAATAATATGTCAACTCCATCTCTCTGAGTTTTTGAAATCTCTTAGCAGACTGTCCGCCTTGTCTGTGTTTTCCAGCTACTCCTGAACCAGTTTGAGATAATACCTCAATTTTATCTCCATGTAACAATCCCCACCCCGCATCTTTTGCATCAATTGCTAAAAATCCAATTAAGTTGTCATCTTTTAACATGTCTTTTAGAATGTCGACATGAAAATGATCATCGCATCTGTACAAATATTGATTCAAATCTTTAGGTGGATCAATCTCCCATACCTTGACTACTTCACTTCCTAAAGGACCTCCTCCTTCTGGCGGTAATGCTCCACAAAACATCACCAATCCTCTCTCTGGAGTCTTTTTGTATAGTTTTAATCTCTGGACTACTTTTCCTAAAGAGTCAACAACATGTGTTCTAGTGAGATCTGACTTTATATTATCAGCCGTACCCTGTTCTTGTTGAAGTGCGCTAACAATTTCATGAAGTTGTTTTCCCTTTGGAATGTATACCGTAATGAGCTCCGTTCCTCTACCTGATTTTTGAGATAACTCATCTAATGTTTTTCTTATTTTATAGATTTTAACTGAATCTTGCTTTTCTATTTTGATTTTACCCATTTGTGACTTCTCCTGATTATGCGAATATTAATTTTGATTGATTCAAGTAATATTTCCTCAAAATTACAACTCATCAAATGTTTTTAGAAATACTTCTAGAGGTTGATTTCCTCTAATCTTGATTATTTTTTCATCATTAAAGACCAAAAAAGATGGAGTTGCATCAATCCCAATCTCCTTTCCAAATTCATGAAGTGCGATTACTTGGTTTTGATATTTATGCTCATCAAGGCATATGTTGAATGATTCTAATTCCAAATCTACTGATATTGCAAATCTGTCTAATGACTCTCTTGTAACCCATCCTGTTCTTTCTCCTCCCCAATTCTTGTAAAGCTCATCATGATATTGCCAATATTTTTCCTGATCTTGCGCACAATAGGCTGCTTCTGCTGCAAGAAGAGAATCAGGACCGTTTAGTGGAAAATCTTTGAAGACCAGTTTTACTTTGCCTGTTTTGATAAAATCTTCATTAATAGAATCTAGAGTGTTTTGATGAAATTTGTAGCAAAATGTACATTGATAATCCCCCCATTCTAAAACCGTAATTGGCGCTTTTGAATCGCCTAATATCGGAGAACCATTTTCAATTAATTTTGAAGCAGTAAGCGTCTCTGAATTATTTTCGGATTCGGGATAAACTGCTAAAAATATTCCTGCAACAATTCCTATTACTATGGGTATTGTCAATAGGAATAGTTTTATCATAACCAGATGAAATTTGTTTCAAGTAAATAGGTTCTCTAATTTGTAGCCAAAGTCCACAATGCTGAATTTTTTGCAGAAATTTCTGCAACAAAGGGATCGTTTGAGGATGACACAATAATCACATCTCCATCTTCAGGTTCTAGACTTTCTAAGAGATATTTTTTTGTCTTTTCATCATTAAGAAAACAATCCCTGTCTTCTCTAGGAAATACAAATTTATTTTCTTGAAACAAAATAGTAATGCATCCTGAAGATCCATACAAAATTGCATAATCTCTCTGCTCCAATCCTGATTTAATTGCAAACGCATAATTTTTGAGAATAATGGCGTGATTGTTTTTTCCTGGAATTAAATTACATTTTTTAATCTGACATTCATTTGGAATCACTTTTTGAATTTGTTTTGATATTTTTTGTCCTTTTTCTGTTAGAAAACTTCCAGATTTTGTTGACTCTATCATATTTGCCTCTTTTAGATGCAAGATTAGTGTTTTAACCGCACCTTCTCCAAGTTGAATTTCTTTTCCAAATGTGGCTCTACTAACAAATTGGTCTTTTGCTAGTAGTTGAAGTGCCTTGAGTACATGGGGAATGCTAAATGTAAGTATCTTACTAGAGCCTTTTCTCGAAACAATATTTTGAATAATTTGAATAGTTTTTTTCAGATATGTTCTACCTGAATTTTCTAAAAACTCTCCAAAATTTAATAATTCTCATTTTTTTATATTGTGATTATGTCCATTGATTTCTCAGAAACTCTTTCTTCTTGATTAGTATTCTTCGAATCTAGATAATTTCATGAGATTCCAAGATTTTATGACTTGAAATTTTCTAAAGATATCTTCAATTCCTTTTGTAATTAATTCAAAATTTGTAGTGATTTCTTTTCAATCCTGTAATTTCTATCATTATCTTCATAATTGAAATTCATTTATTTGAACATGTGGATCAATTATGGACCCTTAATTGATCCTTGAATTCTGATTTTTGTATTCGTTGTCATTTAATTTCATTTTTGAATTATCTATTTTAGAATATTTTAAGAAAAAATAGTATCAAAAATACAATAATGTTAGATCTTCGAATGACGATCTTTTATCATCCTAGCGACTATTTTCTTTATTAATTGGCTAAATTATCCAAGAGCTTAAATATATTCAGATGGTGCTGACATTCATGTCTGAATCAAGACAAATTAATGTGTCCAAAACTGGTGTTTCAAAACTTGCAATAGTAGCACTAGCTATCGTCTTTGCAGCAGGATTATTTGTTGTAGGATTTGATCAAGGACATGTCTTTAGTCTAGTTTATGGTGAACAAGCGTTTGCAGATCTTTACATCCATGAACTTACTCATGATATGAGGCATGCTGCTGGATTCCCTTGTCATTAGGGGTCTAGCATCATGAAAACATCTCTTTTTATCATAATTGTTTTAATTTCAGGTGCATTTGCAGGTCTAATTCATGGTACTGTGAACTTCGCTATTGTAGAACCTTATCTTGACCAAGCAATAGGAATTGAAAACCGAAATCTCTTTGAATCTGGAGAAGAAGAAGATACTCTAGAATTTTGGGTAGAGTATGAAGGGTATCGAGTGTGGCAAAAAAGTGGACAAATTCTTGCTGGAGTAATTTTAGGAACCTCTGTTGGTGCATTGTATGGAATAGTATTTGCATTGTCTAGAAACTCACTACCTGGAAATAATGATGTCAAAAAGGCTATCGTTTTGGCTGGAATAATGTGGCTTACGATATACTTGATTCCATTCCTCAAATATCCTGCAAACCCTCCTACTGTAGGTGATGGTGAAACTGTAGTGCTTCGTTCTATGTTATATTTGTCATTTATTGCCATTTCGGGATTTGCTGCAGTTGGTTTTTACCAATTATCAAAAAAATTCAAAAGTAACAAAAAACTTGTAGCACTAATTGGGTATGCAGTTTTCATTTCTGCAGTTTTCTTTGCAATGCCGGAAAACCCTGATGAAATTACTGCTCCTATGAATTTGGTAACTGAGTTTAGAATAATGTCTGTCCTTGGAGTTACCTCTTTCTGGGTTTCAATCGGTGTGATTCTTGGAATCTTGTGGGACCGTCTTAAATCTCATAAACAACCTCCCCACTCTTACAGCTGATTGTTCTAAATCTATAGAATGAGAACATTAAACATGTCATTTAAATATCTGTCCCATATTTTTGATATTTGAATGTCAAGACGATTAACTTTACCACAACTAAAAAAATATGACATTACTCAAAAAGTTATCGAGGCACTAGCTGATTCTGAATCTCGCGCAATTCTTTTTTCTGTAATAAAAAAAGGAAATACTGCATCTGAACTTTCTGATAAACTAAAAATTCCTCTCAGTTCTGTTTATAAAAAATTAGCTGATTTGGAAGAACTTACATTGATTGAAGTTGAAAAATGGATGCTGTCAGATAAAGGCCGAAAATACAAGGTTTACCGAAGTAGAATCAGCAAAGCTGATATCTCCATTAGAAAGCCAGAACCTGTTCTTACTTTGGTGTCTAACTAAGTGATTTTGATGTCAAAGCCTAACATTATTCAATTATCTGAATTTGATATTACTCAGAAAATAATTGAATCCCTTAGCAATATTTGTACCAGAGCCGTATTATTTTCAGTAAAAAATGAATCAAAAGATGCGACTCAGATTGCAGATGAATTAAAAATTTCACTTTCAACTGTATACAAAACATTATCCACTCTAGAAGATCTTGCCCTTGCTGAGGTGGACAAGTATGTTATTTCATCTGAAGGTAAAAAGATCAAGCAATACCGTAGCAGAATTAGCAAGGTAGAAATCACTTTAGACAATATGCAACCAAGTTTGAATTTATATCCAAACAAAGTAGAATCTAAATCCGATTCTTAGGTTTTCTATCAAAAAAATTACCCTCTTTTGATATTTTCATATTGAAAACATTCGTTAATCATTATATTCTCATTCTATAGACTTGGAATGAGAATTTGGAATGAGACTCTGATTTAAATAACTTAGCTTATCCTAAGATTTTCAGTAAATCATGAAACAACAAACAACTTTCGCAATAGTAGCTACAATTGTAGCAATTAGTATTGCAACAATTCCTCTAGCTCAGAATGCTCAAGCACAAAGTTTGATTCCTGACTGGATTAAAACAAATGCTGGTTGGTGGGCTGAGGGTTCAGTAGATGATGCTACTTTTCTAAATGGAATTGAATTCCTTATTGAAAATGACATCATTAATGTTTCATCTGAATCAGAATCTATTGATATTGATACTCTTACCATTGGATTTATTCCAGTTGAAAAAGCTGATGAATTAACTTCAAAGGCTCAAGCGCTAGAAACATTTCTTGAGAATGAGCTTAAAATCGATGTTAAAGTAGTTGTTCCAACTGACTATGAGACTATTATCGAAGGAATGAGATTTGGTCACATTGATGCTGCATTCATGGATACAGGCCCTGCATGGATTACACATCAAAGAACTGGCGCAGAAGCTGTGTTGGCAGAACTTGTTGCAGGAAAAGTAAACTATCAAGCAACAGTTTGGACATTAGCTGATAATGACTCTATTCATTCACTAGAAGATACTATTGGCAAAAGAGTTGCATTCACTAGCATTACTGGATCATCTGGTTTTGTAAGGCCAATGGGAAGCCTGGTTACTAGTGGTCACATTGTCATTGAAGGTGATGATATTGTTGCTTTGAAATCTGCATTAGACAAAAACTTTGAGAATCATACTTTCACAGGCGGATACAAAGCAGCTCTTGAATTACTCCTAAATGGAAATGTTGATGTAGCATTTGGTTCAGATATTGCTCCTCAAAAATATCTTGAATTAGAAGACCAAGTAAAATTGCGTCCAGTTACAACAATTGGACCTGTACCATCACATGTATTCATGGTAAGTGCTGACATGTCAAAATCTACCAAAGATGCACTTGTTGATGCCCTTGTTGAACTCAATTATGATGAAAACAACTCCATTTTGAAGGACTTGTATGGTGCTGAAGCACTTGTTCCAACAACTACTACTATGCATATTGGTGACTTTGGAATATACATCAATGCATTGACAGGACTTGATAACTTAATTCTTGACAAATACAACAAGAGCAAATAAAAACTGGAAATCTAGAAATGAAGCAAATTCAGATGACCAAAACTTCTCCCTTTTCATTAATTTCTACAAAAAAAATTATTCAGATAAATGATGTGTGGACATCTTATGATTCCAAAAATTTTGCACTAGAGGGAATCAATATGTCAATTGATAGGGGCACAAATTATGCTATTATAGGAAAATCGGGTTCTGGAAAATCCACATTGCTCAAACTAATGAATGGGATGATGGTTCCAAGCAAAGGAACAATCAAAATTGATTACGTTACCCCTGACATAAATGACAAAAAATTCAAAAAAATGATGCATACAATTGGCTACATTCCTCAAAATCTTGGATTAGTAAAAAACGTTACAGTTCTTGAAAATATCCTCATTGGAGCATTACCCAGACTCAATAAAATTCAATCCTTGTTTAAGAGATTCCCAGAAAATGAAATTCAAGAAGCAAAAAGAATTTTAAAACTAGTTGGTTTGTTTGGAAAAGAAAATAGAAAAGTCTACATGTTAAGTGGTGGTGAAAAGAGAAGAGTAGCCATTGCTAGAGCATTAATGCAAAAACCTACAATACTGTTGGCAGATGAAATTGTCTCTGAATTAGATCATGTGACTGCTCGTGAGATTATGAATTTAATTGCAGATGCTCAAAAAAAGATGAATCTAACAGCAATAATGATTCATCATGATATGCAGCTGGCATTAGAATATGCCAACAGGGTTGCAGTTATCAAGGAAGGACAAAAAATTCTTGAAATTGGTGTGGAAGGGGACGCCATAGTCGATTTTCAAACAGGTGATATGACTACTGATCAAATTATGGAGATGTATGCTAATGACTCCAAAAAATAACATAATCATTGGAATTATCATTGCATTACTGGTAGTTGCATCTTACAACGTTGATGCAGATCCAATCAAATTTGTTGAGGGCTTGCCTAATCTTGTAATTATTGTTGAAGAGGTATTTGCTGTTGAGCCAAAATACATCCCAACGGCTCTTTGGGCAATGTTTGAAACAATTCAGATGGCATTTATTGGAACGGCAGTGGGAGTTGCAATTGCATTACCTCTAAGTATGCTTGCTGCAAGAAATCTAAACAGCAAATTTGTCTATGCTCCAATTAGGGCATTGTTGGCAGCAGTACGTACGTTTCCGTCAATTTTGTGGGCTCTTTTATTCGTAATTATGGTAGGCTCTGGAACTTTTGCAGGTGTTTTGGCAATTATTATGTATACCGTAGGATTTGTTGCAAAATTACAGTATGATGCAATTGAAACTATTGACTCTGATCCTATGGATGCAGTTGGTTCAATAGGAGTTTCTAAAACCCAATTAATTCGATATGTTGTAGTTCCTGAATCTGCATCTCATCTTTTAAGCCAGATACTTTACATGTTTGACTATAATGTTCGTCAAACTAGCATTCTTGGATTAGTTGGAGCAGGAGGAATTGGATTTTATATTATCAATTTTATCAAATTCTTTGAGTATGGAAAAGCTGCAATTTTTATGCTGGTTGTATTGATTACAGTTTTGGTAATTGATTGGGTTAGTGTCAAGGTTCGAGACAAGTATATTGTCAAATCTCAGCATGGAATGGAAGTTACTGCAAAATAATTTTAAAATTGGAGTTTTTTTGTGTTACTTGTTTTATGTCATAATTTTATCTAGTTGATTTGAATTAATTGCTTCCTTTACTTCTCTTGCAATTCTTTTCCCCATACTCATAGATTCATTAAACAAAAGAGAATAGTATGGGGAGCCATCCATGTAGATGTTGGTTCCTGCCACAATTCTTGCTGAAAACTCAAATGATGTAAATTTTGCATTCTCATCATATACCCCTTCAATACAAAATGGTCCGTTCATTCCAGGTGCCACTATTTTTTTAGCTGCATCCACAAAGTTTTCTCCCATATTATATACCTCTTCTAAAAGTGATTCTCTTAGAACCAAAGGACTATTCCCAATTACATTAAATGATGGAACCTTGCTTGATTTGAGTTGCTGCTCTGATGGTATCCTGGCTAGAGCCTCGATATCAGATTCGTGCCTTTGGTCAACTCCAAAGAACTCTAGTTCTTGTTTTAGTGGAGAGTAAAAGAATTGTAAATATGCTAAAACTCCTGCTGCATATTCTTGAATGTAAAGTGTTTCATCTTTTGAAATTACTCCTTCTGAAATCAATTGATTTCTTTTTACATTGTAATCATTCTCGTTTGCTGCTAAAAAGTATCCTTTTCCGCCTGCAGCTCCTTGCCTTTTTACAATTACTAATTTGTTAATATCCTTGGGATCCGATACTGGTGTTGGGATAGGCAGGTTTGCTTCTCTCATCATTTTTTCTTTCATCTCTCTGTCTGATTCCCATCTGAGAATCCACTTGTTTCCAAAAATAGGGGTCTTGATAGATTCAATCTCTTCGGAACTCATCTGTGCAATCAAAGTACCATGTGGAATTAGAACTGCATCATTTTGTTGTAGAGTGGATTGGCATTTTTGGTCTAAGACTTCTTTGAATGCATCTACAATGATCAATTCATCAATGAATGGGAATCTTCGATATAGTTTCTCACGTTTTTTTTCACAGACTAGAATAGTTTTCAGGCCCTCGTCTTTTGCGCCCTTGAGAACTTGTAAAGAACAATGAGACCCTAGAGTTGCTATTGCAGTCATTGATGTTTGCATTTGTATTTTACACTTTATGAACTATGTGCGGATGAAACGTATTGAAATACCTCATCTATTAGTTCGATGTTTAATTCAGATTTGATATTTTCAGGAATTACCTTTAGTACAAAATCATACATTGTAGTGTTTTCAGGAAGACTGTCTCTTTCCTGCAATAGGGAGTAAACTGCAATTCCGTTTGAGATGATTGCGACCATTTTTTCCTTGTTAGTAAGAGTCATGATATTTATGAAAAATGGCGGTAATTTAATGTAAATCTAGTTTAGAATCTGGTTTACTTTTAGTTGTAGAATCATTACATGTGTCTATTTTAACAAAAAGGATCCTTGAAATTATTTTATGATATTCTCCGTTATCTCAAGTTCAATATCATAATTCCTTTAACAATCTGGTTCAAATCCGAGTGGGAGCACAACGTGTATGGGGATATAGTTAGAGGCAAAGATTTTGCACTAATTTAAAAAATTTCTAGATAAAATTTTACAAAACATTTGATGCCCAAGATATAGGTTTTCCGTATATGTTGGAGATATTTTTTTATTAGATATTAATACAAACATTCCAAGACATTACTTTTGGAGATATATTACAAGCATAAGATTTCAATATAGTTGAAAACCTTTAATCATTCTTTTCTTGTAGATGCTTCTGTTGACAAGGTGTGGGATTTCTATACTGATTTACACCATTTAGAAGTAATAACCCCAAAAAAGTTGGATTTCAAGATAATAGAATCAAGCAGTAACAAAATAACTCTGGGGCAAACTGCTTATTTTTCAAGCAAGCTACTGACTCGCATAACCTGGAAAACCAAAATTACATCTTGCAAGCCATACACATATGTCGATGAAATGAGTAATGCATTATTCAAACGCTGGAGGCATACTCATGTTTTTCATAAAATAAACGAAAACCAGACAAGGATAACAGATGAGATTGAATTTGAACTACAGTATGGATTTATTGGAAAAATGTTTGAATGGTATGCTCTAGATAAACTCAAAAAAATCTTTGCACATAGACAACAAGCAACGATTAAAGCTTTGAACAATCTTTGAAATTTAAAGATAGTTATTACGCTAAAAATAATTTTAAAACAGCATCTTAAGTTCTATTGAAAAAAACTTAGGAAATGTTTACATGTCATTTCAAAACATGTTAACACTTCCTAAATTTTCTTTAATTTGCGTCACCAGGTAAAAATTAATACTTTGGAAGTTGTTCAAAAACATGTAATATTTCCTTGTTGGTTATTTTCTAATTGATATGGAAACTAAGGTCATGGATGATTATGTGGAGTATAAAAGAGAGTTTTTTATGGATTTTTTAGCAAAACAAAATAAAGAATAGTTTCGTTTTGTTATTGAAATGTAAAATCAGAAATGGTCAAAATGGTTCCATTATCCAAAGATAAAATAAATTATCAAGACTTTGCAAATTCTAAAACCATTCTATCTAGCATAAATTTCAAAAATGCAGATAGTGGTTTTTTTATCGAATACTTTGCATTCCATTCTAGTACAAGTTCGTCATAAAACTTCCATTCATCTTTGTCTTTTTTGAGATGAGTTGACATCATAGCCTCAAATTCTTTAGTATCCCACTCAACAGGGCACATTTTATCACTCATCTGGATTAATTTTCCATTTGTCATTTGAAATGGATATGATTTACACACACTTGGTTTAAAGTCATTTACAGTACACCGAAAGATATCTTTAGATTCTTCAAGAAACATACATCCGCCATCTTTTTGTTTTAAAGCAAGATCTAACAAACCTTCTTTTACCTTTATTCCAAGATCATAATCCTTTGCACCATAAATCTCAAGAAAACTTTCTGGGGCCAATCCTAATCCAACTGAGAGTCGGTAAATGTCATGAGCATTAACAAATATCACATACTCTTTGCAGCAGTTTGTATGACATGAAATACAAGGAAATTCTCCAGTCTTAGAGATATCAGAATCATTTGTAATTATTTTTAACTTCATAAATTATTAACCACATTTCACATATTTAGTCACAATGGAACGCAAAAAAGAGATACCACAATATCAATTCCCTAGAGATTCATACCTTAAGAGGACTAAATCGTAAAAGATTTGAATTTAGTATGAAAGGGTTTGTCGATAAAGAGTAAAAAATAGAAATCCGACAAATTAAGCATAAAAATCTGATATTTTTGGCAGAGTTTTCCATATAAAAAAACATGATTCAGACTATATTGCAAGTATCGCATGCAAATGAACTTAAAAATACAAAAATCAGTAAAAAACTATGACCGATGAATTAGATTTGCTAGAAAAACAGCTAGAGGTAAATGATAAAAGAATCAAAAAACTCGAAGAACATAAAGAATCAATAGAGCCAGAGTTGAAGAATCCCAAATCTGAAAAAGATTATGAGAGGCTAAAAGAAACTATGAAACGGTTAGAACATAATTTACAGTTTGAGTATAAACAACATGATAAAATTATTAAAGTAATGAGATCTAAAGTTAAATTCTAAATTCTTTATTCTTACCAATACAGAAATAGGTAAATATCCAATTTAAGGTAGAAAATTTATGAGTTTTCAAGCAAGTATATTTTCAAGAAAAGAATTAGCAATAATTGTAGGAATCTCTGTTGTTGTCTCAACAATCTTGTTTATTGCTTACATGGCTGAAAAATAGTAGCATTTTCTCTCTTTGGGTTAATACTGGTAACATAGAATGTCTGGTGTTTGTTATTGATTAGGTTTTCTTTTAGTGAGAAGTTATCTCAACCCTTAGAACATGGTACTTTTTCTTTTTTGTTTTCATCTCTGAGCCATTTACTGGTATTTTCATCTAAGTGAAATTCCTTCATTAATTTCTGCAATTCTCCTAATTGTATAAAGCAATTTGAAGTTTGAAATTAGAATGAGTAAAAAACACTGGTTAACAATTAATTACACCATGAAAAGGGAATAAAGTAAATTATGATAAAAACTGAATTAGGAAATTTACGTAGATCTCACTATTCTGATGAAATAAACCCCACTATGGATAGCAATATAGTAACCATCATGGGCTGGGTTTTGACAATAAGGGGACATGGTAACATTAGTTTTGCCACAATTCGTGACAAAAACGGAGACATCTCAGTTATAGCAAAGAAAGGTGACTGTCCTGATGAGATTCGTCAAAAAATATCCTCACTTAAAGCACATTCTTCAGTGGCAATTACTGGAAATGTGAAATCCTCTGAAAAGGCACCTGGAGGGTTTGAGATAGTTCCTACAGAACTTAGAGTGTTTTCAGAAGTTGAAAAGATACCGCCCTTTGAGCCTATTGCAAAAACTGTGAAAAATATCGATACTAGACTTGAGGTGCGTCCAATTGATCTTAGACGTAAGGTGCTCCAACATATTTTCAAGACTAGAAGTCTTGTCTTAAAATCAATTAGAGATTACTTTAACGAAGGAAAGTTCACTGAAATCAATACCCCTAAAATGATTGCAACAGCTACTGAAGGAGGAGCTGCTTTATTCCCAATCTTTTATTATAACAAAGAAGCTTTCTTGGCACAAAGTCCGCAATTGTATAAAGAACAATTGACTATGAGTTTTGAAAAAGTCTTTGAGATAGCACCAATTTTTAGAGCCGAACCATCACGAACAAATCGTCACTTAGCTGAAGCAATCTCAATTGATCTAGAAGAGGCATTTGTTGATTACAATGATGTGATGAATAGAATAGAGGACATCATCAAGGTTTCAATTAAAGCAGTGAATAATTATGTAAAAGATAATCCTGATGTGGAATTTTCAACCCCTCCAATCCCTGAATCTATTCCACGATATTCTTATGATGAACTAGTGGACAAAATGCAAAAGGCAGGTGCAAAAACTGAATGGGGCGATGACTTGTATCCATCTAATCTCAAAAAAATTGGACTAGAAGGATTTTACTTTATCAAGGATTGGCCTCTGGGTCCAAAACCATTTTACGTAAAGGATAGTAAATCAAATCCAAAAATTTCTGAATCATTTGACTTGATGTTTGGGGATTTGGAATTGTCTTCAGGCAGCACAAGAATTGAAAAAAGAGATGAATTAGCTGAGAGAATGAAGAACAAGGGAATGAAGACTGATGCCTTTGAGTATCATCTTGGTGCATTTGATTATGGAGTTCCTCCTCATGCTGGTTGTGGAATTGGTCTTGAAAGGCTGATTATGGCACTAACTGGGACTGAAAATATCCGAGATGTGACATTTTATCCACGAGATGTTGATAGGTTAACACCATAGGTGTAAGTGATGGTTACTGAAGAAGAAATTCAATACGTTTCAAAATTAATGAAGATAGATGTCCATGATCATAAGGAGTATATTGACAAAGTACAAACTATGATTAATTATTTTGATATTTTAGATTCTGCAGGAGTAGAGTCAGAAGAAATATCCATGCAAGAAATGCCAATCTCTCATCTACGAGAAGACAAATACATTCCATTTGATGACAAACTAATTGAAAAACTAAACAACTACAAAGGAACCTATGTTAGAGCACCAAAGATGTCTTAATGAATCTCAAAATCTCTGCCCTTGAATTTGTCCAAGAAGTACAAAATGGAAATATCTCTGCTGAGGATTTTGTTGCAAAAACCCTAGAAAGAATTCAAAGTATCGATGACAAACTCCATGCTTTTTTATCGATAAATGAAGATGCAGTTAATCAAGCACAAGAGATTGACAGGAAAGTAAAGTCTGGAGATAAAGTTGGAGTATGCTTTGGAATGCCAATCTCAATTAAAGATAACATGTGCATAAAAAACAGCAAAACTACTTGTGGCTCAAAAATGCTTGAAAATTTTGTTGCCCCCTATGATGCAACCGTTATTAGAAAATTAAAACAACAAGATGCTATATTTGTGGGAAAGGTAAATCTTGATGAATTTGCTATGGGATTGACAACTGAATTTAGCGCATTTGGTCCAAGCAAAAACCCTTGGGAAACTGATCATGTCCCAGGTGGCTCTTCAGGTGGAAGTGCAGTTTCTGTAAGTGCCTTTGAATGTGTTGCCTCATTGGGTTCAGACACTGGTGGCTCTGTTAGAAACCCTGCTAGCTTTTGCTCTGTGGTTGGTTTCAAGCCAACTTATGGATTAATTAGCAGATATGGATTAGTCTCATATGCAAACAGTATTGAGCAGATTGGTCCACTAACTAGAACTGTAAAAGATACTGCCTTTATGCTAAACATCATTTCTGGTTTGGATTCTAACGATAACACTACTGTGGATAACAAAGATGAAAACTATCTTTCAGGAATTGATTCTGGGATTGAAGGCAAGAAAATAGGAATAATCAAGGAGATGCTTGGAGATGGAGTTGATCCTGCAGTTTTATCTGCAACAAAAGATGCAATATCAAAACTAGAGAATCTTGGGGCAACATGCGAAGAAATTTCACTGGATATGGTCAAATATTCAGTTGCAGCTTATTACACAATAACTGCAACCGAGGCTGGTAGCAATCTTGCAAGGTATGATAATCTCCGATACGGTTATGATTTTTCAGTTGAGGGTTATGAGTTTAATTCTTACATTACAAAGGCACGGCAAAATTTCGGTCCTGAAGTTAAACGAAGAATGATTATTGGAGGTTTTGTCCCATCCACAGGTCATGCAGGAAAATATTTTCTAAAGGCACTAAAAATAAAAAGCAAACTTACTAGAGAAATAAATGACGCATTCAAGAAATTTGATCTTTTGATTGCACCAACCGTTCCAATTCTTCCATTTAAGATAGGTGAAAAGATTGATGATCCTATAGCGTTATTTCTAGTTGATATTAACACCGTCACAGCAAATCTTACAGGAAAACCCGCAATTTCAGTGCCCTTTGCTGTCTCAAATGGATTGCCTATTGGAATACAATTGTTGGCCGATTCCATGCAGGATAAACTTCTATTGCGAGCTGCTCATGCATTAGAAAATACTGTCAAGTTACCGGAGGTTCCAATTTGACAAAGATCGGTTTAGAAATTCACTGTCAGTTGACAAATCTTGAAAGCAAATTATTTTGTTCATGTAAGGCAAACTACAGAGAATTTCAAATTAATGAGAATATTTGCCCTGTTTGTATGGGCTTGCCTGGAAGTTTACCCCGGTTAAATCAAGAGGCTGTAAAAAAAGGAACAATGATTGCAATGGCTCTTAACTGTACTACTCCAGATAAGATTGCTTTTTTTAGAAAAAATTATTTTTATCCTGATTTACCAAAAAACTTCCAAATCACACAACTAAACATCTATGGAGATACCAGCATTGGTGGAGCCGGGTCAATTATGGTTGGTGACAAAAAAATCAGAATCACAAGAATTCAATTAGAAGAGGATCCTGGTAGGCTGATTTATGAGGGAAGCTCCACTAAAAACCAGATAACTTTAGTTGATTACAATCGTGCAGGCACACCACTAGTTGAAATTGTAACAGAGCCTGACTTTGAGAATCCAAAACAAGTAAGAGAATTTCTTAACATTTTATCTGATTTGCTTGAAAACCTTGCCGTAGCAGACCCTAGTTTGGAAGGTGCAATGAGGGCTGATGCCAATGTTTCAATTGAAGGAGGTAATAAGGTTGAAATTAAAAATATTGGTTCTTTTCATGATTTGGAAAAAGCTGTACACTTTGAAATAACACGACAGAATAGCTTGCATTCTCGGGACATTACCATAACTCAAGAGACACGTCATTGGGATGATAAGAGAAAGATTACCATTTCATCACGTTCAAAGGAAGAAGAACTTGATTACCGTTATTTCCTAGAAGGTGATATCCCTTGGGTTAAGATTGATTCTGAAATTCAAGAGAAGTTAAAATCCAAAATGCCTGAAAGCATTAGCTCTAAAAAAGAAAGATACATTTCAAAATATAATATTCCTTCACAAGTTGCCGACGTTTTATCCTCTGACAAATTTTATTCTGATCTGTTTGATGAATCCCACACCGAAAATAATGCCAAAGAAATTGCAAATATCATTACAACTGATTTGATGGGCCTTGTGGATACAAGAGAGAAACTGGAGAAATCAAAAATCACTGCAACACATCTCAGAGATTTGGCGGATTCAATTCAGTCAGGAAAAATCTCAAGAAATTCTGCAAAAAATGCATTGTATGAAATTGTAAAGACTGGAAATGATCTGTCTCAAGTTATATCCGAATTAGATCTTGGTAATGTATCTGATGAATCAGAACTAACTGGAATAATTAGAGAAATCATTTCAGAGGAATCTCAAGCAGTAGAGCAAGCAAAATCCAATCCTCAGACAATTAACTATCTGGTGGGAAAGGTAATGCAAAAAACAAAAGGAAAAGCTGATCCTAAACTGACACTAGATTTACTAAAAAAACAGATAGGATAATTCATGACTAATCTTTCACTTGAGGATATTGAATTTATCAAAATTCTTGCAACATCTGATGCTGAAATCATTAACGCAGGCATGAATGATGCAACTAGGCAAAGGTTAGATGAACAGGTTGGTGTGATTCTAAGGGAGTATTATCGTGAAAACACTATGAATTCTAAAACTGGATGGACTGAAAAATTTCTAAAAGCTGGAATTACCGAAGATGATGGAAAAGCTGCAATTGCCTGTGCAAGACGTCTTGGAATAGACATTTCATAAATTAAAAAAATCTTTTTACTCTAATCATATATGTTAAAATTAGTTCTTGTCTAATTTTGAATTTATTCCAAGTGAAAAACAAATTCAAGAATCAAACATTTTTCAATTTATGCAAAAATACAATTTATCCTCACTAGAAGAGCTATCTGAGAAAGCCAAAGATAATCTTGAATGGTTCTGGCAGTCAGTTGATAAAGATATTGGAATAGTATGGGATGTCCCATACACTACAACCCTTGATATCTCTAAAGGAATCGCATGGTCCAGATGGTTTGTCAACGGAAAAACCAACATATACAAATCCTCTGTTGAAAAATTTGCCAAACTAAATCCTAAAAAAATTGCATATTATTTTGTATCTGAAGATGGAAAAACATCTACATTATCATATTTGGAATTAGATTCCAAGGTATCAAAACTTGCAAATGGCCTAAAATCCCTTGGTGTAAAAAAGGGAGATGTAGTTGCAATTTACTTGCCAATGATCGAAGAAGCAATACTTGCAATACTTGCAGCTTCAAAAATTGGGGCAATACAAACTGTCATCTTTTCTGCTTACAGTTCTGAGTCACTCCATATACGATTGCAGGACTGCAAGGCAAAAATTCTTTTTATCTCAGATGGGTTTTATCGAAAAGGCAAACCTATATCTCAAAAACAAGCTGCAGAGATTGCAATCAAAGATACGGTTGTTGAAAAAACAATTGTAATCCCTTACAAAGGAGTAGATAGTTTTGAAGAATCTGAAAAACTAATTTTTTATGACAAATTGGTATCTTTACAAAACAGTAGTTGCAAAACTGAAATTCTAGATTCTGAGGATCCTTTGTTTATTTTGTACACTTCAGGTACAACCGGCAAGCCTAAAGGAGTTGTTCAAACCCAGGGGGGATTTTCTGTTTTTGCAGGACATCAGGCAGCATATCTGATTGATACACATGAAAATGACATATTATTTTGGCCTGCTGATATTGGATGGATTACAGGTTTAGTTTGGAATGTATATGGACTTTTGATAATGGGGGCCAGCTCTGTAATTTATGATGGTGCATTGGATTATCCAAATTCTGATAGAATCTGGAAGATGCTATCTGATTATCAAGTAACAATTTTTGGGATTTCACCAACTGCAGTACGATTGTTTAAAAAAAATAATGCCGAACCTCTGAAACACTATTCTTTAGATAAAATCAAAAACATTCCAACTACTGGAGAGCCACTTGATGAGGATTCATGGTGGTGGTTGTTTGAAAAAGTTGGGAATAAAAAAATTCCAATTATGAATTTATCCGGCGGCACTGAAATTGGAGGAGCAATGTTATCTGTATTTCCTGGAATGAAACTAAAACCATCAACAGTTGGGATTCCAGTTCCTGGAATGAATTTAGATATCTTTGATGATGATGGAAATTCAATACAGAAACAAAATGGTTATCTGGTAATCAAATCCCCTTGGCCTGCAATGACTAGAGGATTGCTTAATGATGATGCTAGGTATATTGAAACTTATTGGTCACGATTTGAGAAAGTTTGGTTTCATGGAGATTATGTCTTTGTTGATGATGACCATCTCTGGTATATGCGTGGCAGAACAGATGATGTGATCAATGTTTCAGGTCATAGAATGAGTACTGCAGAAATAGAACACACAGTAATTTCACACAAAAAAATATCTGATGCTGCATCAATTGCCATTCCTGATGATATTACTGGAGAGGCAATTGTTATATTTTTTGTATCTGATGATAAATCAAATGTCAATTTAGAATCTGAGATTTTAGACTATGTCTCCAAAAAAATTGGAAAGGTTGCAAGACCCAAACTTGTTTTTCAATTATCAGATCTACCAAAGACAAGAACAGGAAAAATAATGCGTCGATTACTAAAATCAAAATTATTAGGCAAAGATTTAGGTGATATATCATCTCTTGAAAATCCAAAAATTTTAGATGAAATCCCAAAATTAGGTTGAGAAAATCTAACTTTTTGATATTTTCTATTTCACGCTTTATCTCTTAATTCCTCACAGGAAATATACAATATTGAAATTTATCGTTGATCAGCAAGTCGAAGATATTGAGATGCCTGAGAATCTCAAATTAAATACATTTTTGCAGGAATTTCACTCAAATTGTCCTCACCCTCAGTGTAGTTTTGGGTTCTATGGTTTTGCCTTTGGACAATCTCCATTTCCAGTTCCAAAAACAATCCAAGATGCATTAATCAAAAATGTGGACAAGGGAGCATATGCTGCTGTTCAAGGAATTCCTGAATTACGTGATGCTATCTCAAAATATAACAAATACTATTTTGCAATGGATATTGATCCTAAACGAATCTATGTTGGTCCGGGAACAAAGGAACTGATCTTCAATCTTTTAGAGGTTTTACATGGAACTGTAATCTTGCCAACTCCTGCTTGGTTGGGGTATCTTCCACAAATTAGGTTCTTGAAGAAGAATTATCACATGCTGCCAACTCGTGCAAATAGAAAAATCTCTCCTAATGATCTAAGGAAATTAGCACTTAGACTACAAGACAGACAAAAGATTTTGATTTTAAACAATCCTCATAATCCAACTGGACTGTTGTATGATCGATTGGAGTTAGAAGAAATAGCTGATGTATGCAGAGAACAAAACATTACTGTTATTTCTGATGAAATTTATGCTCAGACAACATATGATTTTTCAAAGTTTGTCAGTATGGGGAAAATTTATCCAGAAGGTACATTTGTTACTAATGGTTTATCCAAATCTCATGCTGCAGGAGGGTACAGATTAGGATATGTTATATTCCCACAACATGCAGTCGATTTAAAAACACAATTCAAAAAAATTCTTGCAACTGAGTACACTGCAGTATCTACACCCATTCAACATGCTGCTGTTGCAGGGTTTGAAATTAGTAAAGAGATGGATGAATATTTTGAAGTTACTCGAAATGTTCATCACATAATGGGAGAATATACTCATCATGCATTATCTTCCATTGAGGGAATAAAGACAACAAAACCTGACGCAACATTTTATCTTCTTGCTGATTTTAATTCATTTGCAACTGATCTACAAAAGGCAAAAATTAACACGTCCCAGAAATTATCAGAATCATTAATCATTCATCCATATCATACTGCAATTGTAGGTGGAGATAGCCTTGTTCTGGAGAGAAACGACTTTAGTGCAAGAATTGCTTATGTAGATTACAATGGATCTCAAGTCTATCAAAATTATCTAAATAACAAACCAAAGTCAAGCCATGAACGATTAGAATTTGTAAAAAATAACGCCCCTAAAGTTGTTGCAGGCATTGAAATGATTGCTAAGTTCTTTGAGCACCTAAGAAAAGATACTCTGTTTGATTTACAAATTCAAAAAAAGTCAAGGATTACTCCAAATTAGTCTAGTTTTGTTTTCAATTTTTCATATTCTTCTAAAGTAATTTCTCCTTTGGCTAGTCTTGTTTGAATAATTTCTTTAGGATTTGATCCGATGATGGGCTGAATAATTCTTTTTCTTATTGTAGATCTGTTAATAGAAATTTGTTTAGAGTTGTCATCTACTTTTCGTTTAACCCCATAAACTGCACCAAACAAAATGCCCAATCCTGCAACTGCAAGTGAAATTTGAGCAATCTCTGAATTATTGTTTGGTTGTTGTACTGGTTTTACTATGGTAGATGCCTCTGCTTCAGGTATGATTTCTTTATCAATTAATTCTTGAACTGTTGATTTAATTTCTTCAACATTATTTGTATATCCTACTGCTTCTTCTATTGTTAATTCTGGATAGTTTCTATCAAACCAAGATTTGTAAGATGGCTCATTATAGTATCTATCAATATAATGCTGAGGGGATTTGCTGGTATCTACAAAATTTGTAATTCTAGTTGTTAAAATTGTTTCTTTTTCAACATTTTGTACAAATTCTATTTCCTCTCCCTCAAAAAATGATTCCGAATTAGTTTGAAGATTAGTAATTTCTGCAAATGCTGGAATTGTAGTTGATAGTATTAACAATACAATCATTCCTAATGAATAAGAGTGATAGTCATGCCTACTCATCACAATATAATGTATTTTTTTTAATTTAAGAGCCGCGTAGTATTCATCCAGTTTTGTTGTACGTAAAAGTTAAATGCAAAATCTCCATTTTTTTGATATTACCTAAGTTCTATTTTCATTTAATAAATTGGTATTTTTTTTAATTGTAAAAACTAATCCTTTTTGAATGTTTTCTTTAACTTCTTTTTAGAATTATAGTTCTTTATGGATTAATGATTTTTTTACATGCTGTCTACTAAGATCGATTTTAGATTATTTCTTTTTTTTAATTTTCTGTACTACCATTGGTAAAAATGCTCCGACATCTGATACAATCCCTAAAGCTTGCCATGTTCCTCTATCCATAAGTTTTGTAACCGTTGGTTGACTGATATCCACTACAATTACTTTGACATTAGCTGGAAGCATATTTCCAGTTGCGATAGAATGAAGCATGGTTGAAATCATGATAACCATGCTTGCATCTTTTAGGACTTTTTTGTATTCGCGTTGTGCTTGAGCAACATCAGTAATTACATCTGGTAATGGTCCATCATCTCGAATCGAACCTGCCAGAACAAATGGCACTTTATTTTTTACACATTCATACATAATTCCCTTGGTTAGTTTCTTGGTTTTTACCATATTTGCAATGGATCCTGCTTTGAATACAGCATTGATTGTATCCATATGATTTCTATGTCCATGATATGCTAATGTGGCATCATGTACATTCATTCCAAGAGATGTTCCAAGTGTGGCATATTCAATATCATGAACTGCAAGAGCATTTCCTGCTAATACTCCATCAATATAGCCTAATTTGATTAATTCAGATACTGCATCATCTGCACCTGTATGAACTATTGCAGGACCCCCTACAATGACAATTTTTCCGCCTTTCTTTTTTGTATTATAGATGTCTTCAGCAACTTGTTTTGCAATGTGTTGGGTTGGTCTTTCACTAGAACTAGAGCTTCCCATAAACTCAAAAACATTAACTCCTTCTCTTGGTCTTTCAGGTGGTGTGATCTTAATTCCTTCTTCTCCGACAACTATTCGATCTCCTTTTTTGACATCTCTAACTGGAACACAAAATGCTCTTTCTTTATTCACAACGATGCATTTATCCATCATCATGTTTTCAACTTCTATCCATCTTCCTTTATGGAAAACTTGCGTATGGTTGTTAGTTGTACTGTAAAAATAATCTGGCATCACATAGTCTTTTGGGGATTTTTCCAAAGTGATTTCTTTTTGTAATTTGGAAACTGCGCCCTCACGATAAATTGTTTTTAAAATTTCATCCAAATGTTTTTGGTTTTTTCCTTTAACAAGCAATCGCGCATAGGATTGATCTTTTTTTCTCTTGCCGATGTTAATGTCCTCTACTTGAAATTCTCCTTTTAGATCCATTATTTTATCAAAGATCTTAGTTAAAATCAAAGAGTCAATTAGATGACCGCTAACTTCAATTTCTTGAGAAAACTTGCTCATTTTACTCTTCTCTGCATTAAGATAACTAAAGGTTTACGTTTTTTCTAAAGATTTTCAATTAAACAGGAAGGATAACTTTGCCTTCAAATTTTGGAATATTGTCTGCCTCAAATGTTTTTTCCAAGTTTTCTTTTTGTTGGTTTGTTACTCCTTGAACAATTGTCTTTGAGGCACCAGTTTTGTCAACTAGTGCAAGAATATATCCACTAGTATCAGTTAGAACAAAACCTGCGGATTCATCAACAAATGCATAAAGATTTTCTTCTCCCACAGGCTCCCATACATTAGATTTGTTATCCGTCAGGGCCAATGCAGGCATGGCTTTGCCATTAGTTAATTTGTTGAGATATTCTCTTGCTTCTGCAACTCTTTTTTGGCCGAGTTTTAAGGCTTGGAAATATTGCATGTTTCCCAAATATTGTGGTTGTTATAAAAACAATTTCTCCTCAAAAGATTGTTATAGAATCTTAGTTTGTCTGTATTTATGCCTCTCACAAACAATGTGATCATTAAACTAAATGAAATTACTACCATGGTTGAAGATAAATCAAAACTATCGGAATCCGACGTGGATGAAATAAAAACTATTTTCAAAAGCCTTGTTGAAAGTGGTGAAAGATATGATGTGGATGAAGTGGAATTCTGGTTTGTAAATGAAGGAAACTGGTCATCTAAAGCCTCTCGAATCAGAATTGTTAATCTATCAAATTACATTCAAGATAAATATCAACAGACAGCCCATCTGCGAGTAATTTCAGATGACGATTGCAGTTGCGATAATTAGATTTCCAGTTGTTCTAACAAACGCCCTACAATTTTTGCATTTTCTGTTCTTTCATTAAGAATTTCTTTGAGCCGCTTTTCATTTTTGTTTTCTTGTGCAACAATATGAAAATATTCTTCATCCAAATCATTGTTTTCCTGAAGTCTTTTGATTACCTCAAACAAAATTCCTATTACTTGCTTTTGTGCATCAATTAACTCATCTTTACTTCTCTCAGACATGATTACTGCTTATCTTCAATAATCTTTGTAAATAATTCTTTTAATTTAGGATCAATAATTTCTATTTTTGCAGACTCAAAAAATGATTCAAGTTTTTCTTGAGAATATCCATCTTTTTGATATATTTTAGCTTGGAGTACCATCTCCAATTTATCGATTTGATGCACAATTTCTGATTCTGGAGAAGTATTATCCTGATACTCTTGCCAAATTTGCGAGTATTCCTCTTTGATAAAATCAGGTAAGTTTTCTATAATTTCATAAAATGCATTATTTTCAAGCTTGTTCTTTTCATCCTTGTCTATTTGATCAGGTGTGAAATCCCCAGTTTTTGATTCTGCCAAATCATGAAGTAAAACCATTTTGAGAATTTTTTCAGAATTATAATTTCCTAAATCTGAAATCACCATACTCATTACAGCCATAGAATAGGAGTGGTCTGCAACGGATTCAGGATTATCCAAAGATATTTTGTCTACCCATCCCTGTCGAGATATTTTTTTGAGATTTGCAGCAGTTTTAAAAAAATCCAATATCATACTATTATTATACAAATTATGTTTTCTACTAATGAATTTTCATATTGTTGATTTTCGAACAACATAATAGTTGATTCTCATGTGATAAGTTTATGAAGATTTATACCAAAACTGGAGATGATGGAAATACTGGTCTGCAAGGAAATTTTAGAATCTCAAAATCTCATCCTAGAATTATATCGTATGGTACCATAGATGAGGCAAATGCAGCACTTGGCATAGTTCTTACTAATTCTTTGGATAAAGACATAGCAAATATTTTAACAGAAATTCAGAATGACCTATTTTTAGTGGGTGCAGATCTTTCAAATCCCAATCTAAATGATGTAAAAAATAGAGTTTCATTAGATATGACTCAAAGATTGGAACAATACATAGATAAATTTGAATCAGAACTTTCTCCTTTGACAAATTTCATTTTACCTGGAGGTGATATTGCTGCAGCACAACTACACTATGTCCGAACAGTTGTGAGGAGAGCAGAAACTCAAGTGGTTCAATTAAGTGAAAAAGATGAAATCAATTCAAATTGCATCACATATCTCAATCGATTATCTGACTTATTTTTTGTAATGGGTCGGCTTATCAATAAAAGAAAAGGCAAAGAGGATATTCTTTGGAAAATCTAAAAAGACAAACTTTAATTCCTCAACTGAATCCCTTTTTCTAAGTGCCGGGGTAGCTCAGCCTGGGAGAGCACTCGGCTGAAGACCGGGCTGTCGCGCGTTCAAATCCCGCCCCCGGCACCATGATTTTAACACCCATACTTTTTAGCCCATAACTCATCATCAAACTCACTTTGATTACAATGAAATGTACTGATCTGACCATGCCCTTTTTCTAATATTTTTTCATTAAGGATTATTCCTTGACAGAATACCTTTCCAATTAATCTTCCATGACTTTCTTCAGTCTGACCATCATCTTCATCAACTAAAATATCCGACCCTATAGGGCAAGTATCCTCTACAAAGTTTTTTGCTTCAATCCCTTCCATAACATCTAGTTCAGGGGCAGTTGTTAGGGATAATTTCACCCTTGTGTCTCCGACATCTATTGTGTCGCCATTAACAATATTGGTAATTTTACCTTTTAGACACATTGCATTTCCAGAACAATCAGTATTTGTCCAAGGGATTACAAATATCAAAATCAAGAAAATAGAGCCTAGGGCAACAATGACTGATAATTTTGGAATCATACTTTTGTTTGAATTAAAGTCAATTTAAAAAATTAAACCTTGTCGATTTGATGTAATTTTCTATTATTACAAGAAATTAAGATAATGTATTAGATAATCATGAATAAGCAAATATCCATTTGATTTATCTAGTTGATCGCCAGAAGATTACCCATTACGATTTGTACTAGAATAATTCTGCATAATCTTTAAAAACAAGGCAAACTTTTGTTTTTTCGACATTCATGGTTGAAAAAAAGACTGTAAAAAAAACCTCAAAAAAAGTATCTACAACAAAAAGCACCACCAAAACAAAAACGGAAAAACCAAAGTCAAGTAAAACTACCAAATCAAAAGCAAAGTCAGCAAAATCAAAGAACAAAAAGGTGAAAAAAGAGCCAATCAGCGACATGAGTATTATAATAGTAGATGATGATATTTCAATTGATCAAGAAAAAATTAATGAAGAAAGAAGAGCATATCTTGAAGAAGCAAGATCCCAAGAAGCATTTGATTAGGAATCTTTATTCGGCTCGGTGATTTATAATATCTATGCGTGCATTGTGTTTAATTACGGTAAAAGCTGGGAAGGCAGATGCTGTTGTTGAAATATTAAAGAAAAAACGTAAGATTGTAAAGCAGATAATGATCGTTACTGGAAGAGCAGATATTAGTGTACTTTTACAAGGGAATATTGATGAAATTAACAATATGGTGATTGATTTTAAAAAAATTAAAGATATCGTTACTACTGAAACATTAATTGAGGTGGAGGTCAATCTAGGTTGGTAAGGGCAATAATCCTAGTCAAATCCCCAAAGAAACTCATTGCCGCAAGACTGCGAAAAGTTACATCTGTCTCAGATTCTTTTCCAACAAGTGGACAATTTGACGCTGTAGCAATTATTGATGTTGAGCAGCTATTTCAGATAAAAGAGGTGGCAAATCAGATCCAAAAAATTAACGGCGTAGATAGAACTGAAACCATGGTTGAGGTACAATGACAATTGTTTTAAAGAACTTCGAGTTAGAATATTTATGAACGTCAAAAAAGTTGGAAATGTGCTTTTGGCTGTTAAAGACCTGGATAAATCCCTAGAATTTTATCATGAACTCATAGGCCTTCCAATTAAAAACCAAAGAAGATCTTGGATTGATTTGGGTACATCTGGAGCTTTATTGAGTTTACATCCGGCATCATTGACTGCACAGCATAGCGGCAGTTCTATTGACAATGGTATCACTATAGGATTTCTTGTAGGCGATGTAAAATCTGCAGTTGAGGAATTGAGAGAAAAAGGTGTTACAATTCATCGAGATATTGTTGAAAAAGATGCAGGAAAAAATGCAGTAATTGTGGATCCTGATGAGTATCTAATTTCATTGTTTGAGCCAAACTTTGAGGATAAAGACCAACAAACAGGTGGATATCAAGGATTTACACCAGCTTAGATCGTCTTTTTTATTGAAGAGATAATCTTCTCTAAGCCTTTTTCTTTTCTATCAATTGAGACATAGTATGTAATATCTTTTTTCTGTAAAACCACAATTATTACTTTTTGATGCTGCAAAATTACGTGTTCTAGATTGCCAACAGAGCTTGCAGTATCTTTTCTTAACGACATCAAAGTAGAAATTATGAAAAACTCATTTTTTACTTGTTCTGATTTTAATAGAGGTTTTAGATCCGATCTAACTATTCCAGTTAAAGTTCTACCGTAAATGTTTATGACTCCTACATATCTAACACTCTTTGATAATTTTAAAATATTTTGACATTGTTTCCTATATTTTATTACCGTATCCTTCCATTTGTCGGCTGGAGTTTTTTCCATAAAGAAAATTGATTTCCGAAATTAATAAGGATTTACTAATTGTAGATTCTAGATTTTGAATTGAAAAATTTTTAATGCTGTTTTGAATCAGACTCTTTTTCTAATTTTTTCTTTAACTCCAAGTTTTCTTTTAGTAGTTTATCATTTTCAGATTGAAGTGTTTCAACTGAGTTCTGTCGGGCGTATAACGGATGCCCAGGTGGAATGATTGCAGAGTTCATTGATAATAATCCTGACGCATGTTGTTGATACATGTGTTGAAATCCCTGAAGTTTTTGATTAATATTGTCTGCTTGTTGTAAAAACTGTTCTTTCATAGGGCTTTCATAAATTTTGAACATAGGATGAGTTAGTCCTGGTGGCAACCTTGGAAATTGTAATGCCATATGTGGAATATTTGGATTCAATCCATAGAGGTTTTGTAGGCGTTTTATTACTAAATTTTCCACACTAATCCGTCATATTTGCTATATTTCTGCCTTACTTTATCTATTTGATATACTGTTTAGTAAAATCTCAGTCATTTTAGCTCAAATTGAGCTGATCGCTGATCCTTATAGATTCCAAGTTTTGATCGCAGTTACCCATGGACAGATCAAAAAAGACATGTCTGAAATGCAAAAAAGAGATTGAAGAAAGAGATCTTCACAAGATTGTAATTTATGTAGTTCAAGAGAAATTCACCGAACATCATTATGAGCACGTAGAATGCCCAGATAGATTTACGGTGTAAAAATTAATCATACTAGATAAACTTTGGATAAAACCTAGCCCTTATGTTCGTACACTTTGTAAAGTTCACCGGTGATTCTTGAACGATACTTCCATTCCTTATTCTTCCAAATGACCTGATCAAATTCTTTTTGTGAATTTGGATGGAGTTTTTGAAAAACATCAGCTCCAATTAAAATTTGGTTAGCCTTTGCCATGTTTTGGATTTTTGCAGCAATGTTCATTGCAGGTCCCATTAAATCTACATGGGAATTCTCCTGATCTGCACCGTATCGAACTACAATATTTTGACCAAAGTCAACTCCAACTCTCACCATCAAATCTGGATAATCATATTGATTTAGAATTGGATTGATTCCTTTTTGAATTACTGAGATCATTGATTTTGCGCAGTTTACAGCATGATCTGATGCAAGCAACGCATTGTCTTCTGCGATAAAATATCCAATAACTGCATCTCCTACAAATTTTAGTACATATCCATGATGCTGTCTAATTACTGCCGCCATCTCTTGGGAAAAAGAACTTATTATGATTGCAATTTTTTCCTCAGGCATTTCTAATGCCATTGTAGTTGAACCCACTAAATCTACATAAAGTACTACCATATCTAATTTAGAAAATACATTTTTTCTCAGAAATTGTTCTGAGTCATTAATCATTCCTACGTACTCGTATCCTTTTTTGAGAGCCCCCCATACCCTTTTTTGAGTCTCTAAAATCATTGTTTCCGAATCAAAGGTTTGTCCTTGAGTTTTGCTAAGAAGCATATCCACTACATTAATGCTATCTTCTGAGGGGTTTTCTGGTTCCTTATTTACTTTGGATTTATCTTCATTCATTGTAATTACCTATTCTAGGGGAAAATCAATTCCACAACTGGGACATTTCCCTCTCGTCCCTTTATATCCTTGATTATAATACTCTGTAATCTCCACACTACAGTTAAAACAGATAATTTTGGATTTGTCCATGACTAGAAATACTATTTTATCTATTTAGATATTGATGAAGGTTTAAGGAGAGCAATAATTTGCTATTTCTTGTGCGCTTAGGTACAAGATCCCCTAATGAATTTATTCAACAACTAAATCAAAAAAATGAAGTAATCCAAAAACTGTTTCTCTCAAATATCTCAAATCTGACAAAAATGATTGATGTCAAAGTAATGATGGGCGATTCTACGATTACTGAACAAAAAACATTTGATCCAAAACAAATATCGGATTATTTTCAAAAAATCAATAATAGTCTAAAAGAGTGGTCACTTCAAGATGTATCAATTTCCAATAATGAAGACATTAGAAGAATATTCACAAAATTTGAGATAATGGAAGGCAGTTATTTGTTATCAGGTCACCTGTCTTTACAATTTCATGTATTGTTATATTACAAACCAGATCAAAGAGTAATTGATTGTCAAAAAGAATTGGCCAATATTGTAGACTTGACAAAAAACAAAGAACAACAACTTTCAGATAATAGTGATCAGTTTGTTTTAAACACGTTAAAGGAGATGGGATACAAGGACTTTGATCATCAAAAATTGTTTGAGATATTTTATGAAAATGATGAGCTTAGAGAGAAAGTTTATTCAAAAATTGAAAAAAATACCGGGGTAGACTTTCAAGAACTATCCGAAAAAAAGAAGAAATTATTTGATGAACTTGATTCTCTTTTAGTTGAAACCTATCAAACCACTCCTGTATTGATTGATGATGCTAGATTAGTTAATGGAGAAGAAGGATGTTTGTGTCTCTTCGATTTGGAATTTGTAAAAAATAAAAACAGAGAGGGATTATTTGATCCAAGAAAAATGTCTAACTCAGTTAAAGAGAACATCATAACTAGATTAGATGAATTACAAAAAGTGATTCAGTAATAAATTAAGATCAAGGAAACCGGAAAATGAGAAGTTTTCTCAAAGGGGAGTTTCCGATCCCTCGATATGATTTGAACGACATTTTTAAACTATTTAGGCATTTCTGAAAATTTACCCATAAAATTTGACTAAAGATGCAAATATGGTATAGAAGAAGTCAAATACACCATTTTACTAGCAAACATTTCCAATGAACCCATCATATGATGAAATACTCAAAGCAAACTCATTACGTGGAAATGAGATTAAGAAAACTCCTCTGATTCATTCGCCCACATTTAGTGATCTTACAAAATCTGATGTTTATCTTAAAGCAGAGTTTCGACAAAAAACAGGTTCATTTAAAATTCGAGGAGCCTACTACAAAATTAAATCATTATCTGATGAAGAGAAAAAACATGGCGTAGTTGCAGCATCTGCAGGAAATCATGCTCAAGGGGTAGCATTTGCATCATCATTAGAAAAAATTCCTTGTACCATAGTAATGCCAAAAAATGCATCGCCTGCAAAAGTTGCAGCAACTAAAGGTTATGGTGCTAATGTAATATTAGAGGGAATAAACTATGATGAGTCCTCTGCTAAAGCAAAAGAGATAGCTCAAAAATCTGGAGCAACTATGATCCATGCTTTTGATGATCCTCAAATTATGGCAGCTCAGGGGGTCATAGGACTTGAAATACTAGATGACTTGCCAGATGTGGACGAAGTTTACCTTCCAATAGGTGGAGGTGGATTAGCTGCAGGAACTTTAATTGCAATTAAAGAAAAAAATCCTCATATCAAAGTAATAGGAATCCAATCAAGATCATTTCCATCAATGTATGAGTCACTTAAGAAAGGCTCCATTACTGCAAGTGGTGGTGCTAGAACAATTGCAGACGGTATTTCTGTAAAAATTCCTGGACAGCTCACATTTGCGATAATTAAGGAGCTTATAGATGAAATTGTTCTTGTAGATGATACAGAAATTACAAAAGCAATGTTTTTGCTGATGGAACGAATGAAGTTTGTTGTAGAACCTGCAGGAGCAGCAAGTTTAGCATACTTGATTAGCAAGAAACCTGCACCTGGCAAGAAAGTAGTTGTGATTCTCGCAGGAGGAAATGTGGATATGTATCTCCTAGGTCAGATTGTAGACAAAGGTCTTGCAGCAATGGGTCGTTTACTCAAATTATCAATATTATTGCCTGACAGACCTGGTGCATTCAAAGAAATTGTCGATGAAATAACCTTGGCAAATGCAAACATTGTAGAAGTGGTTCACGATAGGCTTAGCTCAAACATTAATGCAGGCTCAGCTGGAGTCACTTTAAGTCTTGAAACACAGGGAAAAGAACAAGCAGATCTGCTAATTGAGGCACTACAAAAGAAGAACATACAATTCACGTTGATGACGTAGGCTAGTTGATTTTTTTAGCAAATTTTGAAAGGCCTTCTTTCTTTAATCGTTCTGATTCTTTCATGACTGAATCATGTTGAGCAGTTTTGTGTTGTTTTAACTTCTTTTTCAAATCTGGAAATTCATTTGCAAGGATTTTCATCGTATAAATTCCCGCGTTTCCAGCTTTGTTGACTCCTACAGATACTACTGGAGATCCTGATGGCATCTCTGTAATTGACAATAGTGAATCCAATCCACCAAATGCAGAAAATTTTGAAGTATCTGTTTTTTTTAGATTTTTGTCATTATAGACAAGTATTGGAACACCAATCACAGGAATAATTGTGTGAGATGCAATCATTCCAGGCAAATGTGCAGCCCCACCAGCTCCTGCTATGATCACCTTGAATCCCATTTTTTCAGCATGTTTTGCATATTCAGCTAATCTAGCTGGAGTTCTATGTGCTGATACAATTTGATCTTCATGTTTGACTTTAAATTCATCTAAGATTTCAGATGCACCTTGCATAATTCTACTATCTGAACTAGACCCCATTATGATTCCGACTAGAGGCTTTCTTGAATATGTCATAGCATTAGAAAAAACTAGAAAGTAATTAACAATAACTACTGCAAAAATTCTACAAATTCAGTCAAATCAGCATTAGCTATTTTTAATCCATAGTTCCTGATTGATGTGATGGGAAAAATACTTGGAATTATCGGAGGAGGACAACTTGGAATGATGATTACAGAAGCAGCCAAGAAAATGCCCGAACACATATCAAAAATAATAGTATTGGATCCCACTGAAAACTGTCCTGCAGCACAAGTCGGCGCCGAGCAGATTATTGCAGATTTCAAAAACAAAGATGCTATTGTAGATTTGGCTAACAAATCGGACATCATCACCTATGAGATTGAGTCTGGTGATAGTGATGTTTTAAAATCCCTAGAAAAAAATTCAGAGATAAACCCCTCTCCTGAAACACTTAGAATCATTCAAGACAAATTTTTGCAAAAATCGTTCTTGCTAGAAAATAACATCCCAGTTCCAGAATTTATTAAAATAAAAAATATCGATGATGTTAAGGAAGGTTTGAAAAAATTTGGTTATCCAGCATTACTAAAAGCAAGGAGGGACGCTTATGATGGTAGGGGTAATTTTAAAATTAATTCACAAGATGATATCCAGAAAGCATTTGATTATTTTAAAGGACAAAATTTGTTGTTAGAAAAATTTGTTCCATTTTGCATGGAAGTATCAGTGATTGGATCACGAAACACTAAAGGTCAAATCAAAACATATCCTCTAGTTGAGAATATTCATGATGACAATATACTACGTGAGACAATTGCTCCTGCCAGAGTTACTGAGGAGGTTACAAAAAAAGCAGAGCAAATTGCAGAAAAAACTATGGCGGTTCTAAAGGGCGCTGGTATTTTTGGTATAGAGATGTTTGTGACACAAAACGATGATGTATTAATTAATGAAATCGCACCAAGAGTTCACAATTCTGGCCATCATACATTACAATCAAGTGAAACGTCTCAATTTGAGCAACATCTCAGAGCAATTTTGGGCCTTGATCTTGGGAGTACAAAACTTATCCACAATACTATAATGTACAACATCTTAGGAATAAAGTCATTTGAAGGTAAGTATGCACCAATAACTCTCTCAGAGCCCAATGTTTATCTAAAGATGTATGGAAAACAAATTTCAAAACCCTTACGAAAACTTGGACATTTTAATTTAGTTGCGGAACATGGAGAGACAGTAGAGCAATTATTGAAGAAACTAAAAATACTCAAAGAAAAAGTAACCATTGAGCCTCTCCATTAAATTAAAATTTAAAAAACCTAGTCCCAATATCTCGTAATACGTTTATTAATTAATTAAAAATTAATTCAATCATGGTTTCTATTCCACACATACTATCTGGCATTTCGATTATCATGTTAATAATATATGGTATCGATGTCATGGTTGGTGGTGGTGGAGCAGGTGATGGATTCCTGCCATTAGATGCAATGACGCGAGGAATAGGACTGGGATTTCCTCCAATAATTTTGTCATTTATTGCATTTTTTATTTCTAGAAAACCTCCTTTCAAAGGACTAGGCATAATGCTAATTGTAACTGGAATATTGATAATTATTGGTGGTGCAATTTCGATAGTCAGTGCAGGAGAGGCTGAAAATCCTGCCCGAATGGCGGGTGAAGGTGGTGGATTAATTGCAATAGGTGCAATCATTGCCGCATTAGGTGGAATAAAGATAAAAAAGTCAATTAACGAGTAAAATCATATGCCCACTTGCACAAAATGTAACAACGATGTATCCAAAGTTTATGATTGTGATCATACTGATTTTGAGGAATATTGTGTAGAATGTTATACTGAATTACATTACTATCTGACAGAAGGAAACTAAGAGTATGCTAACTAAAAGAGAGATTGCTATCTATTCATTAGGAAAAATAGAGGGGGTCAATTCTATTGCTGAAACTTTGGGAAAGGGGTTTGATGATGAAAAATACATTGAATCTTGGAACAAAACCATGAGAATATTGGGAATTGAACTACCTCTAAAAGACCTTGAAAAGATCTATAATGAATTTGCAAAAAAAATGGAAGAAGTGATTAGTAATGATAAAACAAAACAAAAAGAGCAAAATAATGATTGATATGATAATCAATTTCAAAGAAGAGGTAAAACCATTTTCTCCCAGTGTAAATGTTACAATAAGTAATGCAGCATATGATAATCTCATACAACAAGTTAACGCTTCAAATATTCTATGCTTTCATTAGGTGCTTGTATAGTAAATCAAAAAATTGATGACTGGTCTAATGTTGCAACCCTAGAAATTGTTACAAAAGTAGGAAATATGGATATTTTTCAATTACAAAAGCACTATTTGTATCAAAAGAAGCATTATGTTGTTACTATATCTCAATTAAGTACCAGTCAACTTCAAAACACTCCAAAGATATTAACAGACCTAAAAACAATAGATCAATCTTTTAGTTTTATTTGACACTTCATAATACTATAAAAGAAGAGTTTGTGATATTAATTTAGATTAAAGTTATTTCATTATTATATACTCTAAAAATAAGACTCTGATAGTTGAAAGCAATAATTTTAGCTGGTGGACGTGGTAAAAGATTAAGACCTTTAACGGATTACGTGCCAAAACCTCTTGTATCAATAAAGAACATTCCAATTATTGAATGGCAGATAAAATATCTAAAAAAATTTGGTGTAAACGAAGTAATTATCTGTACAGGATACAAAACAGAAATGATTGAAAACTATCTAACTATGAAAAATATGGGTGTTAAAATAGTGTTTTCAATTGAAAAGAAACCCTTGGGAACTGGTGGAGCTATAAAAAAAGCAGGAAAAATGATAGATGACAAATCTTTTTTTGTAATTAATGGAGACATAATAACAAATATTGATTTAACAAAACTTAAGAAAAAACCAAATGCCATAGCATCTATTGAATTACAAACTAAATTTGGTATTTTAGAAACAAGTGGTGATAAAATCACAAAATTTAGAGAAAAAGTAGCAATTTCAGATTTGTGGATGAATGCCGGAATATATCATCTTCAAAAGGAAATACTCAAAGATTTACCAAATCAAGGAGACATAGAAAAAACCCTTTTTCCAGAATATGCAAAAAAAAATAAACTCAATACAATCAAATTTAAAAATGTAAAGTGGTTCTCAATAGACTCTTTCAAAGACATGGAAGATAGTTCACTTGAAGTAGAGAAAATAATAAAATAGGTTTTGATTATGCCCCTGTTCTGTGCAATGTAACCATCATGTATGCTACTTCTTCAACAAATGGTTCATCATTGCTAACTGAAGTGTATTTTGTAGCATTATTCCAAAAGTTTGGCTCGGGGGATGTTTTTTCAGTTAAAATTTGTTCACTCAATGCTTATGATTTTCATCTGATCTCATAATCCTCCGCCTCAATCAAAATTAACCCATTACTAAAACAGAACACTAGAATATCCAATATGTATACAATTTTCATGCGCATTGCATGTAGTTTAGGCTCACTGCTTTCAGTAAACCAGGTTCTAGAATGCTCAGAAATATTATCTAAAACTAATGTAGATACAATCTGGATACCAGAAACCTGGGGAATGGAAAATTTCTCAATGCTAAGTGCTGTTTCAAATAGGACAACTACACAAAAAATAGGGTCATCAATTATCAACATCTATTCCAGAAGCCCAGCAGCTATTGCAATGGGCGCTGCCACGGTAGACACTCTTTCTGACGGAAGATTGATTTTAGGCCTTGGGACAAGTAGTTTGCCTATTGTAGAAACTTTTCATGGTTACAAATTTCAAAAACCATTAGAAAGGATGAAAGAATATGTTGAAATAATTAGATTAGTGTTATCAGGAAAACTAGTTAACTATACTGGAAACATTTTTGAATTAAAGAATTTTACTTTATTGATAAAACCAAAAAGAGATTTAATTCCAATTTACATGGCTGCTGTAAATCAAAAGATGGTTAATTTAACATGGGATATTGCAGATGGTGTGATTTTCTATCTACGACCATTAAATGAAATGAAAGAAACAATAACAAAAATGCAATCAAAGAAAAAAATAGATGTTACATGTCAAATAATCACTTGTGTTGCAGAAGATTCTAAAACTGCAATTAATCGGGCTAAAAAAACGCTGGCATTTTATGTATCAGTAGGAAAAGTATATAGAGAATTTTTAGCTAAAAATGGTTTTAAAAATGAAACATCTAATATCTTTGATGAATTTAAAAAATCAGGTTTCAAGTCAAATCATGAACTTGTTACTGACTCTATGCTAAAATCACTTGTAGTATCTGGTACTCCCGAAGAATGCAAAAAACAATTTCAAAATTTTAAAGAAGTAGGAATCGATTTACCCATAATTCAATTTAACCCAATTGGAGATGTATCCGAATCTTTCAAATTATTAAAGAAAACATTTCTGGATGAATAAGATGGTAAAGGTAGTAATAGCAGCATATGGTATAACTCCATTTACAAAAGATGATCAAAAAATAGAATCAGTTTTACTCAAGTCGGCAAAAAACCTCTTTGATAATAATCCTAAAATTAATCGAAATGATATTGATGCTGTTTTAGTTTCTACAAACAGTAATTCAAAATATCTTTCCCCAATTTTATCAGAAATGGCGGGAATTCAACCAAAAATTGCTCATTCAGTTGAAAGTCTCTGTAATTCAGGCACGAATGCGATAGTTTCAGCATATTCCTATATTGCATCAGGTCTTGCAGATATGGTTCTAATTAGTGGAGCCGAAAGATATGATAGTCCAGGACAAATCTTGGAATGGGATAATTCTAGAGGAGAATTCAAACATCCGATATTCTGGGCTTCTATTTTTACAAAATCCTATAAACGTGAATTTTCAATTTCAGATGAAGACCTTGCAATAGTTTCAGTAAAAAATCACAAACAAGCTAAAGAAAACCCAAATGCATTAACAATGGATACTTGTACAGTACAAGATGTTATGAATTCAAAAAAATTAACAGATGATCTTAGGGTATTAAATTGTTCAAGACCCTGCACTGGTAGTGCATCAATTCTTCTTGCATCTGAAGAAGCAGCTAAAAAAATCACTGACATGCCAGTATGGATTACAGGTATTGGTCAAAAAACAATTTCGGCAGGATTTACAAAACATGCATCATTTAGCTCAATGGAATCCACTAAACTAGCCGGGCAAACTGCATTAAAAATGGCAAACCACAATACAGAAGATATTGATGTTGTAGAAATACATGATGCGTTTTCTGTTTGTGAACCTATAGCATTAGAGTCACTTGGGTTTTCTAGTACAGGTGATGGAATTGGTATAGTTAAGGCTCTTCATGAAACAGATAATTTTAAAATAAATCCTAGAGGCGGCTTGATTGGTTCAGGTCACCCTCTTGGTGCAACAGGTATAGCTCAAACTATAGAAATCACTCAACAGCTTCAATCAAATGCAGGTAATAGACAGGTTGACAGTGCCAAAGTGGGATTGGTTCATAACATGTCAGCAGCTGCGACATCTTCAACGGTTTTGGTTTTAGAAAAATGAGTTTTGAATCTGAATTATCTCAAGGACAATTCTGCATTCCTGAATGTACTGTTTGCAAGAAAATTGTTTGGCCAGATTCAGATTTTTGTAATCATTGCTTTGGCCCTGTATCTCTAAAAAAAGGGGATTTTAAAGGTAAAATTATCGAGTTTTCAAGACAAAATGAGGAATATTTTTGCGTAGTAGAGTTTGAAGGTGTAGTAAAAGTAATTGCAAAAATTTCAGAAATTCCCAAGATAAATCAAATAGTTAAAATTTCAAAATGTGGTATTTCTAATGGAAATCATTTTTTTTATGTTAACTGAATTTTGTATAAATGTAAGGCGTTTCAATTTTTTGATCAAAAGTCCATATTGTGGGTAATGAAACTGTATCTATTACATTCAGATGATGTTTTTCAATAAGTGAACTCCACCCGCCATTATCCATATTACTTGATAATTGTCTTTTAGAATGAGTTCCAGCAAATACTAATCCCGTATTGTCTTTTAAATTGGAAATTGAATTTATTTTATCAATAATACTAGTTGCTAAAACATCTCCGCCCATTTGAGGAAGACCACCAATAAAAAATACAGGATGTATTAATTGAAGTTGGGAGTAATCAAACTCTAATGCGTCTTTACATTTTGGATCAAAGTTTTGATTTGTAGAGATGCTAATTGTTTTTTGTAATTCAACTAGCATTTCATCAATTTCAATACTATGTGAAATTAATCCTAAAATTTTTCCACAGAATGCAATTCTTCCATCTCCAGAACCAATGTCTACTAATTCTTTGTACCCTAATCTTTCTGCAATAGAGACCATAACAAAAGCCGACATTATCCATGTTGGGTAAAATGGCTGACAACTAGTACCATGTTTTATGCTGTTTAGCCAATATTGATTGATGTCTCCTTCATAGACAGTGCATGAAATCCCTGCTATTTTTTGTTCAAATGAAT